>Ga0172371_10004770_pt1 | contig 20355 bp, 25 predicted proteins | sample Lak12m_FD_114543 | JGI IMG/M metagenome (GOLD analysis project Ga0172371, IMG submission 114543) | Freshwater microbial communities from Kabuno Bay, South-Kivu, Congo - kab_022012_12m | ecosystem: Environmental > Aquatic > Freshwater > Lake | place: Democratic Republic of the Congo: South-Kivu... | reverse complement strand
CTGCAGCACTAGAACCTCTCGAGGAGGTCCTAATGTTTAGTGAGCAGTGTTTACTGCTAGGACTACATGGGTATCTAATCCATTTTGCGCCCCTAGCCTTCATTCCTCACTGTCAGATCCGTACTTGTAAGATGCCTTCGCTATTGTTAGTCTGATCAAGATTAACACATTTTACCGCTACCTTAACCATACTTCTTACATCTTCCGGTCCCAAGTTAAGCAGTATTCTTTGCGCGCTCTAAACTTAAGATTTAGAATTTCACAAAGAACTTACAAAACAAGCTACGAATGTTTTAGACCCAATAATTGTGGCTGCGACTTGGAGCGCCGGGATTACCGCGGCGGCTGGCACCGGTCTTGCCCACTCCTTATTCGTCTGTCTTTTTGCAACAAACAAAAGTTTTTCAAATTTTATGAAAAACACTCCGACTCGCTTTATCACGCTTGCGCGCATTGTAAAAGACCCCCACTTGCTATGTCCCGTAGGACCAGGAACGTTGTCTCAGGTTCCTCCTCAGGGCTCCCTCGCTAAAGGCCCTTATGGATCATCGGCTTGGTGGGCATTTACCCCGCCAACTACCTAATCCACCGCAGTCTCACCCTTGGACCAAAGTTTCAGAGATAAATTTTTCCAAAGAATATCTCCTATGAAGTTTTATCCTCAGTTTCCCGAGGGTATTCTCCATCCAAGGACAGATTAACAACGTGTTACTGAGTCTTGTGCTCTCTTTCGAGAAACTCGCATAGTTAAATGCAGGTCGGATAGCCGCAGCCGCCAGCAGGATAAACTGGATTTTTGAAATTTTTGTAGAAATTTCGATGATTGCAAAATATCATTATACACTCTTAATTATTAAAAATAATTATTATATCCTCCTAACGACTACTTAAAATTATTGGCTAGAAATATACAACATTGATGACTACTCATACATACATCATACCTTAATCTCATATTGTAAGCTGAGATTTGCTAAGGCAATCATCAAAGTTAACATTTTAACAAAATATTAGTGACAAGATGCTTTATAAAGGTTTCTATAATTTTTAAGAAAACTTAAGGGTTCTTTTTAGAATCTCCCTCGTATTCTTGATTTTTTGCTTCACCTACTCGAGCAGCTTGCTGCTCGGCGAGTGGAAGATATCTACAAAAATAAAATGTTTTTCTTAGAGCAGTTAAAGTTAGTGAGGTGTTGCAGGGAATTGTAATATCCTTATTAGCAACAACAATTTGTGCAGGATTATTTCCAACTCTTGCTTCTAATTGCTCAGATAATACTACCAAAATTCTTTCCTGTTCAGAAGGAGTTATAAAATGGTCTCCTGGCCTCAAAATACCGAGTGTTCCCTGTCTGACCCCCCTGCTAACTAAATATCTTAAAACACTTGACCCGTCATCTGATGTTCTAAACAAGGGTTGGTTATATATATCTCTTGCATATTCTCCCTGTATTAATTTTTTATAGTCTGTAAATTGTCGCTTAAGATCTAAAACAGTTGGCCATCTGGCAGCTAGTATTTCTTGATCTGAAACATCAGGAATATAAACGGGTTTCTTTTCTTTTTCTGTTCTAACAAGTTTAGTAAATTTCTTATGTCCTGCAGTTCCTTTGCGTTTCATCTTCAACATAAATTTCAAGCCTTTAAAAGAATTATTGTTATGAAAAACTATTAAGAAGTAGAATTAAACTCCTTCAGAAACCTTCTCGCTCACAGAAATCTCTGTACCCTCTTGTTTTTCTAGTTGTTCTGGAGCTTCAATCTTTCCAGCAAAATCTTCAAGCTTGAGTTTCTTAGCTTCGTCATCTTTTCCTTGAGCTTTCAGATATTCTCGCGCAAGAACATAGAGTACTAGTCCAATTGATTTTCTGGACTTATTGTTTCCAGGAATAAGTTTTGTTATGTGTTTTGTATAGTTATTTGTATCGCATATAGCCATTATGGGCATTCCTAATCTTATTGCATCCTGGTAAGCATTCTTATCTACCCAAGGATCGCAAATTATAATTAATTTAGCCTCAAAGAAATTATCAAGTATTAAGTTAGTAATTATTCCGGCAGGATATTTCTTAGTGAAATTTCTTATTCCAGTAACTTCAGAGAATTTTTGAACGGCAGGCCAACCAGCTTCCCTCTTACAAACAATAAAAACATCTTCTGGTGCAAAATCATTAAAGAAGCTAGACGCTTCTCTCAATTTAGCGTCAATCAAATTTGTATTAATAACAGAAAGTCCATCAGCCCTTCTCTTATAAACATACTTTCTCATATCGGGAGTTATAACTTTTGTTCCAAGGTGAATACTGCAGGAGATATAATCGGTAAGAGGAACAATTGTTTCTTTTGTATCAGTCATTACTCTTTTCAATTCTTTTTCAGAAAGTTTCTTTATTTCCTTTTTTTTCTTGTGTTTTTTTTCTTCACTCTCTTCTGCTTCTTTCTTTTCAGGAATTTCGTTTATTTCTATTATTCTGGGCTTTTCGCTAATTTGCTTAACTTCTGTTTCGGTTGTTTCTTTTTTCTTTCTTGGCATTTTTTATTATTAATTATTATAATTAGTGCACGAGTTGCTCGGAATTTATTTCAGTCCGTACGTGCTTATAGTTAAAACCTCAAGTATGTGTGGGTTTTTAAAGCTTGCGAAATCCTCTTTATCTCGAGATTTCGTAAGCCCTAGAAATCTCAAGGAGATTTATTAAGGTTACTCATTAAAGCTTTAACTCCATATAGACCATTTTCTCTTTAGTATCAGGATGATATTCTTCTTTGGTTATTTTAAAACCTTTTTTAAGATATAATTCACGAGCTTCATCTTGAGCCGGATTAGCAGTAGTATAAAGTCTCAAATATTTTTTATGTTTCTTTTTTGCTTTATCTATTATAAAATCTACAAGTCTATGTCCTATACCCTTATGCCTATAATTAGAATCAACACAAAACCATGCGAGCCAGGCAGCTTCTTTCTCATCCTCTTTTATAGTATATATTCCAGTTGTTCCAACAATTTTATCATCTTCAACAGCAACCCAATATTTTAAGTATTTAACATTAAAGCTTGCATAAACTTCTTTATTATTTTTAGGGTCTAAACTTGCAGGCATCCATTTTCCAGGATAATCAAATTCTGTAGGTTTATTATTAAATATTCTTAGAGTTAAGCTAACTGCTTCATTCACATTTTCCTTTGTAAGAGGTTTTATTTTCATTTTATCTTCCCAAACTCTTTTCTATCTCAATAAGCCTATCAACCTTAGCAACTCTTTCCTCGCCTATGACAGGAGTTTTAATAAAATCAGCTTGCCAAGCAAAACTCAAGTCTGCAATAGTATTATCTCGAGTTTCTCCTGAACGATGAGAAACAATTACAAAAATATTATTTTTCTTTGCAAGTTCTATAACTTGCTTTACCTCGAGTAAGCTTCCTATCTGATTTGGCTTTACAATAATAGCATTAATTGACTTATTTTTTATAGCTATTTTTAATCTTTCAAGATTTGTAGTAGTAAGGTCATCTCCACAAATTAAACATTTTCCTTGTGTTTTTTTAAGCAACTCCGAGAATCCAGAAAAATCTTCTTCATCAAGAGCATCTTCAACATAAAATAAATTATATTTTTCAATCAATTCAGCAATATAATTTATTTGTTCTTGAGTTGTGAGACTTCTTTTAGGATTCTTATAATTATATTTTCCATTGCTAAAAAATTGTGAGGCAGCAATGTCCAAGCCAACATCAACATGAACTCCTGTTTCTTGATAAACTTGTTCGGCAACTTCTTTCATAATTTGAATTACTCGCTCATTATCTAAATCCGTTTCCCAAGCATTTTCATCATTTGTTCTTATTTCTCTAAGAGTAAATCTACTTAGAATTTCTTTTGCCTTATCATAGCAATTTTTATTAATAGATTTAGCAGCCTTTGGATCTTTATTGCAAACAACTAGAAATTCCTGAAAATCAGGTTTTATTTTTCCATGTGAATGAGCTCCTCCGCCGATAGTATTGCTTATTATTCTTGGAAATTTTTTTGCATCTGAATTAAGAAGTTGCCATAGTTCTATTCCTCTTTCTTGAGCAATTGCTTTCAATATAGAAGCTTCAAGTGCAAATAAAGTATTTGCTCCAATATTTTTCTTGACTTTATCTTCAACAAATCTCAAATCATCAAACTTCTTCAAATCCAAGTCACCTAACTTGCAGTGTTTTATAACCTCACAATCTATTTTCAAACTTTTTTTATAGCTTGGCTTTTCGTACTTGCCTTTTGATTTTCCACTAGGAGCTTTTGTAGAACATCCTTCAACAATAACTTCTATAGTATCCTCGCCACGAGAATCTTTAACAATATTTGCACTTACCTCTTTAAGTTTCATGAATTTAGTAAGAATTTTTAGTATTTAAAAGTTTAGAAAGTTAATCTTAAGCTCAAAACCCAACATATATTTTAATAATTCCTATCTTGATTCTTCAGGCTAAAGATGCTATGCAAGCAAGTTAAAGTTATGCAATTAAACCAGCATTGAATTAGGATAATAATTATTAAACAAGTTTTAGTGCGAGCCGAGTGTAAAATATCAAGAATATAATCTAATTCTTATTCGCACCACGAGTAAGATAGTCTCCATTGCCATTGTATCTTTTATCTCTAGCCATAGCTAAGAATGTTAAACCAACAGGCAATAAAACAAAACAATCAAATAATTCTCCTACTGTTCTTACTTTCATGATGTAACTAGTATTTGGCTCAAAAGAATAATTAAATGCTAAAAAACTATTTGGTGCTGGTTTTTCTAAAGGCGGTAAATTATTTTTATGATTATCTGTTAATGTAACACCTACTAAATCAGTAAGCCCCATGCCGCCCATCACAAGCAAAGCTAGTCCTGCTTTAGTCAATCTGCTCGTTGGTTTTTTATGTTCATTCTGATTGTTTTTTCGAGTCGTCATAAAAAAGTGTAAAAGAAGTATTATTTAAACCTATTCCTGCTGATGAATAAACTATCCAACCTTACATATTACTGATTTGCGCTTCGCGTTATGCTCTATAAATAAAAGACTAATAATTAAACAAACTTCGATTAGAATTATAATTATTAAGCATTTAATAAGCAAATCGAACTTGTGCAGATTTGTCCCAAGATTTTAAAGTTAAAAGGAGGTAATTAGTGAGTACAAAATGATGTTAAGAATTAAGGTTTACTTAACATTATTGATATCTTCTTCTAAGATTAGAACAAGCCTCGACAAGCCCACAAGGTAAAAATAAAATACAAATCATTCCTCCAAGAATTATAGCAGTATTATCTAAGCCCGCTCTTAAAATTTCATAAAAATTTCCAGAATAATTTTCAACTTTTGTTTGTTTAGTTGGTTGATAAGTTTGATGGTTTGTTTGCTGAGGCATTTGCAATAAAGCCATTTGTTGCTTTTGCTGCTGTTGTCTTTCTAATCTAGTTCCATCTACATATCCTGCTGTTGCGATAGCTAAAGCTACTAGCCCAGTTACAAGTGGCTTCTGAACACATTTTGTAAAAACTCCAGACATACTATTATTTTAGTTGTTTAAAGTTTAAAAGAATTATGGTGATAAAAAATTAAATTAATTTCCTATTAATCACGCACTTACACAGGTTCCGGGAGCACAACACCAGCCACTAATAGTTTTTTCTCCACCTGAAGAACATTTCTGAGTAGACGAACATAAAACTAAGCCCGAGCCACAAGAACTAAAAGAAGAACCGGAATTTGAATTTCTATCTGAACTTTGGTTTTCTCTATCTGTATTTGCGCTTGAAGAATTCCTATCGCTGCTAGGAGTAGATGAACTCGGAGCAGAGAAGCTCGAGAAATACGAAGAGCCAGGCCACTGAGAAATACTTTTTTCATTACAACTAGTTTGACAATCCATATCTACAAAACTATAAGAAAGAGGATTATCATTAGTAGCAGGCTGGCAATAAGTTCCATCTTTCAAACATTTTTCAAAATTAAATACATATTGGCTCTTATCACTAATACCAAAACAAATAGCTTTTCCTCCGGAGTTGGGTGTCCATGAACTTTGATAAGAAGGCAAAAGTGATAAACACTTTTTAATGCTTTGACTAGTAGAAGTACAAACAGCGGTTGGATCAACAACAAGATTATTTGGTATGAGATAGGTTTCCATTAATCCAGAGAAAGTTCTTCTTCTTACTCCTTGGGGATCTTTATCATATAAGAATTTCATATATTGTTTTAATGGTTGGTCATTTATGTAATACTGAGTATTCGCAGGACAACTAGTTACATTATCTGTCATAACAGGCAAATTTAAAGGTAAGGCTTTTACAACACCGCAACCAATATAATCGCCTGTGTGAAGACCTGCAACAAATACTTCTCCTGATTTCAGAGACTCGTATTGGCCAATTCTTGTAGCAGTTCCAACGCAATCACTTGCTCCTGTATTATTTGAATAACCAGCCATTAAATTAACTCCATAAATCTGTCTATTTGTTAAACTTCTATCATCATTAGTTAAATTGAATTTAATAGCATAAACACTTCTGCCGTCATCTCTATAACCAATAGCATCATATTTGTAAGTTAAAGGTAATAGACTCAAATTCCAAGGCACTACTCCTGATTTTATCTGTTGAGGATAAGCTAGTTGTTCATATTTTTCTGCATCCCCTGGTTTAAGACATTGATTAGGATCTGTACAAGAACCATCACCAATAAATCCTTGAGAATGCATACCTATTTCATGACCTTGTGCTTGCCACTCATGAACTTTTGCTATTTTTGCCGAGTCATTTAAAATAAAATCAACAACACCTGGCCAAAATTCAATTGTAAGAGGAACATGATATTGATTAGCTAAATCAACAATTTGATCTATTCCTGCCCAGCTTTCTTCATGAATAACAAGAGCAGAATAAGGTAAGTTCTCAGGCTTACAATCCTTAGCACAATTAGCAGCAGTCTCAAGCAAGTCACAGTGATTATCTCCACAGGTTCCTGAAGAATTTTGTCCGGGTGGATTGATATCAGGACTTGATTTCAAAACAAAATAGGCTACAACAGCTACAACGATTAAAACAGCAATAATAACAAATATAGCAACCTGACCTTTTTTCATAACATTATAGAATTTTAGAATTTATAAATCTAGCTATAACTATCTACTGATACAAACTGCATATTCCTGAGAATCAAAAAGATGCATAAATTTACACCAAATCCTAGTAAAAAATAAAGCAACCGGATTTCTAGCATGATTAGGAATTAAATTAACAGGTATAAAATCACCCGTATTATCTGAATTGTTTCGGGTCTGGTTTTGAATTTCTCTACCATCAAGTCCATTAGGATTGTGGGCGTCATATTCGCATTCTCTGGTTAGCTGAGGATTTCCATTTTGACAATTAACAGGAATAGTATTAAGAATGCTCCTTGTTTGAATTTCTGAATCAGAACAATTAGTCCAATCAGAATAATTAAAATCAGTGCAGGTTGGAATAGAAAAATTACAACTAATAGTTTCTGTAGTTTTTTGAACTCCCTCTTGACAAATTCCTATTTTTGTCCAGGTTCTTATTTGTCGCCCCAACGAAGGACAATCAATTGGAGAAACATTTGAAATCCAATTTAAAATAGTACAATTAGGAATAGAAGGAACTGGCGGAGGGTTTGAAATATAACTGCATGTTTGGGTTAGTATAGGGGTTCCCGTACAACCTACTGGAGTTCTAGATAATTCTGTTCTTGTTTGAGTTCCTGAAATAGAACACTCAGTCCAAGAAGAATAACTAAAACTACAAGTTGGAAATAAGATTGGAATAGTAATTGTAGCGGGATTAACACAACCCGAAGTTGTGCATTGCTGATTAATTATTATTTTATCACTGTATAAATCAAAATAAGCAATAGTTGGAACAGCTTCACTAGGACTAAATCTGCAAGTATCTCCACACCAATCTTTTCCACCGCAATATTTGTGTGGAGCCATATATTGTCTTATATAAGTTTGAGGAGTATTATCTGTATAAGTTCCTTGCGAACAACCATCATGTCCAACAACAATTAATGCAAGATTTGGAGAATTTAATATAGAAGCAAGAGCTTCTTTATTTGAATAAGGGCTTGCTTCATGCGGTAGTGAGAATTCCTGAAGTATTGGGAAATGAGCAAATACAATTGTTTTTCTACCATTAGACAAGGCATTTTGAAGCATAGTTAGTTCACTACTCGAACAATAAGCACCATAATTTCCTCCTTGAGAACCCATGCAAGTTAGAAAAACAAACTGATATAAAGAACCCACATTAACAATATAGCTATCTCCACTTAAACCAAAATAAGTTTTAAAATAAAGTGCATAATCATTTGGACTCCAGGCACTACCGCCAAAAGTATCATGATTTCCAGGGATAACATAATAACCACCACCTAAAGAATCTAGATAAGATTTAGCATACATAAATTGAGTATTAGCATTTTCAGTATACCTACTATTAAAATAAACTCCATTATTATAAGCTAAAAGAGAACCATAATTAGTCAAATCTCCAGTAATTATTGTTTTACTAACCGCGGGAGAATGACCATTTATTTTATTTACAAGATCCACTATGCCACCTGTTCCAGTTATACCCTGCGAACTACTCCCACCACAACTAATTCCACCAGCACCAGGATCTGTATTTCCATTATAAGCCACAATTTGATCCACATGACAAATATGCAAGTCAGATATATCTGCAAAAGAATAAAGCGGAGTTTCTGCACCTACAAGACTAGTAGTTAAAATTAATAGTATAATGCTAAAACAAATTAAAATACCTCTTTCTTTTCTCATAAAAGATTAAGTAAAAGAGTTTATTTAAAGATTTCTGCAATCAAATACAGTTAGCCCTAGTAATATATTGAGAATAAGCAGAAAGTAAAAGAATAATAGACATAATAATCCCAATAATTTTTACAACAAATATGAATTTATGTTTTTTTGCTAATCTTTTCATAATAGGCAAAGTATGAATAAAAATAGTAACAATAAGAAAAGCTATAGCCCAAATTAAATAAGGCGTTGCTCTTGCAACAGGATTATCGCCGATACACATGTTAGAAGTTTATAGTAAACCTGATTTAAATATCTTATTATAACTTCAGACCCATTAGGACTCTTCTTATAAGGTGTTGGTTAAGAACCCGTATATAAAAGTTATTAAATGAAAGAAAATAAATAGTTCTAATAATTCCTATCTTGATTCTTACGGCTAAAGATAAAGTAAATTTTTTAACAATTAAACCCAAACCTAAAGATTAAACCAGCATTGAATAAGGATAAAAACTATCAATAAAATTAGTTTCGATAATGTTTATTCATCCTGGATTTAAGTTTTTAGAAGATAAGCATTTGCGATTAAAATAAAGCTAACAATTAAAACCAAGACTAAACAATTAACCAAACATCAAATTAGGATAACACTTAATAAGATTATGTTTTGGTAATGTAACTTCATCCTTTATTCAAAGTTTGTTTTGAAGGTTGGTTTTAAGTCTAAGAATTTGCAACTAAATCAAGTTAAGCAATTAAACAAAAGTTTTTCTAACAATTAACCTAACACTTAAAGATTTAAAATAATATAGAATTGAGATAAGAATTAATAAGACATTTTGATTAGGTGAGCGAGGCTTAGAGCCGAGCGAGCTTCTATTAAATTAAACAAAATATCAAAAATCTGAACTACAAAGAATTAAATTCCTTCTTCTTCTGAACTAGAACTAGATTCTTCAACTTCATCTTCAGGAGTTGCTAATTCCATAATTTCATCTTCTGAAGTCTTATCTTCAACTACAACAGCCTCACCTTCTTCTGTTTCTGCAGCAGTTTCCTTAACTTCTCCTTCTTCTGCTTTTTCTTCTTTCTTCTTTTCTTTAATTTCTTGTTTTTCTGCTGTTTTTCTCTTTGCTTTTTCAGCTCTTTCTCTTTTTTCTTTAGACTCCTCCAATCTTCTTGCTTCTTCTTTTGCCTTCAGCTCTTCGAGCTCTTCTCTTGTAAGCTTTTTAATCTTGCTTTCTCTTTTCTTAGGCATAGGCCTATTTACTGTGATTGGTAAAACTCCTGCAAGTAATTCTTTCTTAGCAATTTCAATAGGGTTATAATTAATTTCTTCAAGTGTTTTTTCATCAATTTTCAATAGAAGTGGCGCATCCATTGCAATTTGAAGTGCTCTTGCTCCAAGTATTCTTGCAACTTCATATCTTGTGAACTGGTCTTCAAGTTTTTCTAGCATTTTTTATTTTACTCTTTATGTTTCTTTTTCCCTTCTTTTTTTGATTTAGGTTCCTTTTCAAACTTGCCTAATTCTGTTTCAACAAGGGAATTAAGTTTTTTAAATATTTTTGATGATTCTAAAATCATGCTTTCTATTTCTTCTAGACTTAAAACAGCTTCTCCGCCCTTCTGCATTGCATTAATATATTCTTCTTTTCCTGGTTTTGAAATTTCAAATGTAAGTCTTCCTTCACTTGAATCTTCTTCTTCTCTTGTTGGATCTACAAAAATATTATTATCGATTTTATAGAAAGTAACTGTTAAAGGCATCTTATCCATATTCAAAGGTAATTTCTCGTCTGTAAATTCGCCAAATGATATTGTGTCTGTTTTTTCATCATAGGCTGGTTTTCTTGCAGTCAAAAGTGCAAGTACTGCAGCTAAAGCTCCAGCATCAATCAGATTTCCATCATCATTAACAGTAGCCAAATCAATAAATACGCTCCAAACCTTTTCTCCTTCTTTAATGCAAAGCTTTTCAAAATCTACAAAACCACTTTCGCGAATACCCCTATCAATTATTCTTGCAATTTCAACTGATTCTATTGTAGGCGGGCCATAATCAAAATTAGGGCTTGCTAAAGGTAAAAGCTCCATTGTAGTCATCATTGTTCCTTCAGCTTCATGATCTGTATAGGGTTCAGAAACTCCCATCTTAATTCCTGCTACAACTTCTGTTTTTCCTATTTTAACACTAACACTTCCTTCTGCTTGGTTTGAGATTCCGAATTTAACTTCAATATCCCTATGATCAAATAATCCACGATTATCAAATCTTTTTCCAGCAGCAATTGCCCTCATAACATTTTTCTTTGTAACTTTATATGCCATTTTATCTTTCTTAGTGTGGGTTTCTTTTTTAAAGAAACTACTCTACCTCCTTAAGTGCTTTAACTTGTTGCTCATAAATCTTTTTGCAAGCTTCTTTTCCAGCCTCAAGCGCTTCTTTTAATCTTTTAGAAGGTATTCTTCCATCCAATTGGAGTAATGTAATTTTTCCTGAATTTGAAAGATAAGCCATTGGGATATCAGTAGCTCCTTCTCCTTCTTCAAAATCTTCTTCTTCTTTTATAACATCAACAACAATAGACTCATCCATTTTGCCAACTGCAACTGCAGAGATCATTTCTTTCATTGGAACTCCGGCATGAGCAAGAGCCATTGCAGCAGCATTAATTCCAGCGCATCTTGTTCCTGCATTTGCTTGTAAGATATTTATGTGAACATCAATAACTGTTCCAGGTAATTCATCAAGCATAACTAATGGTGTTAAAGCCCATTCAGTAACTTTTGAAATCTCTTGGCTTCTTCTTGAAATCCCTGGTTTGATTCTTTCGCTAACAGAGAATGAAAGCATATTATAATGAACTCTTAAAACTCCCTTCTCAGGATTTTGCTGGTGTTTTGGATTTAGTATTTTAGGACCATAAACAGCAGCGATTGCAATTGTGTCTCCCTGTGCAAATAAAGCACTTCCATCAGCATTAGGTACAACCCCAACCTTGGCTTCTACTTTTCTAATTTCATCAAATTTTCTACCATCAAATCTTTTTGTGTATTTTGTCATTTTATTTATTTTCTCCCAGGGTTTTTATATATTTTTCAACTTTTTCTGTTAATCCTTCTGTAATTGTATTTTCAACAATAAAATTAATTATTTTTTCTGCTTTAATTTCATTTTCTATATTCTCGCCCTTTATCCAAATTATTCCATTCTGCCCAACAGTAATATTAGTTGCTGTTGCTTCTCTTATTATATTTATCATGCTGCCTTCTTTTCCTATTACTCGAGGAACTCTGTGCGGATTAACTGTTACCATAAGGCCGTCTTTTATTTTTCCCAGACCCTTTTCTCTTTGTTTCATAGTTAAATCAATACTTGTTCTTCCAACATTGAATATTTTAGTTACAATTAAGTCCCCAATTCCATAAACATTCTCCATATCGGATGTCTCAACAAATCCAGGACACTCTCTTAAAGGTAAAAATGAGCTATAAGGTGCTCTAATGTCAATCATCCACCCATTCATTGTTATGTCCTTAACTTCACCTATAACAACATTTCCTCTTCTTGGTATATAGACTCCTGAAATTGGTATAACTTTTATTAATTTATCCTGTTTCTCAACTATTCCAAGTCTTGTGGCAATTATGTTTTTGCCGCTTTTCATTGTCCAGTCTCCTGGTAAGAATTCTTCGTTTGCTATTATCTCTCCAGGCACTACGACTTCTCTCTTATCTGTTTTTTCTGTCATTTTATAATCTTTATTTTTTGGCTTCCTTGACTTCTTCACTCAAGGCTGCTCCGTGTGTTATTGAATTTAGTTTATCATAAAATTCGGATTGTAATCCGACGGGAATATTAACAATGACTTTCAAATCTCCATTTGGAAGCCAGTCCTCTTTTTCTTTGTATTCGTTAAGTACTCCGTAGGCTTTTCCTGTATGAATAACAGGTATTGTTATAGCCAATTTCTTTGTCTCAATCTTAAGTGGCAAGATAGTTTTTAAACTTTCTGTTATGCCCGAAATCTGCTGTTCTATGGGTCTATTGTCCACATTTATGCTTTTTTGATTCATTGCATTCTCAATCATTTGTGCTGTAAAGGGCCTGTTTGTCCTTGCATCAACGGCATTTCTTACAAAAAAGTCGATAACCTTCTTTCTTTTATTCTCCTGCTCCTGGTCTCTTAATTCTTGGGGTACTTCTATATCTCCTTTTTTAACTATTCTTTCTGCTATTGTATAAACATCTGTTGTTCCAAATGCGCTAGTTAAATCAGCAGTAGAGGGTTTTGCTCCTGTTTTAGCATTTACAAAAATTCCATCTGTAGCTAGAACATTCTGGATATTTACACCGAGTCCTTTCCTCATTTTTAATGCAGCTTCTGCGTCAACAAGAATTTCAAACTGTTTGTTTGCAACGCGAAGTTTTGCAGGTACTACTTTTGTCGCCATATTTTTAATTATTTTATATACTTCTTAAGCTTATCGCCATTCAAACGCTGAAGCTTTCTTTCCTTTTCGTCAATAGAAGAAAGAACGAATGCAGCATCAAAATTGTCAACATTGAAGTTTTTTCCTTTTATTTCTTTGAATATATTAAGAACCATTTTAATAGCTTCTTCAACTTTCATATCCTTTTTATAAGATTTTCTTAGCAACTCGCGAATTTTATCATCATTTTCACCTATTGCTGTTGCATAATACTCAAAATAATTGCCAGTTATATCAGAAACATATAATCTACTTCTATTATCAACTCCTGCTATCATGATTGAAACGCCAAAAGGTCTTACACCAGGGTGTTGAGTATACTGCTGTTTTATATCAGAAACATCTTTTATAAGTGAGATTACATCAACAGGAGTGTCATAGGTAACTCTGTGTTGCTGAGCAAGTAATTGAGCTCTTTCTATTAAAACACGAGCATCACTAAGTATTCCTGCTGCTGTTCCTGCAACATGATTATCTATTTCAAATATCTTATTGGCTGATTCGCTAGCCATTAAAGAGTCATTTATTCTTTTATCAGCAACTATCACTATGCCATCGCTACAAACAACACCAACACTAGCACTTCCAAGTCTAACTGTTTTTTCTGCGTACTCAACTTGCAAAATATGCCCATCAGGCGAGAACATTGTTGCGGCCCTATCATAGCCCATCATCTGATTTTGTGCTTCTTGTGATTCCATTTTTATTATATTTTTGATTTATTTATATTATTTTATTTGCTTTTTGTTTATGCAAAGTATATAAGAAAACTGAATAATCAGTTTATATCATTTATTTCCTTTCCAAAATTCTATAGACTCGGAAGTTTTTAAATCTTTCTTTTTTATTTCTCTGTTAACTCTTCGGTTGGTGGGATAGCAAAAGTAGGGTTTAAATAATAGTTTTCTATTGTTTTGTTATGGATATTGAACAAGTAAAAAAAGACTTACAGGTATTAATAAACGACTTTAAAGCAAAAAGAGAATTTTATACCAAAAATGCAGAAGCTAATACAGAAACACGATTAATAGAAAATCTCTTTAAAATTCTTGGTTGGACTGAAAATGATTGGATAAAGCAAGAAAATACTTATAGAGGAAAGAAGAAGGGTCGTGCAGACTATTCTTTTTATTTAGGAGATAAAAGAGTTTTCTTTGTTGAAGTTAAAAAAGTTGGAATATCTTTAGATAAAGAAGCAAATGAGCAAGCCATCTCCTATGCTTTATCCCAAAGAATACCCTTTGCTATTGCTACTAATTTTGATGAACTTAACATTTTCTGTGTAGAACAAGAAAATGCGATTAATAGCGTATTCAGAACTTTTAAGAAACCAGAGGATTATTTAAACAATTTAAATGATTTATTATTCTTATCAAAAGATAGTTTTGAAAAAGACTTGCTCTTAAAAAAAGCCGAAGAAGAACAAAGATTAAAGAAAAGAATAACTATTGATAAACCTCTCCTTGAAGATTTGATGTCTATAAGGAGATTAATCGCTAACGATATTGAAAACAAATATCCGAATAAGTATGAAATTAATGAAAAAGATGAGATTGTTCAAAGAATAATAGATAGGCTTATTTTTATAAGAAGATGTGAAGATGTTGGAATTAATCCAATTAATATGTATTTAGAAGAAATAACCTTTGTCGCAGATAATCAAGCATATAAAAAATTAAAAGAGATGTTTGAGGAGTATAACAATAGATATAATAGTGGTTTGTTTGCTATTGGTATTGATAATGATTGCGACATTATAAAAATTGATGGTGCGATTATAAGAAAGTTGATTAAATATCTTTATCGTTCTCAAGATGGGCAATACATCTACGATTTCAGTTGGATTGATGCAGATATTTTAGGGCAAGTTTATGAACAATATTTAGGCAAAATATTAGAACAAATGAAATCTGGAAAGTCTAAATTAAAGGATAGTCAAGCACATAAAAAAGAATCAGGAATATTTTATACTCCTACTTATATTGTTGATTTTATTGTTAAGAATACTCTCGGAGAATTACTTAAAGATAAAAAGGTTAATCCAAACAATATAAAGATATTAGACCCTGCTTGTGGTTCGGGCTCTTTTTTGATTAAAGCTTTTGATTATTTAAATAAAAAATTAAGTTCTAACGAAGAGAATAATCAACGCAAAGTAGACCATCAGGGTATTTATTCAACTAAAACAGAAATGATAAAAAATAATCTTTATGGCGTAGATTTAGATAATAAGGCAGTAGAAATTACAAAATTGAATCTTCTATTAAAGGCATCTGAAAAAGATAGAAAATTACCAGAAGAGGTTGATTTACACATAAAACACGGAAATTCTTTAATTGATGACGAAGGTATAGATAAATCTGCTTTAAAATGGGTCGGAGATTTTCAAGAGGGGAGCTTTGATGTGCTTATAGGAAATCCTCCATGGGTTTCAATTAAGGGAAAACAAAAGAGTTTAGATTTATCAGAAGAAGAATTGAATTGGTTATTTAAAAAATATCCTTGTGACCAATATAGACCAAATTTATTTGAGATGTTTATATGGAGAGCATTATCTTTAGTTAAGGAGGGAGGATATTTTGGCTTTATTGTTCCAGATAGATTATGCTATAATGGACAATTCGCAGATTTAAGAGAATATATACTAAAGAATTTTACACTAAAGAAATTATGGTTTAAACCTTTATTTGCAGGAGTTATAAGTGATAATATAATCTTTATAATAAAGAAAGAGAAAGCCACTAAAAAAAGTAATGTAGAAGTTGCAGAATATCCATCAGCAGAGTTTAGAAAGATTCCCCAAGAAGCTTACACAAATCTGTCTGATTTTGCTTGGTTTATAGCAGATGAAAAATTATTTGATATTTTTGAAAAGATAAAAAGTAAATCTGAAATGTTTGAACTTGGAACAAAATTTAAAACAAGTGTTGGATTCATAGCGAAGCCAAATAAAGTAATGGAAAAGCGACAAGATAATGAACAAATAAAAGTATTCAAAGGTGAGAACATTTTAAAGTTTGGTTTTAAAAATAACTACTACTTTGAATTTAAAAAAGGAAATCTTGCTGGTGGAACTCAAGATATAGAAAAATTGGGTAAGAAGAATAAAGTATTTTTAAGAAAGACAGGAATAGATATTATGGCTTCTGTTGATAGTTCTGCTACTTATCCAGAGCAATCAGTTTATTTTATTTATACTGATGAAGATAATTCTGAAGAAGAATTGAAGGTTTTATGTGCTTTGCTCAACTCTAAACTTCTTAATTGCTTTTATAGAAATTTTGCGATTACTAATAGAGATGCAACACCTCAATTAAAAAAAGTAGATTTAGATAGATTTCCGATAATTATGCCAAAAGATACTAAGTTTTTTTTAGAAAGAGTTGATAAACTTCTTAATTGGAATAAAGAGCTTGTTCAATTAGGGGATAAATCCACTTCGGAAACAAAGGAGTTAAAAGAAAAAATAATTAAAACTACTGAAGAAATAGATAAAAAAGTTTATGAAATCTATGGTATAAATTCAAATGAAGAAAAGATTATAGAAAAATCTTAATTCTTCTTCTTTCTCGGCTTATCCCAATATGCAGACTTACATTTAGGACATAAAATAGGATATTCTTGTTTTCTTGCTATCCACTTATGATTACATCTTTCGCATAAATATCCTTCTACCTCAATTTTGATTTTAGCCATAATATTATCTGTTTTATGCCTTTATAAATCTTACGCTTGTAAGTGGTTATTACATAATATATAACTGACTACCGAAAGGTTTATATACTACCATTTACTTATATAAGTAGTAAGTAGATAAGTAATAATATGGAAACACAAAAACAAAATAACGAGAACAAAAAACCAATATGTCCGAAGTGCAAAAGCACAGAAGTAATTAAGTGGGGAAAGAGAAAAACAGAGAACAGAGGATTAGTTCAGCGATATTGCTGTAAGTCTTGTTCTGAAACTTTTATCTCTGACCCTTTTTGGAAAATGAAGAATAGCCCACAGAAAATTACTTGTGCTTTAGATTTATTCAATAGAGGATTAAGCACAAGAGGAGTTCAAAATCATTTTCAAGCTTTCTTTCCTCATAATTCTTCTAATGTTTCTATTTACAAATGGGTTAAGAAATATGCTTTAAAAATTGCTAATTTTACTGATAACTTAAAAGTTCAAACAGGCAGTTATATAGAAGTTGATGAGATGATGTTTAATAGGCGAAAGAGCCACAAAAGAAAAGGAACGGATACTAACTGGCTAATAAATGCTATTGATGTCAAAAATAGATTTTTACTTGGTTCTACTTATTTTAAATATAGAAGTCAAAAGAACATTAAGAAGATTTTGTTTGATGTTAAAAACAAATCTGGCGAACAGATTAAGATAGTTACAACAGACGGCTATACTGCTTATGAAAAAGCAGTTAAGCAAACTTGGGGTTATGATAATCATACAAGAAAATATAAGATAAATCATAAAGTTGTAACACAAAGAAAAGGGGAAGGGTTTAACATCTGGGTTGAAAGACTAAACGGACAGATAAGACAGAGAACAACAGGATTTAGAGGTATGCACGGAAGCGTAGAAAGTGCTTATGCTTTAATGAAGGGTTTAGAAATATTCTATAATTTTGTAAACAAACACGGAGCTTTAAAAGGCAAAACCCCTTCTGAATTAGCTATACCTTCTTTAAAGTTTGAAACTCCGAATAGATGGCTTGAACTTATACAACTTTCTCAAAAACAATAGATATTTAAACAACGAAATATTTATAAAGTTATAAATCCTACTTATCTTATTAGTAGGATTAGTCCTACTATGCCCACAAGAAAATTAAGTATAACAATTGAAGAAAAAATCTGTAAGGAGATGGATAAATACCAAAATAAGTATAGAACAAAAACATCAACCATAATTAGTATGGCTTTAGAAAAGTTTTTCAAAATTAACACTAAAAAATGATAACGGAAACTCAAAAAATTTATAAAGTAGGATTTACTAAGAAAGATATGAAAAGAGAGAAAAAAGGTGCTATTGGTTGTATTTGTTCTATTCCATTAAATTTAAATAGGTGTAATGCTTAAAGATAATGTAAAGGTTGTAACTATTTTATAGTTAAAACAAAATGGAAAAGAAAAAAATGATTAAAGAAGAGAAATTAAAAGCAGAGAACATACAATTAAAAAAAGCCCTTTGTATTTGTTTAAATAGACCTCTCGCAAAAAGATTAGCTTGTGCTGTTGAAAGAATAAAGAAAGGAGAATATTATACTGAAGAAGAATTTTTTAAAGATTCACCTTTATTAGCTCATTAATTTTTTCTGGAGTTAATTGTTTTAGATATTTATCACATTCATCTTTATGTTCCACACCTATAAAAAGTATCTTTATTCTATGATTATCTACGATATAGAATATTCTATACATTTGCAGATGTAATTCAAATAAATTAGAAAAATATTTTAGAGGTTTTCCGAAATGTGGATTATCCTTTAATTTCAATATTTTTTTATCTCCCTCTTTTTGAATAGAATTATCTAACTTTTTATAACGTTTCGTAAATTCTTTATCAAAAATCAGTTTATATGTTTCACTATCCATTTTTCTCCTCTTTTTTTTCAGATTTTTCTTGTTTTCTCTTTTTCATTTCAATTACAAAATGTTCAAGCCAAAAATCAAATACGGCAGATAGAGTAACGCCTTCTTTAGCACTTTTTTCAATATCCTCTTTTAGAAATTCTATGTTCTCTTTATCCAAAGATAAACTTACAGCTATCTTCGGTTTCTTTGGTGGAACTTTAGATAAGTCTGTTTCTGTCATTTTAGTTATACGGCTTTATATTTTCTTATAATAATCTAATATAAACATATTATTTAAACCCTACTTTTGCTATCCCACCAACCGAAGAGTTAACAGAGAACTTTTTTATAATCTTAGACTTTTTTAATATTTTACACTTTTAGAACCCAGCGTACTCTCTATAAGAATCTCTCATATCTCTATCAAAAGGCTTAGAACTTCTGCCCAGCCCATGCATTACTACTCCGGGCTCACTTTCATCTCCGCCCATTGCACTGCCAGGAGATAAGGGCCTTACAATTTTAGTAGAAGTATTGTCAAATGTCATTGGCTGCTCTTGTGGTGGTGCTCTAAGTTGATATGCTAGTTTTGCCATAAAAAATATTCGGGGGGGTACTTTATAAACATTGTTGCAAAAAAGAAGATATAAAAACCGGTTTACAACTTTCCAATAATTCCAGAAATTCTATCAATATGAATATCTTTTCCTGAAAGCGCAAAACTTGCTTTTATCTTGTCTAACTCACTTCTATTTACTGAAAGAATAACTCTGCCTTTAAATCTGTTATGTGAATCTTTAACTATCTGGACGCAAGCTTTTGCATAACCCAGTATTCCTATAAATCTTAAAATAGCGTCGTCTATATCTTTTGGGTTAATATCTTTTCCTGAAAGCAAGAGATATCTCTTGTGTTCTCTGTGGCTTGGTTTTAATGGCTTCATGTTATTTTTGCTTTTCTATTTTTTATTTTTTGGTTTTGCTTTTTGATTTTGGTAATTTTCTAAACTCTTTTAGTGTGAAAGCACCAATTATCACAAACAATACAATAACAACAATTAATATAATTATATAACCTTTACTAATCCAGGATTGTTGAGATTCTGGGCTGGGTTCTGAATTAGTCTGCTTTGGATTTTGAGTTTGATTATTCTTAGAAGAATTGGTTTCTACTTTAATTTGTTCATAGATTGCTTGAATAGTTAGATTAACTTTAGAAGAGGAAATAGAATTAATTTTAATATAAGTATCATAATGGTCAGTTGAATTAACTGATATTTTTCTTTCTTGGCCAGAATAGATAATTAAGTTAATTGGGTCGCTTCTAATAGTAAGATTGACATAAGTTGATTCAATGCTGTTTACATTAAGGCTGTGTGTTGTTTTATTTGAATTAATAAAAGAAAATTTAATCGAGTCCTTTGCTGCAAGTGATTGAGTATAACCGCCATATAT
>Ga0172371_10004767_pt1 | contig 20358 bp, 12 predicted proteins | sample Lak12m_FD_114543 | JGI IMG/M metagenome (GOLD analysis project Ga0172371, IMG submission 114543) | Freshwater microbial communities from Kabuno Bay, South-Kivu, Congo - kab_022012_12m | ecosystem: Environmental > Aquatic > Freshwater > Lake | place: Democratic Republic of the Congo: South-Kivu... | reverse complement strand
GGGCACGCACGAGCCGGCGGCCGGCGCACCGCACGAGCCGCACCCGGCTGAGCCACAGGCCGGCTCCGGGCGACGTACCGTCCGCACCCTGTGCCGCATGTGCGACGACCGCTGCGGCATCGAGGTCCACCTCGAAGACGGGCGCATCGTCGACATCCGCGCCAACGAGCACCACGCCTGGAACCGCGGCCGGCTGTGCGTCAAGGCGCGCGCCGCGGTGGACATGGTCTATCACCCCGACCGGTTGCTCGCGCCGCTGAAGCGCACGCCGGACGGCTGGCAGGAGATCCCGCTCGAGCAGGCGCTCGACGAGATCGCCGCGCGTATCGCCGAGATCCAGGAGCGGTACGGGCCGCGGAGCGTGAGCGTCTGGAAGGGCGAGGCCATCGGCTTCGCCCAGCAGGAGACCATGGCGCGGCGCTTCGTCCACGCCATCGGCAGCCCCAACTACCTCTCCAACGACTCGCAGTGCTTCACGGCGCGCTACATGGGCTTCACCCTGGTCGACGGCGGCTGGCCCGTCCCCGACCTGGAGAACGCCGACTGCGTCGTCGTATGGGGCGCCAACTTCCCCTACGCGCACCCCAACCTGACGAGCTACGTGACCGACGCGCGGCGCAAGGGCGCGAAGCTCATCGCCGTCGACCCGCGCCTCTCGGCGATGGCGCGGCGCGCCGACATCCACGCGGCCGTGCGCCCCGGGACCGACGGGGCGCTGGCCTGGGGCGTCATCCACCTGCTGCTCGAGTCGCGCACGTACGACGAGGACTTCGTGGCGCGCCACGTGCTCGGCTTCCCGCAGGCGGCCGAGTACGCGCGGGCGTTCACGCCGGACGTCGTGGAGCGCGAGACCGGCGTGCCGGCGGCGACCGTGCGGGAGATCGCCCGCAGCCTCGCCGCCGCGGCCCCGCGCGTCGCCCTGTACGCCGGCAACGGCCTCGAGCACCACGAGAACGGCGTCAACACGATCCGCTCCGTTGCCATGCTCGACGCGCTGTTGGGCACCTTCGGCCGCACCGGCGGCACGTTCTTCCGGCCCGTTCCGGAGCTGCAGGAGCTGACCGTCTACGACGAGCTCCCGCTGCGCGACCTCGGCCCGCTCGGCGCCGACCGCTTCCCCGTGCTGTACGACACCCGGCAGGAGTGCCACACCATGACGGCTGTGGACGCCATCCTGACCGGCGAGCCGTACCCGCTGCGCGCCATGATCGTCACCGGCGCCAACCCCGTCCTGACCAACGCCAACTCGGCGCGCGTCAAGGCGGCCTTCGAGGCGCTCGACCTGCTCGTCGTCCGCGACCTCTTCCTCACCGAGACGGCGGCCGTGGCCGACTACGTCCTGCCGGCCGCCTCATTCCTCGAGCGCAGCGAGCTGCACAGCCACGCCAAGCACCACGTGCTGACCCTGACCAACCAGGTCATCAGCCTGCCGGGCGTGCAGGACGAGTACTCGTTCTGGCGCGACCTGGCCGCCCGTCTCGGCGCGGCGGAGTACTTCCCCTGGGAGGACGAGACGGCGCTGAACCACTGGCTGCTGGAGACCTCCGGCTTCACCTACGAGGAGATGGCGGAGCACCCCGAGGGCGTGCGCTACGCGCCCCCGATACCCGACGGCGAGGACCCGGTCTTCCCCACGCCGTCGGGCAAGGTCGAGTTCGTCTCAGCCTATCTCGGGGCTCTGGGCCTGGACGAACTGCCTGTGTACCGCTCGCCCGCCTACGTGGCCTCGCCCGACCCGGCCTACCCATTCGTGCTCATCACCGGCGCGCGCAAGCTGCTGTACCTGCACAGCCGCTTCCGCAACATCCCGCGGTTCCTGACGGCGATCCCCGGTCCGGAGCTCGAGGTGCACCCGGACGACGCGGCCGCGCTGGGAGTGGCCGACGGGGACGTGGTCCGCGTCATCTCGCGCGTCGGCTCTGTCGACGTGCCGGTCAAGGTGGTCGCGCCCAACGAGATCCGGCCGGGCAGCGTGCAGATGACGCACGGCTGGGCGGCGGCCAACGTGAACCTGCTCACACACGACGACCGCCCCGACCCGATCAGCGGCTTCCCGCTGATGAAGTCGGTCGAGGTACGCGTCGAGAAGCTCGGCGAGGGCGCGGATGGCGAGTGAACCGGGCGCGGGCGCGGTCCTGACGACCCCCGCGCCCCTCGGCCCCGACGGCGTGCGCATGCCGGCCTCGGTTGACGGCGTGCTGTGCGACGCCGCCACGGCCACCATACCGCTGTACGACGACGGGCTGCTGCGCGGCGACGGGGCGTTCGAATACGTGCTCTGCTACCACGGCCGACCGTTCACGCTCAAGGAGCACCTCGACAGGCTGGAGCGGACCTGCCGCACGTTGCGGCTGCAGTGCCCGCGAGCCGAGCTCGAAGAGGACGTCGCGCGCGTGTTCGCCTGGGCCGGCCCGGTCACGTGTGGACTGCGCATCGTGCTCACGCGCGGGGGCCGCAGGATCGTGTTCCTTGAGCGCCGCCCCGCGGCCTTCAATGTGCGCCTCGCGTTCGTGACCGACATGCCACGCCTCGTGCTGGACGGCTCCAAGAGCCTCGCCTACGCCGGCAACATGCTGGCGAGGCGCCTGGCCGAGGAGCGCGGCTTCCACGAGGCGCTGCTGTCGACCCCGGACGGGCGCGTCATGGAGGTCCAGCAGGCCTCGTTCTTCTGGGTCACGGCAGAGGGCGAGCTCTGCACGCCGCCGCTCAGCGAGGGCATCCTGGACTCGATCACCCGGCGGGTGGTGATGCGGACGATGGACGTGACCGAGCGCGTCTGCCGTACGGAGGACGCGCTCGCCGCCTCCGAGGCCTTCCTCGGCGGCGCCGGCCGCGAGGTGCAGCCCGTGGCGGCCGTCGAGACGACGGTGTTCGAGGAGGTGCCTGGACCTGTCACCCGCGAGGTCGTCGCCCGGTACAGGCGCTTCGTCGAACGGGAGCTCGGACTTGGCCCCGAGGAGTTGTGGGGCGGCGGCTGACGCCCGCCGCGGGAAGGAGCGCAGATGCAGCCAGGGGCATCCACCGGGATCGTCAGGCCGCAGATGGACCGGCTCGACATCGAGCCGCGGACCTTCGACGTGGATGCGGCCACCGTGGAGAGCCGCCGCGAAGTGTTGCGCCGGGTGTGGCGCTACGAGCCCGCCGACCACATCCCCATCCAGATCGACCTCAGCCCGGCGTGCGGGGAGACGGTGCGCGACACGCAGCTCGTCACCGAGGCCTGGTTCTCCTCGGCGGTGCGGCGCATCGAGTGGTCGCTGGCGCTGCTGCCTGACGACTACCTCCCTCTCAGCGAGCCGCCGTGGCTCGGCTTCTATACTGTCCCGAAGATGCTGGGCGCGGCGTTGTGGTGGTCGGACGACCCCATGGCGTTCCCCGGCATCCGGGAGCCGATGGTCCGCGACGTCGAGAAGCTGTTCGAGCTGCGCCCGGCGGACCCGCGCACCGACGGCGTCGTCCCGGAGGCGTTGCGCCGCCTGAAGATCGCGGCCGCCTGCTTCCCTCCCGAGGTGGCCATCGGCGGCGTCGACGTGACGTCGCCGCTGGGCGACGTCATGGAGATCATGGACCAGACGCTGTTCTTCGTGTCGCTGAAGCGCCGGCCAGACGCCATCCAGTACGCCAGTGACGTCGGCGTGCAGACGCAGCTCGCCGTGCAGCGCGCGGTGCGCGAGGCAGTCGGCGACCCGGCCCGCCTCGCCGCGAACGGCAATTGGCCCACGTGGCGGCCTGAGGGCGGCAAGACGCTGGTCACCGACGACATCGCCAGCCTGCTGAGCCCGGCGGTGTACGAGCGGTTCGACCGGCCGTACACCGACCGTCTGTTCGCGGAGCTGGGGCCGGGCCTGCCACACGTCTGCGGCCCGAACCCGGCCGTCCACCTGTACGTGCACGACGACCCCGTCATCCTCGGGCACAACTGCTCGTTCCGGTACAGCCGGGGCGACTTCGCGAGGCTCAAAGACGAGCTCGGCCGCGGCGCCGAGGAGCGTCTGGGACGCCGCGGCCACCTGGAGGTCATGTGGGAGCGGGGGGTGCCGCTCGCCGACCAGCTTGCCGGGTTCCGTGAGGTGGCCGAGCTCTTCGCCCCCGATGTAGTAGCCATCCCCTACTGTCAGATCGTCCCGGACGGGGCGGTGAAGGACGAGGAGGTCACCGCCTTCTACCGCGATATGCGCGCGGTATCGGAGCGCTACGCGGCCGCCGTGCGGTGGGCGGCGTGAGCGCAGACCTCACCGAGCGGGAGGCCGCGCTCGCGCAGGCGATCGCCGGGATCACGTGGGAGGGCCTGCCGGCCGAGGTGCGCGAGCGCGCCCGGCTCTGCCTGCTGGACGACCTCATGTCGGTGCTGAGCGGCACCACGGCGCGCTCCGCCCACATCGCCGCGTCGGTGGCGTGTGAGGTATTCCCTGGCGACCAGGCTACGGTGTTCGCGCATGGCGGCCGCAGTTCCGCGCTCGGCGCCGCCTTCGCCAACGGCGTGGCCGCCAACGCCTACGACGTCGATGACTGCGGGCTGTACACGTGGGGGCACCCCGGCGCCCAGGCCCTGCCGGCCGCACTCGCCCTCGGCGAGAAGCTGGGCGCCTCCGGCGCGGAAGTGCTCGCCGCGATGGTGGTGGGCTACGAGGTGATGTTCCGTGCCGGCCGTATCTGGCACGACCTGCACATGCCAGACTACCGGGCCTGCGGTACGTGGGGTTCCATAGGCTGCGCGGCGATCGGCGCGAACCTCCTGAGGCTGTCTCCGCTCGAGACCCGGCACGCCCTCGGCATCGCCGAGTACCACACGCCGTCGCTCCCCATGCTCCGGGATGTGGCCGAGCCGGCCATGGTGAAGCACGGCATCGGCGTGGGTGCGCTCAACGGTCTGCTCTCGGCGGAGCTGGCGGCCCGCGGTTTCACCGGCACGAGGAGCCTGCTCACACTCGAGCAGTACGACGCGTGGGTGGGTGACCTCGGCGAGCGGTACGTGCTGCTGTTCGGCATGAGCTGGAAGGACTTCGCGTGCTGCCTGTGGGCGCACGCACCGCTGCTGGCCGTGGAGCGCATCCGCGCCGTGCACCGCGTGGACCCGGAGCGGGTCCGGCGCATCGTGGTGGAGTCGTACCCCGACGCACTCCAGCTCCGCGTGGTGCACCCACGCACTACGGAGGAGGCGCAGTTCAGCATCGCCTGGCCGGTCGCCGCACTCCTGCTCGACGGCGAGGTGGCCACCGAGCAGGTGGCCGACGAGCGGCTGGCCGACCCGGTGCTGCACGATCTGGCCGCGAGGGTGGAGCTCGTGCCGTCCGATGAGCTGCAGGAGCTCTACGTGCGCTCAGAGACGGGGCGGCCGGGCGGCATGGACGCCGCCCGCGTGACGGTCGAGCTCGACGACGGTAGCGTCCTCGACTCGGGCCTCGTGGAGCACGTCATCTACGAGCGCGAGGCCGCGCTGTGGGACCGTGAGCGCATGGAGCGCAAGGCGCGGTGGCTGCTGCGTCGCCGCCTTGACGCCGGACAGCTCGACGAGCTCATCGGCTTGGCCTGGGCGTTCGAGGAGTGGGGCGACGTGCGCGCGTGGGTCGCCCGTCTTCTGCGGGTGCCCGACTGATGCCGGATGGGGGTCGTGACGTGACGCGACGGCGGCCACCCGCGCCGGTGTGTGGCGAAGCTGCGCTCGGCCGGGCTCGCACGCCGTCCCCTTGTGCTGCGCCCGGCTGCGGGCCACCATAGAGCGATCGCGCCAAACCCGGGGCGCGGTCGTGCGTCTCTTCCAGGCAACACCGCAAACACAGCAACTGACAAGGGGAAACGACGTGAGCGATCGAGACAGTGAAGACCGCGGGCTGCTGAACCACGGGGCCACGCGCCGCCAGGTGCTCAAGGGAGCGGCAGCGGTCGGAGCCTTCGCCGCCCTCGGCTCGGCGGCGGCCGCGTGCGGCTCCAGCAGCAGCGGTGGCACCAGTGCGAGCCCGGCGGCCAGCGGTTCGGCCGCCGCAGGCGCGCCCAAGACGGGCGGCCACCTGCGCGTGGCCACGTCGGCCGGCACGGCCAAGGAGGACCTGGACGCGCACGCCCCGGCCCTCAGCAGCCCCGCCCTGAACTTCCGCTTCAACCTCTACGACTCGCTGCTCGCCTTCGACAACACGGGCAAGTTGGGCATGGCCCTGGCCGAGTCGCTCGAGCCCAGCAGCGACGGCACCCAGTTCACGGTGAAGCTCAAGCCGGACCTCGTGTTCCACGACGGCTCGCCGGTGAACGCCGATGCCGTGGTGTACAGCTTCGAGCGCATCCTCGACCCCAAGAAGCCGGGTCTGGCGGCCACCCAGCTCAAGGGCCTCAAGCCGGGCGGCACCAAGAAGGTCGACGACCTCACGGTGACGTTCAACCTCGAGGAGCCCAACTCCATCTTCCCGGAGGCCCTCTCGGCCTACTCGGCCACCATCGTGCCGGTCGGCTATGCCCCCAAGGGCGGAGAGGGGGTCGTCGGCACGGGTCCGTTCAAGCTCGCGGCGCCGGGCGACTTCCAGCCGGGCGTGCAGTGCGTGATGGCCCGCAACGAGAACTACTGGGGCTCCGACGGCCCGTACGTCGACCAGCTCTCCATCATCGAGTTCGCCGACAACTCGGCGCAGATGAACGCGCTGCTCGGCGGCGCCGTGGAGTACTGCAACATGGTCCCCGGCGCGCAGATGAAGATCGCCGAGGGCGCCGGCATGCAGCTGCTGGAGGCCGAGACCGGCCTCTGGATCCCGATCACCATGAACGTGCTCACCAAGCCATTCGACGACGTGCGGGTGCGACAGGCCATGCGGCTCATCGCCGACCGCCAGCAGATCATCGATCAGGCCGAGGACGGCATGGCGGCCATCGGCAACGACATGTACGGTCTCTACGACCCCGGCTATCCGGCCGACCTCGCGCAGCGCGAGCAGGACCTGGAGCAGGCCAAGTCGCTGCTGAAGCAGGCGGGCCAGGAGGGCATGACCATCAAGCTCACCACCTCGACCGCCTGCGCCAGCACCGCACCCGCCGTGGCCACGGTGTTCGCCAAGCAGGCCGAGGGCGCCGGCATCACCGTCAAGATCGACAACGTCACCGGCGACGTGTTCTGGGGCGACCAGTACCTCAAGTGGCCGTTCGCCATGGATCAGTGGGGCACCCGCGGCTACCTCGCCCAGGCTTCCATGGGCACTGTGCCGGGCGCGCTCTACGACGAGACGCACTGGGCCAGCACGCGTGACGACTACATGAAGCTCGTCGACGAGGCGTTCCGCACCACCGACGACACCAAGCGCAACGAGCTGATCACCCAGGCATCCACGATGGAGTACGACGACGGCGGCTACCTGATCTACTCGTTCGAGAAGATCGCCGACGCCTTCAGCCCCAAGGTCGCCGGCGCGCTGCCGGACTTCTCCGGCATCGGCATGGCGGCCAACAACGCGCGGTACCGCACCGTCTACTTCGTCTGACCCACGACCACACTGCAGCGAAGCGGCCGGGCGCCCGGATCCAGGGATCCGGGCGCCCGGCGACCTTCGGGGGACCTCTCTCGGACGGAGGTGAGCAGGTGACCGGAGAGCGCATCGTCAAGACGCTCTGCCGCATGTGCGACGACCGCTGCGGCATCGACGTGCACGTGCGCGACGGGTGTGTCGTCGACGTCAGCGGCAACGCCGACCACCTGTGGAGCCACGGCCACGTGTGCGTGAAGGCGCGGGCTGCGGTCGATCTCGTCCACCACCCCGAGCGTCTGGTACGGCCGCTCAAGCGCTCGGGCGACGGCTGGGTCGAGATCGAGCTGGACCAGGCGTTGGACGAGATCGCCGAGCGGATGGCTGCAGTCCGCGACCGGTACGGCGCCCGTGCTCTTGCCGTGTGGAAGGGCGAGGCGCTGGGGTTCGGCCAGCAGGAGGACATCGCGCGCCGCTTCGCACACGCGCTCGGCACGCCCAACTACCTGTGCGTCGACCCTGTCTGCTGGGCCGCGCGCTTCATCGCCTACCGCACCGTCTTCGGCGCCTGGCCGACCCCCGACTTCGAGCACGCCCGCTGCATCGTGCTGTGGGCCGCGAACCCGCCGGCGTCGCACCCGAACATGGTCCAGTACATCCGCGCCGCCCGCGCCGCGGGGGCGAAGCTCGTAGTGGTGGACCCAAGGCGCTCCACGATCGCGCGACAGGCCGACCTGCACGTCGCCGTGCGTCCCGGCACCGACGGCGCCCTGGCGTGGGGCCTGGCGAGGGAGCTCATCGCCCGTGGTGCCTGCGACCGGGAGAGCATCGGGCGCCGGGCCCTGGGCTTCGGGGACGTGGCCCGGTACGCGGAGCACTTCACACCGGAGAGGGTGGAGGCCGAGACGGGTATCGCGGCGGCGCTCGTCGGCGCGGTCGCCGACGCCCTGGTCGCCGCCGCACCCTGCGTCGCCTCGTACGCCGGCCTCGGTCTCGAGCACCACAGCGACTGCGTGAACACGATCCGCGCGGTCGCCGTCCTCGACGTGCTGCTCGGTTCCGTGGACGTGGAAGGCGGTGTGTATCTGCGGCCGTCCCCGCCGCTCCGTGACCTGACGCTCTACGAGCAGGTCCCACTCCGGCGGCTCCAGCCTCTCGGCGCCGACGCCTTCCCCGTTCTGTACGAGGCGTGCCACGACTGTCACACGCCGGCGGCTCTCGACGCCATGCTGGATGGGGAGCCCTACCCTTTACGCGCCCTCGTCGTGACCGGCGCGAACCCGGTCCTGGCCCAGCCGGGCGCCGCTCGTGTGCGGCGCGCCCTCGAGTCGCTCGACCTGCTCGTCGTGCGCGACCTCTTCATGACCGACACGGCGGCGCTCGCCCACTACGTGCTGCCGGCTGCCTCGTTCCTCGAGCGCACCGAGCTGCACGCCCACCCCAAGTACCAGGTGCTGAGCCTGACGCAGCCGGCGCTCTGCCTGCCCGGGGTGCAGGGTGAGTATGAGTTCTGGCGCGACCTGGCCGGCAGGCTCGGCGCCGGCGAGCACTTCCCGTGGGAGGACGAGACGGCCCTGGACCGCTGGCTGCTCGAGCCGACCGGACTGACGCTCGAGCAGCTTCAGGAGCACCCCGAGGGCGTGCGCTACGAGGTCCCTGCGGGACCGCCGAAGACGCCGTCGGGCAGGTTCGAGCTCACCTCGATCCACCTGGGGCGACTCGGGTACGACGAGCTGCCCGTCTACCGCCGCCCGCCGTACCTCGACGCCCCCGACGCGAACCGTCCCCTCGTGCTGATCGCAGGCGGACGCAAGATCCAGTTCCTCAACAGCCAGTTCCGGACTATCGGACGCCTGCGGAGCGGCGCGCCCGGTCCAGAGCTGGAGATGCATCCGGACGATGCGTCCGCATTGGGTCTCTCGTCTGGGTGCCGCGTGCGCGTGTCGTCGCGCACCGGCGCCATCGAGCTCCCGCTCAAGGTGGTGGAGCCCGGCGCCATCACCCGCGGCACCGTGCAGGCGATGCACGGCTGGAGTGAGGCCAACATCAACGTGCTGACGGCGGACGACGAGGGGCTCGACCCGGTCAGTGGGTTCCCGCCGCTACGGGCGGTGCAGGTGCGCGTGGAGCGCTCCGAGCGAGCTGTTGCCGGGGTGGAGGGAGGAGCATGCCCAGCCCGCAGCTGACGCTGCTGAGCGCAGGCGACTGCGCACGCCTGCACGCGGCGACGCTGACGGTGCTCGAGCAGGTCGGCGTCGACGTTCTGCAGGACGAGCGCGCGCTGCAGCTGTACGCGGAGGCCGGGGCGCGGGTCGAAGGTCGCCGCGTCTTTTTGCGGCCCGCACATGTCGAGGCGGCGCTGGCGAGTGCGCCGGCGGAGTGGACGCTGCGGCCGCGCGGGGGGGGCTCGCAGCCGCTCGTGCTACGCGCTGGGAAGTCGTACTTCGGCAACGGGCAGGGCTGTCCCTACCTGCTCGACCCCATCACGCACGAGCGGCGCCCGCCCGGGCTCGTCGACCTCGAGGAGCTGGCGGCTCTCGTCGAGCGACTGCCGCACCTGGACTTCGTCATGATGCTCGTCTCGTGCGAGGACTCTCCGCCGGAGCAGCGCGACCTCGCGCACGCTGCGGCGCTGCTGCGGGGCACGCGCAAAACGCTCGTCCTGACGCCGATGGACGGGCGCTGCGTCCCCGGGATCCTGCGCATGGCCGAGATCTGCGGCGAGCGGGACAGCTTCGCCGTGCTCGCCATGCCGGGGCCGCCGCTGCGACACGACGCCGGCGGCCTTTCCAAGATCGTCGCCTGCGCCGAGGCGCAGGTCCCGCTCATCTGCGGCCCGGCGCCGTCGGCGGGCTCCACGGCGCCGCGGTCGGTACCGGCGGCCGTCGTGGTGGCCAACGCCGAGGTCCTCAGCGCCCTGGTGCTTCACCAGCACGTGCGCCCCGGGGCGCCGTTCGTGTACGGGGCCGGCGGCGGTGCGACCGACATGCGCAACGCCGGCGACCCGTACACGACGCCGGACCTCCATCTGGCGCTGCAGGCGGGATGCGACCTGGCGCGTCACTACGGACTGCCGAGCTACTCCTACGTCGGCATCTCCGTGTCCAAGGCACTCGACCAGCAGTGGAGCGGGGAATCCGCCCTGACGACAGTGCTGGGCGGCCTTTCCCGGGCGACGCTGCTGCACGGCTTCGGCGGTCTCGAAAACGGGATGTCGGCCGCCTGTGAGGCGCTCGTCCTGGGCGACGAGCTCGCCGGCTGCGTCAAAGCCTTCCTGCGCGACGTGCCGCTCGATGACCACGCCCTCGCGCTCGGCGAGATCGCCGCTGCCGGCCCCGGCGGCAACCACCTCGGCAGCAGCTACGCGCACCGACACAACCGGGAGCTCCGGAGCAGCGACCTCTTCGACGACGCCGGCCACGAGCGCTGGGTTCCGCAGGGCGCGTTCACTCTGCTCGACCGCGTCCGCGCCCGCGTGGCGAGGCTGCGCGCGGAGCCGCGGGCCTTCGCGCTGTCGCGCACGCAGCTCGCTGCGCTCGACGGCGTCGTGACCGGGGTCTTCGCTCTGCAGAGCTGAGACCGCCCGCCGCCCGCGCTCTGGGCGGGGCGGCCCGCGAGGCCCAGTCGACGTCCTTCGTGAGGTGTCTTCGAGGCCGGAGTCGCGCGCCAAGGCGGCCAACAGGAGCGCAAAAAGCTGTCCCGGATGTTGGACGCTTGCCGGTGCGCCGGGTTCCCCTCGCTCACGGAGTGTGCGTAGTATGCGCTACAGCGAGGCGCAGGGGCTTACTCTCGAGCAGGACTCACCCCGAGGCTACCCTCCCCTTCGCTCCCCGTTGAAGCCGTCTGGGCCACGGCGATGTCATGCCTGTTCGAGCAAGGGGGACACGAGAGATGAGCACACGAGACGACGAGAAGCCGGGCTTCCTCGCGAAGCCGGTCACCAGGCGCCAGGTGTTGCAGGGGGCCGCCGCCTTCGGCGGCGTCGCGGCGCTCGGTTCGGTGGCCGCGGCCTGCGGCGGCAGCAGCTCCGGCTCCAGCGCCAGCCCCGCCGCGAGCTCGTCGGCAGCCGCGGGCACGCCCAACGTGGGCGGCCACCTGCGCGTCGCCGCCGGCCAGGGCTCGGCCAAGGAGGACCTGGACGCCCACGCCACCGCGTACACCATGCAGTCCATGGACATGCGCTTCAACATGTACGACTCACTGCTCGAGTTCGACAACGAGGGTGTGCTGGGCATGGCGCTCGCCGAGTCCATCGAGCCCAACACCGACGGCACGCAGTACACGGTGAAGCTCAAGTCGGGCGTCACCTTCCACGACGGCTCGCCGGTCAACGCCGACGCCGTGGTGTACAGCTTCGAGCGCATCATGGATCCCAAGAAGCCGGGTCTGGCCGCGACGCAGCTCAAGGGCCTCAAGCCGGGCGGCACCAAGAAGCTCGACGACCTCACGGTGCAGTTCACCCTGACCGAGACCAACGCGATCTTCAAGGAGGCGCTCGCCACCTACAGCGCCGCCGTCGTACCGGTCGGCTACGACCCCAAGGGCGGCGAGGGAGCCATCGGCACCGGCCCCTTCAAGCTCGCCCAGGCCAGTGACTTCCAGCCGGGCGTGCAGTGCGTGTTCGTGAAGAACGACGCCTACTGGCGTGAGGGCGGCGGCCCGTACGTCGACCAGCTCTCCATCATCGAGTTCGCCGACACCACCGCGCAGATGAACGCCCTGCTGGGCGGCGCCGTGGACTACGTCAACATGATCCCCGGCGCGCAGCGCAAGATCGCCGAGGGCGCCGGCAACAAGCTTCTCGAGGCCAAGACCGGCTCCTGGATCCCGTTCACGATGAACGTCGAGGTCAAGCCGTTCGACGACGTGCGCGTGCGCCAGGCGTTCCGCCTCCTCGTCAATCGCCCCGAGATGATCGCTCAGGGCGCCGACGGCCTGCAGTGGCTCGGCAACGACATGTACGGCCCGTTCGACGCCGGCTATCCCAAGGACCTGCCGCAGCGTGAGCAGGACATCGAGCAGGCCATGTCGCTGCTCAAGCAGGCCGGCCAGGAGAACATGACCGTCAAGCTGGTCACCTCGACCTCGGTCAGCAACAACGCCCCGGCCGCCGCCACCGTGTTCGCGCAGCAGGCGCAGGCCGCCGGCGTCACCGTCAAGGTGGACAACGTCACCGGCGACGTGTTCTGGGGCGATCAGTACCTCAAGTGGGGCTTCGCCATGGACAACTGGGGCACCCGCGGGTACCTGGCGCAGACGGGCATGGGCACCATGCCTGGCGCCCTGTACGACGAGACCCACTGGGCGCCGACCAACCAGAAGTACATGGACCTCGTCAACGAGGCCATGAAGACGGTGGACGACGCCAAGCGCAACGAACTCATTGCCGAGGCGGCCACCATCGAGTACAACGAGGGCGCGTACATCATCTACGCCTTCGACAACCAGGTGGACGCCATGGCCGCCACGGTCAACGGCATGCTGCCCGACTACTCCGGCCTGGGCTCCTGCGCCAGCAACGCGCGGTACCGGCTGGGCTGGTTCGCGTGATCCACTCGTCCCATCGCTCCTCTGTCGCCCGCGCATGGGTGCCCCGGCCTCAGGGCCGGGGCACCCGCGGCACGCGGGGCTGACCGCCGCCCCGCGTGCCGCCTCTCCTCAAGCTGCTGCTCATCCGTCTCGGCCTGGGCCTGCTGACGCTCTTCCTCGTCTCGGTCGTCGTCTTCGCCGCCACCCAGGCGCTGCCGGGAGACGCCGCCAAGGCCATCCTCGGCAAGGACTCGGCCGACAAGGTGCGCTATGAGGCGCTGCGCAAGGAGCTGGGGCTCGACAAGCCCATGCTGTCGCAGTACACGGGCTGGCTCGGCGACGTGCTCAAAGGCAACTTGGGCAACTCGCTCGTCGGGGGCCAGGCCAAGGTCACCGAACTGCTCAAGCAGCGCGTCATCAACTCGTTCGTGCTGGTCTCGCTGGCGGCGCTGTTCAGCATCCCCATCTCCATCGTCATCGGGGCGTTCAGCGCCGTCTACCGCGACTCGAAGTTCGATAACGGCATGAACATCTTCAACCTCACGCTGGTGTCGCTGCCCGAGTTCGTGATCGGCATCATCCTTGTGCTCCTCTTCGCGACGGCCGTGTTCCAGTGGCTGCCCTCGGTATCCAACGTCGACTCGCGGGCGCCGCTCAGCGGCCAGATGGATCTGTTCATCCTGCCCGTCGTCACCTTGATCCTGGCCGTGATCCCCTACGTGAGCCGCATGCTGCGTGCCTCCACCATCGAGGTGCTCGAGAGCGAGTACGTCATGATGGCGCGCCTCAAGGGCCTCAAGGAGTCGCGCGTGCTGTGGCACCACGCCCTGCCCAACGCCATCATCCCGACCATCCAGGTGATCGCCATCAACATCGCCTGGCTGGCCGGCGGCATCGTCACCGTCGAGTACCTGTTCGGGTTCCCCGGCATCGGCACGGGGCTCGTGGACGCGGTGGCCAACCGTGACATGCCGGTGGTGCAGGCGCTGGTGCTGCTCATCGCCGCGGTGTACGTGCTCCTGAACCTCATCGCCGACATCCTCACCATCCTCATCAGCCCGCGCCTGCGGACGGGCCTGCGATGAGCCAGAGCAGCGACGCCGGCCTCGACCCGCTCCAGCCGCTCGAGACGCTCGAGCTGGAGCCGCTGCAGACGCTGCCCATCGGCAAGCAGCGCCCCGAGTGGCTGCAGACGGTGCTCGACGCCTGGAGCCTGCGGCGCACCAAGATCGGCCTCGTCCTGTTCCTGGTCCTGCTGGTGGTCGCCGTCTTCGGGCGCTTCTGGGCGCCGTACTCGCCCACGGAGTTCGTCGGGCCGCCGTTCTCCCTGCCCACGGCCGAGTACTGGCTCGGCACCGACTTCCTGGGCCGCGACGTCTACACCCGCGTGCTCTACGGCGGCCTCAGCGTGTTCGTGCTCGGCATCGCCGCGACGGTCATCGGCATGGTGCTCGGCGTGAGCCTGGGGCTCATCTCCGGGTACGCCCGCCGCTGGGTGGACGAGAGCATCATGCGCATGCTCGATGTGGTGCTCGCCTTCCCGTCGGTGGTGCTGGCGATGCTCTTCGTGTCCATCCTGGGACCCAGGCTGTGGCTCATCGTGCTCATGGTGGGCATCTCGCACATGCCGCGCATCGCGCGCGTCACGCGCGCCGCCACAGTGGACCTCGCGCAGCGCGACTTCGTGCGCGCCGCCACGGCCGTCGGCGTGCCGCGGCGGCGCATCCTCTTCCGCGAGGTGCTGCCCAACATCAGCAGCCCGCTGCTGGTGGAGTTCGGGCTGCGCCTCACCTACTCGATCATCATGATCGCCGCGCTCTCGTTCCTCGGCTTCGGCATGCAGCCGCCGTCCGCCGACTGGGGTCTCATGATCAACGAGAACCGGATCGCCATCACGGTGCAGCCATGGGCCGTCATCTCACCGGTGATCCTCATCGCCGCGCTGACCATCAGCACCAACCTCATGGCCGACGGCCTGGCCCGCGCCATGATGGGCATCGACCGCACGACAGGGACCACATGAACAGCCATCACAGAGGAGCTGTCGAGGGGGGCGCCGAAGGGGCGCCGCTCTCCGACATCGTCCTCACCGTCCGCGACCTGCGCATCGTCCTCGACCCGTCGGGCATAGACATCGACGACGACGTCTCCTTCGCCATCCACCAGGGTGAGGTGCTCGGGCTGGTCGGCGAGTCGGCCTCGGGCAAGACCACGGCCGCCACCTCGCTGCTTGCCTATCAGCGGCGCGGCGCCAAGGTGTCGGAGGGCGTCATCGACATCGTCGGCACCGACGTGCTGGCGGCGCGCAAGGGCGAGTTGCGCCGCATCAGGGGCGGCCTGATCTCGTACGTGCCCCAGGACGCCTCGGCGGCGCTCAATCCGGCCCTGCGTATCGGCGACCAGCTCATGGAGATCCTGAACGCGCACCAGTTCGGTGCATCGCAGGCCGAGCGCGAGGCGCGGCTCAAGCAGATGATGGCCGAGGTGCTGCTGCCCGGCGATCGTGACTTCCTGCGGCGCTACCCGCACCAGCTCTCGGGCGGCCAACAGCAGCGCGTGGTCATCGCCATGGCCATGGCGAACCGGCCGCGCATCATCGTGCTCGACGAGCCCACCACGGCGCTGGACGTCACCACGCAGGCGCACGTGCTCGAGACGGTCCGCGACCTCACGCGCTCGTACGGCGTCTCGGCGCTGTACGTCACTCATGACCTCGCCGTGGTCGCCAACCTGGCCGACCGCATCGCCGTGATGTACGCCGGCCGCCTCGTGGAGATCGGCCCCAAGGACGAGCTGTTCGCCGGCGCGTACCACCCGTACACGCGCCGGCTGCTCGACGCCATCCCCGACCTCAGCGGCGAGCGCGCCCTGCACGGCATCCCCGGCTGGGCGCCGCGGCCCGGGCAGCGTGTGGCCGGCTGCGCCTTCACGCCGCGCTGCACCCTGCGCATCGACAAGTGCGCCACCGACTTCCCCCCCTACGAGGGCCCCGACCCCGACCACCAGGTGCGCTGCTGGCGCTGGCGGGAGGTCAAGGCCATGCCGGCGGGCAGCAGCGCGCCGCTGCGCGTGAAGGCTGAGAACCTCTGCGCGACCGACGAGAAGAACGTCATCAGCTGCAAGAACGTGGTCGCCTGGTACCAGAACAAGGAAGTGCTGCACGATGTGAGCATCGAGCTCTGCGAGCACCGCTGCCTGGCGCTCGTGGGCGAGTCGGGCAGCGGCAAGACCACGCTGGCGCGCTGCGTCTCGGGCCTGCATCCGTTCAAGATCCAGGGCGACATCCGGCTGCGCGGCAAGGCGCTTGCGCGCGAGTCCTACGGCCGTTCGCGCGAGGAGCGCCGCGACATCCAGTACATCTTCCAGAGCCCGTACAGCTCGCTGAACCCGCGCAAGACCATCCGCCAGATCCTCTCGATGCCCATCGAGATCTTCTTCAAGACCACGCGCGAGGAGCGCGAGGCACGCATGGTCAAGGTGCTCGACCAGGTGGCGCTCGACGCCTCGCTGCTGGGCCGCTACCCGGAGCAGCTCTCGGGCGGCGAGCGCCAGCGCATCGCCATCGCGCGCGCCCTCACGGCCGAGCCCGGCGTGCTCATCTGCGACGAGGTCACGTCGTGGCTCGACGTCTCGGTGCAGGCCGCCATCATCGAGCTTCTCGTGCAGCTGCAGGCAGAGCTCGGCGTGAGCATGCTGTTCGTGACCCACAACCTCGCGCTCATCCGCAGCGTGGCGCACGAGGTCGCGGTGATGAGCGAGGGCAAGCTCGTCGAGTTCGGTCTGGTCGACCAGGTGCTCGACGACCCGCAGCACGAGTACACGAAGCAGCTGCTTGCCGACACGCCGGCGCTGCCGGTGCTCTCGCAGGGCTGACGCGGGCCGGCTGCGAGCCCGCGTCCGCGCGGCTCCCGGCGACCTGGCGCTGCGCCCGTCGCCCCTGCCTCAGCCCCCTTGCCGCGGCACGCTCGCGGAGATGCGCCGCGCGATGGCCTCGATGATCTCCGTCGCACGGCCCTCGCCGAACTCGCGCAGCCGCCACGTCGGTGCGAGCACGCTGATGGCCGCCTGCGGCTCCTGGATGGCCAGTGCCTTGGCGAGGGCCGTCACCCCCGGCTCGACGGCCTCGCGGACCAGGTGGGCGCGGTGCGGGTCGGCGAACGCCGCTCCGGTCGCCGTGCCCTCCAGCGGCACGCGGCGACCCACCCAGCTGCTGATACGCAGCACGTAGCGGCTCTCGATCTGGTCCACGTAGAGGCCGTGGTCGCCGTCCTTGACGACGAGGCTGGCGGTCTCCTGCGTGGCGTCGCGCAGTTGCATCAGCGGGCCGCGCGCGAGGATGCGCAGGGAGTCGACCGAGGCCACGCGTGAGGCCAGACTGACCAGCTCGAGGCCCAGCGAGAACGAGCCGTCGGGCTCGGCGTGCAGCATGTCGCTCTCCTGCAGGAGCGGGACGATGCGGTCGACGACGGCCTTGGGCACGCCGCTGGCCGAGGCGATCTCGCGCGGCGTGAGCCGCCGCGACGTAGTGGCGAAGGCGTGCAGCACGGCGAGTCCGTGGGCGAAGAGCGGCGCGGCGGCGCTGAGCTCGTGGGCCGCCGGGCCGAGGCTCCACGTCTTCTGGTCCTCGTGGTAGACGACGAAGCGCCGCGCGCGCAGCACCCGCAGCAGCGCGTACAGGCTGGAGCGCGGGATGTCGCACTGCGAGGCGATGATGGCGGCCGGGGCGGGCGAGGTGCGCCGCGCCAGGAACTCGAGCACGTCCAGGGCGCGGGTCGCAGACGACTCGGGGATGTCCGGACCGGGCGGACGTGACTCTGCCACGTGTGCGACCTCGCAGGCTCGTCGAAGCTGGCGGCGTCCAGAATACCAGACTCCTCGGCAGCGGGTGAGCGCCCGTTGTGCGGCGGACACGTCCAGCATGCCGGACAAGGGGGTGTGCCGCCTTGCGCGGCCGCGGCGGCGCTGCTTTTCTACGGCTCTAGCGTGGCGCAGCCTCCGGATCGTGCGCCGCCGACCTCGCCGACGGGGGCCGCGATGACGAACGCAGAGAGACGAGACGACGTCCAGCCGCTGCGGGCCTCGTCGCGCACCCTCGACGTGCTCGAGTATCTGGGCCAGCAGGGGTACCCGGTCTCGGCCGCGCAGATCGGCGACGCCTGCGGCATACCGCGCTCCAGCCTGTACAAGCTGCTGCGCGTGCTGGAGGAGCGGGAGTACCTGGCTAGCCTCCCCGGCGACGCCGGCTGGACGCCCGGCCGGCGCCTTCTGGATCTGCGTGCGGACAGCCTGCTCTTCGTGCACGGCATGGTCGTGCTCGAGACGCTGGAGCAGGGGGGCGGCCGCATGAGTCCGGTGGACCTGGCCCTCGCGACCGGGCTTCCGCTGGAGCAGGTGGAACGGCTGCTCGTCGCGCTCGCCGACTACGGCCTCGTGATGGTCGGCTACGACGGCACCTACGGGCTCGGTATGCGCTTCGTCAGCATGGCGTCGCGGGTGGGCTGGGCCGAGCGCCTGCAGCTCACGGCTCGGCCCATCCTGGTGCGCCTTCGCGACGAGACCAGGGAGACGGCCAGCCTCATCGTCGAGGACTCCGGAGAAGCCCTCTACCTCGACCAGGTCGAGAGCCACTTCGACCTGCGCTGCCGTGGCTGGGTGGGTCGCCGCGTGCCGCTGGAGGGCACGTCCGTCGGGGAGGCCTTCCGCGAGACCGGCGGCTGCAGCGCCCATGTCGTCAAGGACGCCGTCGAGCAGGGCGTCACGGCCGTGTCGGCTGCCGTCGGCGGCCTGGAGCCCAGGGCCGGCGTCAACGTGATCGGCCCCACCTGGCGGCTCGAGGAGCGCGGCCTGGAGGCCGTCGCCGCGCTGGTCTGCGCCGCGGCGGCGGAGCTGACCGCGGCTTACGCGGCCACGCTCGAACCGGCGCTGTAGTGGGCGGGGCGACGGAGCCGTCGGGAGCGGCCCGCAGCTCCCGTCCGCGGGACGAGTCTCTGATTTCGTCCGATATTCCAGACGGTGAGCCGGTCGCGCTTGTGCGTCCCGAACCTGCATCGCTACGGTAGGCCAGCTCCAGAACCGGGACACGAACGGCCGCACGGCCGCACGATGAGACCAAGCGAGAGGGAGAAGCCATGGCGAAGACCTTGCGGGTGCAGCTGCTCGAGGCGGCCGACGTCGCCTCGATCCACGAGAAGGCCGTCCACATCCTGTCGACCTACGGCGTCAAGGTCGACCACGAGGAGTCGCTCAAGCGCCTCGAGGCGGCCGGCGCCCAGGCCGACCACGAGACGCGCATGGTCAAGTTCCCCGCCGACATCATCGCCCGCGCCCTGGAGACGGTGCCGCGCAGCGTCACCGTGAAGGGCGGCGACGAGAAGCACGACTTCACCGTCCCGGCTCCGTCCGGCCGCTTCTACTCCACCACCTGCGTGCAGACGATGCGCTACCTCGACCCCGACGCCGGCGACTACGTGGACAACACCCACGAGCGCTTCGCCGAGTGGTGCCGGCTCGTCGAGGTCCTGCCGAACATCGACGTGTGCGCCATCCAGACCCCAATGGACGCGCCCATGGAGACGGCCGACGTGCACGGCCTCAACGTGCAGCTGCAGAACACGAGCAAGCCGCTCATGCTGCTCGCCTACTGCTACGAGAGCGTCCCGTACCTGTTCGACCTGATGCTGGCGCGCGCCGGCGGCGCCGACGAGCTCCGCAAGCGCCCGCTGCTGCTGATCAACCCCACGTCCCTGAGCCCGCTGGTGTTCAAGGACATGGACATGGCCCAGCTCATCGGCGCGGCCGAGTACGACATCCCCGTGGCCGCGAACTCGCTGCCCGTCCTCGGCGCCACCGCCCCCGGCACGATCGCCGGCACCGTGCTGCTCGAGGCCGTCGAGCTCCTCGCCTTCCTCGTGATGAGCCAGCTCTTCAAGCCGGGCCTGCCGTTCGTGGCCACCGTGTTCAACACCACGATGGACCTGGGCACGGGCAATGCCCTGCTGGCCAGCGCCGAGACGACCCTCACGCGCGCCGCCTGCGTGCAGTTCTGCAAGGAGGCGTGGAAGGTGCCGGTCGAGACCTTCGCGCTGATGGCCGACTCGTACCTCCCCGACGGCCAGACGGCGTCTGAGAAGACGCTGCAGCCGGCGGTGCTCTCGATGGCCGGCGCGGATATCCTGTACGGCGCCGGCCGCCTCGGCGGCTCCACGCTCGCCAGCCCCGTGCAGCTCGTGATCGACGACCGCATCCTCTCCGTGATCCAGCGCACCGTCGCGGGCGTCGAGGTCGACGACGAGAACCTCGGCGTGGAGGAGATCATCGACGCCGGCGCCGGCGGTCACTACCTGCGCCGCAGGCACACGCTGCGCCACTGCCGCGAGATGATCCGTCC
>Ga0172371_10004766_pt1 | contig 20359 bp, 21 predicted proteins | sample Lak12m_FD_114543 | JGI IMG/M metagenome (GOLD analysis project Ga0172371, IMG submission 114543) | Freshwater microbial communities from Kabuno Bay, South-Kivu, Congo - kab_022012_12m | ecosystem: Environmental > Aquatic > Freshwater > Lake | place: Democratic Republic of the Congo: South-Kivu... | reverse complement strand
TATTTTTGTGTCTGAAGGCGGCGTGGTCTCAAATACATATGAATAGATACATTTTTCTTTAAGCAGACAATCCGCACATTCTTTATCTTTTATGGCACAGACTACACGTCTGAAAGCATAACCGAATCCGCCCCGAAGTGTTGCGCCTTTGTAGGCAGGTAAAATAGTAGGCTCTTTTGCAGTTAGTCTGAAAAGAAATTGCTGGTATTTAATGGAATGTGATGAAGGTTTCTTCACATTGAACTGCTCAATTGTCAGCTTATTCTTGTATATCTGCAGTACGGCCTACGAATCTTCAACAAGCAATATTTTGTTTCTCATAGTAAAATTCTATATAAGACTTGTTCCTATGTCAATATTGAACTTTATAGAATCCCTGAAAAGCGACAGAAAATTTAGCCTCCAGATCGTAGAACACAGATACATACCTCCTGTGAAGGCACAGTACATGAAACTTGTTTTGTCTGCCAGGCTTAAGGATGTATTAAAAAAGTACGGAGTAAATCTCTTTTATAGCCACCAGGTTGAGGCGATTAATTTGATACGGCTGTGAGGGTGGAATAGGACTTACAAAAAGGGCGATGGAGGTTATAAGTGATTGGCTGATGGCAACTCTAAAGATTATTGATGGATGTCCCTGCGAGGAAGGATGCCCTTCCTGTGTACAGGACCCTCAGTGTGGTTCAGGTAACCAGCCTCTTGATAAAGAGGGGGCAAAAGAGTTGCTTAAAAGATGGCTTTTCTAAAGATATTTTTATTTTTTATATTTTATATTTAAGGTAGGAGAAAGATAAATCTTTTTTTATGAGAGAATATTTGACACATAAAAAGCGCTGGATTAATAATATATTTTCCTTTGTTGGCATTGTTGTCGCCTTACTATATAATATTTGTGAGGAATCATGCGCATACTTACAGGGCTTTATTTTGGGTTTAGCCCTCAACTATTTGGGAATCTTTTACATGGGAACGTTAATTCTTTCTAGTTTGCTGAAAAAAAGTTTAATCTTTTTATTTTTGCTCTCTTTTGGAGTTGGGGCGGAGTTGTACCTTTTAGGGTTTCAAATAAACAAAGGTATTTATTGTTATTACTGCTTATCCTTTGCCTCTATTATTTTCCTTCTGTTTTTATTAAACTTTGAAAGGTCTAAAAAGATCTTTATAACCATTTCTGTAGTTCTTGGGTTTATCCTGTGTTCTGTTTTTTTTAAAGGATCAGTTACTCCTGTTTATGCAGAGGAGATTCTTCTGCCTTCCTTTGGTAAGGGACAGATAAAGGTGCGCTTATACACCGATTATTTCTGCAATCCTTGCAGGACTCTGGAACCTGAATTAGAGCCTGTAATTATCGATTTGGTTAAAAAAGGCGCTATAAATATTTCGTTCATTGATACACCTGTGCATCCGCATACCACTTTGTATGCAAAATATTTTCTTTATATTTTAAATGAGAATAAAAGGTTCGAATATGTCCTTCGTGCAAGGGCTGTTCTATTTGAAGCAGCAAAGGAAAAGATAACCGAAAAGGAAAAATTAGAAGCTTTTATTAAGAAAAAGGGTATAAAAATTAAGCCTTTCGATACAAAGCCTACATTTGGCGTTTTTAGTAGTTATTTAAAGGAAGACACAATCAATTCGACGCCTACCTGTGTAATCTACAATCTGGGTAAGAAAAATAAGTTCACAGGTCTTGATATCGTCAAAGCCCTTGAAAGTCTGAAGTAACTTTTTTAGTTAGCCCTCGCAGTAAATTAATTTGACATTGGATAACCTTTTGTATACACTCTCTCCATGAAAAACATTATATTTCTTATAGCTATTATTTTATTCTCAGTATCTGCTTATGCTCATCCTGGCAAAACAGATTATCGAGGAGGCCACAAGTGCTGGAAAAATTGCAGTGAATGGAAACTGAGGTATGGTGAGTATCATCTCCACGATAAAGACTGGAGACCCATAAGGCTCGACAAAAAAGACAACCCTATTAAACAAACTCAGCCTGAGCTGAGGTCCAACCCAGAACCTTTAAAACAGAATTTATCAGTAGAACCTACTGAACAAACTCAGGTGATAGCTTCTACAGAACAAAAAAATCAGGAAATCAAAAAACCTGATATAAAAACCATTAATGAGCACAACTACAATATGACAATCTATGAAGAAAGCATCCTGCCATTCAATATTATCCTGCTTCTCATATTAGCCTTACTACTGCTAATCGCTCTGATATACATAAGGAAAAAAAGAGAGAAAGATTGAAGCTTGCAAAACAGGTATTATGTGTCCTGTCTTGCTAATCCATTTAATTCGTAGCAAACTCTGTTCCAATGATTAATGTTTTAGGTTGTCATTCCCGCTTGTTGGGAATCCTTCTGTAAGCGAAAAAAGATTCTGGACAAGCCAGAATGACAGAATTAAAGACGAGGATGCTATGGGCTTTTAAGACTATTTACAAACTCCCTATTTTCTAAATACCATTCAACAGTTTTTTTGATGCCTTCTTCTATTGTGGTCTTAGGTTGCCAGTTCAACTTCTCTCTTGATTTTTCAATATGCGCCCACGTTGCGAAAACGTCAGCGGGATGTCTGGGTAAAAACTCTATAACGGCTTTTTCCCCGAGGATATCTTCTATCAGGTTTATCACATACATTAACTCAACAGGGTTGTCATTACCTAGGTTGTATATTTCATACCCGGAAGGCTGGAGGCATTTTAATGTACCATCTGCTATGTCATCTATGTAAGAGAAATCCCTCTGCTGTCTGCCATCTCCAAAAACTGTTATAGGAACCCCATTATCTATATTTTTTATGAATATAAAGATGCTCATGTCAGGTCTTCCGGCAGGGCCGTAGACTGTGAAATATCTCGGTATGCTTATATCGAGACCGCACAGATAATGGTAACTATAACAAAGGACCTCTGCTCCCTTTTTTGTGGCTGAATAAGGCGCTAAAGGAGAATCAGTCCTGTCTGTTTCTCTGAAAGGCATTTCATTCAGGCCGTAAAGGCTCGAAGTGGAGGCTAAAACAAACTTATTGACGCCAAATTCTTTACAGCATTCGAGAAGATTTAAAGTTCCTTTTACATTTGTATCAAGATAAACCCATGGGTCTTCTACAGAGGCCCTCACCCCAGCCCTCGCTGCAAGATTGATGACAGCATCAATCTTGTTTTTTTTCGAAAAAATTTTTTTTAGAGGTTCACATTCTGAGATATCAAGTGTCTTTAAAGAGAAATTTTGATTTTTGTTTAATGAGCTCAATCGCCATTCTTTTAACTTTGGGTCATAATAATCATTAAGGTTATCCACCCCAACAACGTTTATATCCTCCTCCAGCAATCTCTCTGACACCTTCCACCCTATAAATCCAGCGCATCCTGTTACTACAATTGTCTTCATGGTTTTACCTCCTAAACCCTTTTCTTCAGCCATTTCTTAGGATCAACAACTTCAAATCCGCTATTCCCATCTGAATAAACAGCCCTGGCTATCCTTGAGTTAAGTATCATTCTTTTACACATCATGCAGGGCTCAGAAAGACATTCACTGCTGCTGTCAATGCCTGATATATATATTGTTGATCCTCTTAATTCATCAACAGACGCACGAATAATTGCATTCGCCTCTGCATGAACGCTATGGCAGAGTTCATATCTCTCACCATGGGGAATCTGTAATTCTTTTCTTGTACATTTGCCTGCCTCGAGACAGTCTTTCATCCCTGCCGGGGCGCCATTATAACCGGTACTTACAATGATGTTATCCTTTGTGATAACTGCACCGTACTTTCTTCTTAGACATGTGGCCCTTGTCGAAACTGCCTTTGCAATACCGATAAAGTATTCATCCCAGTCAGGCCTGAATTTTTTTCTTTTCTTCATGGTAAACACAATAATAGCTTACAGGCTTACAAGCTTGCAAGCCTTGTATATTGCTCTTGTTAGAACCCCTCTCTAACCCTATAGATTACTCTGATGAGTCCTGACAAGATAAATGCTTGAATGAGAAAGCCTCCTGTGCAAGGTGATAAGCCATCTACTTAAGCTCTCCGCTCTCTCTTTAATTTTTCTATTGCCACCATTAAAAGCGAAATAGCAGCGGGCGTGGTGCCAGGGATCCTGCTTGCCTGGCCGAGATTTGCAGGTCTAACCTTCTGCAACTTGCTCAGGACCTCTTTTGAAAGCCCATTCACGGCAATGTAATCGAAGTCTTCTGGTATCCTTTTCCCTTCGATCTTCTTAAGCTTTTCAGCCATCTCCATCTGGCGAATAATATAACCGTTATATTTGACCTGTATCTCGACCTGCTTTTTAATATCAGGATTAAGGGGTCTATCAGAAGGTAAATTTTCCTCTATGAATTTATATGTTATCTCAGGCCTCTTTAGAAGTTGCTCCAGAGATTCAGATTTATTTGGGTCATCATACTTCATGCGGGTTTTTTTAAGACGCTGGAGTTCTTCATCAATAAGCATTTTTTTCTCAAGATATCTTTGATAAGCCATTTTATCAAGAAGCCCTATCTCATATCCTTTATCTATCAAACGCAAATCAGCATTGTCATGCCTTAAGAGTAGCCTGTACTCTGCCCTTGATGTGAACATCCTGTAAGGCTCGTTAGTGCCTTTTGTTATAAGGTCATCAATAAGAACCCCGATGTATGCCTCATCCCTTCCGAGGATTACGGGTTCCCTTCCTTGAAGTTTCATAGATGCATTAATACCAGCCATAAGTCCCTGAGCAGCAGCCTCCTCGTAGCCAGATGTCCCGTTTATCTGGCCTGCAAGAAAAAGTCCGTCGATTGCCTTTGTCTCGAGATTATGTTTAAGCTGTGTTGGATAAACAAAATCATATTCTATAGCATATCCGGGCCTCATAATCTCCGCTTCTTCGAGACCCTCGATAGTCCTTATGAACTTTATCTGTATATCATACGGAAGGCTTGTTGGAATGCCATTTGCGTAATACTCTTTTGTCTCAAGCCCTTCCGGCTCAAGAAATACCTGATGGCGCTCGCGTTCTGCAAACCGCACAACCTTGTCTTCTATCGAGGGACAATATCTTGCCCCTATTCCTTTAATCCTGCCACTGTAAATAGGAGAGCGGTCAAGACTGCTGCGTATTATCTTATGGGTTTCAGTGTTTGTATATGTTATATAGCATGGGAGTTGCGGATTGGTAATCTTCTCTGTGCTATATGAAAATGGCTGGGGTGGATCATCGCCATACTGTGGCCCTGTCTTTGAAAAATCTATTGTTTTTGCATCGAGCCTGGGAGGGGTGCCTGTTTTCAACCGTCCCATCTTAAGGCCAAGATTGCTCAGAGAATCGGAAAGCCCTACTGATGGGAACTCGCCAGCCCTGCCAGCAGAAAAGTTCTCAAGCCCAATATGTATTAGCCCCTTCAAAAATGTGCCTGTTGTAACAATAACAGACCTTGCCCCATAAAAAATACCGAGTGATGTAAGAACTCCTTTTACCTTTCCGTCCTCTGCAACTATTTTTTCGACAGATGCCTGTTTTATATCAAGGCCTTCCTGTGACTCAATAACCATTCTCATTGAAAGCCTGTAAAAAACCCTGTCTGTCTGCGCCCGCAGAGACCAGACTGCAGGCCCTTTGCTCATATTGAGCATCCTGAACTGAATACCCGCCTTGTCTGTAACCTTTGCCATCTCGCCTCCGAGTGCATCTACCTCGCGAACAAGATGGCCTTTTGCAAGTCCTCCAACAGCAGGATTACAAGACATCTGTGCAATTGTATCGAGGTTCATTGTAAAGAGGCATGTGGAAAGGCCCATCCGGGAAGATGCGAGTGCAGCCTCACACCCGGCATGTCCGGCGCCAATAACGATAATGTCATAATCGCGGTCTTTGTACATAATTAATACTATAAAAGATTTCCCCGGCCTTATTCAATTTAGCACCTTGCACCAAACCCGTAATCTTCCTAACCACTTATTGACCATATACTTTTAAAAAATATACAATTAGGCCATGCAATTATATTAATTTTAAGAGGGGAATTCATGAAAACATGGACACATCCAGGCGGTAAGCTCAGAGAACTTGGCGCTGAATTATTAACTGATGCTGAGTTATTATCCATTCTTATTTCCACAGGCACAAAAGGCAAACCTGCTGAGAAAGTTGCACAAGAAATCCTCGATAAATTCGGCTCCTTTAAAGGAATGGCAAACCAGCCTCTCGAAAAGTTTCTTGAGATAAAGGGACTTGGAGATGTGAAGATTATCAGGATCGCTGCTGCCTTTGAGATTGCCAGAAGGATTGTGAATCAGGTATTAAAAGAATATAATAAAGAAACATGACTTCTCAAAAATCGGCTTTGATATTATCGGCAGGATATTCGAAAGACTTATTCCCCAGGAAGAGAGGCATAATCTCGGGCAGTATTTCACCAGTTCCGATGTGGTTGACCTGATCCTTAAATTCTGCATGAAACATGAGGATGACAAAGTTCTTGATCCGGCTTGCGGCGCAGGCACATTTCTGGTCAGGGCCTATCAACATAAAAAATTGATGAACAACAGACTTGCGCATCAGGACATCCTTGAAGCCCTTTGGGGTGTGGATATTGCAAAATTCCCTGCTCATTTATCAACTATTAACCTTGCCATCAACGATCTTGGAGTTACAAAAAACTATCCTAACATTGCCCAGGAGGATTTCTTTAATCTCTCCGTTAAACCTGAAGGTGGAGTTGAACTCACTGAAAGATGGAGAAAGCTCAGGCTAAAAACGCTTGGTCTTGAACAAAAAGAGATAATACATCCAAGATGGTTCGACTGTATAGTTGGAAACCCACCATACACAAGGCAGGAAGAAATTACCGAGATTACTGAAAAGAAAGGTTATAAAGAAAGTCTCATAGATAAAGCCCTTTATTATGGAAGACAGAAGCTTGCTGATATTTCAAAAAGAGCAGGCATTCATGCATATTTCTTTGTTCATGGAACAAAGTTTTTAAAAAATGGTGGGCATTTTGGTTTTATTGTTTCAAATTCATGGATGGACGTTGATTATGGGAAGGGACTTCAGGAGCTATTTCTGAAGAACTACAAAATCATTGCAATAATAGAATCCAAGGTTGAGCGCTGGTTTGAGGATGCAGATGTCAATACCTGCATAATAATCCTTGAAAAATGTAAAGACCAAAAAGAAAGGGATGAAAACCTTGTAAGGTTTGTATATCTCTTTAAGCCATTGAGGCATTTCATACCACCTGCCCATGACATGTGGGAGAAACAAAAGCAGAGACTCGATGCTATTGAAAAACTAAAAATGACAATTCTTTTTCATAATAATTTCTACCAGACTGATGAGTATAGAATTTGTCCCAAAAAGCAAAGTGAGCTATGGGAAGAAGGCTTTGATTTAGAGGAACATAATTATACTGGCTCAAAATGGGGAAAATATCTCAGAGCGCCAGAGATATTCTTCAAGATTCTTGAGAAGGGTAAAGATAAGCTTGTGCCTTTGAAAGAGATAGCTTTTATAAGGCGAGGATTTACTACGGGTGCTGATGAGTTTTTTTACCTAACAGAAGATGAAATAAGACAAAGGGGCATTGAAACACAATTCTGGACACATAAAGATAAACATGATAATCAAATCCCAAATACAGTAATAATTGGGCCAAGGGAAGCTAGAAATCAGCTTGAGGTTTATCGTGCAGTAGTTGACCTTGTGAGATCAAGGATCGAGAAGGCAAAAAGCTTCGGCAAAAAGGGAAAGACAAAAGAAGGTATTGATGTTGAACTTCTAACGAGGACAATAAAGGAAAAACTTGGCGATAAACTTCTCGGACACTTTTACAGAGAAAATATTCTCAACCAGAAAAATCTGAAAACAGTCAAACTTTTTCACCCCACAAAAGACATTCATATTAAGAACGAACTTTTCGGCTGCGTCTTTCGTCAGGCAAAGACCATATAGATTGCCAGAATGAGGCAGAGGCAGAGTATTTAAAGATATGGCTTGAATCAGGACTTGAAGAAGGTAGGGTTCCAAAAGATGAATCCTACCTTTTAAAGATCCTTCCGGAACTCAAAGCTCTCAAAGAAAGAATAGACAAGATAATCTCCGACCACATCTCTTCCATCACCAGCCAGAAATTGCAGAATAAGATTATGCAAAAGTTGCAGGGGGACTTGTTTGGATAGGGTTCGGTAAACACAAATCCCGATTTGGTGTAAAATATTTTACAAAAAACTCTTGACAAATGTAAAATATTTTACATATACTTTCCTATGGCATTATTTTTTCTTTATACTCCTGAATTTTTAGAATGTGGTAGTGGGTATGGAATTTTAGATGACCTTAGAAGAAATAAAACTTTTGGTATTAAAAGGTAGGTACCACTATTCAGATAAGGTTAGGACTTTTATTGAAGAGGGCTGGTATTCTGAAGAAGATTTAGAGTGTTGCATTAGAAATGCTACTAACATCCATAAAATGGAGAAAGATGAATTAAAAGCCTCAGTTGATGGGAAGAAGTATGTAATTCTTGGAAAAGATACCTACGAATGCTTGTTCTATACTTGTGGCAAAGTCAAAATAACAAGGATTTAGAATTAAAACACATTTCACTATTACCTGATGAAATCGAGGCGGTAAGGAAATCTTTGGGCCTTTCGATGGAAGATTTTGCTTATCTTATTGGATGTACTCGTCAATCGATTTATAATTGGGAGAAAAGAAATAGGGAAAAGCTCCAATCTCGCATGGCTGATTTGGTTATAAAACTTGTCCGGCATTCTTTTGAGATCGGCAAAGTAGATGTTATCAATTTTTTAATAGAAGAAGCCAAAAAGTTAGGAATTACGATAGAAGCGACAAGAAAAACTTCTACTCTTGTAGATAACGTAATTCATCTTAATGTTAAAAAAGTCTCCAAAGACTATCTTCAAAAGCCACAAGGAAGTCTCCGGTTAGCCGCAGTAGGAGTTGAGGAAAAAGAACTAACAATAGTTGAATCCCCTAAGCAGGAGTTAACCGGCATTTTACATTATGACTACGGAACGGCAACTCTATTGTTAGAGATAACAAAAGATACATTTGGATTAAAGGTAATCGATATTGATCTGATAACAAATGACGATAAGCATTATATTTTGCAGAATGTGAAAGTTGAAAATAAACACATTTTATTGCTCTCTGATACAGAGTATACGGAAAATAAGGTTAGGGAAATCATTTTAAAGCCAAAATCTTGAGAGAAAGATCAAAAATGGGTATGGAGGAGCATTTAGAAAGGTTAAAGCGACTGAAAGGACTTCTACGTGAAGCCTTTATTCTGCTTCCCGCATTTGAGAGGGGTGAATCAACTCAGCAAGTAGATGAACTTTTTCAAGATATTTGCAAATTGGTCTTCACTGATGATTTTTCCGATGATTTTTATCTTCATCTATGGGACGAAGGATCCCTTAATCAATTAGGAGAATTTTTCGATGTGAAATCGCCTAATCCAAAATCTTTCGGATTATTTTTGGACAATCAAGGGTGGTGCTTAAGCAGGCCCGTGAAACCGCAGGCCTGACCCAGGAAGAACTTGCACTAAAACTCAATACAAAAAAGACCGCGATATCACGTATCGAAAACCATGCTGAGGATATAAAACTATCTACCCTCGAGAAGGTCGCCCATGCGCTTGGTAAGAGACTTCAAATAAAGATAGCATGAGCGCTATGTCTCAGTTATAATTAGAGGCAAAGAAAAAGGAGGTACTTCATGAGGGCACAGGGAGCAACAGCAAGGGTCTTCCTGACCGCTTTGAAGACCTTGTTGCGAAGGAGCAGGGCATTTTTCTCTCTGAGGTTATGAAAGACAGGAAACTGAAGGATACGGCTTATCACAGGGTTCGCATCAGGCGCTTAGCACCTCTTGCCGGTGTCCTGCTGATGCTGATCATCTTCTTCCCTTCATCTGCTTCAGCCGGGCTGCTTCTGCATCATTATATCACGTATACTGTTGCCAGTGGCGATACTCTCATTTTGATCGGCGACAGGATGGGCGTCAGCTGGAAAAAAATCGCAGACGACAACGGCCTCGACCCCGGGAAGCCGCTCAGGGCAGGTCTAAACCTCCGCATCGCTGCCAGAGAGATCATCCCTGAGACCATGGAGAGAGGCATCGTCATCGACCTCCCAGGCAGGATGCTCCATCTCTTTGAGCGCGGAGTTCCTCTGATGTCCGTACCCGTCGGCCTCGGCATGCCTAAGAAGGAAGGACAGGGTGGGTGGGAAACCCCTGCGGGCAAATTTAAGATAAAAGGGAAACTCAAAAACCCTGACTGGAAGGTGCCAGAATCGATCCAGGAGGAGATGAGGCGTGAGGGTCTGGCTGTGAAAGAGAGCTACCCGCCTGGTCTGAAGAATCCGGTGGGAGGATACGTCCTACAGACAACACTCCCCGGCATTCTGTTGCACGACACGATCGACCCATTGTCCGTATTCCGGTTCATGAGCCATGGATGCGTGAGGCTCCTCCGCAAAGACATGGAACAGCTCTTTGACAGTGTTGGGTCAGGCATGGCCGGCAAGATCGCCTATAGTCCTGTAAAGATCGCCGAACTGTGGGACGGGAAGATATTCATGGAGGTCAACAGGGACGTCTATAATAAAATACCGGACATGCAGGGTGAAGCCCGGAAGTTGCTCAAGAAAGCAGGGCTGTTCCGCAAGGTAGACATGAAGAAAGTCGAACAGCTCGTTAAGGCCAGGACCGGCATCCCCGAAAATATCACTGCCAGGACCGGGAAAACTAAGGGGACGTTCTTGACTAATTAGTGTCTGTCCATAAACTCCGTTTTTCAGTCTGTCATTCCCGAAGTCCTTAATCGGGAATCCAGTGTTTTCAAGGTGTTATAAATCCCCGGGTCAAGCCCGAGGATGACAAACCTTTACTTTATGGACAGACTCTATTTAATAAACCTTATATCCAGAAAATGCGCTGAACAAGAAATACACGGGTCATACGATCGTACGAGCATTTCAACAGAAAGGGTTATTTCCTCTTCACTCCTGTCAAGAATTTCAGGAACCAGTTTCATCATATCATACTCGATATTGCCTGTATTCTGGCTTGTAGGGATAACGCAATTTGCATTTATGATAATTCCGTCTTCATCTGTCTGATAATTATGGAACAGGATGCCCCTGGGGACTTCGACAGCTCCCATCCCATTGCCCGCCCTTACAGGAATTTTACCCTGCTCATTCAATCCAACTACGATTTCCTCGTTATAATTCAACGGGGTGTTCTGCAAGCCTTCCAGAATAGATACGGCATCTTCAAGACAGTGAACACACTCGACTAATTGTGCAACGGTATTCAAATACGGATTTATACATTTAGGCTTTAATCCTGTTGCAGCGGCTACTTCTTTAGCCTTTGGATAGAGCTTTTCAGAATTCAGATTAAATCTTGCCAGCGCACCAACAGCATATGATTCGCGACTGAGTTTAGCGTGTTTGGCTGAAGAGTGAGGCACAATAAATTCATTAGTAATTCTCTTATAATCTTTTTTATTCATTCTTGCGCCGTCAGTAGAACCAATATCGCCCATTAACAATGGATATTCACCTTCATCGCTTACAAGTGCTACATATTCAGTATCCCGTTCAAATTCAGGGAATTTCAACGAAGCAGCTAATTCAACTGTTGCATCCATATCCGGTCTCATCCCTTTAAGCATATTAAGCATGGCGTCTATGTCTTTCGGTCTGGGAAGTTTTGTAAAGCCTCCCACAATAGCAGATATGGGATGTACATGACGGCCAACCAGAATATCACACAAGTCGTTACAGGTCTTTTTCATCCTTAAAGCCCTGCGCACAGTATCACCATGACTTTTAATAAGTGGCATAAAACTCTTTACGCCAAGCAGGTCAGGAGACACCAAAAGATAAATATGTAAAATGTGACTGTCAAGCATCTCATAGTGTAAAAGGAGTTTTCTCAGGTTTATTGTCTGTTCTGTTGGTGTAATGCCAAGGGCCTCTTCTGCTGCCTGTATCGAAGCGAGGGTATGCCCGCATGCACAGATACCGCAGATTCTGCTGGTGATATGTTGAGCTTCAAATATTGAGCGTCCGCGTAACATTCCTTCAAAAAAACGGGGCGCCTCAACAATATCCAAACGGCAGGTATCTAATTTCCCTTCCTTTACATTAATAACAATATTCCCATGTCCTTCAACCCTTGTAAGGTATCCAACATTTATATTTACATTCTTTTTCATATTAGCCGAGCTCCCTGCATTTGTTATACATATTCATTTTATTTAAAATGAGATCTATTGGAATTTTATATTTTGCAAGCACGTCCTGAGCGCCTTTTTCATTCGGGTTACTGACCAGGCCACGGCATCCATAACAGATATTGCCGTTATTTATGCACCATGAGTTGCACCCTGCCTTTGTCACTGGGCCGAGACAGGTAACTTTCCTGTCATACACGCAGACATTCTCATTCAGCTTGCATTCGACACACACCGGGTAATCAGGCACATAATAAGGGATACCCTGCAAAACAGCCTTTAAAACAACAACAAACTCCGGTATATAGACAGGACAGCCATGAACAAAATAATCAACCTTCACTATCTGGTGAACGGCTTTGGTTAATTCTGTGGGGAAGAATTGGTAACTAGCTCCGTATACATATTTCCTGATATCGTCAAGGGAGAAATTGTTCTTCATGCAGTTTACACCGCCGATTGTTGCACAGGCGCCATAAGAGATTAAAATCTTTGCTTTCTTCCGTATCTTCTCTAGCCTCTCGACTGCATGGGGGTCGGTAATACTTCCCTCTATAATGGCGATATCCAAATTCTTAACCCACTTTTCAGACATAACTTCTCTCCATTCCATTACATCTATGGAACCGAGTACAGCTAATAAATCTTCTCCCATGTTTGCGAGCTGCAACTGACATCCTTCACAGCAGGCAAAATCAAAAATACCGACTTTTGGTTTCTTCATACTAAAAAGCCTCACTCAAGTTTTTGATTTGTTCATAATTAAAGACCGGCCCATCCTGACAAACGTAAAGATTCTGAATCTGGCAGTGGCCGCATTTTCCATTGCCACATTTCATGTTGCGCTCAATGGATAAAAGGATCTGACGTTCGGGAATTCCCTTGGCCAGAAGCTCTTTTATAACAAAGTTATACATGATTGGTGGACCAACGACTAAAGCAAAGGTCCTCAACGGTTCGATATCAACACCGGGTATGAGTGTTGTGATCACTCCGACATTTCCTGCCCAATCAGGGTCTGCACGGTCTACGGTACAGGCATAATGGAGGTCCGTGCGCTTATTCCAGTCTTCAAGTTCATCACTGAAGAGCATATCCTTTGGCTCCTTGCAGCCAAATAAAATGTGAACCTTTCCGAAATCACGGCGGTTATCAAGGACATATGTAATCAAAGAACGCAAAGGTGCAAGGCCCAATCCACCAGCTATAATCAACAAATCATTACCTTCCAGAATACTTATAGGAAAGCCCTTTCCTTTTGGACCCCTTATTCCTAGCTCATCTCCTGCCTTTAATTTATGGAGCCTCCTCGTAACTTTTCCGACAGCCCTTACACACAGGTCAAAGGAGTCGCGTTTAGCAGGAGATGAACAGATGGAAATGGGAACTTCTCCGATACCCAGGAGAGAGACCATAATAAACTGCCCTGGTTCGTGATCAAGTGAACTGCCGTCTCTGAGCGCTAGCTCAAAAAGCTTTTCATTCGCTGTCAGTTTTTTCTTTTGAAGGATCTTTGCCTTTTTTAATCTATAACTGGAATCTTTTATAGTTACTTTTTCCATACTCTGTCCTCGCTCTCTTTTATCAGTTCATTGAGGGTCTCTTTAAGACTTATGCCGGCCATGCATGTGCGGGTACACCTGCCACACCCTGTACAGAAGAACCGTGAAAATCTGTCAACAGGATACCTGAACTTACGGTAATACCTGTGCCTCTGTCTTGCTGAGCGCTCTTTCCTGAAGTTTATGCCTCCGGCCACTGTTGCGAATGGCTCAAGCTGACATGAATCCCAGACGCGATACCTGACTCCTTTCTTCAGGCTCAGGTCGAGCTCATCTCTTATGTCAAAGCAGTAGCATGAGGGACATACATTCGTGCAATTTCCGCATGCCAGACACCGCTCTTCAAGATCTTTCCATACACGTGCCTCAAATGACCTGTTGAACAACTCCGGTATATGCTTGCCTTCTATCGGGATTTCATTGTTGAATATCTTTCCCTTATGATTACGCAATCTTTTCAGATCGTTCATATGCGACACATCAGCCTTTTCAAAAGATTTATTTGCATCGACTATTTCATCTCCTATCTGAGTATTCACGTGTACAATAAAATAATCTCCCAAATCCGTGAAAAAAAGGTCATATCCACCGCTGGGAAAGCTTGCATTTACCAGATGACAACTTGCATATTCATCGCAATAATCATTACATTCCAATCCGATCAGTGTTATTTTACTTCTGCGCGTAAGATAATTGTAATCTTTAGGACGTTCCGAAAAGACCATGTTCAGACACTGAATCCCCGCGAGATCGCAGGTATGAACCCCGAAGAGTGTCATTGGTTCGTACTCTACAATAGCCTCAGCATCCAAACCTTTAGCAATATTAAATTCCAGAAGGGCTTCACTTTGAGGCATAAAGAATTTTTTTGGCGGCAAAATGGTGGGGATATATTTACAAGCAATTTCACTGCCGGAGGTAACTTCTTCAAATACAAAATTGTTGTAACCTTTCGATACAGGCGCTGCCAACTTCTGCATCTTTGAAAGTTTTGAAATAAAATCATTAAAATTTTCCTGTTTCAGTATCACATATTGCAGACCTTCCATATCTTCCTCTTTTTAATTGGAATATTTATTAAGGGTCTCAATAATTATCCAAAACTCTGTTCAGAAAGCAATTGACTTCTAAACAGGACATGCAAACAGTTACCTTATAAGGTATACTTTAGAAACTTGATAATTGTATGTCAAGAAAGAGAACTAAAATGAGCCGGATCAACGTTTTCATACTTGCTGCAGGTCTTGGTGAAAGGTTGCGCCCGATCACAGATCATATACCAAAACCGCTTATCCCTATCCTCGGAAAGGCTGTTTTGCAGTCTATCCTCGAAAAGGTATCAACCCTGCCCGTCAATAAGATAGGGATAAACCTTTATCACAAAAAAGAGCTTATTAATGACTGGATAATCCATTCTGACTTCAGCAAAATGATTGAACTTTTCCCTGAAGACCCCATCCTGGGTACAGGCGGGGCATTAAAAAATGCCGGAACTTTTTTAAGCGCCAACACCTTTCTTGTACACAATTCCGACATAATCTCTGACATTGATTTAGAAAAACTGCTTGAATCCCATCTTTCCTCTGAAAATATGGTAACCCTTGCTGTGCATGATTACCCTGAGTTCAATAACCTCGCAATAGACGAGGGGGGATTCCTAAAAGGGGTTGGGAGGGCAACTAAAGAAAGTCCCAGTTCCCCTTGCGGGATGGGACGAGGAGAAGATGAACAGTTATACCTGCTGCCGAAAATGGAGAGATGGTTAGCCTTTATAGGCATTGCTGTCTATTCCCCGGAATCCCTGAAATTTTTGCCTTCAGGCACATCCAGCGTTGTTTATGCATGGCTAAATGCTCTGGCTGCGGGTTACAAGATCGGTACATTAGATGTAAGCGGGCGCTATTGGAGTGACATCGGGACGCCGGCTTCATATGCCAGAGCTGTCATAGATGAGCTCAGAAAGAATGGTGAGATGGTCTTTATACATCCATCAGTAGGTGGATGCAAACATGTGGAACTGGATGGGTATGTGGTTGTTGAAAATGAAAGCATACTCAATAAAGGTGTTTTCCTTAGAAATTGCATTATGCTTCCTGAAAGCATCACTTACCCTATTACCCCCTTGCCAAAGGGGGGTGAAGGGGGAGTATTTGAAAATTGTATCGTCGGCCCGGACTTTAAAATAGACCTGAGTGAGTCAGAGATGCTGGGTTCTTCCGGAGAAGCTGATGCCATTCTCATTGGAACCGGCGGTTCGGACAGGAAATACTACAGGATAAAAAGACATGAGAACTTAGCAGTGCATATGAAATGCATTGATAGTGACACAGATTTTCAGCGCCATATAGAATACACACGTTTTTTCCAAAGACATTCTATCCCGGTACCTGAACTGATAGCTGTGGAACCTGATAACATGAAAGCATTCTTTGAAGACCTTGGCGACCTGTACCTATACAGCTGGTTGAAATGCCCGCGTGAACCGGAACAGATAGAGAAGATTTACAGACGGGTTATCGATATACTGATCTTAATCCATACAATAGCAACTAAACATGTATCTGAATGTCCGCTTCTTCAAAGCAGGGTCTTTGATTATGAGCATCTCCGATGGGAAACAGGCTATTTTATGGAAAGATTTGTAGAGGGTATCAAAAATATCAGAGTCAATAATCTTTCAGCCCTTAACGACGAGTTTCACAGACTGGCTGTTAAAGCGGATTCTTTCCCTAAGACTGTAATCCACAGGGATTTTCAGTCACAGAATATTATGATTACAAAAGGCGAAATCCCAAGATTATTGGATTACCAAGGTGCGAGAATCGGTCCGCCTGCCTATGATGTAGTATCAATACTGTGGGACCCTTATTACCGCCTTGAGGATAATTTAAGAGAGCAACTTCTCAATTACTATATTAATGAAGTAAGCAAGATTTACAGCAGAAAACATTTAATGAAAAAAAATCCCCCCACCCCCCCTTTACTAAAGGGGGGTAAGGGGGGATTATTGGATAATAGAGATATCCTCTTTAATGAAACAGATTTTAAATTAGCCATTCTTCCGTGCCGGCTTCAGCGGCATATGCAGGCCCTTGGCGCATATGGCTTTCTAGCCACTGTAAAAGGTAAAAAATATTTCCTTAAATATGTGCCAGAGGGACTGAGATTATTAAAGGAAGATGTATCCTTTTCAAAGGACGAATATCCGGAATTGTATAATCTGGTTAAGGAATTATAGCCAGAAACCAACCATTAGAGAAGTTTCTTGCAATAAAAGGACTTGGAGATGTAAAGATTATCAGAATTGCTGCAGCCTTTGAGGTTACAAGAAGGATTGTTAATCAGGTGTTGAAGGAATATAATAAATATAATAAATAGGATGGATTATAGGAATTCAACCAGGGCATAAGACCCAAAAAGGAGGCTACATTATGGCGGGCACCTTTACACATTGGATGATTGTTGAGGAAGCTCTGGATAAATTCAAGAGGCTTTCTGATAAACATCCCTATTTCCCAATCATTCTTGGAAATAACCATTTTGTAACCCTTGGCGCTGCGGGGCCTGATTATCCATATCTAAGCGAGCTTGCAAATAATTTATTGAAACTTCATAGCTGGGCAGACAGGATGCACTATGAAAATACGGGTAATTTTGTCAAATACGGGATTGTAAACCTTTTAAAATTAAAGGAGCAGAATAAACAGCAAGATTTCGAGATATGTCTTTCATGGCTTTGTGGATATGTAACTCATCTTTTGACAGACTCATTCATCCATCCTGTTGTTAACGCCACTGTAGGTCTTTATCTGTTTAATTCTGGCGAACACAGGCATTGCGAGATGATCCATGACACATTCATCTTCTATGAGATCAAAAAAGTTGAGCTTAGATATGCAGATTATGTTGATTTAATTAAAATGTGCTCTGATACCGAAAACAAATACCTCATAAATCCAGCTATTAAGGACTTCTGGACAGAGACCTTAAAAATCAGCCACCCTGGCGGCAAAAACAAGTTTGATAAAATAGACCCTGACGACTGGCATGAGAATTATTTATCTATAATCAGCATAGTTTCAGATTCGACACCGATCTTTAGGCATATAGGGGAGGTGAAGCATCTTTTTTATAAAAAGGTGAGCGATATAACTGTCGAAGAATGGAAAAGATTTATTGATGAGATCAAGCTTCCAGGCAGCAAGGTTGGCAGATTTAAAGAAGATGTTTTTGATAAAGCTGTAGAGAAGGTTATAGAGGTCTGGCAGAAACTTTTTGTTGACATCGAACAGAAGAATCCTGATAATTGTACTTCTTATATAAAGAACTGGAATCTTGGTACCGGTGTAGATGAAGACAAACTATATTTCTGGGCCTAGGAGAATTAATTGAAAAAATTATCTGTCTTATTAGCTGCCTTTCTATTCTTTTATGGATGTTCTTATATTTATGTTAAAGACGATGAAGAGAAGGCACAGGAATATTCAAAGCTAGAAATAATACTCTCAGATTTTTCTAAAAAGATTATTGCCTATTATGAAAGGCAGAATATACCGATACCAAAAGACTTTAATGAAAAACAATTTATTGAAGTTCTCGAAGAGGTATATCCTGACCAGACTAAGGTGGAATTAATAAAAAAAGATTTTAAAATAAGGGCGCACTCGATAGATAATAACTACTCAGTTGTTCTCTGTGACCCTGATACAGGGAGCAAATTGATGGAAGACCTTAGTTATCATACAACACACGTTGAAATAAGATTTTGGGATAAGGAAGGTACCTACCCTTGCACATTTGAAGAAAACTGGGAAGCATATTGCAAATGACCCAATTCTATTCAAAAAATCTCGATGTCCTGAGGCCGGGCATTCTTTTGAAGGATGGGAGGGCGAAATAGCATGTCCGGCGTCATCGACATCCATATCCATATTGGCGGGCCGGGAGATTCAGGTTCGGGATGCAGAATGTCCCCTGAATTCATTTTCAGCCCGGCCTTTGCTGCCATGCTCATAGCTCTTAAAGCCTCGCCTTTTGATGTAAGGGACGAAAAAATAAAGGAGATTATCCTTAATACTATCAATACCGCTGAGAAGATTGATTACGCTGTTCTGCTTGCTCTTGATGGTGTATATAAGAATGGCAAATATATCGAGTCCGAGTCCCACCTTGTAACTCCCAATGAATATATAATTGATATTGCAAAGACAAATAAACGTGTGCTCATCGGTGCATCTGTACACCCTTATCGGAATAAAAAAGAGATGCTCAATAAGACGAGGCGATGTATTGATAACGGTGCGGTACTTTTCAAATGGATACCCTCAAGCCAGCAGATAGACCCTGAAGATGACAGATGCATACCTTTTTATGAAGTCCTTGCAAGGGAAAACGTACCCCTTCTATGCCATACGGGAGGAGAACTCGCTGTTCCAACATCTGATTTCAATGCCAATAAATTTAATGACCCGAGAAGGCTAAAAAAAGCCCTTGATATAGGCGTAAAGGTTATTGCAGCCCACTGTGCTACACCTTATCTTGGAGCGATTATGCCGGCTGATAAAGGCTACTTTGACGAACTCATGGAAATGCTCAAGGTCTCAGAAAAGAAGAAATGGAATCTTTATGCTGATATATCAGCCTTTTGCACCCCTACAAGAATAACCTATCTTAAAAGGATAAACAGAGAGATCACCAAAGGGGCTATAAGTCCGAGCAGATTTCTTTATGGAAGTGATTTCCCTATCCCGATAATGGATATAAACATTTTCAAAAGCCCTCTGAATCTAAAGGAGCTGCTGGAGCATATCAAGGAACAGGGAAACCCTTTAGATAACAATTACGACGTCCTCAAGGAATTCGGTATACACGATTCGATATTCATAAATGCATGGGATGTTTTGAAGATCAGCAACAAACAATAAGCCGTGGAAACCAGGAGGAGAACTATTTATTCAATAGCTTCGCTGTATCTTTCGCAAAATAGGTTAGAATTAAATCAGCGCCTGCACGTTTTATTGAAGTAAGCATCTCAAGCATAACACCTTGTTCATTAATCCATCCGAGCTTCCCTGCTGCCTTTACAAGTGAGTATTCACCGCTCACATTATATGCTGCAACTGGCACATCAAAGGCGTCTTTTAAATCAGAGATAATATCGAGATAAGCAAGGGCAGGTTTGACCATAACAATATCCGCTCCTTCTTCGATATCAAGGGCTGCCTCTTTCAATGCCTCTCTTCTATTTGCCGGGTCCATCTGGTATGAGCGCCTGTCGCCAAACTGCGGTGCAGAATCTGCTGCTTCTCTGAACGGTCCATAAAATGCTGATGCATATTTTGCAGCATAAGACATGATCGGAATTTCTGAAAAACCTTCTTCATCAAGCGCAGATCTGATCGCCTCAACCCTTCCATCCATCATATCCGATGGTGCAACCATATCTGCTCCTGCCTCTACATGGGAAAGAGCCTCTTTTGATAATATTTCAAGGGTTGGATCATTTTGAACCTC
>Ga0172371_10004765_pt1 | contig 20363 bp, 16 predicted proteins | sample Lak12m_FD_114543 | JGI IMG/M metagenome (GOLD analysis project Ga0172371, IMG submission 114543) | Freshwater microbial communities from Kabuno Bay, South-Kivu, Congo - kab_022012_12m | ecosystem: Environmental > Aquatic > Freshwater > Lake | place: Democratic Republic of the Congo: South-Kivu... | reverse complement strand
TAGGCGCGTCGGATAATTTGGCCAGGGGCGAGAGTACTTTTATGGTCGAGATGATTGAAGCGGCCAGGATTTTGCATAGCGCTACGGAGCGAAGCTTGGTGATTTTGGATGAAATCGGACGAGGCACTTCGACTTATGACGGAGTTAGCATCGCTTGGGCGATTTGCGAATATATACATGATCACATAAAGGCAAAGACTTTATTCGCAACGCATTATCACGAGCTGATTGGGCTAGTTGAGGGAATGAAACGCGGCTTGAATTTGAGTATTGCCGTAAGTGAAAAGGTCGGCGCGTCCGGGCACAGCGAACTTGTATTTTTATATAAAATTATTGAGGGCGGGACCAGTCGAAGCTATGGAATTGAGGTCGCGCGATTGGCCGGACTGCCCAAGGAAGTTTTGATGAGGGCGCGCGGAGTTCTTGAAAAACTTGAAAATAAAACTATCGATACCGGCAAGGCTGTTAATGAGGATCAAATTGAGATGTTTGAAGAACGTGAGCACAAAACTTTGACTGAGCTTAAGGGCTTGGATCCAAATAATATGACCCCTCTTGACGCTTTGAAAAAGCTTCACGAATTAAAAGAAAAAGGAATAATATAAAACCATGTCTATAATAAAAATTTTACCTGAGAATCTGATAAATCAAATCGCCGCGGGCGAAGTAATTGAGCGGCCGGCTTCGGTCATAAAAGAGCTTGTTGAAAACAGTATTGATGCCGGGGCGACCGAGATTGTTGTTGAGATTAAAGACGCCGGAAAAACTTTGGTAAAAATTTCCGATAATGGCTGCGGGATGGAGCGCGCGGACGCTGAAAAATCTTTGCTTCGTCATGCGACGAGCAAAATTTCGGAAGAGAAAGATCTTTGGAGTATTTCAACAATGGGGTTTAGAGGGGAGGCTTTGGCTTCTATCGCTTCCGTTTCGCAAATGGTTTTAAAAACAAAGATGTCCGGCGGAAATGTCGGCACTGAAATAATCTGCGACGGAGGAGCTGTCAAAACAATTCAAGACTGTGGGATGAAAGATGGAACTATTATTGAGGTCAATAATTTATTTTTTAACACTCCGGCGCGAAGCAAATATTTAAAACAAGATTCCACTGAATTGACTCACATAATCGCTTTATTGAATACAATCGCTTTAGCTAATTTCGGCATTTCTTTCAGGCTTATTCATAACGGTAAACTTGGCTTTGATCTCCCAAAAACTACTGATTTGCTCCGCAGAATTTCCGATATTTTCGGACAGGCTACCGCAGACGCCATGGTTCCGATTTTTTATGGTGGAAGCGACTTCAAAATGAGCGGATTTATCGGGAAGCCCGTTATTTCGCGATCCGATACTCGTCACCAATATATTTTTGTAAATAAAAGACCGATTCAACACCATTTGATCGCGTACAAAATTAAAGAAGCTATGCATTCCATGCTCATGGAAGGCAAAAAACCCGTCTTTATGATCAATATTGAAATCGATCCTTCTTTGATTGATGTAAATGTTCACCCGCGAAAATTGGAAATACGTTTTGAAGACGAGTCCAAAATTTTAAAAACAATTTATAGCGCGGCAAAAATGGCCACAGAAAGCCATGATTTGACACCGAAGGCCTTTGTGGAAGCAAATAGATATATGTCTGACCGAATGCCGACATATGGGAAAGAACCAGCTGGTACGGTTGGTGAAGCGTTGGAGTTTATTGGTGAGTTTGCTTCACCCAGAGCGCAAAGAGATTTATTTTTTGAAAATAAAAAACAATTTTCTTTGAAGGCTGTTACTCAAATTTCCAATGCATATATAGTTGCCGAAAATGAAGCAGGACTTGTGCTTGTCGATCAGCATGCCGCGCATGAAAGAGTTCGATATTTTGAATTAATTGACCAATTAAATTCACAAAAAAAGAAGACTCAGCCGCTTTTGATGCCTGAGGATTTACCGCTTGCCGCTGACGAAATAGAGACTTTGAAAGCTAATATAAAAATTTTTGAAGAGCTTGGTTTTGAAATCGAAGAAGGCTCAGGGAATTCTCTGACGCTTTACGCTGTTCCCGCGATGCTTTCCGGTGAAGAGATCCCCGATGTTATAAATGGCGTTTTGGATGACATCAACAAAGAAAAATTGCCGACAAACTTGAAAGGACGGCAGGAAACTATAATTCATTATATGGCTTGCAGAAGCGCCATAAAGTTCGGCAAAAAACTTTCGATTGATGAAATGGACGCGCTGTTAGATCAAATGGAGAAAATTGAAAGGCCATATACTTGCCCTCACGGAAGACCAACCATGATAAAGCTGACTTTTGATGAATTAAACAGGATGTTTGGGAGGAAATGATTACTTCCCGAATACCGCCGAGAAGTATCTGTCATACACCAAGTTTGTCGCGTAGACCACTTTGTTTTCGCTGTCTATGAACGCGTCTTCGGGATAGTAAGAGTATGGCTTTGAACCTGAAATTGTTTTGGTAAATGTTGATCCCAGGGATCCCGGCTGTTTTTGTACGATCAATTTATACGTGTCCAATGGGGAGAAATCTAATTTAAATGGAAGTTTGTATTTTATTGTTAATGAAACCGTGTTCTGCGGATTAACCACAAATTTTGTCATGAAACAAGCCTTGTCGAGGTCTTTGTCGTATTTCACTTTTACGGAATCCTTGTCGGCTCCGATCACCTCCAATAGCTGCGATCCTTCCGGCACATAAATCCTTGTGTGTACGACGTTTTCTCCACGCCCGAGGATGTCAACCACAAACCCCGGGGTCGTTTTGTAATCGAATCCGAAACTGTCCCAGATTTCGTTCCATTTCGCTTGATGTTCGCGACTAAAAGTGTGGGTTCTGGCGATGGTTACTTCGTCCGTCAGACTCCCGTCTTTATCAATGTATGTCGTGTGCGTTATTTTTTCGTCTATCAGGATGTCCGTCTTGTTCGCGTCGGTTGAAGTGTGAGTGTTTATTACACTCAGATAATCTTCTTTTTTTTCCACTTTCGCTACTCTCCCACTCACACCGATTGTGTCGAAAAACGACTGTACTACGACGTCCTTTGAATACGCCATTACCATCTTTTGTTGAATAGCCTTGTATGTTTCACTCATTATCGCAGGCAGATGTTCCTTTTTTATCAGCATTTTTTTGAATTCCGGAACCATCACTTTAAGTACGTGCTTTGGATCTTCCTCTCCCCAAATTTTTCCTTCGATTATGTAGGTTAAAATCGTGTCATAGTTGTCCGCGGTTATTTTATTTTTTAATGCGCCGACTTGAAGAGGGCCTGTTATTTCCAAAAAGTTTTTTAATAAAGTTTGGTTTACAGCTATTACCGTGTCTACCGCCGGGCCGCCTTCTATTTCCAATACTTCGGCCGCTTTTTTGCCGGAAAAAAAGAAGTCCGGCGAGTAGTTTGAATTCCCAAAAACCATTTCCGGCATTTCTTCTTTTAGAATTTCCGGGCTCAAAACCATTTCCCCGTTCAAGTCGTATGAATCTTCGACTTTTAAACTTTCTATCACCCCGTTTTTCACGTCCACAACCGCGTAACTGCCTATAAACCCTCCTGATGGGCGCAGTTCCGCGTTATTTTGGAAAAGGATCAGATATCTGTGAATTTTATCGTCTCCCAAGAGCCGCAAAATCGCCGGAAACTGCACTTCGGCTTCCTTTAGAGTTTCTATAATTTGATCTATTTTTGTTTTCGCGTACAAAAGTTTACTTTTTATGTCCGCCGGGAGAATTTCCGCGTTTATTTTGTTCATTTCTTCTCTTGCCATAGCTATTTCATTCAGCGCTTTCGCCGATGAGTCCATCCCTTTTTCCAGTATTTCCGAGAATTTTTCTTGTGAAATAATCGGTGTCGCGCCGTCCTCGTTTTTTGACACAAAGTACAACGGGATTTTGTTCAATTCTTCCAATGTTGAGGCTAAAAACTCTCCTGCTGTCGCGAAATGCTTGCCGCATTTAAAAATCGCGCTGCTTGATATCGTGAGGTCGCTTTGCTTCGCGTAAATCGTTTCATCCGCTGCGATAAACCACATATTTTCTTCCGCTTCTTTAAAACTGTTTAAAGCGCTTTCGAACGATGATTTCGCGTTAATAAATTCGACCTTTGTCGCGCTTTTTGAGCCTTCCAAAAGTTTTGAATAACCTTCGTGCGCCGACAAAGAAATTTCATCTTTCAGCTTTAAACTTTTCATGTAAATATTTGCGCTATTCACCAAGAGTAAAATTATCGACCCGGCTATGAAAATTTTTAGCAAGTCGGGGATCAGCCGGCGAGTTTTTTTTGGAGTTGTCAAAATGTATATGCCTTTTTCCCCTGATTTATCCAAGTAGATATCTTTTATCTTTGAATAATTCCCTTCTTTTTTTTCCAGTTTTGGAAAAAACGGTTTCTTGTTTTTTAGAACCGGCTCTCCGCTTAAATTAACCGGCGATGGCGATGGCGGAAGTGAAATATCTTCTAATTTCTTTTTATTCGACATAAATGTAATAGTTGGACATTATGCCGTCGCTTAAATATTCTCTGTTTGTGCTCAAAGATTTGATAAACGTTTCTTTTTGTAAAATTTGCGACAAATCAAAGTACGAAATTTCGTCAGAATAACTCATCAGCGGCTGAATTTGATTCGCGAAAATCTTTGATTTTCTTAAACTGTTTTGCCCTGCTCCAAGCGCCACATCCAGATTTTCCGTAAGAGCTTTTTTGTTGGTTGAGATAATTGCTATCGAGTCAAATATCGAGTAGTAAACCCCCCCGTTTTTGCTTTCTGTTTCTATCGCGTAAACAATGATGTCTTTGTATGTCGATTCGGATCTTACTAATTCTTCTGGAGCCGCTACCAATTCTTTCGCCTCCGTGCCATCCGGAAGTTTGCGCGTTTCTATGTGCGGTTCAAATACCGCTCCCGATGAAATAAAATTGTTTGCAAGTTTTTGAAGTTTTAGACCGTTGTCCATCGGACTGTTTAATTTCAACAGAAGAGTGTATGCGTTTTTGCTGTCTTTTTTTGAAACCGTCAGAAGAAATTCGTCTGTTACAAGAGGATAAATGTCGTCTTCCATTGAGATACTGCTGCCAAAATATTTTTCCGCGTAATTTTTTAACATCTCTTCGAAAACCCTATTCACCGATTCCTCTCCTTCGCTTAAAACCGCTACGAATTTTTTGACTTGTTTTTCTAAATTTTGCCCTGCCCAAAATATATAAGCATCATCCACCGCGTAGTTCATTAAATCAGCCGCGTATTTTTCTTTTGAGGACGTATGTTTGTTCCCCTTCAGATAACTGCTGTTTAAATTTATAAAAGATTTAGCGACAAAAGTATTATCGCTTACCGTTAAAACGGCTCCTTCCGAGCTGAATAACGCCGCGAACGGTTTTATCGCAGAATTCAAAAATTCCGGCGGCAGAATGTTCCCGTATTTTTGGAAAAATCCGTCTCCCGCCTTATCGAAATCCATGAAGAACGATACTATTTTGTTTATTGGTAAGTTTTTTTGTGCTTTCCCGTATTCGTCGCCATTCGCGACTTTTTTTGATGTTTTGTTTTCTTTGCTTATCACTGATCTGACGGCTTTATCCGATGAACTGAAAACCACATAATCTTCGAGATATTCGGTATACATCCTTACGTCTCTGCTTCTGTCTTCCCCCGGATACCTCAGTGCGAAACTTTGAATATCACCTTCCGATCTTATTTCCGAAAGGTTTTTTTCGGCAATTTTTTGCAAAAATTCGTCGGAAGCTTTGCGGCTTATCGTTTCCAGGAAAAATACCGTGGCCAGTTCCTCATCCGGCAGTTTTATTTCGGCCATCCCTATATTTCTGCCGAGCCACGGTTTTATGTCTTTTTCAACGTCCACGCTCAGTCTTTCGTTTAATTTTTTAACCGAATTTATTAGGGAGTATTTGCTGTTTTTTAGTAAATTTTCGGCTTTTACCATCTGTGTGTGATCGGCGTTTGTGTTTATTTCTATCAATGTGATTACTTTGTCATTCGTCAAAAGTTCTGAAAGAGGCATCGCGCTGAATGCTTTTCTAAATAAATTAGCTCCGACAAAAACCAAAACAAATAAAAATGTGATAGCTATGAGCGCGCTTAATATTCTTCGATATGGGACATCGAGTTTTTTTGGCGTAGAGATAATGAGCTGTGGTGACGGCTTCGCCGTCTTGGGCACGTGGGCTACCGGACTCGAAGTCTTTGGCGTCTGCGTGCCTTTTCTCTTTTTTTTCTCAGAAGATTTTCTACCCATGTTTTTTTGTTTAATGGAATAGAGGTTTGTCCGGTGGTAATATATCAGAATTTTATTTGATTGAAAATAAACAGATTTTTCCTTAGAATCTTGGCATGCAAAAGATAACTGCGAAAGAATTAAGAAAACTGTACATAGATTTTTTTGTCGGGAAGCACGGGCACAAAGAAATTTCCGGCGCTTCGCTGATTCCGGAAAATGACCCGACTGTTCTTTTTACAACCGCGGGGATGCATCCGCTTGTTCCTTTTCTTCTTGGGGAAAAGCATCCTTCGGGTGTTCGGCTTGTGAACGTGCAAAAGTGTATAAGAACAGATGATATTGATGAAGTCGGTGATCAAAGTCACCTGACATTTTTTGAGATGTTGGGGAATTGGTCTCTTGGTGATTATTTTAAAAAAGAAGCGGTTGAAATGAGTTTTGAATTTTTGACTTCCGCGCGAGAGGACGGAGGGCTTGGGATTCCCGTGGACATGCTTGCTGTTTCGTGTTTTGAAGGGGATAAGGATGCGCCTCGCGATAGCGAGTCGGCTGAGATTTGGCTTGGACTCGGCATCCCAAAAGAGCGCATAGCTTTCTTGCCGAAAAAGGCGAATTGGTGGGGACCTGCCGGACAAACCGGACCATGCGGGCCCGACACGGAAATGTTTTTTTGGACTGGTGATGGCGATGCTCCCGAAAGATTTGACCCGGATGATTCGCGCTGGGTTGAAATTTGGAACGATGTTTTCATGCAATATTTTAAAAATAAGGATGGGAGTTACAAAGAATTAGAGCAGAAAAATGTTGATACGGGGATGGGATTTGAGAGAGTTTTGGCGATTCTTAATGGCGTGAAGACACCTTTTGAGACGGAGTTGTTTATTGATGCCGTTGAGGAATTGCGCGGGTTGGGAGGTTATGATATTGGCACGGCTGACCCGGATGATGAAAAAATAAAGTCTGAAAGAATTGTCTGCGATCATTTACGCGCTGCTACTTTTGTTCTTGGAGATGTGCGTGGGGTTGTGCCTTCGAATGTCGATCAGGGGTATGTGTTGAGGAAACTAATAAGGCGCGCTGTCCGCCACGGGAGGAAATTGGGAATTGACGGAGATTTTGCCAGAAAAATAGCCGGAATTTTTATTAATTTATATGGGGAAACTTATCCCGAGTTAGTTGATAATGAAGGGAAAATTTTTGATGAAATTGCTAGAGAAGAGGCCCAATTTGCAAAGACACTTGAAAAGGGTTTGAGGGAATTAAATAAATGCTGTGATGGGAGAATCGCGCACGGAGATTTCGCTTTTTATATGTATGAAACTTATGGATTCCCTCCTGAAATGACAATGGAGGAGGTAAAAAAGAATCCTCTCGTGAGGAACCTTTTGGATGTCCCAAAATTTTGGGAGGCTTTTAATAAAAAACTAGAGGAGCACCAGTCTCAATCACGCGCTGGTGCAGAGCAAAAGTTTTCCGGTGGGTTGGCGGATCACAGTGAACAGGTTACAAAATTGCATACAGCGACACATTTGCTGCATACCGCTTTGAGGAAAGTTCTTGGCGAGCATGTCGCGCAAAAGGGGTCGAATATAACTGCTGAAAGGTTGCGTTTTGATTTTGTGCATGAGGACAAAATGACTCCCGAGCAATTGGCGGAAGTCGAGAAAATTGTGAATGAGCAGATTGCAGCGGATTTGCCTGTGCATTGCGAAGAAATGACCGTGGAGGAGGCAAAGAAAAAAGGTGCTATTGGTTTGTTTGAATCAAAATATGGCGATAAAGTGAAAGTTTATACGATCGGTGAAAGTTCCGAGGCGTTTTTTAGCAAAGAAATCTGCGGCGGACCACATGCAACTCACACCGGCGAACTTGGCGGATTTAAAATTTTAAAAGAGGAAAGTTCTAGTAGAGGAGTGAGGAGGATTAAGGCTGTGATAGTATGAATGTTAGAAAAATGTGAAGAATTTGTTAGAAAAATTTGAGAATTTTGTAAGAATTGCGTGCTATAAATCTTACGGGTGTTTAGTCGTATTTTGTTGAAAATTCATTTATTTTATGTTAAACTTTAGATGAACTTAAGTTTAACTTTAAATTTTATGACAAAAACCATATCTGTAAAAGAACTAAGAATGAAATTCCCGTCAATAAGAAAAAAATTACTAAGGGGAGAAGGATTTACAATTATTTATAGGTCAAAACCCATAGCTCAGTTGACTCCTATGCCTGCTCAATTTGGCAATAAGTTAAGAGAGAGAGATTACGATTTCCCAAAAAACATGGATGAATTTCTTGAAAATGTTGGTAAATATGCCTTGAAGAGCGGTAAGCAGTTTGATGTCGTAAAAGAATTACGTAAAGACCGAGGATATGACGATTAACAAATTCACATTAGATGCCAGTGTTTTGATTCCGTTAATCTCTAAAAATGATGTTTACAGTCATCCATCCGGAAAATTTTTCAAAAAAGTTTTCGGAAAAAACACGAAATTTATTATCCCCATGGTTTCTTTATTCGAGACATTTCATGTTTTAAAAAGAAATGGATTTCTTGATGGTGACAATGAGATGCGTGAATTCGAAGATTTCTTTAATTTTGAATGTTTCGAATTTATTGATTTGGATTTTCGTTTTTTCGATTTGTTTAAAATGATTAATTTTTTCAGAAATTTAAAAACTTCAGATGCCATTATCGCCACTACTGCGATTTCTTTATCCTCACCTTTAATAACTTGGGATAAGAAAATCGTTTCGAATACTCTTAACGCCTATACGCCAACTGATTTCTTAAATAGGTTTTCGGATTAAATTTCCAAGCAAAACCCAATTTTCCGCTTTTTGGATTTTTATTTTTTGGAGTGTGCCTTTGAGGTTTTTTGATTTTGAAGTGAATTGTACGACTTTGTTGTGAGGGGAGGTGCCGGCGTATGCGTAGATTGCTTTGTTGGCGGTTTTCGTTTGCTTTTCAACCAAGACTTCGACTGTTTTGCCGATGTATTTTTCCAGTTTCTTTTGAGTGATTTTTTTCAAAATATTATTTAATTCGTGCCATCTCCTGCGCTTTTCTTTTGTGGGGACATCGTCTTTGAGGTTTTTTGCGGCGTAGGTATTTTTGCGGGTTGAATATTGGGCGAAATATGCGAAATCAAACTCAACTTTTTTATATAAATCTAATGTGTTTTGGAATTCCTTTTCTGTTTCACTACAGAATCCAACGATGATGTCGGTTGTGATCGCTAGGTTTAAGTTGGCTTTGCGCAGGGCTTCTATGATCTCCAAATATCTCTCGCGAGTGTACGGGCGGTTCATTCTTTTCAGACAATTATTGTCGCCGGATTGGATCGGCAGATGTATGTGCGGCATCAAAGTTTTTAGAGTTTTGTAACATTCGATCAACTGTGGGGAAATGTCTTTTGGATGCGGAGAAGTGAAGCGCAGGCGGCGGAGTCCTTTCTCGTAAAGTTTATCGAGTTTTTTTAAAAGTTGGACGAACGGCGGGTCTTCGTTGTCGTAGTCAAAAAGATGTTTTTGGCGGTCGATGTTTGAAAGACCGTACGAATCGACCGTTTGGCCGAGGAGTGTAATTTCCAAGCAGCCGTTTTCTACCAATTCTTCGGCTTCGTTTAGGATTTCGTCCATTGGACGGCTCACTTCCCTGCCGCGTGAATATGGCACGATGCAGTATGTGCAAAATTTGTCACAGCCGGTGGAAATCGGGATGAATGCCTGGAAAGTTGATGAGTGTTTTGCAGGGATGTGGAAGTAGGTTGAGAGGGATTCGAAGTCGGTTTTTTGGGAAGATTTGCTTTTTGATTTTTTGCTAACTTCTTCTATTAAACTCTTTAATTTTGGCAGGTCTTCAATGCGAAAAGCTATGTCCAGCGGCGCGATTGTCTTTATAAAATAGTCCTGATTTTTGATGAAAGTTTTTTTTGTGCTGGATTTGCGGACCATACAGCCTGTGAGAGCGATGATGAAATTTTTTCTTTTTCTTTTTTCTAAAATTAGAGCCTGCATTTTGCCCAAAACTCTGTCTTCGGCTTTTTGGCGGACTGAACAGGAATTAAAAATTATCAAGTCGGCTTTTTTTTCTGTTTTTGCCTTTTTGAAGCCAAGATTGTTGAGGTACGACTCGATTCTTTCCGTGTCGGAATAATTCATCTGACAGCCGAAGGTGTGGATAAAGTAGAGCATGGAAGGTATCTTCTCATTTTTTTGAGGGAAGTAAAGTATTTTGGCTTGCTAATTAAAACTACAAAGTATATACTTTGGTTGTATTATTAATAATAGCACTATGGCATCAACTGTTATCAGTATAAAAACTGACAAAGAAGTGAAAGAGAAGGCTCAGAAAATTGCGAAAGAGATAGGTTTTCCTTTGAGCACTCTCATAAATGCTTTTATGCGTCAGTTTATAAAAAATAAAACCGTGTATTTTACCGCTATGCCAACTGAAAGTGTCGGAGAGGCGATGGGAAAAGAACTTGAGAAAATCGAGAAAGATATTAAAAAGGGGCTGAATCTTTCGCCAAAGTTTGAGAAAATGAGCGATGCATTGAGTTATTTAAAAAAGGCATGAAATATCAATTTCACGACAATTTTAAAAAGGCATATTTTAAACTGCCGAAAAAAATAAAGAAATCCGTGGATAGCAGATTCATGCTGTTTGCGAAGAGTCCTTTTGAAATTTCTCTTAACAATCATCCTCTTCTTGGCGAATACAAGGGCTACAGAAGTATAAACATCACCGGGAATTATCGTGCGATTTATAAGGAACTACGAGGAGACGAGGTTATTTTTGTGAAAATCGGAACTCATTCCGAGCTTTATGGGTAAAGGAACAGCTCCGCTGTCTTAGCTACGCGAGGCTGCTGGGGCTCAAGGGCTGCGGGCTCGATGGGCTCAGCCTTCAAACAGGTTGATAACCTGTTTGAAGTTGGTACCCCCGGCAGGAATTGAACCTGCATTAGAGGTTTAGGAAACCTCTGTTCTATCCGTTGAACTACGGGAGCATGGGTTTTTAAACTTTATTCAGAACGTAATATTCGGTTTTTTCTTGAGGCAGTTTGCCAATAGAGGTGACCGTGTATTTTTCCAATTTTTCTCCGAGTTGAGCTTTTATATCTTTTGCAAAATTCTCCGGATGTTCGTCGCCCATCAAAATGATAACTCTTGGGTCAATTTGATCCAAAACTTCCTCCGCTTTGTCTCCCAAATTACTGCCTTTCCCAACCGGAACCAAGAGAACATCAATATCCCCTATTTCTTCCACCATTTCGGTTGTTAATTTGTGCCCGAGGCCTCCCAAGTGGCAAACGCTTACGTCATCCATTTCGAGAGAAAAAATTAATGTATTTTCGCCTTTTTCTCCCGATTCTTCTTTGCTTCTGCTGCGCGTCCAAGCCGGGAGAGAGGAGATCACTATCCCTGAAATTTCATATTCGCCTGGCCATGTGAATATCTTTTTCGCGTCTTTTACTTCGGCTAATTTCGCTTCTTCGCCAAGGCTGGAAATCACGACATCGCCCTTGAGCGGTGTTTTTATTGAATGATCCGGATTTATTACCACTGTTCCCGTTTTTCCTTTTAGAGTGAAGCAACTGTTTCCGTGCCAAATTATGTCCATTTTTTTAAAGTTAAGTTTTTCGCGGTGGAATGATACTTATTTTTGGGAAATTTGGCAATGACCTTCCCGGGAAGAGATTTTTTCGTGTTCAATTTTGGCTTCCCGAGAAGCCTATGCTATTATCTACCCGCTTAACTTTTTCTTATGTCAAAAATTAAAAATGTTTTCGCGAGAGAGGTTCTTGATTCAAGGGGAAACCCGACCGTTGAAGTGGAAATTACCACTGTTAAAGGTGGTTTTGGGCGGGCGATTGTGCCGAGCGGAGCTTCGACGGGTGTTCATGAAGCGCTTGAACTCCGTGATGGAGACAAACGTCGGTATCTTGGGAAAGGAGTTTTGAAAGCGGTGCGGAATGTTAACGGATCATTGAAGAAATTGGTTGTCGGGATGGATAGTTGCGATCAGCGCGGAATCGATAATGCAATGATTAGGCTGGACGGCACGGCGAATAAAAAACGATTCGGCGCGAACGCGATTCTTGGTGTTTCTTTGGCCGCGGCGCACGCTTCGGCGAATGAAAAAGGGCTGATGCTTTTTGAATATTTGGCGAAGATTTTTGGAGGGCGTTCAAAAATGCCCGTGCCGATGATGAATATCATGAACGGGGGAAAGCATGCCGACAGCGGGCTTACTATTCAGGAATTTATGATTATGCCTGTCGGCGCGAAAAAATTCCGAGACGCCTTGAGAATTGGATCTGAAATTTTTCACACTTTGAAAGGGATTTTGAGAGCGCGCGGGCTTGTGACTTCGGTTGGCGATGAAGGAGGATTCGCTCCGAATTTGCCTGATGATGAAGCCGCGATAAAAGTGATTTTGGAGGCAATTCGCAAGGCCGGTTATAAGGCGGGAAAAGATGTTGTTTTGGCTTTGGACGCAGCGGCGAGTGAGTTCTACGTTGGCGGAAAGTACAGATTGAAAATTGGCGGAAAGGTTCGGGCCATGAATAGCGCTGAAGTTGTTAATTTTTATAAAAAATTAGTTGGAAAATACCCGATTCCTTTGATTGAGGACGGGCTCGCGCAGGATGACTGGGACGGGTGGAAAGTTTTGCAAAAGACCTTGGGTGGCAAGATTCAGCTTGTCGGCGATGATCTTTTGGTGACGAATGTTTTGAGACTTGCGCGCGCTGTAAAGGAAAAATCCTGCAATTCGATTTTGATAAAATTAAATCAAATCGGGACTCTGACCGAAACAGTCGAGACTGTGAAAATGGCTCAAAAGGCCGGATGGAAGACAGTTATTTCTCATCGAAGCGGAGAAACGGAGGACACGACAATCGCCGATTTTGCCGTTGCGCTTGGGGCCGGGCAGATCAAGACCGGGTCGCTGTGCAGGACGGAGAGGGTGGCGAAATACAATCAGCTGCTGAGGATTGAGGAGAAGATGTTCCGTTTGAAATAATTTTACAGGTTGGCATTTTCCCCAAACGGGAAGTTATTATTTTACAGCAATATTTCATGGCGCAAATTCAGGAAGTAAAAGTATCTGTTTTGAAGAAAGTTTTAAAGAAACGTGATCCTTTTTCGCATAAGGGGGAGAATGGGCGGGTTTTGATTATCGGAGGGTCGGAGGAATTTTATGGAGCGCCTGTGTTAGCCGCAAAAGCGGCTTTGAGAGCCGGCGCCGATTTGGTGTATTTGTATGTTCCCGAGTGCAATTTTGAAGTGACGCGCGGGTTTTTGCCGGACTTTATCGTTAAAAAATATAAAGGTGAATATTTTTCTCCGCGTGCTGCGGACGAAATCATTGATTTTGGGAAAACTTGCGATGCTGTTTTGATGGGGCCCGGGATGGGAGATAAAGAAAGTGTAGTTGAAGGGGTTTTGGAGGTTTTGAAAAACTTGAGAATCCCAACTATTTTGGACGCTGACGCGATTCAAGCTTTGAAAAAAATCAAAAAATTTCCGCTTGAGCAGGATGTTTTGATCACTCCTCACAGAAATGAGTTTTCCAATCTTGTCGATCGTGAAATTTCTTTGAATGAAATGGACACTCAATCGATGATTTTGATGCGTTCGATCGCGATGGATTTGCATTTGAATATCGTTCTTAAAGGACCGGTTGATTTGATCGCTTCGGATGAGGGCGAGCTCGTGAAAAGTCGCACTGGGAACGCCGGAATGACTGTTGGCGGGACCGGAGATGTTCTCGCCGGAATCGCGGCTTCGCTCGTGGCTCAGGGGAATAATTGTTTTATTGCAGGGCAGGCGGCGGCATGGGTTAATGGCGCGGCTGGGGATCTGGCTTACAAAAAACTTGGCGTTGGATTGATCGCGAGTGACGTGGTGGAGGAGATCGGGAAGTGCTTTCAATAAATTACGGCACGCTATCGAGGAGTTTTTGAGGGATTTTGGAGAGGCGCTCTATTTCTTCATGGTTTTGCGGTCATCCACTTGTTGATTTCTCTTGCTGAAACTTTTCTTTTTGCCATTATTAACTTTCTTTTGCGAGCCATTTTTGGAGACAATTTATAAATACTGAAAAAGGCTTTTAACGTGGATGGCTCGAAAAATAACAGATAGAAAAGCGTGGCGACATCGTTTATTAAAATTTGGAAAAAGTTGCGGATGTAGTTCCCTAGGAGCGCGTTTTTCATAATCATTAATCGCTGATTTCGGAACGAATAATAGCGCTGAAATTTATTTAAAAATTTGCGGTTTCTTACAATCTGCCAATTTGTTTTTCGTTCGATAACTCCGGTGCCGCGGCCGTGGAATGCGATCGCTTTTGGATAGTATAAAAATTTGTATCCCAAGAGCTGCAAACGCCACGAAAGGTCGACGTCTTCTTTGTACATAAAAAAGTCTTCGTCGAAGTATTCGTCTTGGCCGTTTGATAGCGTAATTTTGGCTTCTTCAAGCGCTTTCACGCTGTACAGCGGACACGCGCCGGAGATCCCAAAAACTTCTTTTTCTTTGTCGAATCGGCCTTCATCGAGTTTGCCTTGCGCGCCGTCCGCGACGCGGAATCTGCGGTCAATATATAGGCCGACTGTGTCGATAATCTTTGTCGGTTTTTTGTTCGCGAAGTCGTATTTGTAGACTTTGCCGGTGATGCCGGCAACGTGTGACGTCTGCGAAATTTTGCTCACAATTTTCTCAAAATAACTCGGGCTATAAATAATATCCGGATTTGTGATCACGACGTAGTCCGCCTTTGAACCGTTTTCTCCGCTGATTTCTCCGCTTATCGCCAGCTTTATTCCCTGATTCGCGGCTTTCGCGTAGCCGAGATTTTCTTTATTCGCGATGACGTGGAGACGGCCGGATTCTATCTGTTGTTTGTATTTTTTTTTCACAAATTCCAACCCTTCTTTGCTCGGAGAATTGTTATCAATAAAATACGTTTCTATGTTTTTGTAAGATTGGTCGAAAATGTGATCCAAGCAGGTCTTCAAAAACTGCGGGGTGTTGTAGTGAATTATTGTGATCGCGATTTTTGGCATTGTTTTTTTCACGGCGAGACTTTAACAGATTTTGATAGATCAGGGAAGTTGTGATATATTGCCCGCATGAAGCAAAAACATTATTTTTTCACTTCCGAATCGGTTACGGAGGGGCATCCGGACAAGATCGCGGATCAAATTTCGGATGCGATTTTGGATGACTTGATCAGGCAGGATCCGATGAGCAGGGTTGCTGTGGAGACAATGGTGTCGACCGGAATGGTGATTGTTGCGGGAGAAATTAGGACAAAAGGATACGCGGATTTGCCGAAAATTATTCGCGGGAAAATTAGAGATATTGGCTACACTGACGCAAATTACGGGTTCGATTACAAAGCTTGCAGTGTTTTGAGCGCGATTGACGAGCAGAGCGCGGACATCGCTTTGGGTGTTGATAAAGGCGGCGCGGGCGATCAGGGAATGATGATCGGTTTCGCGTGCGATGAAACGCCGGAGCTTATGCCTCTGCCGATTTTATTGGCTCATAAATTGACGGCGCGTCTCGCGGAAGTGCGCAAAAAAGGCGTGTTGAAATATTTGAGGCCGGATGGAAAAAGTCAGGTGACTGTTGAGTACGATGGGTTTAGGCCGGTGCGTGTTGATACCGTTGTTGTTGGGTGTCAGCATGATCCGGAGGCAAAAAGATCGCAGATTGAAAAAGACATGATTAAACACGTAATCAAACCTGTTCTTGGGCGATATTTTGATTCCAGGACGAAGATTTTCGTTAATCCTACCGGAAGATTTATTATCGGCGGGCCTCCCGGAGATTCGGGTGTTACCGGGCGCAAAATTATCGTTGATACTTATGGTGGAATGGCGCGACATGGGGGCGGCTGTTTTTCCGGAAAAGATCCGACGAAAGTTGATAGAAGCGGCGCGTACATGGCTCGCTATGCGGCAAAAAATGTTGTCGCGGCGGGGCTTGCTTCGCGGGTTGAAATTCAGGTTTCGTATGTTATTGGAGTTGTGAAGCCGGTGTCGCTGTTCGTGACGAGTTTTGGAACCGGGAAATTTTCTGACGACGTGATTTTGCAGGCGGTTGAAAAGGTTTTTGATTTTACTCCGCGTGGGATTATTGAAACGTTGAAATTGAGACGCCCGATTTATTCGAAGACGGCTTGCTACGGCCATTTTGGAAGGGAGGAAAAAGAGTTTACTTGGGAGAGGACGGATAGGGTTTTGGAGCTTAAGAAAGCTATTAATTCTTTGAAATGAGAATTGATGGAAATGGAAAATGTGGTTTGATTTCCCGTTTGACGTTTTTTTTAACCTGTCGATTTTTTCCAAACGGGATGGTGTCGACACCACGTCGTGGTGCGTCAAGCATTTCGGGGGCGTTCGCCTCTCCTCGCGGGACTTCTATCGTGATCGCTTTGGGGCTCATCGCCGCGATTACTTTTTTTACGATTGGAATCGCGACAACGATGATTTCTGCGATCCAAAACACCGCGAGTTCGAAAAAAGCTTTGCAGGCGGAGTACGCGGCACAGGGCGGAGTTGAGATGGCGAGGAAGGAGTTGAAGGGGTTGGGGGTGGCGTATGGGGGAAGTGATATAAAAGACGTTGTCGTTATTGATAAAGTTTGCAACAGTGATAGTCCCGGGGGCAATTGTGAAATTGCCAAGGACGGCTCCACCACCGGAGTTGATACTGACCAATCGATTTATTCTTCGTACAAATTGAGTTATAAAGATCCGTCTGTTAACAGCGTGCGCATTATCCCTTTTCGCGGATATGGAAACGCCGGCAATGATTGTTCGATGCGAAAAAACGATCCCGCTTTTATTAACGATGCTGATCCATGTAATTGGAATAAAATTTATTACGGGGAGAGCGTGGAAATTCCTTTGTATTTAATTAAAAATTTGGCCTCTCCCGACACGGCCAAGAATTTTAAAGATCTTGGGATAAACAGATTTTATATTAAGGTTAGGCCTCCGTGTGTAAGTGGCTACGCAGTTAATTGTCAGCGCTATTCCGCCGATGTTGACGGCTCCGTTTTTACTTATGGGAATTCCATTGTTAACTGGCGTATTTCCGGCACCTGCGATGATGAAGCGTGTGAAATCGGACCCGTGATGGACAATTCCGCTGTTCAGGAGGGGCGTCTTAATCCCGGATTTTCCGTGGATTTTTCAACTATGAATGGGCAGGATTCGTTTGACGTTTATAAGGGGATAATTATTAATTTTTTAAAGGGGCTTGATCCTTGGGCGGACAATAATTTAAACAAGCCCGTTTTGAAATTGTCTTTTGTAAAAGAAGTGAAGACTGCCGACGGGAGTTCTATCCCCTATCTTGAATATCAAATTTCTTATACTACTTCAGATGATTCTCTTGCGGCGATGTATTCGACTGAAATTACCGGCATCGGCTATGGATTTAAGTATTCCATGAGCGGGGTTTCGGGGCTGGGAGCGGGAATGTTTGATTTTGCGGTGCAAAATTAATTTAGTAGCGACCAACTAGGGTTGTTCCGCTTAATTGGTCGTTTAAAGATTTTTAATGACTTTATTCCCCATCCGCTTTGCCTCGTCAAGAAAGAATTTTTGCCATTCTTTTCTACATTCTTTTACCTTCATCTTCGGAAAATCCTTCACTTCCTGCGCTTTGAAAAATTGGCTGCCCAATTGAAGAAAATCTATGTGCCAATCAAATTTCACTTTCGCTTTTTTTATCAAATCTTCCAGATTAAATTTGTATTTTTTTATAATGAAATATAAATCAATAAAATCTCTGGCACGTACTTTTTGATAAATTGTAAAAACCTTATTTACCGCTATATCAAGGGCACTATCTATTGCCATCCCATTTTTTTTGATCGTTGTTTCGATTCTTGGAAAAGGGAAATAGGTAAATTCCGTTTTTATGATCTCATTGTCTAAATACAGAAAAAAAAGATTGCGATTGAAACTTTGTTGGTAATCTATTTTCTTAATCCCCAAGGATTTCTGATTTTTTTTAAAAAACACAAACACCGCTTGAGTGTTAAATTCTTCTTCGGAAAAAAAATCCAAATCCTCGGAAAGCCTGTGCTGAAGGTAAAATTCCGCTAATGCCGTGCCTCCCGTTAAGTAGAATTTCTCACAAAACAATTTATCAGAGCTTATCGCCTGAAGGAGCTTTATCTGATTTTTACTTAAAATTGTTTTTTTGGCCATAACAGAAAGGATAGGTATTTCTTTTTTGCCGGATCTATGTCCAAAGAAGGCATTAATTCTAATAATTTTTGCTTTTTAATTTTGGTGCCGCCCAATCCAAAATTAATTGATTGCTCCATTTCCCATTTGGAATACGCAGCTTTATTTTCGCGAATTTCTTTTGTGTTTGTAGACCAGTTATGCATGTTTGAATTTTATCATGTTTTCTTGGTTTTTACTAACTAAAAATCGGATGATTCCCTTCCGGAAAATTGATTGTATTTCTTATCGATGGTACAATTCTTCGCAGAAATTTTACCTTATTTTTCTATGAAAAATTTTAAATTCAAAGTTTTGGTTAGGCTGGCTGTTTGCGCATGGTTTGTTTTTGGATCCTTTGCGGCTTTTTTGCCTTCCGCTTTCACGGCTGGAACTGCATTCGCCGCGGATCCCGACGTTTCCATGTACGGCAAAACGACTCCGGTTTTGTTGAATGGGATAAATAACGCCGGCACGATTTGGTTTCAAAACGGGCCGTCTGGCGAGGCGTTTTTGCCGCCGAACAAAGCGCTTTCCGCTAAATTGGTTCCGATTGTCGGAGGGTACGAGATGCAGGGCTGGGCGTGGAGCGATAATTTGGGTTGGGTGAGTTTTTATTGCAGGCCGAGCGTAAATCCCAAGGTTGGCGGAGTTAATTGCGGAAATATTCAGCACGGCGTGACGATTGACGCAGCCGGCGTTTTCCACGGCTGGGCATGGAACGACGCGATGGGGTGGATCAGTATGAATAGCGAAAATCACGTTCCTCCCGCTCTCGATCCGCTCGGCAAGCCGATTACATACGGCCTCAAAATGGACAAGGTCGGAAGAATCACCGGCTACGCGTGGTCGCAGAGTTTGGGTTGGGTGAATTTCAACGGTGTGTATGCGAATGTGAAAATAACCGTGCCTCCGAACACAAATTGCGAAACCGGAAGTTACTCCGGAGTGTGCGCGAGTGTAAGCCCGAATCCGGGGTCGTTGGATTTTGAATCTTTCTTCAAAAAAATGGAGCCGCAGTTGGAAAACAGTGTGCGCGTGGCCGATGGCGTGGACGCGTATATTCTTAATCTTTATTTCAAAGACGCGGACGGGAATGCTATTGCGAAGTCCGATTTTGACAGCGGCAAATACGAGGCGAAAATTATTTTTAAATGGACGGACACGGTGAAAAGAAATCAGATTGCGGCGCCTCAACTTGCAAGTGATTTTGGAAAGTTTTTCAGTCCGTTTAAGACGCAGGGAGGCACTGGTGCTGTTTTGTATAAACCGGTGTTTGTGAATACTTTTAAGGGTGGGGATGTTGATGATTTTGTTGTGAGCAACGATATTGCTGAAGTTGATTACACTGCTTCAAAAGAAACTCTTTATCCTCTCGCAAATGGCACAACTTGGTCCGGCAACAGTCCTCAATTCAAAATCACTTCTCTCGCTCCAACGACTGACGGAAACCTTTCAAAAATAATCGGCTCTACAAAAGGATTTATTGAAAACGAAGATTTTTCAATGTTTAAGAACGCGCCAGTGACCGGACTTGAAGACAACGAATTGAAACTCAATTCCATTGAGTGGGCGATTAAAAACACCGACACCCAGCAGGTCATTCACGGCACCTCCGGCTTCACGACCGAAGGCGGCACTCTCAAATTCAAACCCGCTTTGACCATCGCCACTCTGAACGGCTCCGCCGGCAAAGAAAACACTTTGTGGATGTATAGAAACGTGCCGGTGGGGGTAAAGGTGGGGATGGAGAATTGGAAGACGACGGGGGGACCACAAATAAAATATCCTGACGTTAATGCTGTTGCTGAGTTTTTCGTAACTGGTGGAGACAAGTTTAAGATTGGATTCACAGAAAATTCTTTAAAT
>Ga0172371_10004760_pt1 | contig 20371 bp, 19 predicted proteins | sample Lak12m_FD_114543 | JGI IMG/M metagenome (GOLD analysis project Ga0172371, IMG submission 114543) | Freshwater microbial communities from Kabuno Bay, South-Kivu, Congo - kab_022012_12m | ecosystem: Environmental > Aquatic > Freshwater > Lake | place: Democratic Republic of the Congo: South-Kivu... | reverse complement strand
TCTTTTTTTGTCCGTTTTTACGATATGTTCAAGACCTTCTTCCGACAATTCGGCCAGTTCTTATTCGCTTCAGGTACATGTTTCATCTGTTAAAGTGCTGTTCTTGCAGGACGCTCATTCGTGGCTTCCGTAAAATCCGAATATAAAAGGGTCGAATCACGGCGATTCCCAATGAACCAACACGGGGGGTATTATACTGCTTCCCACAACCCGTGATAAAATTTTCCCGATGGAACTCTCTGAAAAACTGCAAGGAATTCTGGATACCCTTCCGTTAAAATCCGGTTGCTATCTCATGAAGAATGGAGAGGGGAAGATCATCTATGTTGGCAAGGCGGTACGGCTGAAGGATCGCGTCCGCTCATATTTCCATAGTGATTCCGGGCTAGACCACAAAACCCGCCGGCTCGTCCGCGAGATCGCTGACATTGAGTGGATCGTTGTGGGCTCGGAGCTGGAGGCGTTGATCCTGGAGATGAACCTCATCAAGCGCCACCGGCCCAAGTACAACATCCGCTTGAAGGACGATAAACATTATCCTTATATTAAAATCCACTGGGCGGATGCCTTCCCGCAGGTGACGGTGACGCGGCTGATGCTGGAGGACGGGGCGCGCTATTTCGGGCCATATACATCCGCCTGGGCGGTCTACCAGACCCTTGACGTGCTGCGCCGAGCCTTCCCCTACCTGACATGCGACCGCGAGATCACCGGACACGACGCCCGTGCCTGCCTCTACTATGATATCAAGCTCTGCCTGGGTCCATGCATTGGGATGGTGAACCAGGAACAGTACCGCCAGATGATCACCGACCTGCAGGAGTTCCTTAACGGACATTCGGAGCCGATCCTGGCTCGCGTCCAGGTGGAGATGGAGAAGGCTGCCGGTGAGCTGAACTACGAGCGCGCCGCGGCCTTGCGCGATAAAATCAAAGCCTTGCAGAGCATCGTCGAGCGGCAGCGGGTGGTTTTCTCTGCGGATTACAAGGATTCCGACATCCTGGCGCTGGCACGCGCAGACAACGAAGCCTGCGTGCAGATCTTCTTCATCCGTGCTGGCAAGCTGATCGGGCGCGAGTACTTTGTCCTTGAAGGCGCAGAGGATGCCGCTGACTCGGAAGTGTTAGCGCAATTCATCCAGCAGTTTTATGCTGAAGCGGCCAGCGTACCGCAGCAGGTGATGCTGCCGGAGGAGATTGAGGAGGCGAAGATCATCCAGGAGTGGATGCGCTCGCGGCGTGCTGGCGAAAAGGTGGAAATCTTGGTCCCGAAGAACGGCCAGTCGCAAGAGTTAGTGAAGATGGCCGCAGAGAACGCGGCTGAGACATTAACAGCCCTACGCTCACAGTGGCAGGCTGATACGCACCGGCAGGAGCAAGCCCTTGCCGAGCTGCAATCTGCGCTGCAACTGCCCAAGCCTCCCAACCGCATCGAGTGCTACGACATTTCCAATATGCAAGGAACAGCAACCGTCGGCAGCATGGTGGTTTTCAGCCGGGGTGTACCGGATAAGAAGCTCTACCGTCGCTTCAACATCGAGGGGAAGGCTGGTGCGCCGGATGATTTTGCTTCCATGAAGGAGGTGCTTACGCGCCGTTTCCGGCGGTGGCAATCCACCCAGGGAACGGAATCAAGCCCCGGTTCCAAGCCCGATGCATCATTCGCCTTCCTGCCGGACCTGTTGATCGTTGATGGTGGCAAGGGTCAGTTATCCCGCGCGGTGGATGTCCTCCAGAATACAGGACTATTGAGCGAGGTGTCGGTGGTTGGGCTGGCGAAGGAGCGCGAGGAAATCTTCTTTCCGAACAAACCTGCCTCCCTGTTGTTGCCGCGCCATTCACCTGCCCTGTATCTCGTGCAGCGCATCCGCGACGAGGCGCACCGGTTTGCCATCACCGCCCACCGAAAGCGGCGCACGAAACAGGGCATGGCTTCAGCGTTGGATTCCATCCCGGGCATTGGTCCAGTGAAGCGCAGGTCGCTCTTGAAGCATTTTGGCTCTGTTGATAAGATTCGGATAGCTTCGGTGGTAGAATTGACAGCCGCGCCGGGTATTTCACAAGCGCTGGCTGAGAGTATCAAGGAACACTTGGAATAACAAGAGGAATTATGGCAACAAAGGACGCAAAGAAGGCCAAGTCCGCGAAAGCCAGAGGTATGAACCGCGAAGAGCGGCGGATGAAAGCCTATCGTATCACATTCATGGTAATCTCGGTCATCCTGATCCTTTCCTGGGTGCTCTCGTTGGTATACAAATAGTCCATGCTCGAAAAACTGACCGGTATCGAAGATCGTTACGAAGAGATCACCCGCCTGCTGGTGGAAGCAGGGGAGGATTACCAACGCGCCGCAGAGCTGAACCGCGAGCGGTTGGATATCGAGCCTGTGGTCGAGAAGGGGCGCGAGTACAGACAGGCCTTGAAGCGGCTGGAGGATGCCCACGCCATTCTTGAGAGCGAGAAGGATGCAGATCTGCGGGAACTAGCAGAAGCCGAGGTGGTGGAAATGGAGCCGCGGATCACAGCCCTCGAAGAAGGGATCAAGGGTCTGTTGGTTCCCAAAGACCCGCGGGACGAGAAAAACGTCATCATGGAAATACGCGCCGGAACAGGGGGAGACGAAGCAGCCATCTTCGCAGCAGACCTCTTTCGCATGTATACGCGCTATGCCGAACGCCAGGGATGGAAGGTGGAGGTACTGTCGCAATCTGACATTGGAATTGGGGGTTTTAAGGAGATCATTTTTCTGATCAAGGGAAGGGGAGCGTTTTCGAAACTCAAGTTCGAGTCAGGTGTTCATCGCGTCCAGCGTGTGCCTGTGACAGAGGCGCAGGGGCGCATCCACACCTCCACGGCCACAGTGGCGGTGCTGGCAGAAGTGGAAGAAGTGGATATCCAGATCCCCGAATCTGATCTCAAGGTGGATGTCTTTCGTTCATCCGGCGCGGGCGGGCAGAATGTACAAAAGAACGCCACCGCCATCCGCCTGACGCACATCCCGACCGGAATGGTGGTGGCTTGCCAGGATGAGCGTTCGCAGTTGCAGAACCGGTTGCGAGCCATGTCCATCCTGCGAGCGCGCCTTTTCGAGATGGAGGAGGAGAAACGCCGCGTAGAGCGGGTGGAGGATCGTCGCTCGCAGGTGGGGACTGGCGAGCGCTCGGAGAAGATAAGAACATACAATTACCCCCAATCGCGCATCACCGACCACCGAATCGGGCTTTCATTATACAACCTGACCGTGGTAATGGAGGGGAATATCGATCCGTTCATTGAGGAGCTTTCCACGAAAGATGAGGCCGAGAGGCTGGCGACGCTGGGTGAAGAAGTTAAGTGAACAAAGCCCCGAAGGATTTCCTTACGGGGCTTTTCTATCTGTTGTATTAGGCTATTGGTTCTTTGCCAGGCTGGGATAAACCTTTGTTCGCAGGTATTCTTCAATGGCGGCTTTAAATCCCCGCGCGTCGGCAAGTATCTCAGCAGAATCATCTTCTCTTATTTCGTTGAATTCCCCATACTCCTGAGTTTGCCGTTTCTCGAAGGCAAGGTGTAGTTGCCGTGAAAGCTCTCACGTAAAAATGCCTGTTTTGATAAATTCGCGGTAGAAAAAAGAAATCACACCGCCATGCTTGGATGCGCCAACTTGCCACGTCACGACCAGGGTCAGGGCGGTGTAGACCATGGTGTAATAGGCGTGATTAACCGAGCCTCGCCAGGCATTCTCGCGCATGAGAACATCCGATTCGCGCAAAGTTTGCCACGCCTGTTCCATGCGGGAACGAGTCAAGTCGAGAATTTGCGAAGGCATCATACAGGAACCCCGTCGCGTTGGATGGATAAAAGCAGCGGGTTTGCGCCCATCGGACCGTCACGGATTTCGTCTGGCGTTGTCACAACCGTCGTAACCATCATACCTGAATCCAGGCTGACCTCCAGGTTGTTTCACTGATGGCTGCACGGATGACCGGTGTTAGAACGGGAACTTCGATGAAAACATCCAAGTCGGAGTCGGGGGAAGAGTCCCCTCTGGCGTGCGAGCCGAAGACGGTCAGAGAGAGAATGCGGACATTTTACCGGAGCTTCTTCTTGAGTTGCCGGGTGACGCTGAGGTCTTTTGCATCCAGGTGGGTAAGCCTCATCATCTTCGTCATGAAGGAACCTTATATTCCAATTTACCTGCAAACGAAACGCCCCGCTTCCTCCAGAGAGAAAACGGAGCGTATACTAGAAGATGTTTACTTCCTTCGCCGGTACAGCATAATCAAACCGAGGGGCAGCAGGGCGAGGAAGGCCGAGGCGCAGGGGGTGGATGATCCCGGGGCGGGGGTAGTTGGAGGCGTGACCGGGGCTTCGGGCGTGAGCGTGGGTGGGAGCTCGATGGACGTACCAGTATCGTCGTTTCCCACTACCTCATAAACGTTGCCGTCTGAAAAAGCGATGACCCGTGCACCGAGGGCGAAAGCGGCTGCCAGATCAGGATGGGAATCCACCAGGGAGAAATAAGTATCCGATAGGAAAGCTACTTTCGTAGTTTGCATCGTATCCGGGTCAAAGGCGGTATCCACCCATATTCCATTATGAAGTACGAATGTCTGCGCGCCGATGATCTTCACCGTGCCGGCAGCCGTGTCAGATGGCGCGGCAACGGATTCAGCCTCAGCCAGTTTGCTTTGGGTGGCGGCAGCCTGTACCGCGGGAGCTCCGGAAACAGGGGCAGCGGTGGCTGTGGCCAGCACGGAGTATTGCTCGTTGGCGATGCGCTGCTGTTCAGCAGCGCCGAGTGGCATGGCTTCGGTCACCAGGTAGGAGGTGTAGGGTGTGACGATGCCATAACGGATGGAAAGCTTGACGATCTGGTCAACGGTCTCCTGGTCGGGACCATTCAAGCGAATCCGGTTGAGCAGGTAACCAATCTTGCGCGTAGCCCACAAGCGGGGAATTGAAGATAGGAGATCGTTCCCTTTGGACTTCTGATCGAAGGATTGATCCTTGTATTGGAAGGTTTGTTTTCTGCCATTGACGAAGCCGGTGAGGATCACATCTGCGCGGCCACCGATACGGTAACGGCCGACGACCACGATCTGCGAACCGGCGAACAGGTCCGGTAATGGTGAAGGGTAGATATCGTAAGTTGAAACGCCGTCGAAATCGAGCTCAAGGTCGATCAACACCGGTATGCTGATCTTAGCGTAGAAAGTGGAGAGGATTTCGTCCAATTGCTCGCCAGGCTGGACGTAGGTACTGGCACCGTGATGCCCTTGTGTCAATGAATCGAGCAGGAAGGTATCCACATCGTACCCCACACCAAAGGCGAACAGGCGCACGTTATCCGAGGCGGATGCAGCAAAATTATCGAGTATGCGCTGGCTGTCGATCTCGCCTTCAGTAGGGAGACCATCGGTGATAAAGATAAGGTAGAGTGGGTGCTCGCCATCGCTCATCGAGGCAGCTTCAAGCAGGGCGCGGTTGATATCGGTGCCGCCTTCAGCGCTCAATTGATCCACCCAGGCGCGGGCATCACTGGCTTCCTCAGCCGGGCGCAGGTTGTTGGAGAACATCTCCACGCTGGTGCTGAAGGAGACGATGGTAAAGCGGTCGTTGACATTAAGGTGTTGCAGGATATAATGCGCGGCGGCCTGCGCCTGCTGGAATTTCTCGCCGTCCATGCTACCCGAGTGATCGAGGACGAGAACAACATCCTTGGCAACGGTGGTGGCTGCGGCATCCGGGCGTGGGGCGAGCAACAGCAGGAAGAAGCCATCCGGGTCAGCCGGGTCGGTGGGGTTGCGGTAGGTAAGAAGGTGGAAGGCTTCTGTCTCGCCCAGCGAGTAATACAAGGCGAAGTCGGTGTTGGGAGTGACATTGGAGGCTTCATAGCCAGCCTTGACATGGCGGTCATTCTCATGGCTGATGCTGAGCGTATGAGTGGGGGAGTATACAGCACGGATCGGTGTAGTGGTCGAGCGTATGTCCACGCTGATGCTTACGCTTTCCAGCGGATGGGTCGAGAACTTTTCGGTGTTGAGTGGGTAAATATAGCGCACCATGCCGTTATCGGCGGTCAACACCTGGCTATATTCCAGCTCAATACGCCGTTCGCCACGAGGTGGGATGGGGAAGATGTGGGCTTGCACTGCACCACGTCCGGCGTATTCGAGAAGCGCAGGGTCCTTGATCTGGCGAACGATATCCTCATAGGTTTGACGCGCCTGGCTCGCTTCCAACAACTGACCCTGGACCGGATTGCCATCCATCCAAAGAGTAAAATTATCCACCGCGGCGTCAGCCGGGATTGGAAAGATATATGTGCCTTCCACCTGGATATCGCCAGGGTTGTAGAAGACCTGATCCACGTGTGTCACAGCCACCTGGTCGCGGATGGTGACCGTAACGTGGTGGTACTTGACAGCCAACGGTGCCAGTGGATACGGTCCGGGACATGGACCGGGGTCACAGATTATTATGCCATCGGCACGGGCAGAGGTGGCTGGAAAGATGAGAGATGAAAGTAGAAATATGAAGATGGAAAGGGGGATGCGGCGGGACATGGGGAACTCCTTTTTTTTTATGGAGGGAGGAGGAGGGGTGTGGAATGAGATGTGAACAGTAAGGAGACAGAGTGTGGTCAGCGAAGAGAAAACGGATGAGCGGAGGGAGAGGTGAGGCACGGTATTAGAGAGGGATCGTGATCAATAAATGAAGGTATTTAAGAGAAGATGGATGTAAATTATGGAACAGACGCATGATGGAGAGGAATTGTTCCGTGTATAATCCTTCGCAAGCAGAGAATAGGTGGTAGAGAATAGAAAGAAAGGAGTAGGTTGTGGTGAGTGGAGGTTGGAGAGTGAAGAGTGGAGAATAATGGTAAAGCTGTTGGCTGAGTTAACAGCTCGATTGGCACATTTATCAGAAACACCTGATCTGGATGGGCAGGTGTTGCTGGCGCACATATCGGGTAAACCACGCAGTTGGGTATTGGCGCATCCCGACGAAAACCTCTCTACAAACCAGGAATGCGAACTAAAAGAAACCCTGCGCCAGCTGGAAACTGGTGTGCCACTTCCTTACGTGCTGGGTAAATGGGAGTTTTATGGACTGGAGTTCGATGTTACGCCGGATGTATTGATCCCCAGGCCGGAGACGGAGCTGCTCGTGGAGCAGGCGCTTTCGTGGAGCAGGGAGCGGGGGGCAAGGAGGGGTGAGATGGAAGCGTGGCGCGCATTGGATGTGGGTACGGGTTGTGGTTGTATTGCCATCCTCCTGGCGTTACACGCACCTAAGATCGGGGTGATTGCCACCGACATTTCTTCTAACGCATTGGTCGTAGCGCGCCGAAATGCTGAAAAGCATCATGTCTCCGGGCGTATCGCATTCGTTGAAGCTGATTTATATCCCCATTCCCTGCCTGCTAATTTATTTTCTCTCATCATTGCAAACCTTCCCTACATCCCAACTGCCGTGCTGCACGACCTGCCCGTCTATGGCCGCGAGCCGAGCATAGCCCTGGATGGCGGTGTGGATGGACTGGATATCATTCGACGCCTGCTTGACGCAGCACCGCGCCATCTTGCTCAGGGTGGGTTGTTGCTGCTTGAAATCGAAGCTTCACAAGGTGGAAAGGTACTATCACTGGCGCGCGAGGCATTTCCCGAAGCGGAGCTCTGCCTGCTTCAAGATTTATCCGGTTGCGACCGGTTGGTGAGGATAATAAGACCAGGGATACAGGATAAAGGATGAAAGATGAAAGTTGAAATATGGAAACATTGGTGATGCTTGCGGATGAGCCGGGTGCAATGAAACATGCGCTTGATATCCTGAATTCCGGCGGGCTGGTGGCTTTTCCCACCGATACGGTCTACGGCTTGGGGGCACTGGCATTCGAGGCGGCGGCTGTGGGAAGTATCTATACTGCCAAGGATCGTCCGGTCGAGAAAGCCATCCCGATCCTGATCGGAGACCCGGCTGACCTGTCGAAGGTGGCTTTGGAAATCCCGGAGATCGCGTGGCGACTGGCTGCCCGATTCTGGCCTGGTCCGCTGACATTGGTTGTTCCGAAACACCCATCGCTGCCGGAGGCGGTTTCAGCCAGCCCGACGGTGGGGGTGCGCCTGCCGGATCATCCTGTGGCACGCGCGCTGCTGCGCCTCGCCGGACCGATGGCGGTCACATCGGCAAACATTTCCAACCAGGCCAGTCCATCCACCGCAGATGAGGCGCTAGCGCAGCTCGGGGGGCGTATCCCGCTCATTCTGGATGGGGGTCGAACTGCGGGTGGTGTGCCTTCCACAGTGGTTTATTGCTTAGGAGCTGAGCCGGTCATTCTGCGAGAGGGACTGTTATCGGGGGAACAGATCAAGGCGTTTTTAAGTTAGTCTGTGTCTACCAGGGATTTAAAGAACTCCCACAAAGGTGTTTTTATTCTAATCTTCCTCTTAATCCCCTTTCAGGCAATTCTCATATTTCTGGCTATAATGGAAGTTGCATTCTCCTCATGACAAACCCCGCAGGGATCTGGGCTGGTCCGCAACGGGGTTTGGGTTTTAATCAGTGAATGCCGATCACCTGATGTATACTGGGGGTATACCATTCATGGAGAAACGCAATGGACCTAGCAGCATGGATAGAAAAAAAGAGGGGTGATTTCATCGCGCTAAGCGACCAGGTGTGGGAATTTGCCGAGCTTGGATTCGACGAGCAGCGCTCTGCAAATTTATTATCGAAGCCACTCGAAACAGCCGGGTTTAAAATCAGCCGCGGTGTCGCAGATATCCCGACCGCGTTCATCGCCAGCTACGGGCATGGTCACCCCGTCATCGCCATCCTCGGTGAGTACGATGCGCTGCCCGGCCTGAGTCAAGATCGAGTCCCTTACCGCAAGCCACTTGTCGAGAACGGCAATGGTCATGGCTGCGGTCACAACCTTCTCGGAGTGACGGCGCTGGCAGCAGCCCTGGCAGTCAAGGAAGCCATGCAGGCGGGCGAGATCAAGGGGACGATCCGCTATTACGGTTGCCCGGCCGAGGAGAACGGCGCAGCCAAGACCTTCATGGTCAAGGCCGGCGCGTTCGGGGATGTGGATTTGAGCCTTACCTGGCACCCGGATATCTATAACGGCATTGTCGGCGCGAACGCGCTGGCCAACATCAAGGTCAGCTTCCGCTTTCACGGCACGGCGGCCCACGCGGCGTACGATCCGTACAACGGCCGGAGCGCGCTTGACGGAGTGGAGCTGATGAACGTTGGCGTAAACTACCTGCGCGAGCATATCATCCCCGAGGCGCGTATTCATTACATCATTACCAATGGCGGTGGCTCGGCGGCTAATGTTGTCCCTCCGCTGGCTGAATCGCAATATATCCTCCGCGCACCGCTGCTCCAGCAGGTCAACGAGATATACCCACGCGTGCTGGATATTGCCAAAGGTGCTGCCTTGATGACCGGTACCGATGTGGAGGTAATCTTCCAAAGAGGGATGTCAAATCTGTTGCTCATCGAGACGATCACCGATGTGTTGTACGAAAAAATGCTGGAAATTGGCGCACCGCAATTCAGCCCAGACGAGGATGAGTTTGCCCGCCAGATTTCAAAAACCTGCCCGGAGGCGGATAGTGCTGGACTGGTAACGAAAATCTTCGGTAAAGAAGCACGGGAATTAATCCCGCCAGACGCCGTGTTATTACCCACCATTATGCCAAACTTCCAGACAGATTACGTACTGCCTGGCTCCACCGACGTGGGAGACGTGAGCTGGGTGACACCCACCGGGCAGATCGAGGCAGCCTGCCACGCCCTGCGGACACCTGGTCACTCATGGCAAATCGTGGCGCAATCGGGCATGGGCATCGGGCATAGGGGTATGCTCTTTGCTGCAAAAGTGCTGGCTCTCGCCTCACAGGAATTCTTTGCAAATCCGGCTCGGTTACGCGCGGCGCGAGATGAGTTCGAGAGGAAGGTCAAAGCCACACCGTATATCTGTCCCATCCCGGATGGTGTGAAACCATTCTAGTGTTTGCAGGTTATGAAACCGGAATGACCATATTCCTGGCCTTGCTTGCCAGGGCAAGCAATTGTCGGGAAGAAGAGCGACTGACCGGGGCAACGAAGTGGTTTAATTCAACAGGACCGAGCATTGAAAAATGAACCAGGGCAGCTTCGATAAGCACTGCCCTGGTTCTTTGGCTGCAAAAGCTATGGTTCAAAACTGATATTGGCTATCCACATCTCACCGTCGTGCACCGGTTGATTATTATATCCCCCTGTGCGACCATCCACCAGTGTGACGCGAAGGGTATATACCCCTTCGCCCAGGCCGCTGAAACTGTAATGACCAAAATCATCAGTGGAAGTGATAGAGAGGATATTACCGATCCCATCCAATAATTGCACCGTGACGCTCAATACCGGCTCACTGGGTTGAAAAACACCATCTCCGTCGCTGTCTATATAAACTGTTCCGCTGATGGAAGCGGTGCCGCCATAATTCTGACAGGTGGCAGTGCAATTAGTCAGGTTGGGGGGATCGCACTGCTCACCCGGGTCCACGAATCCATTGCCGCAGACAGCGGTATAGCTCTGGCAAGAAGCGGTGCAGTCGGTAATATTGGGTGGGTCGCACTGCTCGCCGGAGTCAATAATTCCATTACCGCAGTAAGCGACATAGTTTTGGCAGGTGGCGGTGCAATCGGTGAGGTTAGGCGGATCGCACTGTTCGCCAAGGCTGACATCAACGATACCATTACCACAGTAGCCCACATAGGTCTGACACGAAGCTGTGCAATTGGTCAAATTAGGTGGATCGCACTGCTCGCCTGCGCTTGCATCAACGATGCCATTGCCGCAGAGGCTGGTCGTGGGTGGGGGCAATGGTGCAGCGCCAATCGGTTGGATACCAAAGTTGGCTGAAGAAATGTTACCGGTGGTCACCTCCACGCGCTGCCAGAAACCCGGTGTTACCAAACCGCTGGAATAGTTGATGACGACACAATACAAGCCAGTTGGCAGAGAAGTAAAACCATAATTGCCATTTACGTCCGTCCTTGCAGTGGTCAGGATGGTTGCGCATGCAAGGTCTGCCAGGGTGATTTCGATGGAACCGCGGCCTGACTCACCTGCGTCCATCAATCCATTGCCATTGTTGTCCGCGTAGACAATCCCTGCGATATCCCCGTTCTCTCCTCCTGTACCTGGACCGGGAGCTGGGGGAGGAAGGACAAATCCAGCAGGCGGTTCCTTCACAGCGAAGCATACGTTATACATTACATCCTCGGCGAGTGTTGTGTTGCCATCCGACATCCATAAGCGGACGCCGACACCCACGTATGCGACCTCCAGCAAGGGGAGGGGGGGAACCGAGATGGCGATCGTGTGGTGGCCGCTTTCAACGGTTTGCATTGTGCCTGCAATGGTGGTGCCACTCGAGCCGGTAGAACCAAGCAATGTGCAGTCAACATCCGAGAAGCGTTCGAACCAGATCTGGAGCAACCCCTCTGGGAGGGTCAGGTTGTAATCCACCAGCACCGTCAATGGGTCAGCGATCGAGATGCCTGCTGGAACCGGAGGCGAGACCGAGAGGATCTCAACTGTATCACCTGTCGCAGGTGGAGCGCCTGGGAGGGTGCCACCACTTGTAGGGATTGGGCTCGCGGCGCTCCCACCAGCAGGTTGGGGTGTGGCAGTTGGCAACAGCGGGATCAGGCAGGCCAGCGAGAGGAGAAAAACCATGGATAAAATCACATGCGGTCGCAAGGAGGTGATTTTCATATTCATTCTTTCAAGATAATGGCCAGGTGGGAAGCACGTCAATCTCCAAGTCATCGGTGTGTCCCAGCGTATAGCGGAAATAACCGGCCGCCGCGATCATGGCGGCATTGTCGGTGCAGAGTGAGAGTGGGGGGATGCTGACCGGGACCTCCTTCTGCGATTGGAATGCCTGACGCAATGCGTGGTTGGCTGAGACACCTCCGGCGACGAGTATTTCCTTTGCCCCAAATTCCCGGGCAGCTTTCAGCGTTTTTTCGAGCAACACATTCACCACAGCCACCTGGAAGGATGCTGCCAGATCGGCGATGGGGATGGGTTGACCTTCTGCTTCCAGCCGTTTGACCTCTCTAAGCACGGAGGTTTTCAAACCGCTGAAAGAAAAATCCCAGCTTCCATCCAGCCAGGCGCGCGGAAAGCGGAACGCATCCGGGTTACCCTCGCCAGAAACTTTTTCAATGGCCGGACCGCCCGGATAACCCAGGCAGAGCAGCCGCGCCACCTTGTCAAAAGCCTCGCCGGCAGCGTCATCGAGGGTTGCGCCAAGCCGCGTATATTGAAGGTGGTCGGTCATCAGGTTCAGCTCGGTATGCCCACCGGAGACAAGCAAGGCGATCAGCGGGAATGACGGCACCGGAGGTGGGGTTTCACCGTTGTTGTAGACCCAGGCAGAGTAGATATGACCCTCCAGGTGGTTCACACCCACGAGCGGCAGGTTCATGCCGAGAGCGAGGCCCTTGGCAAAGTTCAGCCCGACCAGCAGCGAACCCGCCAGACCTGGACCGCGCGTTACAGCGATGGCGTTGATGTCACCGAGAACCATATGCGCCTGCGCCAGTGTCTGCTCGACGACCGGTATGATCGACAGGATGTGTTGGCGAGAAGCAATTTCCGGGTAGACACCGCCGTAGCGTGCATGAATATCCATCTGAGAGGCCACTGTTGAAGCCAACAGGGTGCGCCCGTTTTCAAGGAAAGCGCAGGCGGTTTCGTCGCAGGAGGTTTCGATGGCGAGGATGCGGGCAGGGGAGAGAGGGGTCATCAGGTTGATTATAGCGGTATCTGCCTGCACGTCAACATTCAGACTGGCGGGGGAATGCAGTTTCTGTTCTTCCCATGCCCTGGAAACAAGAACCCCCGCGAGGGCAGGGCTCTGTTCAATTTTGCGTGGGAGGGTGACTGGCGTTCAATTAAGCGGCCTGACAGGTGGCCCTTCGATGTACCCTCCATACCTCTGGGGCTCGAGCTGGAAGCGTGGTCCGTCTTCGTCAGCCCATGTGAAACCGTAGATCTCCGGTTAGTAATATTTCATAAATGCCCAAAGGTTGGATATGGCTTGCTCGAAATCTGCATCGTCGTATTGCTCTCCCTGGAAGATCATCGTCTTGCACGGCGGCAGGTCAATCAGGTCATATCCCTCGGGAATGGGGCTGGAATAATCCAGAGGCACTTCCACTCCCTGGGCATACCGGGAAGTGCCAGGCGTTTACAGGTTTTTTGGCAGCCACATCCCGATCGGTTCATAAAGGGCGTGCTTGATGTTGCATAGTACGTCCCACACGTCGCACCCCACTTCTTCGCAGTAGGCGTAATAATCAGCGGCCTGGATGCCGCGCTTGACGCGCAGCGCCATGCCGGCGAGTTCATCATCCATCACCAGCAGCGCGTCGGATTCGAGCATGGAGCTGTCGAGCGTGCCGGCGCAGGTGACGTAGTTTACGCCTGCAAGCACCGCTTGCAGCAGGGTGGACATGCGCTTAACGCCGGCTTGCAAATCCTCGCACTTTGACTCGGTTGTCCCACCCACCGAACGGATGGGAATGCCATAGTAACGCGCTAGTTGCGCCGAGGCGGTAGTGATCATGCCGGTTTCCACTGCACCCAAGGCCACGGTGCCATTGCGCAGGTTGGCGATGGTGGAGACGGTACCGTAGAGGACGGGCGTCCCCTGACGGAAGATCTGCGCCAGTGTGATGTGTGCCAGGATGTTGGCGTTCTCCTGGACGAGCAGCCCGGCGAGGGTGACTGGCGCGGTCGTCCCGGCAATACCCTCAGGCGACATGGTAACCGGCCGGCTGTAGTCGGCGCAGATGAGCATCCCCTCGGCTTGGAGCTGGGTCATCGCCAGCTGGCTGACCGTGTTGCAGATACTGAAGAAGCGCGGCTTTTTACGCAGCTCTTCCTTACCGCCGACGGCAATCGCCATCATGCGCATCATATCCAGCGTGGGCGTGAAGCCGTAGCAACCCAGCCCGAAGGACTTGCGGCTGTTGTGCGCCTAGGCGGTAATGGCTTTGGCATGGATGGTGGTCATTGGGATGTCGTTGGGTCACACGTCCATTTGCGAGCCGTGGATGTACTCACAACCATCAATCAGCTTGATGTGGTTGATGAGTTCGGCCATGGTGCTGGATCGGCGGGCGCCGGGTCCAGGTCACGGATGGCGGGGGAGTGCCGAGCGTGGCGAATTGGACCGCGTCCCCGCCGATTAACATCTCCAACCTGCCATCCGAGCCGTAGAGTTTGAATTGATTTGGCGTAGAGGCAATCGCCTGCTGCACTAGCCACTCGGGGAGGCGAACCGACTGTTTTTCCTCATCCACATGCGCGCCGGCCTGGCGAAAGAGGTCGCGGACAGTGGCGTAAACCACCCTGATGCCAACCGTCGCCAGCACCTCCAGCGAGGCGGCGTGAATGCGTTCGATCTCGTCTTGACTGAGGACTTCGAATACTGTTTTCATAACGCAACCCTTCGAAATGGAGTAATAAACGCGGTGATCTTACTTCCAATGAAGATGAACTCTATTGCCACGAAAAACACGAATTTCACGAATGTTAATGAAATGTTCAAGCCATTCGTGAAATTCATGGTTGATTTCTCTAATGAACTGGAATTCGTTCTTCCAAATTGGTACTACTGCAACCAACTCCCCTCCCTGAGCACCAGATTTGTTATTTTACCAAATAGTGTACGGGGGTATTCCACTTCTCCACTGCCTGTAATGAGATTCTCCACTGCTCTTAGGTCTGCAAATTAGGGGTAGCGCCAACCCTGTTTTCTCTCGGAGTCTGGTTCAAGATCCTCCAAACATAGTCAGTCATATTCCCATTAACCTGTCTGCTTTTTCAATTGGGATCCTCCTCTCGTTGGATTATGGATGATTGAGAAATGATTGTCAATGTTTTAAGTCACTTCCAGGTGCGTTTTTACTTTTTTCTGTGACTTTATCTTTTCAAAGGTCAGTGGTTGGGATAGTGTTTCCACTTCTTCATTTTTAACACAAAATCGTATGGATACTGCGCCAAGACCTCGGCCCGGCCATCAGGATGGATCCATACGCTGTCCTCGATGCGCACGCCCATGCCTTTTTCGGGGTAGTACAACCCCGGCTCGGCAGTGACAACCACGCCGGGTTTGAGGATGTTATCATCGGTGGCGGTCTTGCCGGACCAGGGTCGCTCATGGATGTTCAACCCGAGCCCATGTCCCAGCGAGTGGACGTAGCCATCCAGTGGAGCTTGAGTGTTGAGGGGTGATTTATGACCCATCGCCTCGAACTGCTCGCATACGAATCGGTCGAGGTTCTTGTAAGGGGTGTTCAGGTCGAAGTTTTCCCACACTTTGTCGAATACGGTCTTGACTTGATCGTACAGCTTCTGGGCTTCGGGGGTTGCATAGCCCAGGCACCAGGTGCGGGTGAAATCGTAGAAGTAGCCGCCACCCGCCTCACAGGGGAAGATATCGAAGACGATCGTCAACCCCAGGCGCAGCAGGTCGCTGGCGGTTCCGGTGGAGTGGGGCAGGCCGGCATCGCGACCGATGGCGAAGATCGTCCCTTCGGGGTTTTCTGCGCCAAGCTCGGCAAGCCACAGGTTGATCTTGGCCTTAACATCACCAATGGTCAGTGGCGAACCGTCTTCTTTCAAAAGGACTTCGTCTTCGCGAACATCCCGGCTTATAAGGTACCTGGCGACGCGGCCTACGACCTCGGTTGTGATCTTGCCCATCTTGCGGATGCGCTTCACCTCGGTCTCGTCCTTCGTCTCCATAGCATACATGAAAAGGGAGCTATCGCGCGCCTCACCAGTCAGTTCCACGTCCGGAACGAGGCTGCGGAGGTGATCGAACACAGCCATGGTCGAGCTGACATCGCTGAAACCATAGACACCGACGCGGCCGCGCCTCAGGCCCACATCCGCGAACATGCGCGTGTAGCGGATGGCGGCTGCCAGGGCGGTATCGTTATTCGCCTCCTTGAGCAACTCCTCGTAAGGGTAAGCGCTGTAGGAGATGCATTTGAGGCCGGTTTTGGCCGCTTCGCCACGCTCCATATCCTGGTGAAAAAGCACGGCTTCCTCGCCGCCCTTCTTGATAAGCGCTGCACCACTGACATGCCCGCCACCGGTAAGGTAGTACATGGGCGGGTTGTGCTCGGCGTTGCCGATGACGAGAATGGCGTCGAGGTTCTTGGTTTGCATGAGGGAGTCGAGGTCAGATTTCATGTAGGTTCTCCATATGAAGAGGAATTGAGAAAATGGATGAAGGGGCGTACGCCTCCACCCCCACTTTTCCGAATTTTTTATTTACCCAGCGCGTTCTTCACCCCCACAAGCAGTGCGCCTTCTTGCTCTGGCAGAACGGTACGGGGGTCGAGCAGGACCCGGTCGTTTTCGGTGCGGGCGATGATGGGTGGCTGTTGCTTGCGAAGTCTTTCGAGAAACTTATTAGGGCTTTTAACAACCAGCGAGAGCAGAAAGGTGGGCAGGTTCTCGCCCGGCAGGCTACCCCCGCCGACCGTGGATTCGCCGGCAATTACATCTCCCTGGCCAAGCTCCTTTGCCCAGCACTCTGCCCGGACCTTGACTTGTTCCAGCGTGGCAGTAATCATCTGCCAGATGGGGATCTCACGCTCGGCTTCGTCTTTGAGATAATGCAGGAGGGTGGCAGAAATACCAGCAAGACAAGTCTTATCCGGGCGAACGGCACGGGCCAGCGGGTGTTTCCTGCATCTTTCCACCAGCCCGGTGCGACCGAGAATGATGCCCGCCTGTGGACCGCCAAGTAATTTATCCCCCGAAAAACAAACCAGGTCCACGCCGGAGGCGAGGGATTCCTGTACGGTTGGCTCGTGAGCGAGACCATACTTTGCGGTATCCAGCAGCGCGCCTGACCCGAGGTCATCCATGCAGAGAATACCATGGACATGCGCCAGATCGACGATCTCCTTTAACTCCGGTTCTTCAGTAAAACCGATGATCTTGAAGTTGGAACGGTGGGCGTGTAAAACCAGCGCGGCTGGCTCCTCCAACGCCACCTCGTAATCGGAGAGGCGAACTTTGTTCGTTGTGCCGACCTCAACCAACTTCGCGCCAGATTGCCTCATCACATCCGGCACGCGGAATCCACCCCCGATCTCGACCAGTTGCGTGCGGGCAATGATCACGCGCCGGCGCGCTGCTAAAACCGAGATCCCCAACAGCACCGCCGCAGCGTTGTTGTTGACCACCAACGCAGCTTCAACACTTGTCAGCTGTTTGAGCAGTGATTCGGCGTGGATCAGGCGTGAACCGCGCCTGCCGTCCTGCAGGTCGAATTCCAGGTTCGAGTAGCCGCGCCCGACGACCTCCATGGCGCGTAGCGTGGAGGCGCTCAACGGGGCGCGACCCAGGTTGGTGTGCAGAATTACACCGCTGCCATTGATGACCGGCACAAGCGTTGTGCGTGTCGATTGTTCAACGAACTGGCGGGCACGTGCGAGCAAGCCTTCGTGGGGCGGCAGGCTTGACTCCGAACCGTTCGATACGCGCGCCCGCACCTCGTCCAGCACGTTCCGGATGGCGTGCAGGGTGAGCGGGCGCCCATAGGCAGCAATCAACTCCGCCGCCTGCTGCGTCCGGAGCAGTCGCTCAACGGAGGGTAGAGAGCGCAGGTCAGGCATCGGGAGGATTGGCGGGTGGGGTTTCCGAACCGGGAGGAGGTGTCCAGCGTGAGTGTTCCCGGATGCGGATCAGGTATTCGATGGCGAATAGCCCCAGCGCCAGGCTGATGGCGTACCAGATGGTGAGGATATGGCCGAGCTGCAACCAGGCCAACGTGCTGCCGTATACGCCGAACCAGATGGCTTGCCGTACGATGACTGATCCACCCGCCGGTGGCTCAGAAGGAAAACGCAGGTTGAGGAACCAGGTGATGGGTATGGCCGTACCGGTCAGCGCCAGAGTCCACAGCACGTAGAAACCCCAGCGAGGCCAAATGGTCGGCTCGGTGGCGTAGAATAGCCATGCAAGCCCACCCCAACCGAGAATGACCATGGTCAGCATGGAGGCGAGATAGGGGCGGAAGGAGGTGTGGGGAGTTTCCATACGATCGCGATATTTATCATCCTGCTTGCTTGAGAGATAGATCCCACGGCAAGGATATAAATTCAGTTGAAGCCGACTGGGTTTCTTTAGCGAATTATATCTCATCTGTGTTCATCCTTTGCATCTCTGGTTATAATATTTCACATGGATACATCTCTTACCTCCTTCTTCCGACCTCGCGGCGTGGTCATCTTCGGTGCTTCCACCAATCCAGCCAAGCTGGGATACGGTGCGGCGCGCAACCTGGTCAACAGCGGCTACAACGGCGCGATCCACTTCGTCAGCCATAAAAGCGGCAACCTGTTCGGCAGGCCGATCTACACCGGTCTGGAACAAGTTCCCGATCCTGTTGACCTGGCTTTACTGATCGTTCCCGCACCAGGCGTGGCAGATGCATTGCATGCTTGCGACCAGCGAGGCATAAAAGCAGCGATCATCGTCTCATCGGGATTTCGCGAGGCTGGCGTGGAAGGAGCCGGAATGGAAGCTGAAATCCTGCATATCGCCAGAGAACACGGGATACGTCTTATCGGCCCGAATTGTATCGGACTGCTGGATACACACCTGCCACTTGACACCACTTTTTTACCACCACCCATGCCAAAACAAGGTGATGTTGCCTTCATCTCCCAATCTGGCGCGATCTGTGCAGCGATCATTGACTGGGCACGGGGCCAGGGTTTTGGTTTCTCGCGGCTCATCAGCCTGGGCAATCAGGCGGATATCAACGAGACCGATATGCTCGCCGCGGTCGTCGAGGATGAGCATACGCGCGTACTCACTCTCTACATAGAGAGTGTCAGCAATGGAGCGCGATTCATTGCTGAAGCAGGACGCGTGGCAGCACGCAAACCAATTTTGGCGTTGAAGGTGGGACGCTCCGCTGCCGGAAAACGCGCCGCAACCTCGCATACGGGAGCACTTGCTGGTCAGGACGCCGCTTACGATGCTGCCTTCCGCAAGGCAGGCGTTTTCCGCGCCGCAACCAGCGAGGAGATGTTCGATTGGGCTTCGGCGCTGGCCTGCTGTCCGTTGCCGAAGGGACGTCAGATGGCCGTGTTGACCAACGCCGGCGGCCCGGGGGTAATCGCTGCAGACGCACTAGAAATGCACGGCTTATCGCTCGCCGAGATTGCCCCATCCACCCGTGCTGCGATCGCTGCCCTCCTGCCGCCCGCTGCCGGCCTGCATAACCCGATTGACATGCTGGCTTCCGCATCACCACAGCAATACGCTGATTGTCTCAGACTGCTGCTTGATGATGCCAACGTGGACGGCGCAATGATCATCCTGCCGCACCCACCGATGTTCCCTGCTGAGGCCGTTGCTGATTCGCTGATCCCGTTGATTCAAAACTCCCCGAAGCCGGTCGTTATTGCGTTGATGGGCGAACATCTCATCCAGGCGGCGGCGATCCATTTCCGACGTGCACGCGTGCCAGAGTACCGCTTTCCGGAGCGCGCCGCTTCGGCCCTCACGGTGCTGGCCGAGCGCGCCGAGTTTTTATCCAAGCAGACCTCAGAGGTCTCCCAGACCCCGGGGATCTCAAAGGAGGCTGCCCGTTCTATTCTTGCGGATTTTATAACCAAGGGCTTTCTGGAACCGGAGGCGGTTGACCGTTTAATGGCTGCCTACGGCATCCCAACCGCTCCCGTCAGGCTGGCGCGAACGGAAGCCGAGGCGGCGCAAATTGCGTCTGACTTGGGTTTCCCGGTCGTTGTCAAGGTGGCTTCACCGGATATTCCCCATAAATCAGATGTGGGCGGTGTGCTGCTCGACATCGCCAATGCTGCGTCCACGGTAAAAGCTTTCTGCACCGTGACCGAGCGTGCCCGCCAGGCAAAGCCCGATGCGCGCATCGAGGGGGTGCAGATCCAGCGCCAACTGCCTGAAGGACAGGAGGTCATCGTTGGCGCCAGCCGCGATGCCCAATTTGGCGCCCTCGTCATGTTTGGTTCCGGCGGGGTGGAGGTGGAAGGATTGAAAGATGTTGCCTTTGCCCTTGCCCCATTAACCGATGCTGAAGCTGAAGACTTGCTGCGCCGCACCTGGGCTGGCAGGAAGCTGGCTGGTTTTCGCTCCATCACCCCAGTGGACGGCAAAGCCGTGAAAAATGTTCTGATTCGATTGGCAAAACTGGCCCACGAATTCCCTGAAATCAACGAGATCGAGATCAACCCGCTGCGTGTGCTGGCGCGGGGCGCAGTGGCGGTGGATGTAAGGATAAAATAATAGAAGGCGGATAAAGATAT
>Ga0172371_10004759_pt1 | contig 20372 bp, 18 predicted proteins | sample Lak12m_FD_114543 | JGI IMG/M metagenome (GOLD analysis project Ga0172371, IMG submission 114543) | Freshwater microbial communities from Kabuno Bay, South-Kivu, Congo - kab_022012_12m | ecosystem: Environmental > Aquatic > Freshwater > Lake | place: Democratic Republic of the Congo: South-Kivu... | reverse complement strand
GCTTTTATGCTCCATTCGGCATGGAGGTGGCTGGGCAGCGGGTTGTAGATAACGTCAATCTCTGCGTCCGCCAGCAGGTCTTCGTAACTGCCGTAGGCGCGGGGAATGTTTTGCTCGCGGGCGTATGCAGAGGCGTTGGTCAAGCTGCGCGAAGCAACAGCCAATAATTCGTTTTGAGAAGAGCCGCGCAGCGGTTTAATCAGGGCGCGGTTGATTCTGGCTGTCGAGAGGATTCCCCATTGAAGTTTTTTCTCCGTCATCTTTAACCCTTCAACGAGCCAGCCAAAAGTCCGCGCAAGAAATAACGTCCTAAAAAGATGTAAACGATTAAGGTTGGCAGCGCGGCGAGCAACGACCCCGCCATTTGCACATTCCACGAAATAATTTGACTGCCCGCCATATTGTTCAACGCCACCGTGATGGGCCAGTCTTTGTTGCCGGTTAGCACAACGGCAAAGAGAAAGTCATTCCACGCGGAGGTGAATTGCCAAATTAAGACCACCACAAAACTTGGCAGCGAAATGGGCAGGAGGATGTAGCGGTAAATGCCAAGCATATCCGCGCCGTCTATTTTTGCCGCTTCCAATAATTCTTGCGGCAGGCTGGCGTAATAATTTCTAAACGTGAGCGTGGTGATGGGGATGCCATAGATGATGTGCGCTAACGCCAAACCCGGCAGCCCCGTTAACCCGATGAGGTTCATAAATTGAACTAGTGGGATAAGAATGCTTTGATAAGGAATGAACATGCCAAAGAGGATGAACGGGAAGATAATATCCGCGCCGCGAAATTTCCACTTGGCAAGCACATAGCCGTTTAGCGACCCCAGCGTGGAGGAGATGAGCGCGGCGGGAATGACCATGAGAAAACTGTTCCACAGCGAGGGCGATAGTTTTGCGTAGGCTTCGATGTAGTTATCAAAGGCGATGCCGCGCGGAAGATTCCACATGGCGCGTAAATCTATTTCCGCAAAACTTTTGAAGCCTGTAATTAAGATGACGTACATGGGCAATAGGTAAAAAACCGTCATTGCCAATAGCGGAAGGTAAAGCCAGTTTTTGCCAATTTTCAGCCGTTTCATTGTTCCGCCTCCGCTTTCATGGTGTAGCGAATGTAGGGGATGATTAGAATGGCTACGCTGATTAATAAGAGCGTTCCCACTGCCGCGCCGCGCCCATAGAATAACCCGTCAAAGGTGATTTGCCACATATAAATGGCTGGCACATCCAGCGGAAGTTGTTTTCCTGCGACTGCGACTATGAGGTCAAATACTTTGAGCGACATGTGTCCGAGAATAATTAAAGCCGAGAGGGTGACGGGCGCAAGTAGCGGCATGATAATTCTGCGATAAATTTGAAATTCATTCGCCCCGTCTATGCGCGCCGCTTCCTTTAATTCTTCTGGAATGGCGCGCAAGCCTGCCAGATATAGCGCCATGGTGTAACCAGACATTTGCCAAATGGCAGCTAGCGCAATGGCGGCAATGCCCCAGTTTGGCGTGGTGTGCCATTCGTTGGCGAGGAAGCCCAGCCCCATGTTGGAAAATAATAAGTTCAAGCCGCTGGTGCGCGTTCCTGTGGCGGGGTTCATTAACCAACGCCAGACAACGCCGGTGACGATGTATGAAATAGCCATTGGGAATAAAAATAAACTGCGGAAGAAGCCTTCGCCTTTTAAGCCTTGGTCTAACATCACCGCAAGGATAAAGCCTAGCGCAATGCTGCCTAAAACAAAGACAAAAGTAAAAATGAGCGTGTTGCGAATATCCACCTGAAAACGGGGGTCGGCGAACAGGTCAAAATAATTTCGCAACCCATGCCAAGTGTAATCTGCCGTCAGCCCTTTCCACTTGCTGAGCGAAACGCGCAGCGACCATCCAATGAAAAAATAAATAAAAATGAGAATGGCTAAAATGGAGGGCGAGATAAGCAGAATGTTGAGGTAGCGGTCTTTGTCTCTTTGCATGGCGCGCTCTTTTCTCTGTTAATAAAAAATGGTCGAGGCTCTTGGAAGAACCTCGACCATTTTAACGCTATTTTACTTGCACGGACCGGAGCTGGCGCAGGCGGCAGCCAAAGCGCTTTGGAACTTCGCCACGTCATTGTCGGCGATGAACAAGCCAAGCGCGGTGTCAATTTCGGTCTTCCATGAGTCGTTGGCAACTACGCCGTGCGTGAGCGAACCCACTACGGTGTTGGTGGACCAATCCTTCATGGCGGATTGCAGATACTCGCCAAAGAGCGCGGGGTCGCAGTCGGTGCGGGCGCAGATGGAGCCTTTGACGGGGTTGAACGCTTCTTGTCCCGCTTTGGAGCCGGCGGTCTTTAACCAAGCGGCGGCGGCTTCGGGGTGTGGCGCGCCAACGGCAAGCACAAAGGAGTCGGACAGGAATTGGAACACGCCAACGCTGCCGGGCGTAGCAGCCCAACCGTAATCGGTGTTGGGGGCTTTGCCCAGTTCGCGGAAGTAGCCTTCAGCCCAGTCGCCCATCACATTGAAGGCGGCATCGCCGTTGATGACGAGTTGCGCGGCGTCCTGCCAGGAGAGGGAGGAGGAGTCGCTGTTGGCGTAGCTCAAAACTTTGGCGTAGTTATCCAGCGCGGCGGTTACATCTGCGCCGTTCCAATCGGTGGAGCCATCCCATAAGCCGTTGTACTTTTCAGCGCCGAGCGAGCCAAGCAGAACGGTTTCCATCAGGTGCATTTTTGTCCATTGTTCGCCGAGAGCCAGCGGCTGAACGCCAGCGGCTTGCAGGGTGTCCATCGCGGCAAACCATTCGTCCATAGTGGTGGGAACTTCCACGCCGTTGGCTTTCAAAACGGAGGGGTTGTACCAAAGCACGTTGGCGCGGTGAATATTGACCGGTACGGAGTAGATTTTGCCATCCTGAGAAATAAGCGGGATGAGCGTTTCGGGCATGACTTTGAGCCAGCCTTCGGCTTCGTATAAATCGTTCAACGCCTGAATTTGACCTCCGGCAACGTATGTGCCGATGAGTTCTTGTCCGGCATGACCCTGCCAGCTATCCGGCGCATCGCCAGATTGAAGGCGCGTGGCGAGTACGGCGCGCGCGTTGCTGCCCGCTCCGCCCGCTACTGCGGCGTTTACAAATTCAATGCTGGGGTTGCTGGTTTGGAAGACCTTCATCATCGCTTCTAAGCCAGCGGCTTCGCCGCCGCCTGTCCACCATGAAAACACTTCCACTGATTGTTTTCCGGCGGGGGCTTGTTCTGCCGGTTTGCTTGCGCCGCACGCGCTCAACGCGAGCGAGGCAACGACCAGCAGGCTGAATAGAGCAAATAACTTTTTATTCATTCTTCTCTCCTTAAGGATAGGTTGAAAGTTTTGATTTGATAAAGAACCTAACATGCCTAGCGCTAAAAAAAATATAGACGAGACTTACCTCCTTTTGACTTGTGACGGGTTTGATAGCACATCGTCCACGACGATGGCAATTGCTCCAATCAGGCTGGCGTCTGACCCAAATGCGGAAAGAGCAATTTCAGCCTGTTGACCAATTTCAGGTAAAGCATGGCGGGCAGTCATTTCGCGCGCAGAAGGCAGCAGGTAATCTCCCGCTATCGCTAATGGTCCGCCGAGAATGATAGTTTCGGGGTTGAAGATGTTGATAAGCCCCGCAAAACCCTGCCCCATGGCGCGCCCTGCTTCGGCGAAAGATTCCAACGCCTCGGCATCGCCCGCGTCTGCCGCTTGTTTAATAAGCGGAATAGTAAGCGCAGATTGATATTTTTCCATCAACTGTGGAATGATGCTGTCGCGCTTGACTTCTAATCGCGCTTGAATGCGTTGAATGATGGAATATTGATTGGCGTATGTTTCCCAGCAGCCGCGATTGCCGCAATGACAAACGGTTTGCGCCGAGCCTGCCAAGATGGGCGAGTGACCAATTTCTCCGGCGTAGCCGTTTTTTCCGCGATACAGCTTTCCGTCAAGAAAAAGCCCGCTGCCAATGCCAATGCCTGCAAAGACAAAAATAAAATCTTTGATTCGTCTTGCTTTGCCAAATAGATGTTCCGCCATAGTTGCGGCGTTGGCGTCGTTCTCAATAAATGTTTTTAAGTTGGTGGATTTTGAAAAAATCTCACGGAAAGGAACTTGATGCCAATGCAAATTAGGAGCAAAGACGAGAAGCCCCTTGTCCACGTCCACTGTGCCGGGCGTGGCTAAGCCAAGCCCCAAAAAGCGCGTTCCGCGTTTTTTGTTTTGCGCCAACGCTTCTTTTACAATTCGTAACGTTTGATTGAGAATTTTTTCTTGCCCTGCGGCGGGGTCGGTTTCTTCGCGTTTGCGCCAAAGGATGCCGCCTACAAAGTTTGTAACCGCTACGGAAACAAAATCTACGCCTAGTTCTACGCCGATGATATTGCCCGCCTGCGGGCTGACTTCTAACATGGTGGCGGGGCGTCCAGCTCCATTGGAGTTGATTCCGATTTCATGCGCCAGATTTCTGGCAATTAAGTCATCTACTAAGCTAGAGACGGTAGATTTATTAAGACCGGCAATTTGCGCTACTTGCGCGCGCGAAAGCGGCGCTTGCTCGTGAATAATTCGCAGCGTCAGAGATAAGTTCATCTCGCGCACAAGGCTTTGGTCTGCTGGAAATGGGTGCATAATTAGTTTGTTGCGCCAACAAACTAATTATGGCGTTTTTTTGGCGTTTTGTCAATCAAAAATGCCCGCCTCTTTTTGCGAGACGGGCATTTTTTTGATTCGCTTTGGCTGCGCTGGTTATTTCAACGCGCCCCAACCCGCATATTTGGATTGCGCGCCCAGTTCCGCTTCAATCCGCAGCAGTTGATTATATTTTGCCACGCGGTCAGACCGCGCCGGGGCGCCGGTTTTAATTTGACCGGTATTCAGCGCCACCGCCAAATCGGCAATGGTTGCGTCTTCTGTTTCGCCAGAGCGATGCGAGGTGACGGCGCGCCAACCGGCGCGATGGCAAAGCTCCACCGCTTCGATGGTTTCGGTCACTGTTCCAATTTGATTCAATTTGACCAGCAGCGCGTTGGCGGATTTTTCCGCAATGCCGCGCCGCACGCGCTCCGGGTTGGTGACGAGCAAATCGTCCCCGACAATTTGAATTTTATCGCCGAGCGTTTCCGTCATCAATTTCCATGATTCCCAATCGTTTTGCGCCAAACCGTCTTCAACAGAAACAATGGGGTAGTCCTTGACCCATTTTGCCCAAAACTCCACCATTTGCGCGCCGCTAAATTCCTTGCCTTCTTTGCGGAGGATGTATTTCTTTTTCTTCTCGTCATATAACTCTGAGGCGGCGGGGTCTAACGCAATGGCTACGTCTTTGCCGCGTCCGGCTTTGAAGCCTGCTTTTTCAATTGCGGCGAGAATTACTTCCACCGCTTCGCTGTTTGTTTTTAACGCGGGCGCAAAGCCGCCTTCATCGCCTACTAAGGTAACGTAGCCTTTAGATTTCAAAACCGATTTCAGCGCGTGATAAATTTCCGCGCCCCAGCGCAAGCCCTCGGCAAAGTTGGGCGCGCCAAATGGCATGACCATAAATTCTTGCATGTCTGTGCTTTGCCATGCCGTGTGCGCTCCGCCATTGAGGATGTTCATCATTGGCACAGGCAATACATGAGCGTACACGCCGCCCAGATAGCGGTACAAAGGCAGCCCGTAGGAATTTGCGGCGGCTTTGGCTACGGCAAGGCTCACGCCTAAAATCGCATTCGCGCCCAGTTTAGATTTATTCGCCGTTCCGTCCAGCGCAATTAACTCTTCGTCAATCGCTTTCTGGTCAGAGGCATCCCAGCCAAAGAGCGCATTAGAGATAACGCCATTTACGTTTGCAATTGCTTTGGTTACGCCCTTGCCAAGATAACGCTTTGGCTTTTTTACGTCTCGCAATTCCAGCGCTTCGTGAATGCCGGTGGAAGCGCCAGAGGGCGCGGCGGCGCGTCCCCAAGCGCCGTCCATCAAAACGACTTCTACTTCCACGGTGGGATTGCCGCGTGAATCTAAAATTTCTAACGCGGAAATGCTTTCAATTGTTGTGTCCATTTGGAACTCCTCGTGTTATAAAAATGACTTGTTTTCATCAAGTATAATCCTAAAAATTTGGGAGACGCCTTTGACCTCCTCTTTTGACCCACGCGATAAAAAAACCTTTGTCTTTCACGCCACGCCGCTTAGAAAATTTCTTTTGTTTGTGGTTCGCGCCGCGTTAGCGCCTTTTATGGATTTGCGCGTCAGTGGCTTGGAGCATTACCCGCTGGACGGCGCGGTGATTGTGGCGGCGAATCATGTTACAAATTTTGACGTTTTCCCCATGCAAATTGCGCTGCCGCGTCCCATTTTTTACATGGGCAAAGCCGAACTCTTTTTCTTCCCCATAGACCCGCTTATTCGCAATCTTGGCGCTTTCCCTGTGCGGCGCGGAGAAAAAGATGAATGGGCAATGCGCCACGCCGCCAAAGTTTTGACGCATGGGCAAACGCTCGGCATGTTTCCGGAAGGCAAGCGCTCCAAAGGACGCGGATTAAATGTCGCCAAAACCGGCGCGGCGCGTTTGGCGTTGGAAGCAAACTGTCCGCTTGTTCCAATGGCGTTAACAGGCACGGATACGTTCTTCAAAAATTTTCCGCACCGCGCCAAAGTGACTCTTCAAATTTTGCCGCCCTTGTTGCCGCGTCCGGATGATACGCCGCTTTCACTCACCGATAAATTAATGTTTACACTCGCGGCGGCGCTGCCCGTTGAAATGCGCGGCGTGTACGCGCAAGCGCCCAAAGGCTTTAACGTTTACGAGGATTCAAAATGAAAAAAAGAATCTGGTTGATGCTTGGATTTTTCCCGCTGATATTTGCCTGCAATTTTGGAGTGGTCTCGCCGACTCCTTCGGTCAATCTTTTGGCGACCTTGGCGGCGTCTACGCCCCGCGCAGAGAATCCTGCGCCAGCAACTTTAACCGCGTCTCCTGCCGCGCCCTTTGTTTTAGATACGCCCGCTTTGCCGCCCACTGCCGCGCCTGCTGTTTCCACCTCCGCCATAACGGATTCAACCCCGCCCGTTGGAAAAATTGTCTTCACCTGCCAAATTTTCAAAACGCAAGCCGCAAATCAAATTTGCCTCATCCATGCGGATGGCTCTGGCTTTCGCCGTTTAACTACGGACGATAACCGCCAGCATTATTACCCATCCCTTGCGCCAGATGGCAAAAGCGTGGTGTACGCCGCCTTCACTGCGCCCAATGTATTTGATATTTACGAGATGGAGATTGCCAGCGGAGACGTGAAAAAATTAACCAATAATTTTGGCAACCTTAACGCGCCAGAAATTTCGCCGGACGGCAGCCTTATCATCTTTAAGCGTTGGAATACAAACCTCAACATGGATGTGATGTATACCATGAAGCGCGATGGCGCCGAGATTACCCGCTTTTCGCGCTTAAGCGGCTGGGACCCCACTTGGTCGCCGGATGGAACAGCCGTGCTGTTTGCTTCCAATGCGGATGGCGATGTGCAGTTATATTCCAGCCTGCTCAACGATAAAAACCTGCACCGCATCAGCGACCTGCCCGCCATTCGCGGACGTAGCGACTGGTCGCCGGACGGAAATTCTATTGTCACTTATTCCGGCGAAGCGTGGCACAGGGAAGTGTACATTATGAACGCGGATGGTTCCGGGGCGCGCATTCTTTCGCCGCAAGGCGGAAACGCGCAAGGTCCTTCTTTCTCTCCCGATGGACAATGGGTGACTTTCACCGCATATTATGACCACTACGGCGAAGACCACGGCTGTGAGATTTACATCCTCCGCGTAGATGGCTCTGACCTGCGCCGCCTGACCAATAACGATTACTGTGACTACCAGCCGCGCTGGGGAAATTAGGAATTCTCTATGACCTTTGACCTTAAATCCAAATATGGCGCTTACGCCCTTGTGACCGGCGCAGCGAGCGGCATTGGGCGCGCCTTTGCCGAACGTTTGGCGCAATTGGGAATACACCCCATTTTGTTGGATGTTAACGCGCAGGGCGCTCAAGCCGAAGCGCAGCGCTTGCAAAATTCCTACGCGGTGGACGCGCGCGCCTTGCCGCTGGATTTATCCGCGCCGGAATTTATGCGCGAGATTCAAAATGTCACGCAGGGCGTAGATGTGGGCTTGCTGGTTCACGCCGCCGTATTGAGTTTTATTGGCGAGTTTTTAGAAAGCCCCGTGGAACGTCACCGCCAATTGATTGATATAAACATTCGCGCCAGCATGGAGCTGGCGCGTTACTTTGGCGAAGCGTTCAAAAAACAAAAACGCGGCGGGTTGGTTTTATTTTCTTCCGCCTCCGCGCTGCAAGGCTCTGCGCTGGTTCAACATTACGCTGCTTCCAAAGCCTACCTCCTCATTTTAGCCGAAGGGCTGTGGTACGAACTGCGCCCGCACGGCGTAGATGTTTTAGCCGTGATGCCCGGCTCCACAGATACGCCCGCTATTTACGAAGGCAACCCCGATTTGCGTAAAGCCTACATTATGCAGCCTATGGAAGTTGTGGAAGAATCTCTGGCGGCGTTGGGCAGGCAGCCCAGTTTACTGTGCGGCGCAAAAAACCGCCTGTCGTTTTTTTTCTTAACCCGCATTCTTCCGCGTAAACTCGGCGTGCAAATTATCAGCGATAGATTGATGAGCATGTACCGAAAATAATTATTCGGCTGCGCGTAAATCTTTCAAATTTAACTGGTAACTGACTCGCCCGTTGTATTCATTTGGCTCGTAGGTAAACATCACGTCCACGCGCGGCGGCATGTGTTTTTGCCAATCACCTAGCCTAAACCCAATGGCGTCGTGGGCGTAGCCGCTTTCGTCTTCTAAAATTAATTTCAAATGTTTTGCGTCCGCGCCCACAGTGCGGACGCTTTTTACTTTAACATTTCGCGCCATAAAGACCGGGTTGGGGTTGCCGTAGCCGGTTGGCTCTAAAAATTTGAGCGCTTTTTCGTACAAGTCGCCGCGCATTTCCGTCAGCGAAACTTCCACATCTGCGGCGAGGGTGGCGCGTAAATCTTTATCTTCCAGTTGCGCTTTCGCAATCAATTTCAAGCGGGTTACAAACTCCGTCACGTTTTCATTCTTCACGGTGAAGCCTGCGGCGGCGGCGTGTCCGCCGTGACGCACCAGCAAATCGGCGCATTGGTCCAGCGCATTGGTGATATGAAATTCCGGGATGGAGCGGCAGGAGCCGCGCGTCTCTTCCAACCCGCGAGCGGCGACTACCGCCGGACGATAATGCGTTTCGGTCAGGCGGGATGCGGCAAGACCAATGACGCCGGAGTTAAATGTCTCGTGGGCGGCGAACAATAAATACCCATCGGGGTCTTCTCGCGTGGCAATTTCTTCCGCCTGCGCTTGAATTTCGCGGGTGATGGTTTGCCTCTCGCGGTTTTGAATGTTCAATTCTTGCGCCAAGTCTCCGGCGCGTTGCGCGTCTTTGGTCGTCAGTAATTCAAATGCCGCCAGCGCTTCTTTAAGCCTGCCTGCCGCATTAAGGCGCGGACCGAGCGAAAATCCAATATGACCCGCGTTCACTTTAGAAAGCGTTACGTCTGAGACTGCCGCCAGCGAAAATAAACCCTGTCGCATAGTTTGTTTCATTTGGCGCAAGCCTGCCCGCACAAGGATGCGGTTTTCCCCGCTTAGCGGCGCAAGGTCTGCTACTGTGCCAAGCGCCACTAAATCTAACAGGCTGTTTTGTAAACTTTGCGCTTGCTGCGCGTCCATGCTTTGTGTGAGCGCTTGAACGATTTTGTAGGCAATGCCCACGCCCGCTAAATTTTTATCGGGGTATACATCGCCTTGCTGTTTTGGGTTGATGACCGCCAAGGCTGGGGGCAGGTCGCCTTCGGCGGGTTGGTGATGGTCGCTGATGATGAGGTCCAGCCCGATGTCGCGCGCGTGTTGGGCTTCATCGGGCGAGCGGACGCCGCAATCTACCGTAATGACCAGCGCCGCGCCGCTGTTTTTTAATTCATCCAGCGCGTGATTATTCAAGCCGTAGCCTTCGTCAAAACGATTGGGAATATAACCGCGCGCATCCCCGCCCAGAAATTTCAACGCCTCTACCAACAGCGCGGTGGAGGTGACGCCGTCCACGTCATAATCGCCATAAATGGCGATGGGTTCGCGCTGCGCCAGCGCTCGGCGAATGCGCTCTACGGCGGCGCTCATGCCGTTCATTTGAAATGGGTTGTAATCCGCATCCGCTTTTGCGTTGAGGTAGGCGCGCGCGCTCGCTTCTTCGGCATAGCCGCGATTGAATACAATTTGCCGTAGAATGCGCGGAAATTTTTCCAGCGCTTTCTCTGTGGCGGGGGAGATGGGCGGCAAGAGCAGCCAGCGTTTTTGCTTTTTGTCTTTTGTCATGTAAAGAGGAAAATCCTTTTATCGTAACGCGCTTTGCGCCGCTTGCGCCACTGCTCTCACATCTTCTTCCTGCATGGCGGGGTAGAGCGGCAGGGTTACTTCGCGCGCGCAAACGTCTTCCGTCACACTTAATGCGCCGTGCAAAAATTCGGCGTGAGCCATGTAATTTTGAAATTGATGGATGGGCGGATAGTGAATGCTGGTTTGAATACCCTGCGCTTTGAGCGCTTCCATAAAGGCGCGGCGGTCTGCGCCCTGCGGCAACAGAATGGGCAGAATATGATGACAAGATTCCCCGCGTGGCTGGGCAAAGGGCATTTGAATTTGCGGGGCAAGTTCGCTTAGATACTCGCGGTACTTTTCGGTGAGCGCGGCGCGGCGGGCGTTGAAGCCCGTCACCTTGCCAAGTTGAACCCGCCCAATGGCGGCGCGAATTTCATCCATGCGATAGTTAAAGCCGAGTTCGGTCACGTCGTAACTCCACGCCCGCCCCAAGTGACGCTCCCAACTCAGGTTGGTCATGCCGTGCGAGCGCAGCGCTTTCAGTTTTTCCGCCAGCGCGTCATCATCCGTAACAACCATGCCGCCTTCGCCGGTGGTCATATTTTTGTTGGAGAAAAAACTAAAACAACCCATTGCGCCGTGCGTCCCCAAATGTTTGCCGTGCAAGTACGAGCCAACGGTGTGCGCGGAATCTTCAATGACGATTATATTTTTGCGGCGGGCAATTTCTAAAATGGCGGACATATCGCAGGCGTAGCCTCCATAGTGCATGACGATAACCCCGCGCGTTTTTGGAGAGAGGGAACGCTCCAACGCTTCGGGCGAGAGAGTCAAGTCGTCCGAACTGGTCACGTCCGCAAAGATGGGAGTCGCGCCCGTGTAACGCACCGCGTTGGCGGTGGCGACAAAAGTCAGCGACGGGACAATGACTTCATCTTCGGGCGTAAAGCCTGCCGCAACGCAAGAGAGATGCAGCGCGGCGGTGGCGCTGCTTAATGCCAGCGCGTGTTTTGCGCCGGTGAATTGGGCAAACTCGCGCTCAAAGGCTTGAATTTCCTCGCCCATGCTCAGCCAGCGGCTGCGAATGACGCGCAGCGCGGCTTCTTCTTCCTGCTTGTCAAAGTCAATATCTGCCAGCGGAATTTTCCATGCCATGAGGTTTACTCCTTGTCTGTCGGCGCGCCGCCGAAGAATCGCTCCGGCGGCATGTTGGGCGTGCCTTTATCTAGCCAGAAGCGAGTGGCGCGCACTAAGTCGGTGGCGATTAACATCCGCGCGTTTGCGTCTATGCAGGCGTTTATTGCTTTACTCATCTCTTCTTTTTGTTGCGCCGAAATTGCCAAGATGACCAAGCCAATATCTTGTTGGCGGATGAGTTTGGAAATATCCGCCAATGTGCCAATGACCCAGTTGCCGTCAATTCTCATGCCTTGCTTGCGCGGGTCGTCATCCGCCACGCCAATGATGGAAAACGCATAGCGGAGAATGTCGCGCCGCATGAGCCAGTTGATGAATTCGCTTTCTTCGCCCGTGCCAACAATGAGGACGCGCTCGCCGACCGAAAGCGGATTTTTTTTTGTGCCGCGCAGCGCGGCAAAGCCCGCCATAAAACTCCAACGGTAGCGCACGGCAATAAAGCCGATGGCGGCGCTTACGCCCATCATCATCACCATGGGAATGGGCAGGTCAATTTGCGGGAAGATAAAGTTCAGCGCCAGCGCCAGCGCGGCGACAATGCCCGAAGAAAGCAGAATGCCAAAGACATCCTCTGGCACGGCGCGCGACCAGACAACGCTGTTCACGCCGAGCAGAGCGTTGAATATGCCAAAAAGCAAGGAAAGAATTAGCCCAAAGAGCAGAGCTTTGAACACGCCTAATTCTATGGGTCCGGCGGTGCGCCAAAGGACTCCGATGGCGGCAACGGATAGAAAGGCGACTATAAAATCCGCCATGAACCACGTCACGTTAAAGCGCACAAAGCGCGAGATGGGACCGCCGAAGATGCTACCTTCGCCGATGCGTGTGGCGGCGATGCGCGGCAGCAGCGCGGCAACCGTCCAGAGGATGATGTCAATATCGCTGAGTAGCGAGTGATAACGCACGTACAATTTATCCAGCCGCATTTTATCCGGCAAGATGTGATGATAGTACGTCTTCATAAAATCTTCGCCCTTGAGCAGTTTTTCTTCATCCCGATAGATGACGCTCGCCGGGCTGGTGATGCCGGGACGCACGGAAAGAATCTCGGCGCGGTCTTGCTCGCTCCAATCTTTTTGAACGATGTTCCAATCCTCCGGGCGCGGACCGACTATGCTCATCTCTCCGACCAACACATTCCAAAGTTGCGGCAGCTCGTTGAGTTTGGTATCGCGCAGCCATTTGCCCAGCGGGGTGATGCGCCTATCGTCCTGCGCGGTGACTGCCGCGCCCGCGTAACTTTGCGGCGTCTCGTACATGCTGCGAAATTTCCAAATGGAAAAAGGTTGGTTGTTTCTTCCGGCGCGTTTGCCGCCGTAAAAGACGGGGCCCGGCGATTGGCGTTTGATGAGGATGGCAAGCAGCGCAAAGACCGGCGCAAGCAGCAGTAACCCTAAAAAGGAGAAGGCGATGTCAAAAGCGCGTTTGCCTGCGCGGCTGAGGAGGGTGTGACCTGGAATGGTTTGTTGATTGCTTTGTGGGTGGGTCATGGCTTTGGGTAGGCGATGAGGGCAAGATAGTGTGAATTGAATAAAGTCATTTTTTCCAGCATGAAAGCAAGCGTCCATGAGATGGGGGCTAATCTCCGGGTGATGGGCGGGGCAAGGGTGATTTTGCGGGCGTGGATGACGCCTTCTGGAAATAATCTGCGTATTTCATTCAGGCGGATGCCGTGAGTTTGTGGATTGGTCGGGTTCAGCCAAAAATCATACCAGATGATAACGCCGTTTGGCTTAAGCGCGCGCCGCATGTCTTTTGCAATTTCCATCCGCAGTTTATCGTCGAGGATGGAGGACAGGGCGGTGAATTGCAGCACAATGTCAAAGGAGCAGGCGGGAAAGGGGATGCGGCTGCCCTCGGCGTTGAGCAAATGACTGGCGGGGAGTCTTTGGCGCGCCTCCCTCAGCCGTTCGGGGAGAATATCCAAACCGTATAAATTTTTGGGCATAGCGCCAAAGGAGAGGAACTCCGCCAACACTCCGCCCGCGCCGCAACCCATCTCCAATATTTTTTTGTCGCTCAGGTCTTGAATTCCCTGCCGCTTTAACGCGCTCAACAGGGCGCGCTGACGTTGTTGAATCATAAATAAATTTGCGGCGTTGAACCATGAGTAAATATTATGATGGGCAAAGCGCGCTTGGCGGTTTGCATACTCTTCTTTAAGGCGTTGTAAATCATTCATGGCAGCGGCTCTATGCTTGGGGTTTTTCCGTTTTTATCGCCCCATCGATTCCAAAACTTGAACAAGCCCGCAAGGAAGCCCAGTCCGTAGGAAATGTGTAAAATAGCAAAGGCGATGGGCAGGATGAAGAAGGAAGGACGAAAGAGGATTTTATTTTTATAAGCCGTCATCAGAGATGCGGCGAGATTGGCAAGAAGATAGGCGGCAGGAACAACAAGAGATAAGGAGCGCGTTGCAGGGAGGATACTTAACAAGCTTGAAAATAGCAACGCCAATACAAAAAGCGGCGGAACAAATTGCCGCAGGCTCATCTGGCGCGGATGCTTTTGCAAAACGCGCACTTTATAGAAGCCGTATTGAAAATATTGCTTCCATAAACCGCCGAGCGTGGCGCGACTGTAATAGAAGGAGCGAATTTTGGGCGTGGAATAAATCTCCCCGCCGTACTCGCGCAGTCGGTAGTTAAACTCATCGTCTTGGTTGCGAATCATCTCCTCGTCTAGCCCGCCGATTTTTTCAAATACGCCGCGGCGATACGCGGCGAACACCGCGCTATCTGTTTTTGCCGTAGCGTTCAAGCCTGTGCGAAAGGACGAATTCCCCACGCCAAAAATGGAACTCATCGCCAGCGCAATCACTTTGCTCTTTTTGTCTTGCGAGAGGGTGGTTATCGCGCCGCCCACGCAGGACGCTTCCAAATGTTGAGATAGAAAATCCGCGCATTGTTCAAGATAATCTTCCGCCATGTTTGCGTGCGCGCTCATCATAATAATAATTTCGCCTTTTGCCGCGCCCAACGCAAGGTTAAATCCGCTCGGCATGGTTTGTTTAGGATTATTCAAAACTTCAATTCGCGGCGTTTTATGCCGCGCCGCAAATTGAGTTATCTTTTGGCGCGTATCGTCTGTGGAATTTCCGTCCGCTACAAGAATCTCATATAAATCTTGCGGGTAGGTTTGTAGCGCCGCCGCGCGGAGCGTCTCTTCAATAAAAGCGCTTTCGTTGCGCGCAGGGATGATGACGGTGATAAACGGGATTTGGCTCATTGCATAACGCCGCGATAGATTTGAATGATTTTTTGAGTCAAAATTTTTTCGTCAAAAACTCGCGCCGCCTCTTGCCCGTTAATGCGCTTGGGCAAGTGTAACGCCCGCGCCAACGCGGAAGCAAGCGCGTCAGGCATAGGGTAGCCGCACACTTCGCAACCTTTAACATCTTCAACGCGCGCGCGCACATCGCCCACATCTGTGGAGACAATGGGCAAGTTGCACGCCAGCGCTTCCTTCACCGCGCTGGGCGAGCCTTCGGTGGAGGACGTGACCAGCAGCGCGTCACAGGCGTTCATGTAGAGCGGCATTTCATGCGGCGGGATGCCGTGCGCCACAATCAATTTCGCATTGAGTTCAGGCGGCAAAAGCGACACAGTTTTTTCGGCAAGCCAAAAACGTTTTTCCGTTCGCGTCGGGTCGCCGACAAATAAAACTAATTTTTTTTCTTGCGGTAAATTCAAAGCGCGGCGGGCTTCCGCTCGCGGCATGGGATGAAAGACATCCAGATTGATTCCAACGGGGATGATTTGATATTTCACGCCGCGCGGCAACTGACGGGCGAGATTCTGCGCGACCAAGATGACAGAATCGGCGCGGCGGGCAACCCATCGGCTGGCAACGCGGAGCGCGTAGCCAGTTAATGTAATTTGCCCAGAAACGGCGCGTATGCCTTGCAAGTCGCTGCCGTGAAAGGTCACTATCACGGGGCGAATCCGCTGCGCCAACGCGACTATGCCAGACTGTCCGTGATGCGCGTGGATTAAATCATATTGCGCGAGGTTTAGTTTTTTTAATTCACGCGCCGCGCGCCAATAATTTAATGGATTTTTTTCCCCGTGAAAGGGGAATACATCTACCGTCAGACCTGCTGCGCGCAATTGCTCCGCTTGTTGGCGGACGTGAATGCCGGAGATGTCGCCGGGGTAGCGTTCCCATTCCGTAGTGACAAGGAGAATTTTCATATTCGGCGGTAGCGCGGCGTTTTGCGGATGGGTTGCGTGTCTTGCTTATCGGGTTCTTCTTCCACGTTAAAATTTGCCGCCGCCAAGCCAAAGGCAAAGGCGGGAGCCGCCATGCGCGTTGCCGCGTGGGTCATGTAGAGCAATCCCCAAACGCTAAAACTGGCGGAGATGGATTTGGAAAATTGATTTTGCTTGCCAAGCAAAACGCGAAAAAGCGGCGCAAGAATTAAGAGAATGATAATCATCACGCCTAAACTGCCGTGTTCCGCCAGCAAGCGGCTGTATTCGGTGTGCGTTTCTTTAATGAACCCATACGCATCCACCGGATGGTATTTGAGCGACTGTCCAACGCCGACTCCAAAGACAGGGTTTTTGGTAAATAAATGGTAGTCAATTTCAAAAATAACATCTCTTCCGGTGGTGTCGAGGCTGGCAAAGCGTTCTTCCAACGCGCCGCCAGTTAAGTTGTTGAGCGCGGGGAAGATGAAAAAGTAACCCAGCAGACTCATGGCAATCAGCGCGGCAAAGGCGCGTCCCCTTTGGCGGTTGTCGCGGATGAGGAAAAGGATGCCAGCGGCAAGCGCGCCTCCGGCGTTCCATAACCCGGCGCGGGAGAAAGTCAATACAGAAGCGGCAATCATTCCAACGGCAACGATAATGACTAAATTGCGAATAGTCGTTTGTTTTCTAAAAAGAAAGATGCAGTAAAACGCGGCGGTGGCGCTTAAACTCAGCGCAGACGAGACTTGGTTTGCCCCGATGCCGCTGGAAATTGCGTTGTTAGAGCCGGAACTAAAAGAAATATCTTGTGTAACAAGGTTGTAGGCAATCAGCGCCGCCATAGAGATATTGGGGACGACCAGCGCGGCAAAAAAACGCTGCAAGTCTTTGGTTGAAAATTGAACCGCGCTGAACATGATGGACGCCACGCCCATGGTCGTTAACCCGGAAATTTGAAATGCCAAGGTTTGGCGGCTGATATTTTCCGCAATGAAAACTCCCGGCATGAGCAGCGCAATTAATAAAAGGGGCCAGATGGAGATTTTGCCAAAGAGTCGAAATTTGAACATGATGAGAACGGATAGCAGAAGGATGGCGTATTTTCCATATTCCCAAAAGATGGATGAACCTGTGCCGCGCCATGCCACTTCACAGGCGGCAATATATGCGATAACCCAGGTTGCGCGCGCAGGCGTTGAATCTTTGGCAATAAAATATAGACCGACAGCCAATGCCGCCAGCGAGTGTACCCTGCCAATCAAAGACAGCGCTTGAAAGAGAAAAATCATCGGCGCGTGGAGCAAGAGCAGCCTTATCCATTGGCTAAGCGTCAGGTCTGCCTGCTGTGGGTTGGCGTTTTCATTTTTGCGGCTGTAACGCGCAATGGGGCGGTAGGCTCTTGGGGCGGCGGGGTAATTGTTGTTCATTGACTTTTATTCTACTTCATCATTGTCGCTGTCCGCCAAGGTCCAATAATTTTTTTGAGAGAAGGCGCTCATGGCGGCGGCGTCTCCCAGCCAACAAAAGCGCACCGGCGCGGAGAAGATGAATCCCTGGCGGCGGGCGGCTTGCGCCAGTTCTGGCAGAGAAGCCAGCAGGGTAATTTGCGCCGACCCGCGCCGTAGCGCATCCTGCGCGGCGAGAGACAGTAAATCGGCGAGCATGGCGGGGTTTTGAAAATTTCCAAATACATCCAAAATGCGCGAATGGCGCAACCCGTCGGCGTTGATGAGATTGCGAAGGATGAGATAGCCTTCGCGGTTGTTCGCCGCAAAGCAGGTATATTCATCCGCGTGGGGCGATTGCCCATAGCGCCATGAGAAAAAGGCTGCATCGCGTTGGGCGCTGTTGATGGGCTGCGCGTTTTGCCAGCGCGTTGAAATTTCCGCAAGGAGGTTTTCATCCAGCGGAATTTTTTGCGCGGATTTAATCTCCCGTGTAGTTAATGCGCCCCGCCAAAGCGCCGCCAGCGGCGTAAGCGCCCACGCGCCAAGTTTAATGACTACGCTGTGGGAGCGCCGCACCGACTTCACCTGTGTTGGGCGCAGCGGCAGCAGCAGCGCTTTCATATCATCGCGCACGCCCCATTGGTGTTTGCGATGAATTTCCGCCGCTTGCGCGTTGGGAAAGCCAAGCAGTAAATCAAATTGGGCGCGGATAAATTTATCCATCAGGCTTTGCAAGCCTTGCCCGCGCGCTTCCGGCGCGATGATTAAATCCACCCACCAGTGGGCGCGGCGTACTTCGCCGCTCATGTTTACCCGCGTGGAAATGAGCGCCGAGTAGCCGACAATTTTTCCGCTGGTCTCAATCACATATTGGCAATTTGATGCGTGCTGCCACGCGCTGTGTTGGATGAGAAACTCGCTTTTCTGGGCGGGGTACACGCTCCGCCAAAATTCCGCCAGCGCTTGCGGGTTTGTTTCTTCAATAGGAAAAATTTTGGGCGGTGTGTTCATTTTTTATGGCGCGTCAAGCGGGGGAGTTTTATTTCTTCTTCATACAATTTTTCCCATTGGGGCAGAATTGCCTCAGGGGAAAATTGCAACTTGGCGGTGGCGCGGGCTTGCTCCGCCAATCTTGCCGCGTAGGTTGAGCTTTCCAGTAGAAAATTTAAGGCGCGGGTCAGCGCCTGAGAGTCGTTTGGCTCAATCAACAAGCCGTTCTTGCCGCTCTCTATCAAATTGGGGATGCCGCCCACGCGGGTTGCGACAATGACGCAGCCCGCCGCCATTGCTTCGAGGATGGCGTTGGGCGTCCCTTCATAATCCGAGCTGAGACAAAAAATCTTAAAATGCGGCATGAGCGCGGCGGCGTTTTCTTGAAAGCCGACTAGATGAATGCGACCTTGCATGTGCAACTCGCAAATTTGTTTTTCCAATTCGCGCGGCGTATTCGGTTCTTGCGGAACGGGCTGACCGATGACAACTCCGCACATCTGCGGGTAACGCGGCAAGACTTCCGCAAGCGCGGAGATGAACAGGGCGTGATTTTTTTTGCGGCGCAAATTTCCTACGCTGGCGATAATTTCTGTGCCTGCGGGGAGCTCTTTCATCCAATTTGGCAGGGGCGCGTTTTCTTCGGGCGGTTCTACGCAGTTTGGCAACACACATACGCGGGCGGGCGAAATTCCCCGCGCAAGAATTTCATTTTGAATTGCGGCTGAATTGACGGTGATTTTTTGTACGCTCGCCAGCGAAAGCCATTGATACAAGGCAGGCAGCGCCAAAAAATTTTTTGAGCCGAGCGAATCGCGCATGGAACCCCAGCGAGTTTTGATTCCTGCCAGCCAGCCGATGACGCCCGCGTAGGGGTTGTCGTGTATCGTCCACGAATGAAGGATGCGCGGCTGAATTTTTAGAAATAATTTTAATAGCCAAAAACTGCGCGGCAAAATTCCGCGCAAATGCGGCGGCATATTGTAAATTTCTACCCCGCGCTGACGCAGGTCCGCGTCAAAGGTAAAGTTATCGCTGGGGTTGAAGACAATGACATGCGGCTCGAAGCGGGATTTATTGATGTGTTTCAGCAACAGGTATAACTGCCGCTCGCTGCCGCCCACGCCCAACTGCCCGATAAGATAGAGAATTTTGGTTTTCATTTTAGGATTGCTTCTTGCAAGGGCAGGCGATGCAAGCCGCTGAGTTTTACGTTCAAATAGGCGGGGGCGCAGTCGTAAATTCCTACGCGGGGAATTTCAAAAACGGGCGCGCCGACATTCAGACAATTCACCGCAAAGGCGGCATGAAAGCCCGCCGCGCGCGCCGCGTTTGCGACAGCGCGATTGTAATAGCCGTAGGGGTAGGCAAAATAATTAATTGCCTGCCCGCTGACGCGCCGCAAATATTCTTTTGAGTCTTTCATCTCCGCGATGACTTCCGCTTGGGGGAGTTCTGTCAAATTGGGATGGGTGACTGTGTGCGCGCCGATGACCGCCAACGGGCTGGCTGCCAGCTCTGCCAGTTGAGATTCGCTCAGCCCGTCGTAGCAGTCGCGCGCAAAATCTTCCGGCACAGCAGATTCTGCTCCCCAGCCGCGCCTTGCGTCTGCGCGGGTAAAACTCAGCCAGTTGCGCGGATTCTTAACATGCTGGGTGGAGACGAAGAATAACCCCTGCGCGTTGAATTTTTTTAAGATGGGCAGCGCATGAAGCAGGTTGTTGGCGTGTCCGTCATCAAATGTAAGCAGGATGCCTGACTCGTTTGTGTATAGAAATTCTTCGACAGTTAAGAATTGGAAGCGCGGCGCAAGCCATTCCAGCGCGCGGCGAAATTCTTCCGCGCTGTGATGCGGCTGTAAGTCTTTGGGAATATCCGCGTAACGTTTGCTGGAAACGCCGTGCAGGTTGAGCGCGAACTTGCCGCGCCGCGTCAGGGTTGCGCGGGCAAGCGCGGCAAGCCCCGTGCGATGAAGAATTTGGGATGCAATTTGATTGGCGTTCATTGGGTTTTCAGGTCTCCCCATGCGGATTCTAAAATGCCGCCGATGGTTTTTCCCCACGCTTCCAGAGTATACCCTGCGGCGCTGTGGCGGGCTGCCGCGCCCATCTCCGAAATGATTGTGGGGTTTTGAGTCATATCGCGC
>Ga0172371_10004758_pt1 | contig 20372 bp, 17 predicted proteins | sample Lak12m_FD_114543 | JGI IMG/M metagenome (GOLD analysis project Ga0172371, IMG submission 114543) | Freshwater microbial communities from Kabuno Bay, South-Kivu, Congo - kab_022012_12m | ecosystem: Environmental > Aquatic > Freshwater > Lake | place: Democratic Republic of the Congo: South-Kivu... | reverse complement strand
GCGCGCCGCGCGAATACACTGGCGGCGAGATGCAGGAAGCGCCGGTGAAGGAGAAAGAAGCGGCAGTCGAAAGCCAGCCGGCGGCGTTTGTCGAAAAGCCGGCTGCGGCGCGCCCGTCCTTAGAAGGGCAATATAAGCAGGCGCTGGCGCGGCTGAAGCTGACCGCAGTAGACCTGGCGACGCGGCGCGACGTGCTGCGCGATATCTATCGCGAACTGAACGATCACCCCGACGAAAAAAGCGTCGAAGAGGTGATTAACATCCTGGAGGAGCGCTACGAAACGCTGGGTCTGAACCGCAGCAAGCCCACTTTGCGTGAGATCATGTTGCTGGCCTTCCGTCAGCAGGCGTTTGACAGCGCTGACCGGCCGATTTCGACCTATTCCAAGGCGCGCGTGGTAGAAGGCATCGCCAGCGAATCCGACTTCATCAGCCGCGCCGAATCGGACATCCTGTTCGCGATTGTGCGCGCCGGGTTGGAGATTGACCTTTCGGAACTGGCCTATTTATTGCTAAATGACCGCCGCCAGGAGGATACGATCCAATCGTTGCTGGACGACCTGAACCAACGCGGTCTGATTGTGTATAAGAACCAGCGTTACGCCCTGCCAGGGCGCAGCGCGATCCCCTTTGCTGATGAGCCAGCCTTGCGCATCCTGATCCGCGATATCGAAGAAGTGCAATTGCCTGAGAAGATGGAGGGCGGGGCGGAAAGCGCCCGCTCGCTTTCGAAGAGGGCCATGTTGCAACGCTCGCAGGATTTTGCCGCATCCAGCAATACCTATCTGCTGGTGTGTCGCGTGCAGTGGGACGCGATCGAGCGCAGCGAAGAAGGCGCCACGCTGGAGGACCTGCGCTGGTATATGGCCTCCTACGCCTCGGCGATTGCCGGTAAGCTATCGCAGGTGAACCGCGATTACGCCAGCGCGCGCCCCTATTACCTGGCGTTTTTTGCCCTGGTGCGCGAGGACGATCCGCTGTGGGGGCGAATGCGCGGGCTGATCAACCCGATGCTGGCGTACTACTGGTCGAATTCGGGCCGCGAGCTGGATATCAACGTCAGCACGTGGAACCTGAACCTGGCCTCGCCGGCGCAGATCGCGGTCAACGCCGCCACCCATCCCAACCCGGATTTGCGCAAGCTGTGGGCCAAGATCACCGCCGACCTGGCCGAGGTGAACCCGGGCGTCTTGCGGCGCATCGCCAGCCAACTGATGCTGAATAAGACCGACCACCCCGAAAACGCCCGCGTGGCGGGGCAGATCGAAGTAATATTGGATAACGTCTTGCCGGTAGCGGCATAATCCCAAAACCGCAGCGCATTGCGCGGATCGAAGATTGAAGAGAGGTGAAATTATGGCAAAAATCGTATTGCGACAGGTTGAAGGTCAATTAATGGTTGGCACGGACTCGAACAACCACTCGGTGGTAATCGGTAAGTCCAGCGACGAGCCGCCAGTCTGGATGGGGGTCAAGCCCTCAGAACTGTTGTTGATGGCGGCAGCCTCCTGCTCGGGCTACGACGTGGTTGAAATCCTGACCAAGCAGCGCCAGCCGTTCCACGACCTGGTGGTCACCTGCACAGGCGAGCAAATGCCCCAGCCGCCCAGCACCTTCACCCATATCCACCTGCATTACCAGTTGCATGGAGCGGTGGAGGCGGAAAAACTGGAGCGGGCGATCCAGCTTTCGATGGAAAAGTATTGCTCGGTCACCACCACCATCCGCCCGGATACGCCGGTAACCCACTCCTACGAGATCCTGCCTTGACCGATCTTTCGGAGCGTTTCGGCCAGGCGCTGGCGCTGGCATTTCAATTGCACCAGCGGCAACGACGCAAAGGCAGCCGGACGCCCTACATCGCCCACCCGCTGGGTGTGGCGGGGCTGGTTTTGGAGGATGGCGGGGACGAAGACGAGGCCATCGCGGCCTTGTTACACGACGCGCCCGAAGACCAGGGCGGGCTGGAGACGCTGGAACTGATCCGTCGCCAGTTTGGCGAGCGGGTGGCGCAGATTGTGGATGGCTGCACCGATACCTACGAGACGGTTAAACCGCCCTGGCGAGCGCGCAAGGAGCAATACCTGGCGCACCTGCGCACCGCCTCGGCCTCGGTGCGACGGGTTTCACTGGCCGACAAGCTGCATAACGCGCGCAGTATCCTGACCGACCTGGACAGCCAGGGCGAGGCGGTGTGGGAACGGTTCAACGGCGGGAAAGCCGGTAGCCTGTGGTATTACCGCAGCCTGGCGAGCGTGTTCCAGGAACTGGCGGGAATGGAGACGCGTCCCTCGCCGATGGTCGGTTTATTGGCCGAGACGGTGGCGCAGATTGAGGCGTTGACTGCCAGACCGGTTGGGTTTTAAAAATCTGCAGGTCTCTGTTCCGCTTCGAATACGGGCGTGTTATAATTTATCCGCCGTCAATTAACAGGGAAAGCGAATGGAAATGGATGCTTCTCAAGAACCTATCTTGCAAACCAGCCAGCCGGCAGAGGCGAGGTCTACCCCGCCGGTAGATCAACCGCCAGCCGGATATGATTCGGGCGAGATGAGCCCCGAACAAAAGCGGACGATGATTGGCATCGGGGTCGGAATACTGGTTATTCTGATCCTGACCGGCCTGTCCATCTATTACCTGGGCTTCGTGGCGAATCCCAGCGACGTGACCCGTATCCGCGATATATTCCTGATCTTCCTAGCGCTGCAATCGTTTCTGATCGGGCTGGCGCTGGTGATCTTGATGGTGCAGGTGGCGCGGCTGATCAACCTGTTGCAGAACGAAATCAAGCCGATCCTGGATTCGACCAACGAGACGGTCAGCACCTTGCGCGGCACGACCGCTTTTCTGTCGAATAACCTGGTCGAGCCGGTGATCAAGCTGAATGAATACCTGGCCGGTTTTGCGCACATGTTACAGGTGATCGGCGTGACGCGTAAGACCGGTAAGAAGGAATGAAGCAATCGTAATCTTGAAAATCTTAGCGTAGATTCTGACTACCAAAGGAGAAAATACTATGTCTGATAACAATGATTTTGCGGCATTTTTGGCCGGGATGGTGATCGGCGGGCTGGTCGGCGCGGCGGCGGCGATGCTGCTAGCGCCCCAATCGGGCGAAGATACGCGGGCGCTGATCCGTGATAAGAGCATCGAACTGAAAGAAAAGGCAGTCGAAGCCGGGCAGGACATTCAACTGCGGGCGGAGAAGACGCTCGAAACCACGCGTGTGCAGCTTGAAGATGTGGTGGAAGAACTAAAAGGGCGCAGCGACGAGCTGGCCAAGCTGATCGGCAAGGAAGCCGCCAAGCTTACCGCGTCCGAGGATACGGCTGCTGCGGTATCCATCGAAGACTGAGCTTAACGCAGTCGCGGGTTTGAAAGATAGAACCTCACTGGCTGGCGGTTGGGTTGTAAAGCAGACCGCCAGAGGTGAGGTTTTGCGCGCCTGGGGAGGGCGTTACAGACCGCTCAACACCGGCGCAACCGCTCGCAAGACATCCCCCGCCAGCACACTGGCAGAGGCGCCCAGTTCTTCCTCGGCCTGTAAACCGGCAGCCGCGTGCAGCCAGGCGCCGGACGCCGCAGCTTCAAAGGCGGCTACACCCTGGGCGCGCAGACCGGCGATCAGTCCGGCCAGCACGTCGCCCGTGCCGGCGCGCGCCAGGGCCGGCGTCGCGACCGGGATGACCGCCAACCGTCCATCCGGCGCGGCGATCAAGGTAAAGGCGCCTTTCAAGACCAGCACATGCCCCCAGGCGCGGCTGAAGCGCAAAGCCACCTCGGGGCGGTGCGCCTGGATTTCGGCGCGACTGAGCCCGGTCATAACCGACATCTCGCCCGGATGAGGGGTCAATACGGCTGGCGCGGGCAGGCGCTGCGCCCAGGATTCTAGCCCGCATAGCAGCTTCAAACCATCTGCATCTACGACCAGCGGCGGCAAGAGCGGGCGGAGTTGGGAGGGTTGGGATCGTCCAGAACGTTCTTCACGCCGTGTGTCTGCGTTTGATCCGCCTAACAACTGGTCAATGAAGTCGGCGCTGGTCTGCGCCAGGCCAAAGCCGGGGCCGAGCAGCAAGGCGGTGACGCGTGCCAGATTTTCCAGCACGGCCTGGCTGGCATCGGCGGCGATTGCGCCGTTCTTGTGCGGCAGGAGCAGCCAGGTGGCTTCGGGGAACTGCCCGGCCAGGGCGGCGTGTAGAGGAGCTGGAACTGCCAGGGTTACCAGCCCGGCGCCGCAGCGATAGGCGGCTTGCCCGGCCAACCAGGCCGCGCCGGTATAGTTCAGGCTGCCTGCGACTACCAGCGCCGTCCCGAAGGTACCTTTATGGGCGTCCAACGGGCGAGCGGGCAGGACGCCGCGCACCCAATGCTCATCGGGGATGAAGCTTTGAACCGAGCGCCAGGCTTCCAGGGCTTCGCCGGCCTCGGGCAGACCGATGCCGACTACTTGCAACTCGCCCAGCAGGTTAAAAGCTGGGAATTTGAGCAGCCCGTGCTTGACCGCCGCCATCGTGACGGTCAGATCGGCGGGCAGGCATTCGGGGGCAGCCTCGCCGGTGTCGCAATCCACACCGGAGGGGCAATCCACCGCGACCACGACCGGCGGATCGGGCAGCTCCAGCAGGCGCCGGCGCGCAGCATCCAACACGGCGGCCAGATCAGGCTTGAGCGGCAAGCGCGTGCCGGTGCCTAATACACCGTCCAATAACAAGGCGTGATCGCCGAGCAGGGCAGCCAGTTGGGTTGGGTCCACGGCCTGGGACAGGTCAATGACCTGCCCGCCGGAGGCGCACAGCCGGGCGATCAGCGGATCGTCGGCCGGGCGCGGGCGCAGCAGGATAGCTGTGGCGCGCCAGCCTTCTTGAGCCAGGTAATCCAAAGCGACCAGCGCGTCGCCGCCATTGTTGCCAGAGCCGACCAGTCCCAGCGCGCCGCCTTCTGCCAGGTAACCATATTCTTCCAGGATCACCTCGGCCAGGCCGCGCCCGGCGTTCTCCATTAACTGCGCATAGCTTACACTGCTGGCGTCGGCCTGGCGCTCAACGGCTTGCATTTGGGCGACGGTAAGGTATTTCATTAGTTGAAACTCCTCGATCCTTCAGTTCATTATAGAAGATGATGACGGACAGGCGCTAGCCCTGCCAGGCTGCCGACAATAAAGCCGCGCAATCGGGCGGATTGGATTGGCGGATCGCCAATTCTGGCGCGCTGTGCCAGGCAGCCAGGCGGCGCAGCGCGGCAGCCAGGTCAGCCATTAGCGCCTCGCTGAGGGCTACGCCGGCTTCCAGGTGCAGCGTTTTGATCTCAAAAAGCTTGTCTGCCCGATGGGCTTTGGCGTCTAACCGACCGATGATCTGGCCGCGCCATAATATCGGCAGGCTGAAATAGCCATAGATGCGCCTGGGGGCTGGCGTGTAACATTCGATGGTGTAATCGAAGTTGAATAACTGGCGCGCCCGCTGCCGGTCGGATACCAGCGGGTCGAAGGGGGAGAGCAGCGTGGTGAGCGTGGCAACGCGCCCGCCAGCGGCGACCTGTTCGAGCAGGCCGAACTGTTCGGGGTGGATATATGCGGGGTCTTCAAATCCCTGCACCTGCACCTGCGCCAGCAGACCCTCAGCGACCAACGCTTGCAGTTGTCCGAACACCTCTTTCTTGGGCTGGCGGAAATAATCGGGAATCCAGGCCGGTAAGGCGACGCCCAGGGCGCGCACGGCGCGCAGGGTTTGCGTGCGGCAGACCGCCTCAGTAGAGGGGGCTGCGGCGTCGTCCCAGCCTGGCAGGACGCGTTCGCGCCGGTCATACACGCGCTGGAATTTCTGGCGACGGGCGATCATCAACTCGCCGGTCATGAACAGGGCTTCCAGGGCGTTTTTTTCTTCTTTCCAGTTCCACCATCCGCCGGAGGGGCGGTCTTTATTCTCAAAATCAGCCGAGCGCACCGCGCCGTTCTGTTGCAGGTGGGCGCGCATCCGCTCGATAGCCTGTGGGTTTTCGCGTATCCAGTTCACCGCCCAGCGCGCCGGCCAATCTTTGGCTCGAATCGCGTCCAGCATGATGCGGCGGTACAGGGGATAGTCCTCGATAGGCAGGAAGCAGGCGGCGTGCGCCCAATATTCGAACAGCGCCCCCTCCGCAAGTAGCTCGTCCAGCCAGGCGGGTGGGTAATCGCCCAGGCGACTCCACAGCGTCAGGTATGGGCTGCGCGCCACCACGTGGATGGTGTCAATTTGCAGAAAGCCCATGCGGCGGATCATCGCCAGCACATCGCGCTGGGTGGCGGGCTGCTCCGGCAGGCGGTCCAGGCCTTGCGCCGCCAGCATGAGCTGGCGGGCGGTGGGGAGGGAGATGCTATACATAAAACCATTCCGGGTAAGATGACATTTTACCATCAGAGTTTATCATACCTGGAAGAACTGGCTGGTTGTTAAGCCGGTAGCGACGGGTTCGCGCTCGAACCCGCCATTTTCCTGGTGTCAGGCGGGCTTTGCCGGTCTAATTTTCCTCAATGCCCACCTGCCAGCGCGCTTTCGTGGAAGGAGCCAGTTGGGATTGCGCGGTAAGGGGTTTGTGGGTCGCAGAACCACCACCCACTCTTAATCAATCAGATTGGACGCCCTGAAAGGGTGACAGAAAATTCATATCTCGAAGCGTCAACAATCATGATAACGACCTCGATCGGTTTATTCGAGCTGAAGGTGATGCGGCGATCCACCAGTAAGGGGCTGCCGGTTGGAATTTGAAGCAGTTCTGCCTGAAGGAAATCAGCCACAAAGGCCTTGATATTGTCCCGGGCTGAGGTAATTTTAATCCCGTATTTCGATTCGATATGCTGATACAAAGAAACAAAAGTACCGGTATCCATTAATATTCCAGGAACGAGATCGTAAATGATGTAATTGGTAATAATTGCAATCGGTTTCCCATTAGCCAGTTGAATACGTTGAATCCGCACGACTTCCGTTTCCGGGGGCAGGAGCAGATCCTCTAAAACGTTATTGGGTGGAATGGCCATATCAATATACATGCTTTTCGATTGCACGGTATATCCCTTGGCTTCCAGCGTTTCTGAAAACGAGGTCACGTAGTTCAATTTTTGCGTGGTTTTATTATCCAAGACTTCGGTGCCGCGTCCTTGTTGGATATTGATATATCCCTCCTGCTCTAGCAACTGCATGGCTTTCCGTAAGGTCGTTCGGCTAACGCCGAATTTTTCGCATAGATCGGGTTCCCTCGGCACAAGAGATCCGATTGGATAAGTCTCATTCAAGATCAGTTCTTTCATTTGTGAATAAACCTTCATATACGAAGGAATATACCTTTTCATCAGCGGCTCCTGAATAGATCGCATAGGTTTTCTGCCATTAAATTTACATCATTATGTTTATCGTGTCAATTGGCAAAGAACTGAAAGATTATATTTTTGGCAGAAAAAACGACCTGGAATTATTTTCGGGCAATATTTGAAATATTTCATAAAAAATAACGGATAAAATGAAATAATTTTGAAAAAACCTGCATAATTTCGATCATTAATCATAAAAATATGATCCTATCCTCCCACGCCAGTTATTAGACTGGATTCGGAATCTCACGATCGAGAATGGCTGATAAAACGAATCCGTTGACAGATAAACATAGTTATGTTATTGTTAATTCATAGTAACTATTCGGCAAAAAAACCGCTAAAAAACTCATGTCGAACCCGTTAGCGAAAGAAAGGTAATGATGTCTATCGCGCAACGCAAGGTCAATTTCAGATCAACGAGGAAGAGTATATGACCCTGTCTGGGGAGCAGCTTGCCAGGATGATAGATATCAGCGCGGTAAAAGCCGATTCCACCCGGTCTGAGGTGGAGGCGATTATCAACGCTGCCAGGAAATATCAATTTATTGCCGTGTTTACCTTGCCATGCTTCGCGAGCTATGCGAAGAGCCTTATGGTAGGTGAAAGCGAGATTTTACTCGGCGGCACAGTGGGTTTCCCGTCCGGTTCTTCGACGACAGAAACGAAAGCCTTCGAAGCCAGCGAATTACTTGGCATTGGCTGTGATGAATTGGATATGGTCATCAACATCGGAAAGCTGAAATCGAAGCTGTATGATGATGTAGCGACCGACATTCGGGAAATCGTTAAAACGGCGGGATATGCGCCGGTGAAAGTCATCCTGGAAGTCAGCCTGTTGACCAACGATGAAATAGACGCCGGGGCTAAAATTGTTCGAGATAGTGGAGCGAGATTTGTCAAAACGGGCACTGGATGGAGCGGCCCAACGACCATCGAGCATATCCAAACCATCAAACAAGCCATTGGGGATTCAATTGATATCAAGGTCGCCGGCGGAGTACGCCATTTAGATATTTTGCTTAAAATCCATGAGATGGGGGTATCCAGATTTGGATTAGGTCATGAAGCTGCCATCACCATGATGAAAGAGTTTTCTAAAAAATATGTGGAGCCGGCATGAACGACCAACTCTTGGCCTTTGACCTGGGCACGGGCGGCGTAAAAGCGTCTATCTTCGACGAAGCGGGGGATTCTGTTGCGCAAAGTTTTGTCGCTTACGACACGGATTACCCGAAGAGCGGTTACCACGAGCAAAATCCAGAAGATTGGTGGAAAGCTGTCATGCTATCCACCAAGAATTTGTTGTTGAATTCGGCGGTTGATGCGAAACGGATTGTCTGTATCGCCGTCTCCGGTCACAGTCTTGGGGTCGTCCCAATAGGGAAGTATGGGGAATTGTTATCGAAAGCCGTCCCGATCTGGTCGGATGCACGAGCGATAGACCAGGCGAATGTCTTCTTCCACAACCTTTCTCAAGCAGAGTGGTATCTAACCACCGGCAATGGCTTCCCGGCCCAGCTCTATTCGATTTTCAAGATCATGTGGTTCAAGAAGCATACCCCTGAGCTATATGACAAAACGACGAAATTTATCGGCACCAAGGACTACATCAACTATTTGCTCACTGGCAAGCTTTGTACAGACTTTTCTTATGCTTCTGGATCGGGTGTATATGACCTGAAGGCCTGGAAATACCACTCTGAATATATCCAAAATTCGGAGGTATCTTTTGACAAGTTTCCTGAGATTGTCCCATCTTCAGAGATTATCGGCGCAATCTTGCCCCAGGTAGCCCAAGAGCTTGGATTAAACCAGGAGGTGAAAGTTGTTTGCGGGGGGGTAGATAACGCCTGCATGGCGTTGGGCGCTGGCTGTGTGGGAGACGGCATGGCATATACCTCTTTGGGTTCATCAGCCTGGATCGCGGTTTCCGGACACGAACCGATCGTTGACCGGCAGAACAAGCCTTACGTTTTTACCCATTGTATACCCGGCATGTTTGTCTCGTCTGCCGCCATATTTTCGGCTGGCAGCTCTTTCCAATGGCTGAGAGATACAGTCTGTCGCAACCTGCTCGTGGAAAAAGAACCTTACAATGCGATGACTTTGCTCGCTTCGCAGTCGCCGGTAGGGGCGAATAAACTGCTCTTTAACCCGAGCCTGGCTGGCGGTTCGAGCCTGGACAAATCCGCGAACATCAAGGGAGGATTTCACGGTCTCAGGCTGGGACATACCCAGAGCGATCTGATCCGGAGCGTGATGGAGGGAATTTGTTTAAACCTGAGGGTCGCCCTGGATGTTATGGAAAGATATACACCTATAACTGATGATATGTTAATCGTTGGCGGCGGCGGGAAAAGCCAGTTTTGGCGTAGTCTATTTGCCGATATTTTCAAGAAAAGCATTGTCGAGACGAATGTGGGGCAGGACGCCGGGTCGCTGGGGGCGGCAAGTTTAGCAGCCGTTGGAATTGGACTTTGGAAAGATTTCGGAGTTATCACTCAAATCCATCAGATGCAGAGCAAGATAGAGCCAGACCCCATCAACTCCGAGAAATACGAAACCATCCTGGGCTTGTTCAAGAAATTAGCTGAGATCGATTCGGATATCGGGGAAATGATTGAGCAGACAAATTGGTAATCACAGGTCACAATGGCGAAGATCGGACAAGAGAGGTGACGATGAATTAAATTCCAACGATCCTATTGTGTATCGAACATGGATTTTAAGATTCTAATCTAATCAGAGGAGAATAAAATGAAGAAGTTTTCGACCATCCTGTTATGTATTGCTCTGGCAGTTATCGTCCTGGTCAGTAATGGCGGCTGCAGCCCCAAACCCGTTGCAACGCCCGCCCCAGAAAGTGAACTGGCTGCGCCAGTACAGCCTGCATCAGAAGTAAAACCAGCTTCCGTCGCAGATAGCAAAATTGAAGCCGCGATTAAGTCCCTGGACCCCAATCGTGGTCAAGGGAAAACCATTGGCGTTGTCGCATTCTTTCAGGCCAATGACTGGAACCGAAACGCGTTGAAAGCCATCAAGGATAATCTTGAAAAGTACAAATATACTGTGAATATCATTGATGGGAATGGCGACGCAGCAAAAATGAACGCGGCTGTTGATACGCATATTGCCAATAAAGTGGATGGCATCATTATGGCTGGCGGCGATGGAACTGCTTTGAAATCTGGATGTCAAAAAATTGTTGAGGCAGGCATCCCTTACACAGTCATTGACATGTTCCAGGAAGGCGCAATCACCAACGTCATGGCGGACAATTGGGGCGGCGGCACCCAACTTGGACTCTATGTTGTCAACGCCACTCAAGGAAAAGGCAAAGTCCTGATCCTGGACACGCCCAGTTGGGTTACATTGTTAGCTCGTGCAGATTCTGCGGATGTGGTCTTCAATCCTTTCCGGAGCGATGATCCGACCAAAGGCATTACGGTTGAACGGTTCGATATTGACGCTGGCAATGCGGTAACCGACGCTCAGACCAAAGTTGCTGCTGCACTGGCGGCGGATCCGGATAAGAATATCAAAGCCATTGTCACGACCTGGAATCTTCCGGCTGTGGGCGCCTATGCAGCCCTGAAAGCTGCCGGTCGAACCAAGGACGTCGTCATTGCCAGCGGCGACACGGGCAAGGATGTCTTGCAAGCGATGCGCGAGCCAGAAGCGGGCAAATGGGTGTTTATGGGACAGAATTCCTATGTATTAGGAACCCGCGCAGCCCAGGGCCTTGACCTGGCGCTGAATGGCAAGCGAGATTTGGTTCCTTACGCTCAATTCGGCCCGACTTACTTTGTGTCCAACCTGGGCGGAGCAGACGACCCTGTCATAGATGGGTCTGAAATCAAGTTGCAGAGTCCAGAACAGCACTGGAAAGAAGTTTTCGGAACTGAGTTTGGAACGATCAGTCAATAATTCGTAGTCTCCCATAGGGTAAGGCGTGGTCTTGATCGCGCCTTACCCTATATCTATTTTGAGAGGAAGTCTGAAGATTACCCTTTATGCTGCTACCCTGGGATGTCTTTGCGCCCCGCGCCGGGGTCGGCTCAACTGCTGAAGCCGTTAGTAACTTTAACCAAATTTGAAATTCAAAATAGTTTATCCGCTTATCACTCAATACTGATATAAAATAGACGCTCAGAAACGCTTGCATTCATTCTACAATTATTGAGATTTGATCCGCCCAGGATCGAAAGTTATCTACCGAAGCTAAAGCCGTGTTTTATCAGGAGGAGCGCTTGTCAGATACTGTAGTTGCCAGAATTCGGGATGTAAAGAAAAACTTCGGAGCGACCAAAGCGCTGGATGGGGTGGACCTGGATATCTGCGCAAATGAAGTGCATGCGATTGTTGGATCGAATGGCGCTGGTAAATCTACCCTGATGAAGACATTGGCGGGCGAATATGTGCCGGACGAGGGTCGCCTGTATTATCTTGACAAAGATATTACCGGTTTATCGCCATTAGAGATTCAAAAGAATGGCATCCAGGTTGTCCATCAAGTTTTGAATATAGTAGAAAGTATGTCCATCTTGGAGAATATCCTGGTTGCATTCCCCCCAACCAATAATGGAATACTCAATTGGAAAGAGGGGCGGGCGCGGGTTCGAGAAATCCTCAATTTCATTGATATCCAATTTGATCTGACAAAACCAGCCGGGGAGCTTTCGATTTCGGAGCAACAATTCGTCATCCTAGCCAGAGCCTTAGTCAACAAACCCAAAGTGCTGGTGCTGGATGAACCAACTTCCAGAATCGGTTTAGAGGAAACAAAAAAACTGTTTGAGGTGATTCGAAAATTAAAAGCTCATGGCACGACGACGATCTATATCTCCCACCGGATCGAAGAGATCTATCAAATCTGTGACAAGATCAGTGTATTTCGAGATGGGCGGAGAATTGACACGCGGGCGACGACAGATCTGTCAAAAGAGGAACTGGTGACGATGATGCTGGGGAAGAAATTAGACGTCTTTTTCCCCAAATCTGTGGTCAATACTGGAGGGGAGGTTTTACAGGTACGCGATCTCCGGTATAAAGACAAATTAGATGGCGTCAGCTTTACCGTCAAGCACGGGGAAATCGTCTCCATTGTTGGGGCAGTTGGGGCCGGGAAAACAGAGATCATCAATTTGATCTACGGGATTCTGAAACCGGATGGCGGCGAGATTTGGATTGATGGTCAACCTGTTCCTAACGGCCACTCTCCCGGCAGAGCAATCAAGTATCTGGTTGCCCTGATCCCGGAAGATCGAGCGATACAAGGGATGATCGAAAGTTACCCGGTGAAGAACAATCTCACCGCGATTAACATGAAGAAGTTTTCGAAATTCTCCTTGATCAACTCTTTGTCAGAGAGCCGGCTGGCGCAATCTTTGAGCGATCAACTGGCAATCATCCCCAATGATATCGAACATCCGATGAATGCGCTCTCCGGCGGAAATCAACAAAAGGTTGTCATCGGGAAGTGGATGGCAGACCGTTATAAATTATATCTTTTGGATGAAGTCACTGCGGGTGTTGATATCGGCGCCAAGTCACAAATCTATCAGGTTTTAGGCGACCTGGCCGATGGTGGCGCAGGAATCGTCCTGGCAACCGGAGATATCGAAGAGGCAATCGGTTTGAGCGATCGCATTCTCATCCTCTTCAAAGGTCGGATCATTAAAGAAGTGGATCCAAAATATATAACCAAGGATAATATTTTAGCTTACATCATGGGAGGCGATCAAGTTGCGCAGCCAGGTGAATAAATTCATCCGTTTATACGGGATGCCGTTTGGCTTATTGATCCTTTTAGTGTTGGTGCAAGGTGTTTATCACCAGGTACCCTTGTTCTCCCTCTTGAATATTAAACATATTCTGCTTGAAACTGTCAGTATTGCGCTGACCGCGCTTGGATTATCGTATATCATGATTAGCGGGGAGGGAGACTTATCGTTCGCTGGTATGTTCAGCCTGCTGACGGTGGCTTTTGCCTTGATCGCCAATTCCACGGAAAGTTTTTCCATCTCGTATCTCACAGTTACCGCGTTTGCTATGCTGGTTAATCTTTTGATTGCAATCCTCGTAACGAAGCTCAAATTTTCTTCGTTCATCGTCTCAATTGCGATTATGTTCATGGCGAATGGGGTGGAAAAGGCTTTACACCAGCAAACTACCCTGATCCAAAATCCTGGCATTGTCTCATTTGCAACCATTGAATTTGGATTGCCTCAGGTGGTGTGGCTGGCGGCAATCGTGTATGGCATTTCTTACTTCTTAATTAACAAAACCAAGTTTGGTTTCTCCATGCGGATCGTTGGGGAAAATAAGAATGCGGCGATTGAGGCAGGCATCAATACCAACAAAGTGAAGATTTTTGCTTATCTCATCGCCGGTTTGTTGATTGGCCTGGCTGCGGCTATTGAAAGTACACGCGTTGGCGCCATCTATGAACAAGGAAAATTTTACATGCTGCCGGTCTTTGCCGCTTGTTTCCTGGGATCATCCATGTTCGTACCAGGCCGGGTAAACGTGTTTGGAACGCTGGTCGGAGCGTTATTTTTAGGGGTGATAGAGAAATTCATGAATATGATCAATGTCGAATCTTATATTGTGTCCATTGCGCAGGGCGCCATTCTTATCATAGCGGTTGGGCTGGTGGCTTATAAAAATCGAGATAAGATCGAACAGGTTAAGTTATAAGAAAAGGTTAATTCGCTCTTATGAACAAGCAGGGTGTCCCCATTCTCAGGAATATCAGATTTCGCTTCCCATCCTCTCAGATGTTGATGTTTTTAGCGTTGATCTTTGCCGTTTTTGTGATCTTTACTTTTTTCATACCCAACTTTAGTTACATCCGCATTGCCAACCTGAACAATATGTTGACTGATTCGGTTATCCCCGCTATCTTTGCTTTTGGGATGGGTATGATTATCGCGGTAGGCGGCTTCGATCTTTCGCTTGGGCATATTGCCAGTATGGTCGCTCTCATCATTGCATATTTGATGAGCGGAGGAATCAAATTCGACCCGATTTCTGCAATCCTGGTTGGGGTGGTCGCCGCCGCTGGGGTCGGCGCGATCAATGGCCTTCTGGTATCACGGATGGGGATTTCATCTTTCATTGTGACGCTGGGAATGCAATTCCTGATCATTGGCGTCAGACAGATCATAACCCGAGGTCAGTCGGTATACATAAGCAATGCCGTCTTCAAGTCGCTGGCAAAAAATGAGCTGGGCATATCCAACCTGGTAATTATACTGGTCGTTATTGCAGTGTTATGTTATTTGCTGATGGAAAAAAGTACCTTCGGGCGTAAGGTTCAATTCGTCGGTGAAAACATTGAAGCAAGCCGTTTTATGGGGATAGATGTCAGACAATTTACCATGTATACCTTCATCATCGGGGCGGCGTTAGCGGCTATTGGAGGGGCGCTGTTTGCCGCCCGGGCTGGAGCAGTGCAAATCAACAGCGTCGATTCTAAGTTGTTGGATGCGATCACCATAGCTGTCTTTTCAGGGGTTATATTTGCCAGATTTCGGGTTGTCGGAATTATCATGGTGGCAATCCTTATTTCGATGATCAGCACGGGGATGAGCATGTTGGGCATCAAAACCGAATGGATTGAATTCATGAAGGGATTAATTTTACTCTCATCCATATTTCTTGCAAAGTTCATGAGCTCGAAACTGTTCAATTGAACCTTCAAATATCCCACAAGTTCAAGAGGAGTCAAAAAACAATGGATATCGTAAAACTATTCAGTTTGGAAGGCAAGAAAGGGTTTATCACCGGAGGCGCGCAAGGGATTGGTAAAACGATAGCCAGCGCATACGCGGAGATGGGCGCTGATGTCGCAATTGTGGATTTAGATTTTATGAAGGCGCAGGCAACCGCCGCAGAGATTGCGAAAAAGACCGGTAGGAATGTACTGGCCTACTCATGCAACGTAGCCGATCCAGAGAGCGTTGGGCAAATGATTACAGCCTATGAAAAGGATTTTAACCAGATCAACTTTGCTGTAAATAACGCCGGCATTTTTACGCCAGATGCGGCAATAGATATTTCCCCCGAAGCTTTTAAATCTGTGATTGATGTGAACTTGAATGGCGTATTTTTTACCGCCCAGGCAGCCGCGCGGTTGATGGTCAAGCGCCAGAGCGGCGGTTCGATCATCAGCACGGCCTCCATGTCGGCGCGGATCATCAATCAGCCCCAGACGATCGCGAATTATTGCGCCTCAAAAGCCGGCGTCGTGCATTTGACGAAGGCGCTGGCGGTAGAATGGGCAAAATATCAGATACGGGTGAACTGTGTCAGTCCCGGCTACATCCAGACCGAATTGATCGCATCCTTGAAAGATTTGCTGCCTGTCTGGTCGGCCAAGATGCCGGAGGGCAGCCGGTTAGGATTCCCAGAGGATCTAATCGGCTTGTTTGTTTATTTAGCAAGCGACGCCTCCCTATATGCCACCGGTTCCGATTTTGTCATTGACGGTGGGTATACGATTCTGTAAATACTCCCGTGGATCATGACAACGCGGTAAGCAAGGGAATATTTGCTTACCGCGTTTTGTTCAAGTGGATAGGCTGTTTGGGTGGAGACGTTATAGCTCAAAGATGACCTGGATTCACACCATCAACGGAAACTATTGACATGCAGTTTGCTGGCGGGTTTATTTGTTTACCTCTGACTACTATGAAAGGTCGGCTGTGATACAATTTTGGCATGTCCGACGTTCAAAGGCCTTATTTCATTTGGGATTATGATCTCACAGAAGCGGATGTGCGGGCTATTCTGGCGGGCGATGACGAGTTGCAAAAAGCCTGGATGACTGCGCGGTTGTTGGAATCGGCGCGTTACGAGGACATCTGGGGTTATATTACCCTGGCTGAACTGCGCGAAATCTTCCCAAAACTGCAATTAAAGCCACCAGTGCGCGCGGCCTGGGAATGTGCATTGTCTTTTTGGGCAAAGAACACTGCTGATCATGGTTAATATTGCGCTGCAAGATCGTTTTCTAGGAAAGTTTTTTGCGGGACCGTTGGGCGAAGATTTCTACTTAACAGGTGGAACGGCCCTGGCGCGCTTTTACTTTCACCATCGCGAAAGCCTAGACCTGGATTTATTCACGAACAATCAAATGCGGGATTTTGCTCAGGTCAATCAGAATGTATTACAGATATTGATAACGTTAGATTTACAAATAAAGAGCCAGGTTGTTACAGATACCTATATCCAGTACATCGTGACCGACGAGGCTAATAAATCTCTAAAAATAGACCTGGTTAAGGACATACCTGTTCACTTTGGCAAGCTGGTTGAACATGATGGGATTCGAGTAGACAGCCTGGAGAATATCGGCTCAAACAAAGTTTTAGCGATTTTGGGGCGCACCGACGCCAAAGATTTTATTGACCTATATTGGATTTTGAACCGCGCCCAGCTCGATTTTGATGATTTGTATCGGTTGGCGAAAGAAAAAGACCTGGGTCTTTCCGAATTTTATCTGGCGTTTGCATGCCAGGCTGTTGACCAAATTCGAATGATTCCACAGATGCTTGAGCCGATATCGTGGGATGCAGTGAAAGCTTTCTATCTATCCCTCGCCCATAATTTGCTTGCTCGAATTAAGCCCGAAAAATAGTCCAGTTTATTTGACCATCAACGGAAACCACTGACCCAGCAGTTCGCTGGCGGGTTTGCCGTAGATCGAGGGCGAGTTGTCGCGCAGGGCGGCGGCGGGGTTGAAGCCGGCGGAGATGAAGCCGCTCAACCAGTCGCGGCTGTTGGCGGATTGGAGGGCGGTTTGATAGCAATCCACCTGCGCCTGCAAATCAGGGTCGGAGGGACAGGCGACGGACAGGATCAGCGGTTTGCCAGCCAGGGCTGAGAAAGCGCGCAAGGAAACATCCATCCAGTGATCAACCGAATCGCCCAGGGCGGCCTCCAGGTTTTGACCGGAGGCGAGGTTCAGGTCGAGGATGACGCGGTCGAAGCTGCTCAGGAAGGCGGGCGCGGCGGCGATGTTGCGGGCCGGCATAGCCCAGATGAGTTGCCCCGCGTAATGCTGGCGTGTTTCGGCGATCAGGTTTTGCCAGCGCGTTTCGGCGTCCGGCGGCGCTCCAGAGGGTGAGCCGTCGGCTAATATTCCCCCAGGCAAGGCGGGCGAGAGCCAACCGCCGCCCAGGATCAACGCCGACGCGCCGGCGCGGGTAGCCAGGTCGGCCTGGTGCAAAGCAAACAGGCGATATTGTTCGAACCAGACTTGCCACCAGGAATCGTCGCGCGGGGCGCTGCTCCACCATTCATCCTGGTCTATCAGGAAGCGCGGTGTGGGGCGTAGGGCGACCTTTAGCCCGGCGGACTGCCCGGCCTGGATTTGCAGCGCCAGGTCGGGGTACAAGGCATCCTGGCCGGGGGTTTGCTCCAGCAGCGGCAACAGGTTGCCCGGCGCGGCGCGGCCATAAGTCCAGGTGGGGCTGAGCAGCAGCCAGTTCGCCCCGCTCGTCTGGATGTTCTGTAGCGCCTGAGGCAGCAGCTCGTTCCAGGTGGGATGGTAGGCGGGCAACAGTTCTACGCCAGCCCAGTAGCCGTTGCCGCGCCCGGTGACATTTTCGACCGGTGATAACACCGCGCTGGCGCCGCCCGACCAGGCAGCCCAGGCGTTGACCGCGTCGGTGAGCGTTTGGGGCTGGGCGCCGATTTTCAAGGCGCGTCCAGAGCTGGCTGCGCCTGGCGTCTGGGCGTCGTCGGCCAGACTGCATTGCCCGTTGCGGCAATAGCGGTAGCTGAATTGACCCGGCAGGCGCAGCGGGCTGTATAGGACATAAGCCCAGCGATTCTCGCCCATCTTCCACATTGGCAGCGGTTCGCTCCAGCCGATCAGCGGGTTGAACTGGATGGAGATAAAATCGGCGGCGGGGGTGTCTTGCGGGACAGTCAAAGAGAAGGTCAGCGGAGCGGGTGGGTCGGTGGGGCTGTCGTACCAGCTTTCCACCCGGTCTTCAATTAAGCCGGTTTGATGCGGGACGATCAACTGGCGCAGGCGGAAACGGCCTTCGGCGTCATGTTCAGCGTTCCAGAATCCATCGCCCAGGGTGTATTTATAGCGCAAGTCGGCCCCGGCTGGCAGCGCGGCGGTGATGGTATAGCGTCCATCGGGCAGGCGGCTCAGGGTGGGCATACGGGCGGGCAACACGCTCATCCCGCCAGCCAGGTTGGCAAAAGTATCGCCGAATTGGAGCAGGTTGCCGGCCATGCGCAGCGGCACGACTGGCAATGTGCCTTCCGGCATTGTAACGACAAAGACGATGTTAACGAACTCAGCCGCTTCCAGCTTGACCGGCGTGGGGGTCGTGGCGCCTTCGGCTACCAGCGCCCCTTGTTGGAAGACCCGATACGAGCCATCCAGCGCCATGACGACCAGGTTATGCACCGCAGGCGGCAGACCTTCTAGCATGAACGAGCCATCCGCGCTGGTCAGGGTTTGGGCTCCGCCGGCGCTGACCAGCAGGTTAGGGATGGGTTGATTGCTGGCGGCGTCCACGGCCTGCCCCTGAATGCGCCCGCCAGGCAAAGCATAGGCGGTGTCGGTCCAGCGGCTGATCACATCCTGCACGCTGCTGCCGGCGTCCACATGCAGCAAGCGGTAGCGCACCGCGCTGCCATCCGAGAGGTGTTCGGCGACCCGCACGGGGCCGGCCTGACGCTCATAGCGGTATTTGAGCAGCGAACCGATCGCGAACGGCGCGCTCAACTGGTAGGAGCGCCCTCCCCCGCCCGAATCGCCGGCCGCTTGCATCGGCAGCAACTGCGTGTTCAAAGCCAGGCCAGTCACTTCATCTAATATGGAAAGATAGAGCGGTTCGCTGGCCGGACTGCCCGGCGGGGCCTGGACGGTAAAGCTGACCAGCGTTTCGGCGAGCGGCGGTAGGGGCGTGGAGGGGGGCAATCCAGCCGGCGGGGCGGCGATAAATTCGCGCAACCCGGGAATTTCGGGAAGGGCGGGCATATTACAGCCTGCCAGGGAGAAAGTGAGCGCAACGAGCAGGAGCGAGTTGAGCGTGCGTCGAAGAATCATGCCAGGGTACCTTGAGCGTGGAGGTGCAAGAAATGTTCCGGAATAATTTTTATAAAGATGCTTTCTTATGGAAAGTATTTCTCATAGTTGCCGTGACTGCCAATCCAAAACCGGGTCACCGTATTTGCTTCCCATACTCCTTAAGCGCGAAACCCCCGTGTCGCCGGCGCGTACTCCGATCCAATTCGTAGTAAGCCGACCAGAACGATGGAAGGACGATTGAATTCATTTGGTTCATGTCACGATTACTTTACCACAATCCTAGCCTCCCTTCAAGCTTTTGACGTTGTGGAGCGTATCCCGACTAAATAGCCCTATGCTGACCCGCCTGGCGCTGATCGTCGCGAGTACGAGGCGGAAGCTTATTCATTCGCGGTCAACCGCATCTACTATGCAGTATTTTATGCGGTCAGTGCGGCCTTGCTGGAACGGCAGCAATCCTTTGTAAAGCATTCTGGGGCGCGGGCTGCTTTTTACCAACAGATCATCAAGACAGGGTTGATGGAGGTTGAATGGGGCAAGTTTAGGGTGTGTTTGTTGCCGCAGGCGCCAGTGTGGCAGCAATTTTTTTCGCGAGAGCGGGGCGGCGGATGAGTCAAGCGTGATGCGCACAGCCGGAAAGCCCAAAAATATGCCTGCAAAAAACTTCAGCTTAGGGTATAATCATCCTTCGTTTGGTTGCTTTTCTTTGCGATGCGAAGTGAGCGGAGACGGAAAATTTTCTCTGAAAGGTAAATCTAGATAATCGTATGTCCACAAAACGTACCTATCAACCCAAGATTCGGCGCCGCGTGCGCGTACATGGTTTTCGCAGCCGGATGTCTACGCCGGATGGGCGCAAGGTGCTCAAAGCCCGGCGGGCGAAGGGTCGCTATCGCCTGACCGTGACGATGAATAATCATTGCAAGAAAATCAATTGGAACAGTTAGTTGTCTGACAGCCAGG
>Ga0172371_10004755_pt1 | contig 20373 bp, 21 predicted proteins | sample Lak12m_FD_114543 | JGI IMG/M metagenome (GOLD analysis project Ga0172371, IMG submission 114543) | Freshwater microbial communities from Kabuno Bay, South-Kivu, Congo - kab_022012_12m | ecosystem: Environmental > Aquatic > Freshwater > Lake | place: Democratic Republic of the Congo: South-Kivu... | reverse complement strand
GGGGTTGGTGAGCTGCCCCAGCAGATATCCCTCGTGGCCATGCACGTGCACGCCGTCGATCTGCATGGCTTTGGCGTCGGCGGCGGCCTGCCCGGCGGCCCGCACGATGCGCCGGCACTCGTGGTCGAGGAGCGGACGGCACTGGATCGCGGGGATGTAGAAGCTTGGGTTCCACGAGGCCGACACCGGGAGCCGGTGCTTGGTCAGCAGGCACTCCGGTGAGCCGACCCGGCCCACCCCGGCCGAGAGCTGGACGAAGAAGCGGGCGCCGTAGGCGTGGCAGGCAGTGGCGATGTCGCGCCATCCGGAGAACACGCTGCGCGAGCGGTCCAGGCGGGGGAAGTAGCTGACGCCGCCGGGCTCGGTGACCGCGGGATCGATGTCGTGGCTCACGGGGATCAGGCCGGAGATGAGCAGCCCGGCGCCGCCGCGCGCCCGCTCGGCGAAGTAGCGCACCATGCGCGCGCTGGGCCGGCCCGACTCCTCAGACATGGAGATGTTGCCGATCGGCGCCAGGGCGATGCGGTTCTTCAAGGTGAGGCCGTTGATGCGCACGCTCGAGAAGAGGTGCTCGTAGGGGTGGAGCCGCCCGGCCAAGCGAGCCTCGTCGAGCCGCGCGTCGTCCAGGAACCAGTGGCCGTAGCCGGCCGTGAGCCGCGCGATCGTCTCGTCGCTGTCCATGTCCATCCCCTCCGTCTCGCGGACAGCCTACGTGCCGCGGCCGGCCTTGGGAAGCCGATCGGCCGCCGCGGCGCGGCCGCGCCGCAGGGCTGGCCGGGAGTGCGGCGTAGAGTACCTCCGAAGCTGCGGCCGGCGACAGCCTGGCCGAGCGTCACGACCAGCGGAGGTGCGCATGGAGCTGCAGACGGCCACGCCGGAGCAGGCGCGCCCGCACGGCACGACCCGCGCCTGGGGCCTCACCCGCCGGCAGTGGGTGGGGGCGGGCGTGCTCCTGGCCGCCGTAGTCCTCAGCTTCGTCCTGTACGAGCTCCTCAACGCGGCGCCGGCGGCGGGACGCTGGCCGGCCTTCTTCGCCTTCGACCCGCGGTCCGGAGAGCTCGTCCAGCCGCTGACCGGCGCCGGGCGCTACCAGACGTTCGTGCTCAAGAGCTGGGCGGACGAGCGCATGCCCTTCGTCCCCTGGCTCGCCGTCCCCTACCTCTCGTACCTGCTCGTCGTCCCGCTCGTCGTGCCGGTGCTGAACCTCGCCGCCGGCACCTTCCGCCGCTTCGTCACGCTCACCCTCGCCCTCGTCGTCGCGGAGCTGCTCCTCGCGCTCGCCTACGTGCTGTTCCAGACCAACGTCATCCGCGACGTGCCGGCCGGGGAGGGCGCCGGCGGCGCGCTCGTGCGCCTCGTGTGGGGCAACGACCGGCCCTTCAACGGCTTCCCCAGCGCACACGTCGCGCTGACGACCATCGCGATCGTCGCCCTGTGGCGCCTGCGGCGCCGCTACCCCAGGGCGAGCTGGGCCCTCATTGCATGGCTCTGCCTCATCTACCCCGCCACGCTGATGCTGCGGCAGCACTACCTGATCGACGTGTACGCCGGCGTCTTCGTCGGGTTCGCCGTGTACTGGGCCTGCATGTTCGCGGTCGAGCGCCCGCGCCTGGTGCCGCGCGACGAGGCGCCCCTGACGCTGCCCTGATCTTCCGGGCGACTCCCGCCTCGCCCTCCGGTAGCATCGGAGCCGGCAAGCGACGGGAGGGACACATGCGCATCGTGGTGCACGGCCAGCAGGCGTTCGGCGAGGCGGTGCTGCAGGCGCTGCTGGCACGCGGCGACGACGTGGTGGCCGTGTACGCCGCGCCCGACAGGCCCGGCGGCCGGCCCGACCCCTTGGCGCAGGCCGCCGCGAGCGCGGGACTGCCGGTCTTTCAGCCGCAGACGTTCCGCGACGCACAGGTGCACGAGCAGTTCCGGGCGCTGGCGCCCGACCTGCAGGTGATGGCCTTCGTCACGCTGCTCATCCCCGAGTCGTTCCTCGCCGTCCCGACGCACGGGACGATCCAGTACCACCCCTCGCTGCTCCCGCGGCACCGCGGCAGGAGCGCGATCAACTGGCCGCTCATCACGGGCGAGACCGCGACCGGCCTCACCGTCTTCTGGCCCGACGCCGGGCTCGACACCGGCGACATCCTGCTGCAGAAGACGACGCCCGTCGGCCCCGACGAGACGCTGGGCGCGGTGTACTTCGAGCGCCTCTTCCCGATGGGCGTCGAGGCGCTGCTCGAGGCGGTGGACCTGGTGAAGGCGGGCGCCGCGCCACGGCGGGCGCAGGACCACGCGCTCGCGACCTACGAGGGCCCGTGCGAGCGCGGCAACGCACGTGTCGACTGGGGCAAGCCGTGGCGGCAGATCCACGACCTGGTGCGCGGCTGCGACCCGCAGCCGGGCGCGTGGACCACGTGGGGCGACGCCGTGGTGCAGCTGTACGGGACGGCGCCGCAGCCGGCCCGCGACCTCGCGGGCCTCGGCGGCGCCCCGGGCGAGGTCATCGAGGTGACGGCCGCCGGCGTGGTCGTCGCCTGCGCCGACGGCCGCATCCGGGTGTCACGGGTCAAGCCGGCCGGCGGCGGCAAGCTCGCGGCCGGCGAGTGGGCCGCCCAGGCCGGGCTCGCGCCGGGCGCGCGGCTCGGCTGATGCCGCGCGCGCCGGAGGAGACGGCCATGCCGCAGGCGACGACACCCGACCTGACCATCACGCGGGCGCAACAGCAGTTCACGGCCGCGCTCACGCAGATCCTCGTCTCCATCGTCGTGCTCAACCTCTTCGTCGAGTACGTGCACACGGTGGTGATCGACTCGTTCACACTCTCCATCGTGACCGCGGTGCTGCTGTGGGCGATGCTGCGCCTCATCACGCGCCTCGAGCACCGCGTCTCCGGCTACTTCCGCCGCAAGAAGGGCGCGGCGGCCCGCGTGCTGCGCATCCTGAGCGTGTGGGCGATCCTCTTCGTCAGCAAGTTCGTGATCATCGAGGTCGTCGCGCTGGCGACCGCGGGGCGCGCCGTGCTCGGAGAGTTCTTCGCGGTCGTCGCCATCGTCCTCGTGCTGATGGCCGCCGACTTCGTGGTGGGCCGGGTGTACCGCTGGCTCGGCCGGCCCGCAGCCACGCGGCCGGCCGGGGCAGCGAAGTGAGACGACGGAGACTGTGGTCACGCTCACGGTGTCAGGACCGACCGCCTGCCCCACGCCCTGCTCCAGCACGGGTTCGTGATGGCCTTCCTCTTCGGCGTCGCCCTGAGCATCGCGGCGCTGACCTTGACGCTGCTGACCGGAGCCGGGCGCGGCGCACCCGTCGTTGGGCCCGCTTCCGCAGATCACTCCTCAGCGACGTAGTCGCAGATCTTCTCCATCCAGTCCGCGATCCCGATCTCCTGCGGGCACAGCTCTTCGCACTCGCGGCAGGCGGTGCACAGCTCGGCCTTCTTGTCGTCCGCGAACCAGCCGTAGGAGACCCGCATCCCCGGCGCCCCGGTGCCGTAGATGACCGAGTCGTTGTACATGCCGAACACCTCGGGGATGCCGACGCCCTGCGGGCAGGGCAGACAGTAGCGGCACTGGGTGCAGTCGATGGGGCTGCCGGCGAGGTACGCGTCCCTGACCTCGCGGTAGACGGCGAAGTCGTCCTCGCCGAGCGTGCCCGCGGCGGCCTGATCGGCGATGGTCAGGTTCTGCTCGAGCTGCTGCATGTCGCTCATGCCCGAGAGCAGGAAGGCCACGTCGGCGTGGTCCCACACCCAGTGGAGGGCCCACTCGACCGGCGTCCACGGCGGCTCGCCGCCGGCCTCGCGCCGCGCGTTGGCGGCGGCCCAGAGCGCGGCGACCGAGTCCGGCGGGCGCCGCGACAGACGGCCGCCGCGCAGCGGCTCCATGACGATCACGCCGAGCCCCTTCGCGGCCGCGTACTCCAGCCCCGCGGTGCCGGCCTGGTACTCCTCGTCCATGTAGTTGTACTGGATCTGGCAGAGCTCCCAGAGGTCGGTGGCGTCGACGATCTCGGGGAAGAACTCATGCCGCCCGTGGAACGAGAAGCCGAGGTGGCCGATGCGGCCCGCGGCCACGGCCTCCTCCGCCCAGCCCAGGATGTCGCACGCGCGCAACTGCTCCACGCTGCCCTCGCCCAGGCCGTGCATGAGGTAGAAGTCGACCGAGTCGAGCTGCAGGCGCTCGAGCTGCTCGCTGAAGTAGCGCTCGCAGTCGGCGCGCGACTTGATCATCCACATGGGCAGCTTGGTCGCCACCTTGAGCCGCTCGCGCAGCTGCGCGAGACCGTCCTCCGCCGGGCCGAAGAGCTCGGCCGCCACCACGCGGAGCGCGTGGCCGAGCCAGCGCTCGCTGGCGCCGCCGTGGTACGGATACGCCGTGTCGACGTAGTTGACCCCGGCCTCCACGGCGCGCAACAGCATGGCGTCGGCCGCGGCCACGTCGATGCGGCCGTACGGCCCGTCGGGCGTCGCCACGTCGGCGGGAAGCTCCGGCAGGCGCATGGCGCCGAAGCCGAGGATGGACGGCTCGAAGCCCGTCGAGCCCAGCGTGCGGTACTGCATCGTTCCCCTTCTGTCGTGGCGGACCTGTTCTCCACATCATAGGACGATGCCCGACCGGGCGAGCCGCGATGCTTGCCGCCGGACGGAGCCGGGTAGGTCGCAGCCGGATCGGTCCCGGAGCATCGCGAGGCCGGCGACACGAGGAGGTGGAGGGATGGCCCGCATGCGCATCCTGATCGAAGAGGCCGGCGTAGACATGACGGCGGAGCTCAACGACTCGACGACGGCGCAGCTGCTGTGGGAGGAGCTGCCGCTCGAGAGCCCGGCGCAGACCTGGGGCGCGGAGGTGTACTTCACCGTGCCGGTGGCGACCGGCGAAGAGGATCCGCAGGCGACTGTGAGCCCCGGAGCTGTGGGCTACTGGCCGCCCGGCGCCGCGCTGTGCTTCTTCTTCGGCCAGCAGCCGGTGAGCCCCGTGAACCTGGTGGGCAGCCTCGAGGGCGACCTGACGTCGCTCGATGCCGTGCGCGACGGGCACGCCGTGCGCCTGCAACGGCTCGACGACTGAGCGACGGAAGCGGGCTCAGCGAGGGGTGCAGCGCAGCGGCACCGCTCACTGAGAGACGGAAGCGGGCTCAGCGAGGGGTGCAGCGCAGCGGCACCGCTCACTGAGCGACGGAAGCGGGCTCAGCGAGGGGTGCAGCGCAGCGGCACCGCTCACTGAGAGACGGAAGCGGGCTCAGCGAGGGGTGCAGCGCAGCGGCACCGCAACCTCCCTCAATGCCGGCGCAACACGGACTTCATGTTCGCCGGGGACAATGCCCTCAAGCCATACGACGGCATCGACGGCTGCCCCCCCGGCCGTCGGGACGCGACGAAGAACGGTGCGCCCCCACCGTGTCGCTCCCACCAGTGCCCGGGCGGACCACCTCCTGCGCCCGGGAGCCGCCGGCCCCACATGGGCCGCGACGACTGCCCCCCAGTCGTCGCGGCCCATCCCCCTTTCTGGGGCGGGGACCAGCCGAGGCTCGACGCACCGGCTGAAGACCCGCTGGTGTCGCAGGGCTGCCGGCCGTGTGACCCGTCACGTACCCGGTGCGGCGGCGCCGCCGATCGTGAGCGGGCCCGTCCGCCGTCGTCCGTCCCCCGCGACCCCTCAGCCTTCGATGCGGTACGACGTCTCGATGGGCGTGCTCGCCCGCAGCATGGCCCACACCGGGCAGAGCTTCTCGTCCGCCAGCGCGATGCAGCGCTCGACCGTCGCGGGGTCCAGACCTTCGCCGCGGAAGGCGAACTCCACGTCGATGTGCGTGAACACCGTCGGGTGCTCGTCGCGGCGCTGACCGCGGGCCGTGACGCGCAGCTGCTCCACAGGTTTGCCGCGGCGCGCGAGCAGCAGAGGGACCGTGTTGCCGGCGCAGCAGGCGAGGCTGCCGAGCAGCAGCTTGAGCGGCGTCAGGCCGGCGACCTCCGCTTCCGGCTCCAGAGGGTAGTCGACGGTGACGCTGTGCTCGCCGTCGCCGGCTGACAGCTTCATGCCGCCGAGGTAGTCGGCGGTGATGGTGACTTCGGATGGCATGGGGCGCTCCTCGTGTAGAACTCTGCGCCCCAAGTACATCACGTCCCGCGGGCGTACTCACGGCCGCCCGGGGCGTCGGGCCTCGAGGGCTGCGGCACCGACCGGCTCGGTCCCGCCGACACGGCGTACCACCCCGGAGGCAACCGCAGGCGGGGCGCGGAGGCCGCAGGCCCGGTCCGCGCCCGTCCCCCGCCTACCCCCGGCCCCGGCACGTACCCCCGCCGGGAGAGCGCGACCACATCGAGAATCCCCCCGCCGACCGCCGGCGATGACCACCGCTGGGCGATTCGCCGCAGGCACCGCCCCGCTAGGCTTCTGAAGCTGCTTAGTAAAACACGATTGACATGATGTCTTGTTTTCTTTACCTTCTATGTCAAGGATGTTTTACATCAAGTCCGCCGTTACTCGGCATTGGAGCCAACTACCTGGGGGGAAGACATGGCACAGCAAGCGCAGACCTTCAAGACCGGCATGAGACTCACGGAGCGGCTCGCCCGCACCGCTGCTCTGCATCCCTGGCGCACCATCGCGGTGTACGCGCTGCTCATCGTCCTCGCGGTGGTCAGCGTCGCCGGGCTGCTGGGCAGCGGCCTGACCTCCGACAGCAAGTTCCGCGCCAGCGAGCCCGACAGCGTCGTCGCCGACCGCCTCATCGAGGAGCGCTTGAGCGGCCCGCACAAGGTCACCGACTTCGTGATCGTCAGATCGGCGGACCTGACCGTCGGCCGGCCCGCCTTCAAGGCCCACGTGCTGGCCGTCGCCGCCCGCATCGACGCGCTCGGCGGCGACATCGTCACCGGCACTTCCACCTACTACGCGGTCAAGGATCCCGGCCTCGTCTCGAAGGACAAGCACGCCACGCTCATCCCCGTCGTCATGACGGGCAGCATCGACGACGCGATGAAGAACGTCGGCCAGGTCCACGAGGCGGCCATGACCGGCCAGAGCGACGGCTTCACCGTCGCCCAGGCCGGTGACGCCAGCCTCAACCAGATGTTCACCGACCTCGCCGAGAAGGACCTCGGCCGCGGCGAGATCTTCGGCGTCCCCGCGGCCCTGATCGTGCTCGTCATCGTCTTCGGCGCCGTGCTGGCGGCGACCATGCCGCTGGTGCTCAGCATCATCAGCATCGTCCTGGCCCTGGCCCTGACGGCGCTGATCGGCCAGGTCTTCCCCGTCAACATCTTCGTGCTCAACATCCTCACGATGATGGGCCTCGCTGTGGGCATCGACTACACGCTGTTCGTCATCTCCCGCTACCGCGAGGAGCGCGCCCGCGGCCTCGCCAAGATCGACGCCATCGCCGCCACCGGCGCCACCGCCAACCGTGCCATCCTGTTCAGCGGCATGACCGTGGTGCTGGCCATGATCGGCATGGTCATCGTGCCCATCGACATCATGATCGGCATGGGCATGGGCGTGATGCTCGTCGTCTTCACCACGCTGCTCACGGCGCTCATCGCGCTGCCCGCCGTCATCAGCCTGTTGGGCGACAAGGTCAACGCGCTGCGGGTGCCCTTCCTGGGCCGCGCCGCCGCAAGGCGTGCCAACGGGCACGGCGGGATCTGGGAGCGGCTGGCGCACAGCATCATGCGCCGCCCCGCCATCTGGCTCACGGTCGCCGTCGTGGCGCTGCTGGCCGTCGCCGCCCCGGTCTTCATGATGAACAGCGGCAGCCCCACGCAGAGCGCCGGCTACCTGCCCGACGGGCACTACGCCAAGCAGGGCTGGACGATGCTCGACCGCGAGTTCTCCCTCGGCGAGGCCAACCCGCTCAACATCGTGGTTGACGGCCGGACGAGCGACGCCGCCGTGCAGCGGGGTATCGCCCGGCTCGAGCAGGCGATGAAGGCGGACGGCCACTTCGCCGCCGTCCAGGCCACGCCCAACGAGGCCGGCGACCTGACGCTGCTGACCACCGCGCTGGCGGGCGACCCCGTGGGCGACGCCACGCAGGCGCAGGTGAAGCACCTGCGCGAGGACCTGATCCCCGAGGCCTTCGCCGGCAGCCCCGCCGAGGTGTACGTGACGGGTACGACGGCGGGCGTCGTCGACTACCTCGGCTTCTTCGACGCCTGGCTGCCGGTCGTCCTGCTGGTCGTCCTCAGCCTGAGCTTCGTGCTCCTGCTGGTGGCCTTCCGCTCCATCGTCATCCCGGTGCAGGCGATCCTCATGAACCTCCTGAGCGTGGGCGCCTCCTACGGGCTGCTGGTGCTGGTCTTCCAGAAGGGCATCGGCGCCGGTCTGCTGGGCCTCACGCAGGTGGAGAGCATCGAGGCCTGGGTGCCGCTGATGCTCTTCGCCCTGCTCTTCGGCCTCTCCATGGACTACCAGGTGTTCCTGCTCAGCCGCATCAAGGAGCGCTTCGACCACACCGGCGACACGCGCGAGGCCGTCGGGTACGGTGTCGGCCGCACCGCCGGCATCATCACCGGCGCGGCCGCCATCATGGTCTGTGTGTTCGGCGGCATGGCGACGGGCGAGATGGTCGTCTTCCAGCAGATGGGCTTCGGCCTCGCGGTCGCCATCTTCCTGGACGCGACCGTGGTGCGGACGATCGTCGTGCCGGCCGCGATGGAGCTGCTCGGCGACTGGAACTGGTACCTGCCGCGCTGGCTCGACTGGCTCCCCAACGTGAGCATCGAGGGTCGGCGCGCGCCGGAGACTCATGACGAGAGTCAGCCCGTGGAGCACGCGCCCGAGACCGGCAAGGGCCGCACCCGCCGCGAGCGCGAGGGCGCCGGGTACGCGCACGACACGCGCAACCCCGCGTGGAACCCCACGCCGGCGGCGGAGCGGGCGCGGACCGACTGAGCACCGCGCGCTCCTCACTCAGATGAGCGAAGGGGGGCGGGCCCGCCTGACGGCGGCCCGCCCCTTCTCACGTCAGTGCCCGTGCCCGCAGCCGCACGTCGCACCCCCATCAACTCCTGACTGAATCCTCCAGAATGCGCTCCAGCTGGGCGATCAGCGGCGGCAGGTCATGGCGTACGGTGTCGCAGAGGCGCTGGTAGTCGACCGCGAAGCAGTCGTGGACGATACGGTGTCGCATGCCGGTCACGGCGCTCCAGGCGATCTCCGGATGCGCTTCACAGAACGGCCGCGACACGCGGCTCGCGGCCTCGCCGACGATCTCGACTGCGTGCGGCAGCGCGAGCGCCAGCACCTCCACGTTCTCGATCTCTTCGGGAGTGTGGTCCGCCAGCACCCTGACGGCGGCCTGGGCAGCGTCCAGCATGTCGCGCAGCCGAAGAGTGTCGTCTCTACGCGACATACTCCTCCTGTGCACCGGCAAGGACCTGATCGCGGAAGTAGCGGCTGAGCTCCATGGGCGTGCGCAGATCGACCCGACGGCCGAGCATCTCGGTCAGTTCGTGCTCCATGCGCGACATTGAGAAGTAACCCACCGTGGCCTCGGGTTCGAACTCGACCAGCACATCGACATCGCTTGCAGGACCGAAGTCGTCGCGCAGAACGGAACCGAAGAACGACAGGCGGCGCACGCGGTTGCGGCGACAGAACTCGCCGATGCGCTCGTGATCGACAGCGATACCGAGACTCACCGCCCGTCTCCCTCAGTAGTCCAGGCTCGGTGGCAGCGTCGCAAGGGCGCGTCCGCGAAGTGCGTCATGAGAAGCTCGCGCCCGGTCTCCATCGTGCGCATCATACCCCTGCGCTGGCCGGGGGCCTCGCCTCGGACAGAAGCTGGGGTGGGGAGCCTCCCGGCTCCCCACCCCCGGTGCCTCAGTCCTCGCCGCGTTCAGCCCGTCCTGGCGATGATGCCGCGCATCTCGTCCGCGCTGCGCGCCGGCAGGGTGACGGTACGAAGGTTGCCCTGGGCACTCAGCACGAGGAGAAACGCTGTGGCGCTCTCGTCGTCGGGGAACGTGGAGACGGCGACGAGGTCGTAGGGGCCGGTCGTCCAGTAGACCTCGAACGAGCCCCCGAACTTGCCGGCCAACTTCTGCGCCGCGTCGGCGCGATCGACGGTGTCCTTGAAGGCCTTCACGCCCTCATCGGTCCAGTTGATGAGACTGACGTGGGTCGACATGACCCCTCCTTCTGTGAGCCGTGGTCAACGAAGTCTCTATGCCCATCATCGTTGGGTCTGATGTGTGCCGGGGTCGACGCAGGCGGTCGTCGCTGCGCCCGAAGGAGAGGCCGGGGGGGCGGGTCGCGTGGCCGACGCACGCGGACGCCCGACCCGAAAGCGCTGCTCTGCCCCTCTGCTGACCCTCTGCTGACACAAGGTGGTGCCCCCGGTAGGAATCGAACCTACGACACCAGGTTTAGGAAACCTGTGCTCTATCCACTGAGCTACGAGGGCAAAGTGCCGATTTGCAGGGATTTCTCTCTGCGACGGCTCCGCAAAGGGTACCACAAGTCGCTAGCAGCTTGCCAAATCGGATGTGTGCCAAATCGGACGGAGCAGACGCCATCTGCCGCCGACAAGAGGGCGCGAGCGCAACCTGCCCGAGGCTCGCGGAGATCACGTCGACAGGCGCTCGAGCCCCCGAGACACACCATCCCTGACCATGTCGCCTTAGGGTCCCTCAGGCAGAGCGGAGGGGTGCGCGTGGGCGGCTCGGTAGCACTCCTCCGCCTTCCGGCGGTCGCCCAGCTGCTCGTGGGAGTGGCCCAGGTTCAGGTACAGCGAAGGGCAGAAGCCGGCCACCCGTTCGTCCCCGACGAGATCCGCGTAGCGCAGGCACTCTGTGTTCCAGTGGAGTGTGGCTTCAGGGCCGTCCTGATGACGTGCGAGGTGGTGGCCTACGCCGCGCAGGCTATCAGCCGCGGCGGATGGATGCTTGTGCAACGACGTGGTCTTCGGGCCGGTTACAGATCCGGCCGGCGTCCACGGCATCGGCGTCTACCGGGTCGATGACGAGGCTCACATGCAGCGACTCATCGACTCCGACCCCGCCAACGGGCTGCTCCACTACCATCTCTACGCGATGCCTCGTGCGGTCGTCGGGTCACCTCTCGGCGAACAGGGAGATGACTGCGCTCCCAGCCCGCCATCGAACAGGCTCCGCCTAGCCCATCCTCGCCGCCAGTTCACTCCCCCACTCGCACGCCCGCGCCAGTTCACCCTTGCGCATCGGGCCGAACTTGCCCTTGACCACGAACCCGACGGGGTCTGCCAGGCGGGCGTAGCCCGCCGCCTCCAGCGCCTCCGCGATCGTCGGCGCCGCCTTGCCGAACGGGCCTCGCACCTGGGTGTCGAAGGCCGCCGAGCAGCCATGCCCCGCCGGCAGCCCGTCGAGCCATGACCGCATCGAGGGGTGCGAAAGGTCCGCAGGCCTCGGCGGCATGCCGCCGGGATTGTCGTGCGCGCCCTTCCGCATCTCCTCGGTGGGGAGCCTGAAGCCAAGGACGGGGGAGCCCGCGACGATGAGGTCTACCCCGGCCATCTCCTCGCTTGTCGCTTCGGCCGTCGAAAGAGCCTTCGCCCCGGAGCCGAGCCCCGTGGCGATCGCGCGTGCGACCGCAGCCGTGTTGCCCCACAGCGACTCATAGACGACCACTGCCTTCATGTCGGCCTCCTTGCCTGCGGGTCAAGGCCGCCGTCGGCGTCGCCCGCGATCGTCCCTTCGAGCCCCCCGATCACCGCTGCGAGCCCGGACTCGAACACCTGCTCCGGCGGCAGGAAGTCCTGACCAGACGCCCTGCTCAGCACGGGAAGTTCCGGATGTGGCAGCATGGGCGGCGAGAGGTAGACCTCCCCGCCGGCTGCCGCGTGCTCGCGCCAGAAGGCCTCGAGCAGCACCGAGCCGGTCGTCAGCTGACCGACGGCCTGGATGGCGGCCACCGCCGCCGAGAGCGGGATGCCCGCTGCCGCCAGGATCGCCACCCCATGCTCGACGATGCGCAGCGACTCGAGCGAGTCGAGCGGCGTCGTGGCCGCGAGGCGCGCCACCGCGGGGCTGTGGACGAGCATGGCGCGCCGGTAGGCGCAGGCAACCTCGCGGAACTGCTCTTGCCAGGGCGCCCCTGCGTCTGTGTCGACGTCGGCGCCGGTCAGCACCGCCTCGACGACGCCGGCCAGCAGCGCCTTCTTGTCCGGGAAGTGCCTGTACGCCGCCGTCGGGTCGACGCCCAGCTCGGCCCCGAGGCGGCGCATGGAGAGGGCGTCCAGGCCCTCACGGTCGGCGATGTCCAGCGCGGCCGCGATCAGTACCTCTCTGCTGAGCCGCCCCCGGACGCGCCTCTGGCCGGTCATGCACCACCTCTCTCCCGCTGTCCCGGTGAGCCTAGTCCACACTGTTGACAAATGTCAACACCGTTGACTAGACTGCAGTCAACACTGTGGACAAGCAGGCTGCATTGCGACATGAGGACGGGTGAGATGAGCCGGAAGACCACGCTGAGGGGCGGGCCAGCCCCAGTGACGACCGCCGAGAGGATCTGTCTTGCCGGCGTCAACAGCTACCTGTTGCCGGTGCACGGCGGCTTCGTGCTGATCGACACGGGCAAGCCCGAGCAGCGCTCGCGACTCGAGTCGCGACTGCGCGCTGCGGGCTGCGCGCCCGGCGACCTGCGGCTCATCGTGCTCACGCACGGCGACTACGACCACGCCGGCAACGCTGCCTACGTGCGTGGGTTCCATGACGCGCCGGTCGCGATGCACGGCGCCGACGCGCCGCGGGTCGAGGCCGGGGACTGGAGCCTCGGCATGAAGCCCAAGCCCGACAAGTTCCCGCTGCTCTTCCGCACGATGTCGCTGTTCGTGCGTCCGGGCGCCTTCGAGACCTTCACGCCGGACGTGCTGCTGGAGGACGGGCAGCGTCTGGGGCCCTGGGGCCTCGACGCACAGGTCCTCCACCTGCCCGGGCACACCGCCGGCTCCATCGGGATCCTGACGGCCGGCGGCGACCTCTTCTGCGGCGACCTGCTGGACAGCATGCTCGGCAGGCCCGGCCTCGAGTTCTTCATCGACGACCTGCCGGCGGCGCGCGCGAGCCTCGCGCGTCTCCAGCAGCTCGACGTCAGAGAGGTCCATCCCGGACACGGGAAGTCCTTCAAGCTCGCGCAGATGAAGTGAGGAGAAGGACCGGGGCTCCCGGACACTCACTCCAGGCGCCATGCGATGGTCGAACCCGGCAGGTGGATCACGACCTGTGTCGGTTCGAAGCCCCGCTGCGCCCGCTGGTGGAGCCACCCGGCCGAGCTCCTGCCCACATGGCTTGGGTCCGGCCCGTGCTTCTCACCCAGGCCCCAAAGGCCGCCCTCCTCGCGCACGCCGTCGCTCAACTGCAGCAACTGGTACGCCTGCGGCCAGCGAGCCGAACGCGCGTCGAGGCTCGTGAGGCGCACCTTGATCGAGTAGTGCCGTTCGTAGGCGACATAGCCCTCGTTGCCGCCGTCGCCGCCCCGGTCGCGGAGGCGTTTCACGGCGAGCACTGCGATGCGCTCCGAGGAGGTGCCGCCGGTCTCGCTCGTCCAGTCGATCTGCACGGTGTCGCCGAGCCGCCCGCTCCACGAGGGACCATACCGGTCGGAGATCGTGGCGAGGGGCGACGGAGCTGCGGCACGCGTCGCCGCGACAGGCGGTGAAGCTGGGGGAGTCTGCGTGGAGGGCGACGTGTGGCCGCCACAGGCGATGAGCAGGCCAGCGGCAGGGAGCCCGAGGACTGCGGCCGCGATGAGCAGTCTTCGACGGAGCATGGCGGCATCGTATCAACCGCTCCCGAGTACGCCGCGCCCGGGCCACTCGCGGCGGCCGGAGCCGCCGCCAGGGCATGCGTGCCGCGGTTCACCGCCGCGGGGATGCCTCGCGGCGCTCACGCATGGCCGCGCGGAGCCACGGATATGTACTGGTCACAGATCTAGAAGTGGAGCGCCGGGAAGTCTGGTCGGCAACCGGTGTTCCGCACGTCTGAAGGGCGCCGGTTCGCATCAGTGGACCGGCGCCCTTCGTCTCGAAAGGGCCGGGTAGGCCGGACGGAAGGTGGTCGCTCATGATCGGGCCGAGTCACGCCGACACCGCACGCCCGCGGCCGACGGTCGGCCGCGCCTTCTCCTCGGCGATCCTCGTGAGGGGACTACGGGCTGCGGTCATCGCCGAGGGCGGGATCCGTGCGGCGGGTCCCGTCGTCACCGTCGTCGCGCCGTCCCACGAGATCATCGAATCGGCCGACGCACGCGACGCGAACGTCATCATCGTGGGCTGGGGGTGAGCGCGTGCCGCACAACACAGGACAGAACTGGCACCACCTGCCGGCCGACGAGGTCGTCGACCTGCTCGAGACCGACGTCGAGGCCGGCCTCGACCTCTTCGAGGTCAAGCACCGCCAGGAGCGGTACGGCGCCAACGTGCTCACGACACGCGGCGGTCCGAGCGCTCTCCGACGCTTCCTGCTGCAGTTCCACCAGCCGCTGATCTACATCCTCCTCGCCGCCGGCACGGTCACGCTCTTCCTCAGGGAGTGGGTCGACGCCGCCGTGATCCTCGGCGTGGTGCTGGTGAACGCGGTCGTCGGCTATCTGCAGGAGGCAAAGGCCGTCCAGGCGATCGAGGCGATCGCCAGGACGATGACCACCGAGACCCTCGTGCTGCGCGCCGGCGAACAGGTGGTCGTGCCGGCAACCGGGATCGTGCCGGGGGACGTGGTGCTGCTGCAGGCCGGCGACAAGGTGCCGGCCGACCTGCGCCTGGTGCGCGCTCGGGATCTGCAGATCGACGAGTCGGCGCTCACCGGCGAGTCCGTCCCGGTCGAGAAGCGGTCGGAGGCGGTCGCCCACGACCAGGAGCTGGCGGAGCGCACCAACATGGCCTACGCCTCGTCGCTGGTCACCTTCGGCCAGGGGGCCGGGGTCGCAGTCTGCATCGGCGACGACACCGAGGTGGGTCGCATCTCGGAGATGATATCCGGGGCCGACGACCTGCAGACGCCGCTGACGCAGAAGATCGCCACCTTCAGCAAGGTGCTGCTGATCGTGATCCTCGCCCTCGGCGCCGTCACGTTCGTCGTCGGGCTGCTGCGCGGCGAGCCTGTCGTGTACATGTTCAAGGCGGCTGTCGCGCTCGCCGTCGGGGCCATACCCGAGGGCCTGCCGGCCGCCGTGACGATCACCCTGGCGATCGGCGTGGCGCGCATGGCGAGGCGACGCGCGATCATCCGCAAGCTGCCCGCCGTGGAGACGCTGGGCAGCACCACGGTCATCTGCACCGACAAGACCGGCACGCTCACCGAGAACCAGATGACCGTGCAACGCGTGGTCGCAGGCGGCCGGCTCTACGAGGTCAGCGGGGGCGGCTACGGGCCGGACGGCACCGTGGTCGATCCGGCTGCGGGCGAGACCCTGGACGCCGGCTCGCTGACGCCGGCGCTGCGCGCCGTCCTCGTCGCCGGCGTGCTCTGCAACGACAGCCGGCTCGTCGAGGATGACGAGCGCTGGGCGGTGCAGGGCGACCCGACGGAGGGCGCGCTGCTCGCCGTCGCCGCCAAGGCAGGGCTCGCGCGCGGGCAGGTGGAGGCCGACAGCCCGCGACTCGACTCGATCCCGTTCGAGTCGCTGCACCAGTACATGGCCACCATGCACGACGCCGGTGACGGACGCCCGCGCGAGGTGTACGTCAAGGGCGCCGTCGAGGTCGTGCTGAGGCGCTGCAGCGACGCCCTGGGCGCCGGAGGCGCGCGCGTCGCCCTCGACGGCGAGGCCGTGCTCGCGGACGTGGAGCGCCTCGCCGCCCAAGGCCTGCGAGTGCTGGCCTTCGCCGCCCGCGAGATGCCGTCGGGCGCCTCGGCGCTCAGGCACGACGACCTCGCCGGCCTGACCTTCATCGGCCTGCAGGCGATGATCGACCCGCCGCGGCCGGAGGCCGTCGCGGCGGTCAGGGCCTGCCGCACGGCGGGGATCACGGTCAAGATGATCACCGGCGACCACGCCGTCACGGCGGCGGCGATCGCGCGCCAGATCAGCTTGACCGCCGACGCGGAGCCCGCCACGCTCACCGGCCGCCAGCTCGAGCGGCTCAGCGACGCGCAGTTGATCGAGCGCGCCCAGGACACCGCCGTGTTCGCGCGCGCCACACCGGAGCAGAAGCTGCGCCTGGTCGAAGCGCTGCAGAGCCGCGGTCAGGTGGTGGCGATGACCGGCGACGGCGTGAACGACGCCCCCGCGCTCAAGCAGTCCAACATCGGCGTGGCCATGGGCGTCGGCGGCACCGACGTCGCCAAGGAGGCCGCCGACATGGTGCTCACCGACGACAACTTCGCCTCGATCGAGGCGGCGGTGGAGGAGGGGCGCGGCGTCTTCGACAACCTCACCAAGTTCATCGCCTGGACCCTGCCGACCAACCTCGGCGAGGGTCTCGTCATCCTGGCCGCCGTCTTCCTCGGCACCACGCTCCCCATCCTTCCTGTGCAGATCCTGTGGATCAACATGACCACCGCGGTGTTGCTGGGGCTGATGCTCGCCTTCGAGCCCAAGGAAGAGGGCATCATGGAGCGCCTGCCGCGACGTCCCGAGACCCCGATCCTCACCGGGGTGCTGATCCAGCGCATCGCCCTCGTCGGCGCCCTTCTCTTCGTCGGCGCCTTCGGGCTCTTCGAGTGGGCCGAGCGGAGCGGGCTCGGCGACGATGTCGCGCACACCATCGCCGTCAACGTCTTCGTCTTCGTCGAGCTCATGTACCTGTTCAACTGCCGCTCTCTCACGCGCTCGGTCTTCGCACTGCACCCCCTGTCCAACCGCTGGGTGCTGGGCGGCGCCGCCATCATGGTCGCGCTGCAGCTGCTGTACACCTATGCGCCGTTCATGAACGCGGCCTTCTCGAGCGCGCCGCTGGACGCCGGCATGTGGCTGGCGGTCATCGGCGTGAGCGTCGTCGCCTTCGTCGTGGTCGAGCTCGACAAGTGGCTGCGGCGGTGCGCGGCGGCGCGGCGGAGTGGCCGGCCGAGCGCGGAGGCGCCGCGATAGGCCCAAGCGTGACCGTGCCCGCTACCCGAGGAGTCACCATGCGTCAACTCACCACCGACCACCTCGCCGCCTTGCTGGCCGCCCAGGAACCGCCGTGCATCTCCCTCTACCAGCCCACGCACCGTCATCGCCCCGACGACCGGCAGGACCCGATCCGCTACCGCAACCTGCTGCGCGAGATGGAGACATCTCTTCGCCGGGGCTACCCGGCGCACGATCGCCGGGAGGTCATGGAGAAGCTCCAGGCTCTCTCGCGCGACCGCCACTTCTGGGACCATCGCACGGACGGGCTGGCCATCCTCGCCTCCGCCACGCGGTTCGAGGTCTTCGATCTGCAACGCCCCGTGAGAGAGCTCGTCGTCGTGGCGGACAGCTTCCACGTCAATCCGCTGCTTCGCGTCCTCCAATCGGCCGATCGGTTCCAGCTCCTCTGCCTGTCCCGCGACGGAGCGAGCCTGTTCGAAGGAGACCGCGACGCCCTGGACCCGGTGCAGCTGACGGACCTGCCGGCGACGCTCACGCAGGCGCTCGGCGACCGGCTCACGGAGCCGCACCAGACGATGGCCTCGTACGGAGCGGGAGCCGGCAAGGGCGGCAAGGAGATGCGCCACGGGCACGGCGGGAGGAAGGACGAGGCCGAGGTGGACACGGAACGGTTCTTCAGGATCGTCGACCGAGGGGTCCTGGAGCACCACTCACGTCCGAGCGGCCTCCCTCTCATGCTGGCGGCCCTGCCGGAACACCACGCCGCGTTCCGCGAGGTGAGCCGCAACCCCTTGCTCATGGCCGACGGTCTCGAGGTCGACCCCGGGGCGCTGGACCCGGACGAGCTGCGCAGGCGGGCCTGGCAGAAGGCCGAGCCGCTCCACCGAGGTCGCCTGACGAAGCTGGTCGAGGAGTACAAGGCATCCCTGGCCAGGCAGCTCGCGTCGGACGACATCGCGCAGGTCGCCCGTGCCACCGCGGAGGGACGCGTCGCCGTCCTGCTCGTCGAGTCCGACCGCGAGATCCCCGGCAGCCTCGACCCGGTCACAGGGGACATCGAGCCGGGGGGCCTTGCTCATCCCCAGGTCGACGACGTCCTCGACGACCTTGCCGAAGCGGTGCTGCGGATGCGCGGCGAGGTCGTCGTGCTTCCCTCGGAGTGGATGCCCGCCGAAACCGGGCTCGCGGCGATCTGTCGCTTCTGAGCCGAGGCGACTGGGTCAGACGCTCCGCCTGCCTCTTCACCAGCGGCAGGAAGAGCCAACGGAGACGGCGATCTTCACGGACCCGGGCTCGTCGCACGCCGGGCGCGCCTGGGGACGCAGAGCTGGAGGGTCTTGATCGGCCTGCTCGGGGGGGCGGGGGTGCAAGCGTTCACCCTCCGCGAGCTCAAGCTGACCCACTGCATCGGCTGCTTCGCCTGCTGGCTCGAGACGCCAGGCTGTGTCGCTTCCGCGACGCAGGCCGGGAGATCGCGCAGGCCGTCATGGAGAGCGACACCGTCCTGCTTCTCACTCCGGCATCGTCCGGCGGGTGCGCGCCGCAGATCAGGGTGATGGTGGACCGCTTCCTCCCCACGCTGCTCCCCTACTTAGGCCTCTATCACGGCGAGGTCCACCACCGCCCGCGGTATGCCCGCTACCCAAGGTAGGTCGGCATCGACGTGCAGCGCGCGCCCGACGCGGAGGAGGCGCGCCTGTTCAAGCTGCTGGTGGGCCGGAACGCCGTCGACTTCCACGCCCCAAGCGTGGCCGCAGATGTCGTGCGGAGCACGGACGACCGCGCGGCTGCAGGAGGCGCTGGGCTCGGCCCTCGACAGGCAGGACCCCATCCCCTGGCGCGAGCCGGTCAGGTCCATGCTGCCGGTGAGGGAGCCGCTCCCTGCCCGAGATGGCGACGGCGGCCGCGGGCCGGCAGACCGAGTCGCTCACCCTCAAGCCGAGCACCTTCAGAGAAGCCGGCGAGGTCGAGCTCCTGGCAGCCGTGGACCGGGCCGACCAGGTCCTGCTGGCCTTCCCGCTCTACATCGATGAGCTCCCCTACCTCGTGACCAGAGGCTTGGACGTCATCGTAGATCACCGGCGCGCGGCGGGGCGCGGCCGCAGGGCCTGGTCGCCCTGGCCAACAACGGGTTCCCGGAGGCGCACCAGAACAACCTGGCCTTCGCCATGCTGCGCCTCTTCGCCGCGCGAAGCGGCACGACCTGGGTGGGCGCGATGGCCCTGGGCGCCGGTGAGGGTAGGCTCGGCGGCCGCCCACTGCGGCGAAGAGCCGCGACGGCATCCCGCTCTTCCGGGTCACCCAGGCGCTGGACACGGCCGGGGCGGCGCTGGCGCGGGGCGAAGCCCTGCCGGCGGAGGCCTCACGGGGCATGGCCAAGGTGTTGATCCCCTCCATGCCCCGCTTCGTCCGGCCCCGGCTGTTCATGAAGGGCGCGGCGTCCTACCGGCAGGCGCAGGCGGCGAGCCACGACGTGTCCAGGGACGACATGCTGGCAGCTCCCCATGCCGCGCCGGCTGGGTAGCCGGCATCAGCTGGCGGGGGCTCCGCGCCCGCGCGTGGCCCCGGCCGGGGCTCAGTCCAGGCGCCACCTGACGGTGCCCCCCGGGAGGCGGAGCCGGCCGCGGGGAGGCAGGCGTCGCCGCGGCCGGCGAAGCTCCGGGAGCCTGGGTGGAGGACGACGGGTCACCTCCACAGGCGCCGAGCAGGCTCCCGGCGGCGAGCCCGAGGGCGGCGGCGATAGCCAGGACTCCTCGGCGGAGCATGAGCGCATGGTAGCAGCCCCTCTCACAGTGACGGTCGCCGCACCCCGCCGGCCGGGCCCGCCGCGCTCAAGTCGGCCCCCCGGGAAGGCGATGGAGAAGGCTGAGGAGCGGCACGTCGAGCTCCGCGACGGCAGCACGCACGACCGGACCAGGAAGGATGGACATGGGCATCTGGTGTATCGGGCCGAGGAAGTACGACATCGACGACGAGGCGCAGCGCGACGAGCTCGTCGCGCGCCTGTCGGCGGGCAGCGACGAGCCGTTCACGCACAACGGTGTGGGGTTCACGGTCGACGTCACACCGGCCAGCCACATCGGCTCGCTCGGCGCCAACCTCTGCAGGACGTGTCTCTACGGCACCTTTCGCTGCAGCCCCACCGAGCCGGTCGAGGGGAAGCCCTGCTTTCTCGTCGAGCGCAACGACCTGCGGCTGGAGACGTCGACGTACATCAAGGCCACCGACGTCCCGTACGAGATGATCGCCTTCTCGCGGTACCTCATCCTCGCGGAGCAGATCCACGAGCTGCTGCGGCGCGCCGAGGCAGAGCTCGACGGCGCGTGACGGCGGGGTGAGCGGCCGGCCCGGTCCCGCTGGTCACACCCCGCCCGGCTCCGCGCTTCCCGCT
>Ga0172371_10004754_pt1 | contig 20377 bp, 12 predicted proteins | sample Lak12m_FD_114543 | JGI IMG/M metagenome (GOLD analysis project Ga0172371, IMG submission 114543) | Freshwater microbial communities from Kabuno Bay, South-Kivu, Congo - kab_022012_12m | ecosystem: Environmental > Aquatic > Freshwater > Lake | place: Democratic Republic of the Congo: South-Kivu... | reverse complement strand
GACCACGGTGGAACATGTGGGTCCCCAAACCAATGCTCAGCGCCTTATGGTGAGATCCTGGAAAGAAAGCTAATACTGACCTGCGAGTTATCGGAAGGTTCGACCGCTACCATGACACCGCAATGCCTCTTTCCGTTGGAAATTCGGTGTGGTTGGGACCGAGTCCTTTGACCGATCACGACCTTTGGTTAAGAAACGGACGGGGCACAGCGAATTCATTCCGCATTTCAATATCTTCTTGACAATCAAACCCGACAAAGTACATTGCTTGCCATTATTTCCGAATCTATCAGGACGGAAGCTAGTGGGCACCCCTGGGGTGTGGTTCCATTGGCTTCTTTATGAGGGTCGGGCCGGTCAATGGTTCTCGGCGGCCCTCAATGAGTGGAGACCAAGAATGGAAGATCGGTGGCTATCCGTAGACGAAATTGCAGCCTATTGTGGAATCAAGCGTGACACGGTCTACAAGTGGATAGCCGAGAAAAAGATGCCAGCCCACCGCATGGGTCGGTTGTGGAAGTTCAGAAAAACCGAGGTTGATGAGTGGGTGAGGTCGGGTGGAGCCTCTGACCAGCCCGGCCAGGACTATGAAACAAAGGGACTTGCTTCGATATGATGGAAGAGAGGCAATCCGGGCACAGAGAAAGACTGAGGCAACGCTTCCAGCGAGGCGAGGAATCCTCTCGTTCTGAAACTGCTTTGCTAGAGCTGCTCTTGACTTTTGCAATCCCCCGTAAAGATGTGGAGCCCTTGTCAAGGAAACTCATCGCCGAGTTCGGTAGTCTGTCTGGCGTATTGGGTGCCCCATTTGAAAGCCTGTGCGGAACCGACGGGATCAAATCAAACAGTGCCGTCCTTCTCAAGATCGTGGACTGGATTCGCTCGCAATACGGGCCTAAGCAGGATGCAGCCGAGGCCTCGCCACCTGAGCAGCAAGGTCTGTTCGGAGGGTTGCCTGGAACTGAGATCAAGAAAAGGCCGGTTGCCAAGAAGATAACCCCGCGGCGAGAGAAACCGCTGCCCCGGCGTGGCACAGGGATGTTTGGCAAAGCGATGCTCCAAGAAGCTATTCAGATACTGCCGAGCCTCCCCGATACAGAGTCCCTAGATGAGGTCCGGTCTTTCCTTTGGTCCAAACTCCATTTTAATGCGGAACAGACACGAAAGCGTAATGCGGCCTATATTATTCGCAGAATGTTCCCGGAGGGTTATGCGGATCGTCCTTTAAGATCTTTTTCACAGGCATTCGCTGATGCTCAGGAATTGCGTGATGTTTGCTTTTACCGTTTCCTGAAGTCTGAGCCACTTGAGGTCGAGATTATCGAATCCCTCCTTCTCCCAAACATTGGTACCGGTCGATTAAGCCGCGAGCTAATCAGAAGACGACTTACGGAAAAATTCCCGGAAGCACGAAGCATAGCGGATTGTGGGAAGGCTATCGTTGATGCTTTGATCTCAGGCGGAATCGTCAAAGCCGATAGGACCAAGATCAGCTTCGCGTATCGGGATGTACTCTTGCCGTCGTTCGCCTTCGTTTTGCATAGCGAATTCCCCGAGCCAGATATGCACGACATTAAAGGTGTTGAAGAAAACAGCCTGATTCGGGCCATGCTGTGGAACCCGGAGCGGCTCCTGCCATCGCTCTATGAACTTCGGAATTGTGGGCTCATAAGCAAGATTTCCGAAATCGACAACATGCGTCAGTTTACGACGAGATATACGCTAGGGGAGATTGTAGAAAAGTTGGTGTCCGGAGGGAAAAGGTTGTGAAGTCAACGGAGATCATCGAAGCACTCCGTCAGAAGCTCGCCATGCCCGGCGGACGACACTTGTACGGTGTAATGGGGACTTATAACCAGTTGGAAGGGTTTGCCAAGAAGCTCCGCCAGGCAAAGGCACCTGATGGCAGGGCATTCCCTAAGCCAACCAACGTGAATCGGGGCATATTGGACACCATCCCAGACGACGAGTTTAAACAACTTGCGGAAAACGAGGCCAAGCGACCAGAGCCGACAGCGGCACACGTGGCCAAGGCCTTTGAGCGATTCCTTCGGAAAAGCCTCACCGGCAAGGGCGTCCTTGTCCTGTCAAACCTGGAAATGCTTTTCGCTTACCACGTAGAGCTGAACCTGCTGAGAACGATGGCGGCTGACGAGGACCGAGTTCTTCTCCTGCTGCCGGGAACGCGTTCGCGCGGCAGAATCATTATGTTCCACGAAACGGATGAGACTGATTACACACTGCCGACGAATCTCATCGCTGAAAATCATCTCTGGGAAATCAGGGAGTAGCCATGACTAAGAAGCGTGATTCTCAGACGAGCAATCTCTTGAAGGAAGACGTCCCCAAGATGCCGGAAGGGTACTACTCCGGTGACAAGCCGAATCCCAACCTGCGAGACTTCGTGGAACAACACATCAAGGACTGGCCCTACGACCCAGAGACCGACGACTATGATGTGCCCGCGTTCGATAAGCCAATCGAGACGACCAAGGTGGATCCGATCTATAACCTTCATCCCTACGATTCCAAAAAATCTCATGCGGCCGTAAGACAGTATATCAGGCACTATGCAGAACCAGAAGACTTGGTGCTGGACCCTTTTTGTGGGAGCGGCAGCACCTTGGTCGCCGCGTCCGAAGAGCGATGCTCATGCATCGGTATAGACTTTTCCCCGCTGGCCACCTTGATTTCCAGTGAAATTATTAGCCCGCGTCAAATTGAAGACATCGAAAAGTCATTTTCCATTCTCAAGAGAACAACAGAAAATGCTATTCGTGAACTTTACTCAACTACTTGCCATCGGTGTAATCAAGGTGCGGAGATCATGGGGACTGTGATTTCTGAGGAGTTCCAGTGCTTGCGATGCCTCGAAATCCATCCCTGGTATGCATGCAGAGAAACAGATATCGATAACAAACGTCTTTGTCCTTCTTGCCATTCCCGTGGTGTCGAGTCCGAGATAACGACTAGTTTTGAGCGAAAAGGTTCCACGATTGTTCAGATTGATCTGAAGTGCAAAGGGAACTGCAAGCCCAAGCGTTCATCGCGTAGCATATTGGATGAAGATCAGGCATCTCAAGCGAAAATCACTGAGGATGTCCGCAATGCCGCTATGATCAGAGTTGATATTCCCAATCGACTACGACTCAGAATGATGAGTGCGACGCGAGAAGAAGAACGCTGGGGCCTCCTGTGGCGCCCCTATCTGAGGGGCTACGACACGCCTGCAGATTTTTTCACTCCAAGAAACCTAAAGGCCTGTCTCCTCCTCTTTGATGCGATTCGCTCAATAGGAGACAATACGTTGCTGTTAGCATTGTCATCTATTCTTGCCAAGGCTTCACATCTTATGGCACAAAACCCGGATGGCATAGGCCGTGTCATGAAAGGCACCTATTATATCGGAGCAGTTCGGCGTGAGATAAACGTGTGGAACTTCTTCGAGGATGCGTACAAAGCAATTCTCAAAGCAAAAGAAACCATCAATTCCTTGGGAATTCCCTCCGCTATCATATCCTGTGAAGACGCAGCGGATATTGATGATCTTCCATCGAACTGTATCGACTACATTTTCACAGACCCTCCCTATTCTGGAAAGGTTCAGTTTGGAGAACTCAATTTCTTACGAGAGGCCTTTCTGGACATCGGGAGATCTAACCTAAACAAAGAGATCATAATCAATGAAGTGCGCGGATTAGGTGAGGGTGATTGGTCTAACCGAATGAGATCAGTGGCAAAGCATCTATTTAGGATTCTCAAGCCCGGCAGATGGGTCACCTTATGCTATCACGATACGTCTGAGGGGACTTGGGAGATTGTGCAAGATATCATGGCTGAGGCAGGCTTCTTGTCTGATGAGAGCAAGTCTGCGGTCTTTATTGAAACACGGCAGAAGAGCATAAAGCAGATTACTGCAGATAAAGTGAACAAGAGAGACCTAGTGGTCAACTTCCGCAAACCAAGACCCGGCGAAGTGGCAGCGAAGGTCGCCATCACTGGCGATGAAGACCAGATGACCTTCAATGAGAAGGTCCGTCAAATTATACGGGATTATTTGGGAGCGAAGCCGGGTAGCACAAAAGACCACATCTACGATGAGGTTGTGAGCACCATGGTTCGAAGGGGCCGAATGGAGGCCCACGATTTTGACGAGTTGCTCAGACAAGTTGCTGAGGAAGTTAAAACGCCAGTCATGAAGAACCTGTTCGAGCCAATGGAACCAGACATCTTTGGTGCGCACGAGATCGGGCGCTGGTACCTCAAGGAGACCGGGCTTGTGGAGGCCGACGAAGCCGAAACCGCACTTGAAGATGCAGCGGCCAAAAAGATCGGTGGATTTATAACGGAACATCTGAAGAAACATCCGAGTGACGAAGGGGTACATTACAGTGACCTTTTCGAGCATTATATCTATGCGGTGCAGGACAAACCGCGGCGAGAATTGGCCGAGTTCCTGCCCGAATACTTCTATAAGACCGAACAGGGCACATGGCGGCCTCCTACCTCCGAGGAAGAGGATCGTGCCAAGCGGGAAGCTCGCGTCAAAGGCCTAGGGCGTCGGGTCAAACGCTACATCGCCCAGCTTGAACAAGGCGCGATTATTCCTGACCACGAACGTCCCAACGATGCCACGCTGGTCGAGTGGATTCGGCATTGCAAGCGGTCTGGCCTTTATGAACAGGGCAAGCTCCTTTACGAGAAGGGTGGGCTCAACCCCGATAACCTGTCTGAGGAGGCCACGGTCAACGTTGAGGAAGATTACCAGGTTTGTGCACGCAGGTTGACGCGAGGCGAAAGCGAGCCCAAGCGCCGAGTTAGAAAGGGCACGAGGAAATAGGCGATGACTGAAGACCTCTTTACTGCCAGGAAAAGTCTGGACGAAATCTGCTTGGTCCCGGACAAGATCATTTCCGTATATTCTCTGGAAAAACACGTATGGGATGATTCCAATTCCGAAACCGCCCGCAAGGCCCGGAAGCCGGAGCTGCAGACCATCGAGGAATTCCAGATTGATCCTGTCCGGCCGTTCCTCACGGACATTTTGCGTAACATGGCCGCTCCCTGGAAACGCGAGCGCAAAGACAATCCGGTAGGTCAAGGGTATTGGATTCAGGCCGAGTTCGGTTCCGGTAAGTCACACCTGCTCTGTTTTCTGGCCGCCCTGGCTCTGGGCCGCCAGGGGGCTTGGGACATTGTGAAGAAGAAGGAGGAAGCCACTGGTCGCGGCAAGCGTGAGTCGCTCTTCCGGTTCTGGGAGGAAGGACTTTCGGCGAAAAGTGGCAAGGGTACCAAAGGGGTCTTCGTCGTCGTCAAGACCTTGGTCGGAGTGGGAAGCGGAACGGTCGGCTCGACCGTCAGAGGTCGGTCGCTCTCCGATTACATCCTGGACGCGGTCAAGGATCAGATACACGTCGAGCTTGACAAAAACATTTCACTGTATCCGTTCGAACTACTTGCCGACCGGTTCATCTCCGAAGACCTGGAACGCTATCGGAAAGACCTAGCCAAGTTCCTGCGTGACCCAAAATTCTTTGACGATGACGAATTCGAAGAGGTTGATGATTTCATCCGCACCATTCAGCAGGACAAGACTCCGGAGTACAAGCGGAGCTGCGGAAATAAACTTTGGCGCTTTTATACTGAGTATTTGAAGGTTCAGCCGCAGATCGCTGGTGAGACCGAAGATATTCTGAAGCACATGACGGAGACGATCCTGGCGGAAGGGTACAGCGGGGTCCTACTCGTACTTGACGAAGTTTCACTGTTTATGAAGAACCGGGACGAAGACCAGCGGACAGATGACGAGAAGACCCTTGTCGTATTATCAAATCGGCTAGCGAAGATTCACAATTTGCCCATCTGGACCATCTGCGCGGCTCAGCAGGCCATCGAGAGCAAGATGGGCGTTAAGAACATCATCGCTGACGACCGGTTGAAGCTGGTCAAGCTCCTGGAAGAGGACAAAGACTATTACGACATTGTTCTTGCCCGAGTCCGGGAGATCAAGGACTCATCGGCCATAAGCAATTATTACCTTCACTACAAGCGAGGATTCACCTGGCCGAACAGCATTGGCGAACAGGACTTCCGGCACTTTTTTCCGTTCCACAAACCCGCCATTGAGGTTCTGCGGGCAATCACCTATGAGCTGACTACCACCCGTTCTGCTATTCACTTCATGCATCAAACTCTCAAGCACCAGATCAAGACCAAGGGGCGAGAACTTATTCGCTTGTGGGAGCTGTTCGACGAAACAGTGAGATACGAGGAAGACCCGAGTGGGGTTCATGCTGGGTTAGTAGCGATAAAGACGAAACGCGAAACTGATTACAGGGCCTACGAGGCGTGTAAACGCCAGATTGACAGCCTCACTAAGGGGTTGCTGAAATTTTACCGTGACAAGGGAATCAAGGTCATACAAACGTTGTTCCTCTACCATATCGCCCGAACCCGGCAGCAGGGTATCACGCCGGAGGAGATCGCCAATGCAGTGCTTATTGAAAGGGATTCCGATGCAAATCCGGATGAAAACAATCAGCACTACGAAATAATTGCTGAGAACCTCAAAAAGGAACTTCGACAAATAGTCGAAAGCTTCGATGAAGAAAAGCGGCCGCGATATCGCTTTGACCCGGTATTCACGGGAGTAGACCCAAGAATTGAGTTCAGCAAGGCTCGCGACGAGGCGGAATCGAATCAGGCCGTGCTCAAGGAAGCGTGGGACCATCTATTGGCCCTGGACGAATGGCCGGTGCGGACGCGTCAGATGACCATTGATCTCTCCAGTGGAGTGAGGTCAATCTTTCGGGACATTGCGCCGTTCATTGCACCATGGGATGACCGAGCATCTGCTCGTACTGGAGACCAGAACCTTGATGTCTTGTGGCAGGGTCGGCAGATCTCCGGGCGAGTGGGGATGCGCGACCTGGGCAGAGTGGCCTCTGAAAACCAATTTCTACAGCCGATAAATACGGATGAGACAGATTTGGACTTCGCTGTGTACATCGGTACGCGACATGTGGCGGACGCCACAGTAACCAAGCTTATAGAACGGCGGAAAGACCCACGTGTTCTCGTCTGGACACCGTCTGAATTGACTCAGGAGGAACGGGACCGTCTCATCGATTTCGCAGCGTATCGCAAACTGGTGTCAGAATGGCAAGGCAAGGAAACAGAGGACTCCGTCGCTGTAATCAACTGGGTTTCCAATACACTTCAGACCGACCTCGCCAAGATCGTGAAAATAGTAGACAGCAGCTACGCAAGAGGCCGCGTAGATGCGCTGAATAACACGCAGATGGATTTTCGAGTAGCTGGCGAACTGACAGCAATCCTGGGGCCGTTACTTGACCGTGTGCTCACAGCAGCCTATGTGTCAAAGGATATCAAGTTCGAACCGCCATTTGTCTTCCGAAAAGAGGAAGGCGTTAAAGTTATAAATGGCATCGTGAGGACAGGGAAGATCCCGAAGGGGGCCAAACCCAATCAAAATATCAGTGCGGCACAAAATTTTGGGTTTGGCTTAAAAATCCTGAAAAAGAGCGCTGAAAAGGAGCTGGATGCTTCGGACAACGCCTATGTTCAGGACATGTGGACTTTCATCGACGACAAACTGGCTGATGACGGTCAATCGATGCGGGTGGAGACTATCTACAAGAACTTCATGGGTATTGGCGGTCCAAAGGATTACGGACTCACCCGCCGTATGGTTCAGATCTTCCTGCTCTGCCTGGTCCACGAGGGGCACGTCCGCGTCGCTGTCAATAGCAAGGCCGGTCTTGCCAACCCCGTAATTGATTACTCTAATATTGCGGATGTGGAATTCTCTGCAAAGGTGTTAGACGCCTTCGACGAGATTCAGAAGGTGGATAAGCCTGAGAACTGGGAGGTCCTGCGTCCTTACGCTGAGAAGATTCTAGGTGTAGAGATTCCGACCACCCATGATGATGCCGTAATCTCTGAGCACCGGGCCAGACTGCGGAACCTATTCGCACAAGAGAAGGAGATTTCGGCTAGGACCGCAAACCGTGCCCAGAGCCTGTTCGAGGCTTTGAAGGCAAGTAACCCGTATGAGACCGAATTGAGGCAGGTGGTGCGCCTGTTCTCTGCCAATATCGCAAGCGGAGATGATATTGGGCTCATCCTCTATGCTTTGAAGGACGCTCTGGACTACCAAGCTTATGACACTAATAACGCTGTTCCTTCAGAGGTAGATGATCTTGCCAATCGCCTCAGGAATTACCATGATGTCCGAGCGTTCCTGGAATTTGAAACAGAGCTCAGAACTGCCCATGCCTACTGCTCCATATCTCTCCCCGACACAAGGGAACTAAAGAAAACACGGGGGGCTGTTGAGAGCATTCGGACAAAGCTTGCCAATCTGAAGCACTTCATAGACTCAGATGTAAGACTGAAAACAGAACTGATTGGACGCGTCCCGCCTGTTGAAGGAGAAACGGCTACGCTTGCGGCAATGATCCAGGAGTATGGCTCCGTCTACTTGCCCACACACGAATCCGTCGTGAACAGTATTGAGGCAAGCCGAAAAGCAATTCAGCAGATTTTGGATGGTCCCGACATCAAGGCGTTCGCGACATTAGAAGGCATATCCGCTCTTCAGCCTCCCAGCAATGGGGAATTGGTAGAACGTATCAAACGACTCCAAATTGAGCTTTTTGAATGCCCCTCTCCGTCACGCAATTCAGTGGAAGAACAACTGCGTAATGGTCCGCTGCACGAGTGTGGGTTGTCCTTCGCCGACGGTTCGATCCTGGTCCGAAAGGCAGAAAATGCCGCTCTCAGGGCAGAAGAGCTACTAGACCATGCCTTCCGGAGGAAGATGGAGGTATTCCTGAACCCGGCGGTAAGAGAGCGGTTGGAGCAGGGAATAGAAGATCCTTCCATCAAGGGTTTGTTAGACTGCGGGAATTCGCAACAGATTCGTGATTACCTTGTCAGAGCTGTGGACGACGTCCCCGACATAGTGAACATCGTCAACCGGTACCTGAAGCGCATCGTTGTGAAGCGGGTAAGAATCGCCGATTTTAGACCGCAAGTGGGGACCATCCAAAAGGACCAAGTCCAAGGGGTGACTGAGGATTTTGCACGGTTCTTGGAAGCCCAATTCGGTGACGATGAGGGGGACAAAGACGCTCTTCCAATGCTTCAGCTGGAGTAGCCGCCCATGGCCGAGCTGAGAGAAGGTACAATCATTAATGATCGCTACGAAATAGCCAATCACTTGGGTACTGGGGGATTTGCCTCGGTATGGATGGGCTACGACAGACAGCTTGAAAGGAATGTGGCTATTAAGCGTCTTGTGTCCGAGAAGTTTCATGACCCCACCCTTAGAGTAGAAGCCATTGATGAAGCAAGAAAGATCGCTTCGATCTCGCATGCCAACATTGTATCTGTTTTTGACGTTGTTGATTATGATGACGAAATTCTGATCGTCATGGAATATCTTCATGGCGGTTCATTGCATGATCTCCTAAGAAACCTTTCACAAGGCGGCAAGTGGCTGTGTCCTGTTGAGTCTTTTGATCTCGTTCAAGGAATCCTCCGCGGCCTGCGAGCTGCCCATACCGCTGAAAGAGGCCCTATAATTCACAAGGATCTAAAACCGCTAAACATATTGTTTGATGTCAGGAGACAGCCCAAGATTACTGACTTTGGGTTAGCGTCTATCGGAGTGGTGAAGCCAATTCAAACAGCGCATCCTGGCAAATGGGAGCATGAAGGGACCTTTGGGTACAAGTCCCCGGAACAACTCAGAGGAGCTGAAATGGACACGCGATCTGATTTGTTCAACGTGGGGTTGATGGCCTACCTGTTGTTTGTGCAATTTCATCCTTTTGTCGATCCGCGGTTCCTCTTCGATTATAGGGAAATGGTGCTAGATCCTTATCGTCCTATCCCAAAGTTCAATTCCGACAGACTGCCAAAGGAGTTGGACGACTTCTTGAATTCTTTGTTAGCTGTAGATCCAGATCACAGGTTTTCTGCAGCTGCCGATGCACTCTATGAATTGGACCATATAAAAGGAGAATATGAAAAGATTCTGTTAGACCAATCTTTGGTCAAGTACGACTATTTGAATGGGAATCAATCCACGGACGTTTCTTTGTCAGCTTTAGAGCTCGCGCGAGGCATAGCCTTATGTAAAAAAATGGGGTTCTATCCACAGGGCGCGTTTTTGTACGAGAAGTCTGGAATAGATTTTTCCGGCCTGGCAGGGGAAGAAAAGGCGGATTTAGACAACCACTACAACTTTTGCAGACGACGTGCTGGCCGAGAGGTTTCGTTGGATGACATCTGATCTGATCACCTGGGTCCTGGCCAAGCTGGAAGCCGTGAAGGATTGCGATTGCATTCTGGTTAGGGACTCGTTACGCCTCTTGCCGGAATCCGAAGGTGCTCTGCACCGGTTTGCCAATGACAACGGGTTCACCGTGATCGTGACTTCCACGAATCTGGTATTCAGGGAGCTCTTTGAAAAGGCGGCACTTTCGAAGGATGTCAACAAACTTCTTCTCGTCGACCGCGCACCCGCCCGAAGACGGGCACACGCTTCCACAACAAAAGCCCCACCTCCTTTCTATCCGGATTTGCTAGCGAAGACACCGGAGACGGCGCGCATTGATGTCAACCTGCGTCAATTTCTGATCGAGACAACGGGAGATCCTAACTGGCCTCGGGAGACCAACGATCCAAGGTTCGCCAAACTGATCAGTGGGCACTTGGAGAACGTGGTGAAAGCTCATGGGAGCCTCCGGGTCGCTGATAGGACACGATTCACGGATCACGATTTTCAGACGATGGTTGCATATTCCGCACTTGGAGTGCCAGAGGCAGCCTTTAAGCGTCCAGAAGCCAAGACCTATTGGAGAGTTGGCCTTTTTGGATATCAAGCACTAGAGGAACTCGATTCTCTCGCACCCAAAGTCGCCAAATCAATACGGGACGAATTGCGGGCTGCTCCTTCGCCCTTTTGCTGGTTCGCTGACCACCCTCCAGAGATTGTGGTGCGTGCTTTCTATCTCGCAACCATCTTGTCCCAGCATTTGGAGCACTGGAAACTCTTGCTGACTAACCTGGATTCGGAGCTAAAGCCGTTCACTGAGATGAAGACAGCTCTAATAAGGGAGGCTGCGCAGGAGTTGGTTGCTCTCGATTCTGCAAGGGCCCATGAAGACCTTTTGGAAGTCGAGTCATCTTTGTCCAGGGATGCCCTAAACCTGATACTCCTTGACCAACTGAAGCTTGGCGAAGATCAGGCCTTTGTTCAAACGATTGAAAATGAACAGTATTCGGTGTTGATCCGTTCCTTGGCCCTTTTGTTGGCGTTAGACAACCTTCTTTCCGCAACTCCCCTGATGGAAGCCCATGAGAAGGTATCCCGTTTGCTTGCCGCGGAAACGGTTACCAAGGCAGGAGTCTTCATCGAACAACGACCCTCAGCGGCATGGGAAAACCTCAGGGCAGCATATAACCTGGCGCGATCAATCCGGGACATCCAGGATGCGTTGGCGGCAGAAGCGAAGAATCTTAGGCTGAAACAAACGGCGGAGTTGTCGTTTGAGTGGTTCTGGTCCTTATGGAATGAGCTGCGTGCTAACCGTCTGGAATATTATTTCTCGGCTTTAGAGCGCAGGGTTGTCAGCAGCGATTTTCTACCCAGGCCCGCCGAGCATCTCCCTCCATTTTTCGGGAAGGCATCAGATAGGATAACGGAACGCATTGGTTCGCTTCGTAACGAAATTCAGGGTCTTTTGAGCTCAATAAACAGTCGGTTTCAAGATCTGATTGCGGCTCAGTATCAGTCATGGATAGACAAAGATTCGCAACCACTTTTGACGAGCCAGTTCTTGCGCCGGTGTCTCAAACCGAATTGGGACCCGAAAAATGAGAAAGCCGCGGTGTTCGTTTTCGATGGCATGCGTTACGATATATGGGATGAGCTGGTCCGACCGATTTTTGAAGATCGCATGGAGATAATCAAGGACTATCCGGCCGTCTCACTCCTGCCCTCTGAAACACACGTCAGCAGAAAGGCGATCTTTGCCGGTACTTTTCCAGACTCTTTTGACATGAAAAAGGGGGAGGACGGCCTTCTCAGGGAGTCACTGAAGCAAAGTTTCGACTACGGTGGCGAGATAGAAACCGTTGCTCCCGAAGGTATGGGAACGGGGGAGACCGTCCGGTACCGCGCACACAATGCTGATATTTACATCTTTGAACTGTGTGACAAGGAGCTTCATAACATTCGGGTCAAGACCCTACCCGACGGTCGTTGCGTTCCAGGAAGGCCTCTTGCGTTCATCTATCAGCAGCATATTAAGGACATCATCGACACTGAGGTTATGGCAATCGTCCGAGGGCTCCCGGCTGATACAAAAGTCTTCGTTGTGGCCGACCACGGGTTTGGAGCGATAGGACGAGAGCCTCTTCGAGTAGAGGCGTCCTGGTTGAACGAGCCAACTGACTGTTTTTATCAGAATGCATGGTTGAGACAAACCTTGAAGGATGTCCACGCTCCGCAAAAGATACGCGGCAACACACTTGAGTTCCCCGTCGCTGATCTCCACATGCCTGATGCAGGGGAGGCCTACGACCGATCTCAGAACCGGAGTTGGCAGAAGAAATTTGCAGCAATCATCTTCCCGCGAACCGGGTACGCATTGGCAAGGCCAAAATCTCACTTTAATCCAGATGCTTACTCCCATGGCGGCATTTCGATACAAGAGATGGTTGTACCGATGGTCGCCATGAGGGTTAAAGCACCAGAGGAAGGTCTGCTTGTGCTGAACCCGATAGAGGGACCGACCGATATCATTGAAGGCGAAGAGGCAGAGTTCCGCCTGCCGGTTTCGCTTATAAGCTCTAAGAAAGGGAAGGAGATTCGTGTCGAAGCTCGTGCGGTATATCAGAATAGAGAGGAGACGGCTTCGATCCCGCAGCAGGTCATTTATGTGTCCGCTCCGGGGGCAGAAATAGTCTTCCGGTTTAAGCCCGATGCAACCGATGCATCGGATGAAGAAGTCAAGAAAGGCTTGATGGCGCGAACGCTGATAATTAGTGTGACGCATCGTGAAGGACGGCGCACAGTACGAAAGGCCAGGACGCTTAACTTTTCTGTGCGCATAAACCCATCAAAGATAGTCCGAAGAGTGCCTACCCATCTTGGCCAAATATTGGGGCTTACCCCGAAGAGCATGAAGTGAGTAGGCGTATGCCGAGGCGTTCAAGAGAGACTGCGCGAGATCCTAAATGATGGCACACGGCCTGCTAGTGGTCCCTGTCACAGAGTAGATCGAGGACCGAAGATGAACCAGAAATTTAGAGATATTTTCCGAGGCAAGGTTGTCAACAAGTCTCACACAATAAACACTGGTGTTGACGAATTCCCCCGGTACGTCCTTGAATACCTAATCGACAATTATTGCTCTGAAGAGTCTTTTCACGAGGACATGGAAAGAGTTGTGAGGCGACTCAAGGAGACCTTTGTTTATGGGGCTGAGGCGGAAAAGATCAGGCACTGTATCCGAGAGAACCGAAGCCATTCAGTGATAGCCAGTTTGGAAGCACGGCTTGTAGAAACGGAAGACAGGTACTGGGGCAGCATCTCAGCGATCAATGAGAATTTCGTCAATATCCCGGAGAGCATTGTCAGACAGTACCCGATGCTTCTATCTGGTGGCATGTGGGGAACCATCGACCTGACTTACGATGAAAGTGAAATCCACAACAAGAAGATCAGACCTTTCAAGATAACGAGCTTCACTCCCTTTCAAGTTAGTGTCATCAATCTCGACGATTACATCGAAAAAAGAAATGAGTTCAGCAAGGAAGAGTGGATTGACATTCTGGTGAACTCCTGCGGACTCGACCCGGGTAGAATGACCCCGCGTCAAAAGCTGCTTTATTTGTGTCGTTGTATCCCCTTGGTCGAGACCAATGTAAATATGGTCGAGCTCGCTCCCCGTGAGACAGGGAAAACCTACCTGTACAGGAACATTTCCTACTATGCACATGTGCTGTCTGGAGGCAAAGCAACTCCAGCTCAGCTTTTCATTAACCTCAATACAGGCCGAATTGGCGAGGTTGGGACAAGAGATGCAGTTGTTTTTGATGAAATAGCGAACACAGATTTCACTGATCCCAGGGCCTTCGTTAGTATCATGCAGGGATACATGCAGGACGCGAAGTTCAGCAGAGGCAAGAAAGAACTGCTGGCCTTCGCAAGCTTGATTTTTGTAGGAAATATAGACATTCAAGGCCAGTTACCCCATGAAAAGTACTACCATCTGTTTGAGCCTTTGCCAGATTTCCTTCAGGTGACGGCATTCTTGGACAGAATACATGCCTATCTCCCTGGTTGGGAGATCCCTAAGCTGACTCCCGACAGCTACTCAAAGGACTATGGGTTTGTCACCGACTACTTTTGCGAAATCGTGCACGAGCTGCGAAGAATTGATCTTCTCGGTGGCGTGAGGTCAAGATTCGAGCTGATGGATCATGCCAAAAGAGCTCATGGGGTGTCGGGTCGAGATCAAAGAGCCATCATGAAATGCGCTTCCGGATTATTGAAACTGCTCTATCCGCACGGAAAATTAACAGATGAAGAATTGCAGGAGGTCCTGAGTATTGCCTGCGAACTTCGCCAGAGGGTTCGTGAGCAGCTTCACCTAGTGGCCCCTGGAGAGTACGACAAAGTGAGACTTGGCGTCCAAATGAAGCCGTCTGGTAAAGAAATCCTTCCAACTCTACCAGATGCGGATCGTGTTCAGAAAGTGTCGCTTCCGGATCACCCTTCGGTTGGAGAAGTTGTCGGCCTTGCTGTGGAAGGCGATCATGGCTGCGTGCTTAGTTTTGAAATGCAGGCGACCAAGGGTACGGGTCGAATTGTCCCCCTTGGGTCCATCCAGAGGGTAATGCGAGAGAGTATCGAAGCAGCAGCTCAGTTCATCCGGGCAAGGCATGAAGATCTTGGAATAAGCGCGGAGTGGAGAAAAAGCTTCGACGTAGCAGTACTAGCCACGTTCATGGGCATTCCGAAGGAGGGTCCGTCAGCGGGAATCACCATAGCCACTGGGATTGTTTCTGCTTTGAAGAACATACCGGTCCGTAACGATCTTGCCATGACCGGAGAAATAACAATTATGGGCAAAGTGTTACCGGTCGGGGGCATTCATCAGAAAATACGCGCAGCTTACGACGCTGGAGTGAAAGAAGTCCTACTTCCAACGGATAACCTTAAAGAAGCCCAGGGATTGCCAGCTTACTTACAGGAGGCCGTCAAATTGACCCCCGTCGACCGCCTTGAGGAGGTTTTGCGGATTTCGCTGGTAGGCAATTCGGAGGGCAAGCAATCTGAAGCCCGAAGCGATTGTGGTCAAGAGACTGTCAGCGTCAGACCCGTGTGAGCGGAGGGATGCGGTCGCGGTAGCAAATCCGCATGGTCACAAGCATATCCCTAAATTCATCCGATAGGCGATCCCCTGCTCAGCCGAGCTCTTTCTTAGAGCAAACGTCTTGGTCGTCCCAGTCCCGTTCAGGCGTCAGCCTTGAGATCTCAAGCACCATTTCTCTCTTCGCCTCGATTGATCTACCGACTGCCAGTCCGATATCCGCACCGATCTCCCCCAGGGAAATCTTGACTGGCTTATCCAAATCAATTCTCCGCGACGTTCTCTTTCATGCAAGGGGTGTCAGCGCGGCAAGCTCAGGGATTCTTCTGAGAAAAATTTCGTGTACCTCCTTATCCACTTTGGTCCGTAAGATGGCCGAAATCAAACCCGACCTGCCAGAACTCAAGGATAGGATCAACGCACCCGCAACTAACCGATATTATTGGTGACACAACAGGGCTTTGCTGTTGCGAATAACTTGTTTGTGACGGTCCGGTAAGGAAAAACGACAGTTTCTCTTGTGCCGATTCGCAAATTGCTTTTCAGCTATGTAATAGCCAGAAGGATTACTGTACCGCTTGCAATAGACTTGAGAATTATGGACTCTAACCGGAGCTCTTCGAGCAAAACGCAACGTTGAAGGATCTCGTATGACTCCGTGGAAGAGCGGCCCAGTGAAACGGCGTGCCGACAAAGACAACTTATTCGTCACTCCCCGGGATGGAAGATTCCTCTTGACATTGGCATGATTTGTACGATTAGACTTTGATTTCAAAAGACACATTGCCCTACTAAAAGGACTTATAAAGACCAGACGCCGGATGGCCAAAGCCGGTTTGCTGGACCTTCCCCCAAGGCTTAATTCTGAACTGGGCCACATAAGGAGACGATTATGTTTCGTCACTTCAAGAACAGCGGTGAAGCCGGACGGCCTTTTTCATCACTATTTGTTCTTTTTCCGTTGATTTGTCTGCTCGCGTTCCTTGTGGCGAGCACTTGTTCAAACAAGCAGCAAGTTAACCGAATCACAATAGCGCAGTTTGGAGATTTCTTTCTCTATGCCCCGTTGTACATAGCCATTGACGCTGGGTACTTCAGGAAAGAAGGATTGGAGGTTTCTCTCATAAGCACGGGTGGAGATGAAAAAACCTGGGCGGCTGTAGTCAGCGGCAATGCAAGTTTTGGTATAGCTGATCCAACATTCGTGGCAATTTCTGCACAGCGAGGTCAACCCGGCAAGGTTGTTGCGACTCTAGTCAATCGTGTTCCATTTTGGGGGGTAACTTTCAAGAGCAATATACCCGAAATTACCGAGCCGAAACAACTCAACGATTTCGTCGTTGCCACATTTCCAGCCCCTTCCACCGCATACACATTGCAAAAACAAATGTTTGTAGAAGCTGGCCTTAAACCGAATATCAGGCAAGGCAGCTTCGGAACACTTTTCGCGATGCTTGAGGCGGATGAAGCCGATATAGCCTTGGAACTTGAGCCCAATGTCTCTCAAGCTGTTTCGAGAGGCGCTAAAGTCGTTTACTCCCTCAATTCAATCTACGGAGAGTTTGCCATTACGGGTTTAACCACGATTCCTTCAATTATTGAACGCCGGCCTGAGTTGGTTCAAAAGGTTGTAAGAGCACTTGCAAACGCACTCATTTTCATAAGAAATCAGCCAGAAGAATCCGTTCAGATTCTGGTAAAAAGATTTCCTGAGGTCAAACCCGCCATCGGTAAAGCAGCTCTTGACAGATCAGTGGCCGACGGCGTTCTTCCCGAACAGGTTTACACGACAAGAAAGGCTTGGGACAGAGCAGTGGCCCTTCGTGTATCCGCTGGCGACTTAAAAGAGCCTAAGGAATTTGCTTTCTACGTAGATAATAGCTTTGCAACGCAGGTGCTCGACCAAAACAAATAGTTCTGATACGTTAGGGGTGCCTACGTCTTCTCTCGTACCTTTTGAAAAAACGGAGATAACCGCAGCATGGCAGTTTTAGATGTTAAAGTTGTTGAGATGTATAGACATTTTCTTTACTTACCTGTGTATGTGGCATATCGAAACAATTTCTTTAACTTAATCCCTTCAAAATACAAAATTAGCAGGATAGAAAGATCACATCCGACGCATGGGTCTGATGAAAAAGCTTTCGAACGTCTTATGAAGAGCGGGTCCGACGAAAGAATCTATTTTGCTGTCTGCGATCCCACCACCGTTTTCAACGCTTTACTCAACGGTCGCAGTTATCAATCAAAACCAGTGATTTTGGCAACATTAGTCACCAATGGTGGGTGCTGGGCAGTGAATAAAAATAGCCATGAAATATCGCGAATAAAGGATTTAGGCGAATTCAGTAAAATTATATCTTACGGCGAGGGTTCAACAACTTACGGCATGGCCATGCGTGTCCTGTACCAGGCGAACAAAATGCACTTGAAGTCCAGAATCCTAAATATTGTTTCACCAATGTATGAATTGGGCACTCTTGAAACAATGAGTATGAAAGGAATTGACGCGGTCGCTATAACGCCAAATATTCTTGACTTTGAACGTTTGAGAAGTCGCAGGAGGAGTTATCGTATTGTTTATCATTTTCCAAGGGAAACAGAATATAAGGGTGTCATGGTCACAGGGGTATTGAGCCGTACTGATATTGTCGAGCATTATCCAGATCTGGTTCAGGGTTTCTTATTGTCCATGAAAGAAGCTTTAGGCTTAGTACGCAACAGGGACAATAATGTTATTATGATGGCTTCGAAGTATTTCGGTTATGACGTGCCTGTCGTGAGAGAGGCTCTTGAGACAGCTTTGTCATGCGAGGTGTTACCGGATCGCTTAAATGTCAATAAAGCGGAATGGTTAAACGCTGTCAAGGCAAATTGTCTCGCGCAAGACATACCTCTCGATGATGAGTTAGAATCCCAGGCTTTGGAGATTTATAATGACAGCATAGAGGCATTCAGTGATTTCGCCGAGAAAGCCGATAGAAGGCCTCATTTTCGCTCAATCGTTGAGCCGCCACCGCGACGAGTATTTCCTGAAGAAGAGCGTTGGAGCACATCTGCCATATCTCTTCTGAAAATTCCAATTATTGTAGGATTAAGCTTTTGGATATACTGGCTAGCTTGGCCCATTATTTGGAATGGCGAGGGCGAGGGCCCTTCTAGTATAGAAATTCTTGTAATTGCCATTTCAGCGGCCATAATCGTTGCCGCCCCTTCGTGGGTTTACCTCAAGTCTCGTTCGCCGGGTATGTATTTTGTTTACCTTGTTGTTACTTTACTTGATCTATTATTATGGCACTTCTGGCATTTTTGGCACACTTACCAAGAAGCTTCCGGTATCATCTTGTTGTCCGCTTCAGTTTTGCTGGGGGCGCAAATAACCACTGTAGTGAAATATGCTGGAGAGGATTAGTCCGAGGGTCTATGAATAACCAAGTTATTGATATCACAGTCAATAAGCTAGGAAAAACTTATTGGCTTCCTAAGGAGAAGAAAGAACTAAAAGTTCTCGACGACCTCACATTTAATGTAGAACGTGGAGAATTTTTTTGTTTGGTCGGGCCGAGCGGATGTGGCAAAACAACGCTTCTAAGGATTCTGTTGGATATTGAGGAAGGATGGGACGGCGATTTTAATCTCAATTTAGCAAAATCGATTCCCGATGTGGTCGAATACGGCGTAGCGTACATACAGCAAATGCCCCAGCTATTGCCGTGGAGGAATTTGCTTCAGAACGTGACATTATGCCGGGAAACAAAGGGTAGAATTGCTTGGCCAGATAAACAGGGTATTCTGGAACTAATAGAGGAGTATGGCTTAAGAGGCTACGAGCATTTTCTACCCGCGCAATTATCGGGAGGAATGAGCCAGAGAGTTGCCGTTATGCGTGCTCTCGCATACCGACCACAAATTCTTTTTTGTGACGAGCCTTTTTCATCAATTGACTTTGTAACTCGACTTCATCTACTGGGCGTGTTTAAAAGGAATTGTATTGAAGGAAATGTGACCACAATCTTTGTTACACATAATATAGATGAAGCTATTTTCCTGGGTACTCACGTTGCGGTCTTGAGTGACCGACCGGCACGAATCATCGAGATACACGATACCGGCCACATAGGATCAATGGATGCGGTAGCTACCAGGGAAGAACAAGGATTCAGAAAGTGTTTCAAAAAAATCTGGGAACAGCTAGGACACGACAAATGAAAGCATGGGCATGGATATCAATTCAGCTTATAAGAATTGGAATTCTTGCTGCCATGATACTGGTTTGGTTTGCTGCCGCGTATTTCTCAACTGCTATATCCTTTAACTTTGGTTCACCTGGAGAAGTGTTCCGGGAGTTCTACGAATTGCTAACACGTCAACAGCTTGTTCGACACGCTATGATCACGGGCTTGGAAGCTTTTGGCGGACTTATGATAGGTACTTTGGCGGGAAGCATTTTGGGTTTGCTCCTTTGGTATTCCGAACGGACTGCTGATGTGGTCAGGCTTTACATAGTTGCAATAGGAGCTGTCCCTGTTTTTGCGTTCGCGCCGATGATGATTATTTGGTTCGGGGTGGGAATAACAATGAAGATAGCATTGGCAACAATCCCTACTTTTTTTGTGTCGCTTAGCCAAGCCTATCAAGGGGCAAAGGAAGTAAATAAAGCCTATGTCGAGGTTCTTACTGCTACAAAAGCTACACGGCGGCAGATATTTCACAAAATAATCATTCCGGGCTCAATCGATGCGGTCTTGGAATCGCTGAAACTCAATGTCAATTTTGCTTTGCTGGGCGCATTTATCGGCGAGTTCATTACGTCGGACCGCGGGCTCGGCTATTTGATTCTCAAATCTGCAGGTCTTTACAACATACCCAGACTCGCGTTTCGCACTTTTTTGATAGTCGCCGTGGGTATTTTTTTTGAGTTTGTGTGAAAAGGGACTGGTACGGGATCGGGCTTTGTGATACAG
>Ga0172371_10004753_pt1 | contig 20380 bp, 23 predicted proteins | sample Lak12m_FD_114543 | JGI IMG/M metagenome (GOLD analysis project Ga0172371, IMG submission 114543) | Freshwater microbial communities from Kabuno Bay, South-Kivu, Congo - kab_022012_12m | ecosystem: Environmental > Aquatic > Freshwater > Lake | place: Democratic Republic of the Congo: South-Kivu... | reverse complement strand
CGAGCCCGTGGGAATCGTAGCCGCGGTATCCATGAACACCATCTGGAACAGGAAAAATGCCAGGATGCCGGCGTCATACAGGCCGTTTCCAAAAAAGCCGTGCGTTCCCAGGATGCCCCAGCCCTTGGCAACCTCGATCATCCCGTCCAGGTTGCCAACACCGCCCAGGGCCGCCAGGTGGCCTACGCCGCCGAACATGATCGGAAAACCTACAGTGAAAAAGCCGATGACGCCAACGAGGAAGACGACGAAATTCATCGACATCGTATGGGCGGCGTTCTTGGCCCGGGTAAATCCCGCCTCCACCAGTGCAAATCCCGCCTGCATGAAGAAGACCAGGCTAAAACCGATCATCAACCAGACGAAGTTGATTGATATCTTGCTATGGCCGACCTCTTCCGCCAGGCTCTCCACAGTGGGCGCCTCGCCTGCTGTCGCGGATGCCAGGTCCGCGGAAGTGCCGGTGGCCGCGCCCGAGGGGTCGGTCGTGGCCACGGCGGCGGTTTCGTCCGCAGTGACCGGCTGATCGTCCGCCAGGGCGATACCGCCCAGCGACATGAATATCAGCGACATCACCACGATGAGAAAAATCCTTAAAGACTTGCTCATGATTCCTCCTAACTACATCTCAACAATGACCGGCTGCTTTTGGTTGAATCACCTCCTTGCCTGGTTCATGCAGCCCTGTTGAAATGGTAGTCAGGGGAGCGGCCCATTTCGCTGGCCCGTAGTACAAAGTCGGGGAGCACTGGGCAACCGTTTTTCATCCCAGTGAACAATAGCGGCGGCCGCCCTTGTCCTTCGGGCCTGTCCGGAGTGTAGAAATTCCTTACATCTTCATAAAATCTTCATAAAAAAGTTCATGACTTTTTCACGCCTGCGTGAGATACTCTTACAGTGTGTAGTAAAGGAGGTGTGTACTTTGAAAAGAATAATCATGATCCTTGCCGTGACGCTGATTGCCAGCCTGGCGTCGCCCTTCGCCTCCTCGGCTTTTGCCAAGGACAAGGCGAAGGAGAAGAAAGATGACCTCATTGTCTGTGTGTGCCCGGACGGCCATGTCTGCACCCACACGGCTAAAGAATATAAGCAGATGCTGAAGGCCATGAAGAAGACTGGAGAATGTCCGGACATGGCCACCATCTAGGTAAAACCCAAACCAGAATTTCACCCCCCCCTCCCCCGGAGTTGGCCTCCCAGCTTCGGGGGTTTATTTTCCCCCACATATTCCCTGAAAGAGGCTTTTCCCCTGATTAAGAGGGGAGCCTGAGTAGCGCCGGGCGCCGATCAGTCGAAGGCGGCCGGCCGGCACGCATCTGCCAGATGGGCGCGCACTTCTCCCAGATGCTTCTCATTGGTGCGGATCGAAGATAGCGGCGGCAGATCGTCGAAGCCGAAGAAGCCCACGTCCATCGTCTCATCACTGGGCATCGGCTCACCGCCATTGATCTCACAAAGAAAGATGATCTTATATGCGTGGTAGAACTCGAGGGGCGTGCCGCCCCGGTTAGCGTCAAACACCGCGATTACCTTGCGGGGAGTTACCGTAAACCCGCTCTCCTCCCAGACCTCGCGCGCCACCATGTCGGAAGGGTTGTCACCGACATCGGCCCAGCCGCCCGGCATACACCATTTCTGGTCGCGGCGCTCCTGCACCAGCAGGATCTTGCCATCGCGCACGCAGGCGCCGCGCACATCGATCTTGGCGGTAGCATATCCGGGCTGAGCGGAGAATCCCGCTATCAGTTCTGCCCGGGAAAGGTGTGTGTGTGACGCGATCATCTCGGCAGCGATCTCATAGAGGCGGTGGTAGCGCTCCACTTCGTATCCGGTCTGGGCAAAGGCCAGCCCTGTCTGGCACAGACCCTGGATCTCGCGGGCCCACTCCAGCCATTTTGGTTCTATATTGCCGTTAGTTTCCAGATGCCGTCCTTCCTGACAAGATTGAATGAGCCGGAGTTGGTTTTTTCCTGCCCGCCATCGTTAATCGTCAGCTCTATGCCGATGACAGCGGTGTCGCCGTCGACTTTCTCACCCGTGATCCGGTAGCCGACTACGTTGCCCAGACCGCCGGAATCATTACAGGCCTTGATCAGGTCGGCTTTGCCGACATCGCCATTCTGGGTGTTCTGGGAACTGAGATCGATGTAATCGACCATCTTTTCGCAGTTCTTTTCCTTCGCCGCGGCGAGAAACCCTTCGATCGTCACCGCAACGCCGCTGTCGCCACAGCTGGCCGCGGCCAGCGGTAAGCAGATCATGAGGGCAATCAGGATCAGACCGGAAACGCGATTGGAAAAACGAGTCTGCAACAGCAAGCCGGCTCCCTTCATTTCGCTGCCTGGGTCAATCAGGTGTAACCCTATCACCGGGCAGGAAAATGAAAAAGAGCCGGCGTCGTGCTGCTATTTCTTGGGCATGGCGTTGGTTATGGCGGCGATGATGGCGCCCTGAGGATCCTGGAAAGTTGCGAAGCGCCCCACTTCCGGGATGTCCATCGGCGGCACCAGCACTTTGCCCCCAAGTTCCTCCACCTTTTTAGCGATGGCGTCTACGTCATCTACGGACACATAGCTGCCCCAATAGGGCGGTGCGCCCATGGCAGCTGCCTCCGCGGGCAGCTGGCCCATACCGCCGACCTGGGCATCGCCCACCTTAAAGATCACATAGTCTCCCATGGAGGAAGGCATCGTTTCTGAATCCCAGCCAAAAAGCTCGGTATAAAAAGACTTGGCGGCGGCGACATCACTGGTCAGCAGTTCATTCCAGCTAAAAATCCCGTGCCGTGAGTGGTCTTCCATGATGACCCCTTTCGTTGTCTTCCCCCGGAGGGTTTTTCCCTAGACAGCTATGCTACCCGTGTCCGCCGTACTCTATACCTCAGGTAAATGGGGCTTTAAACGTGTGAGACAAAATAATACAATCTATAACTGTGATTTGCGGGAGAATTACCAGGGAGGGGTAGTCATCCATGACTGAAAAACCCGAGCGCCAAGCATTATCTGAATACCTCGACGACTGGCAGTCGCGCTTCGGCCGCAGCCAGTTGCTTAGTTTCCTCGGCCCCGGCATCCTCGAGATCCTCGATTCCATCCCTTATTATGTGCTGCTGATCGACCAGCACCACCGCATCCTGCTGGCCAATAAAGCCACCCGGGACCAGCTAGGCGTCGAACCGCAGGATATCACCGGCGAATTCTGTCCCCGGGCCATCCATGGACTGAAAGAGGGCGAGTCGTATCCAGGCTGCCCCCTTGAAGAGGCGGTTGCCACCCAGGAGCCCGTGGAGAAAGATCATTTTGACGAGAACACCGGCAGGTGGATGCGGATTGCGATGTATCCCTCCGGAGCCTGGACGGTCAGCGGGGAACGCATCTACCTCCACATGCTCCAGGACATCACCGAGCAAAAGCAGATGGAGAAGGAGATCGAAGAGCTGCGCGCGGCGAACCGGCAGTTGTCAGAGCGACTGAATCAGCGGCAGGCCTAGCGCGTCAGGGATTTCAACGCCCCTTCGTATGCCGCGATTGCCGTATCGTTAAAAAGCACGAACACGACTTTTTTCAGTGAACCCGGCCGCTTGAGATGCTCGATCACGGTGGAAAGCGCGATCGTCGCCGCTGAGTCCAGCGGATAACCATATGCTCCGGTGCTGATCGACGGAAAAGCGATCGATTCCAGGCCCTGCTCGTCGGCGATCTCCAGAGCGCGGCGATAAGCGCCCGCCAGCAATGCGGGTTCGCCGTGACCGCCGCCGCGCCAGATCGGGCCCACCGCGTGGATCACAAACCTGGCCCTGAGCCGGCCGCTGGTGGTCAGGCAGGCCGAGCCGGTAGGGCAGCCACCCAGTTGCCGGCAGGCCGCCATGATCTCAGGACCCCCCTCCCGGTGGATAGCGCCGTCAACACCGGCTCCGCCCCGCAGCCCTGAATTAGCCGCATTGACGACGGCATCCGTTGACTGCCCGGTGATATCCCCGCGGATCAGTTCGAGGGTGCTGCCGTCGATGGATACTCGCAATCCGCACCTCCCGGGCGATGGGTTTTTTAGGCCAGCGGCAGGCGAGCCATCTGCCATCCCCTGACGCCGCCGGCGAGGTTATAGATGTTATCAAAGCCGTTTTCCCGCAGGAAGCGGCAGACCATCTCGGAGCGGCTGCCGGTGCGGCAACTGAGGATGATCGGCCGGTCGCCATGCTGGCGCAACTCTTCCATATGGTAGGCGATCTCGCGCAAAGGGATCAGTTGTGAGCGAGGAATGCGCGCCGCGGCATATTCGTGGGGCTCACGCACGTCTACTAACAGGGCATCACTTGCCTGCATCATCTCATGCGCTTGTGACGAATCGATCTGCCGGCAGCCTGTCTGTTGCCAGCCCAAACCGTTTGCTATCGAAGTTGTTGCCATTTCCTTCCTTTCAATTCATGCCATGCCGCCCGGTCGCTGCGTTTGGCGTACGAATCTATTTGATTCGCGAGCAGGGGCAAAGGATTCACAGGCGCCTCGCCTTTAATTGTTCAGGCACTATATGTATTACTCTTTCTCAATTTAGCCTACCGAATATTGGTGATCGCTCTGCGCCAACATCAGCATCTGTCAGTATTTTAGCGAAATCTCTTACCACACCTTCCTAGCTGTATTCACTACGTAAATGTGCTTGACCATGTAAGCTGTTTTTATTACCGTAGCACCAGCGCCTTGGTATGATTGATACATAATCAGACACTGCATATAATTCTGCAATATGCAGGTTTTTTAGTATAGCCCCGGGGGGTATCCAGCTCCTTGTGTTTTGAATTGTTTCACAGCTATTGTCAAACAGTTCAGGTTGACCTCAGTGATAAGCCCGATACCCCCCTGGGGCATTGCCCTAGCCTCCTACTTAGTATCCCCCACCATGCCATCGGAGACTTGACCCCTGCTCTTGGTAGTTGTCCCCGATACTTTTTATTAGTACCCGCGGGTAAAAATATGAGCAAGTAAGCCGGGCGCCAGTGGCAGGCAAAAGTTAAGGCAACCGGCACAGGCGAAGGAGGGAGGCAACATGGCTGACAATGTCACAGTGAAAACAGCCGAAGCGCCGTATCTGGATACGGAATGGGCCAGGCCCGGCGTGCTTGACGCGATTGCGAGCAGGTTGTTCTACATCGCGCTTTTCCTCTTCGGCCTGATGGCGGTGGTGGGAATCGCGGCCGGCGTCCATGCCAAATACATCGGCTCGCTCGAGGCTTACGGCGTTTCCCGCGAAGTGCCGTGGGGCATCCTCATTTCCACCTACGTGTTTTTTGTCGTGACCTCGACGGGGCTCTGCCTCGTTTCCTCCATCGGCCACGTTTTCGGAGTGCAGGCCTTCGAGCCCATCGCCAAGCGTTCGGTGTTTCTGGCCGTGGCCACGATCGTCTCCGGGTTCCTGGTGATCTTCTTCGAGATTGAGAATCCATTCCGCATGGCGATCTATAACGTGATCTCACCGAATCTGACTTCCAACATCTGGTGGATGGGCACTCTGTACGGCGCCTACATGATGTTTATGGCGGTCGAGTTCGGCCTGCTGGTGATGCACAAATTCCGGATCGCCACCATGGTGGGGTTTCTCGGGGTTGTAGCTGGTATCGCCGCCCACAGCAACCTGGGCGCGGTCTTCGGCATGCTGGACGGCCGGGAATTCTGGTACGGGCCGTTCATGCCGATCTACTTCATCGCATCAGCGATGATGTCAGGCGCCGCGGCGATCATCCTTTTCACCTGGCTGGCCTACAAGGTGAACGGCGCAAAGATGGATGAGCCGATGAAGAATGCCCTCGCGGTCACTACCAAGGTCGGGGTGCTGCTGATCATCGTCATCCTCTTCTTCACCACCTGGAAGTTCATCATCGGGTTTGCCGGCAGTGAGGCCAAGATCATGGCGCTGAAGTCTCTTTTGACCGGGCCATACGCCTTCAACTTCTGGGTGCTCGAGATCGCCATCGGCATGGTCGCGCCTCTCATCCTCTTCATCAAGTCACGCGGACAGAACATCGGCAACATGGCGCTGGCCTCGGCGATGATGATCTTCGGCATCTTCTTCATGCGCTACGACCTCGTGGTCGTCGGCCAGATAGTGCCCGTCTATTATGAACTCGGAGTCAGCGATTATCCCGGCCTGCTCCGCTACTCGCCGAGCGTGCACGAGATACTCGTGGTTCTTGGCGGAATCGGCCTGACGGGAACGATCTTCCTGTTAGGTGAATGGTTCTTTGGCGGACACGAACATGAGGCACACGGAGAGGAGGGATGAAAATGCCACTGTCCCCCAGGATACCTGAGTCACCCGAACCAGCTGATGAAAGCATGGTCAGCGAAATGCAGCGGCGGGACTTCCTGAAGCTGGGGCTCGCCATCACCGGCGTCTTCGCGGGCGGCACACTGCTATCCGCGGTGTCGGTAGTCGACCAGGTCTTCGCTTCCAAACAGGATTTCGCAGAGAAGTACCCTTACAAGCCGCATTACAGCATGGTCATCCAGCAGGACAACTGCATCGACTGTGAGCGCTGCCTGGAAGCCTGCCGCCAGACGAATGAGGTGCCGGAGTACGGTTACCGCACCAGAATCCTGGAGCAGGTCAAGCCAGAGGCGATCGGCCGCAAGGTCGAGTTCATCCCGGTTCTCTGTAATCACTGCAACAATCCGGCGTGCGTCAGAGCCTGCCCCACCAAGGCGACCTACAAGGATCCGCAGAACGGCATCGTCATGGTGGACAAGGACAAGTGCATCGGCTGCAAGACCTGCATGTCAGCCTGCCCTTGCAACGACAGGTACTACAACGAAGAGACCAAGTCAGTGGACAAGTGCAATTTCTGTTATGACACCCGGCTGAGTAAGGGTGAGACGCTCACCGCCTGCGCCGCCGCCTGTCCGGCGAAAGTGCGCATCTTCGGGGACCTGTCAGACCCCGGGAGCCAGGTCTACCAGCGGGTGCACGATCTGGAAGCCGCGGTCTGGGTGCTCAGACCGGAAACGGGAACGAAACCCAATGTCTTCTACACCAAAGCATAGGGAGAGGAGACCATGAGACGCTTACTGATACTTGTGCCTGTGATGTTCGCCACCGTCGCGGTTGGGTTCATCCTGTACCGGACCACGAACTCCGCTGAAGCGCTGAGCGTCTCCAGCGGTGCCGAGACCAATTACTGGCACGCCGCCGCCGGGAAAAGCTACGAGGGCAACAACGCGAGCCAGACGCCCGCGGTCCCTGACGACATCCTCTACTCGCAATCGGTCAAGTCAGTGGTATTCAGCCATCAGACTCACGCCGTGGAGCTGGAACTCAAGTGCGACAGCTGCCACACGAGTCTTTTCAAGATGGAAGCAGGGAACGCCGAGAGCCAGCCTGATTTCAATATGCAGGGCTTGGCCGACGGGAAATACTGCGGTTCCTGCCATTCCTCCGACGGCCACGGAGCATTCGCGGCTGACACCCAGTGCGCCCGGTGCCATCAGGGCGTCAAGGGTTGGGAGCGAGCGGCAGAAGCAGATGGCATTCAGAGCAGTCAGGAAGGTTAACTTACAGAAAGAAGGGAGGCAGCAATGGCAAACGACGACCTGACAATCGGTGAGGAAATCGCATATCAGACGAGGGCAACACAGGTGAGAGCAGCGCGAAAAGCCAGAGCAGAGAGCCGCCATCTTTCGCTGGGAGAGAAGGTCGCCTTCTCGGTAGCGGCGGTCTTCTCGACGGCCATCTTGATGGCCGCGATATTCCTGACGATCATGGGCTTCATCTTCTCGCCCCTGGCGGACACTTTGGTGTTCGGCCTTTTGATGGCGGCCTGCGGGATGACATCGTATGTCATCTGGCGGAACGGACGATGAAGCAGCCGTAAGTCGAGCTGGTTGATTGCGGCAGGAAATGGAAGCAGAGGTGCGAGTTGGTAGTTGTTCATCCGGTTACCCGAACGGAGCGGGGGCGGCAGGGAATGGCCCTGATAAACCGCCCCCGCGATCCCTCAAAGGGGGGAAGGAAATGAGCGACATAAAAGTACTTCTAGCTGACGACCACGCCTTACTCCGGTCGGGGCTCTGCCGCCTGCTCGGAGACACACCGGGAATCGACGTGATCGGCGAGGCGGAAAACGGCCTCGAAGCCGTGCAGAGGACCCAGGAACTGAAACCGGATATCGTGCTCATGGACATCAGCATGCCGGTAATGAACGGCATGACAGCCACGAAAGAGATCAAGAAACGGAACCAGAATGTCAAGGTGCTGGTGCTGACAGTGCATGAGAACGAGGAATACCTGACGCAGGCGTTCCAGGCGGGCGCCTCCGGCTATGTCCTCAAGAAAGCCGCCGACACCGACCTGGTCAACGCTATCAAAGTGGTCGCGGCCGGCGACTATGTCCTGCATCCGTCGATCACCAGGGTGATGATGGACCACTACCTGGAGAAGCTCAGCACACACCCGGAGACCGACTCCCGGCATAATTCACTCACCGACCGCGAGCGGGAGATCCTGAAGATGGTCGCCGAAGGCTATACGAACCGCGAGATCGGCGAGAACCTGTTCATCAGTGTCAAGACGGTTGATACGCACAAGGCGCACATCATGGACAAGCTCGACATGCACAAGCGCGCCGAGCTGGTGCGCTACGCCATCCACAAGGGGATGCTGCAGCTGGAGTGCGAACAGGTAGTCGACTGACTATTCGGTGCGGCTGGTGATCTCGATCAGGTGATAGCCGAACTGCGTCTTGACGGGGCCGTGGACCTGATTCAGCTCAGCGCTGAACACGACCTCGTCGAATTCCGGGACCATCATCCCCTGGTTGAACTCTCCCAGGTCGCCGCCGCGCTGCCCTGAGGGGCAGTTCGAGTTGTGCTGGGCGACTTCGGCAAAATCCGCACCGCCTTCAATCTCGCTTTTGAGCTGCTGACATTTCTCTTCGCTATCCACCAGTATGTGCCTTGCGTTTGCCTTAGCCATTTTGGCCTCCGTTCCGATTCGCTGGTTGTGCTGGTCGTGATTCAGGAAAAAAGATTGTATCAAACCCTGGCGACGCCGTGGGCGATCAGATAGACGCCGATCGCCAGGAAATACACCTGGGCGATGCGGGGGCCGTGCTTCGACATGAATGACTTGACCGGACCCATCACCTTCTCTGATTTCAGCGGCATGGTCAGAGTCACGATCACGGGGAAGGAGATCATCAGCATCGTCACGGCGATCAGGAACAGGAACAGTGGCAGCGAGTCGGCGAAGCCCAGTTGGTTCTCCGAGATGATCTTGCAGGCGGCGATGAAGGGGATCAGGGTCGAGACATTGATGATCATGTAGAGGAAACCCATGACCACAAAGGGGCGTTTTTTTTGTTTTTTTGGTTCAGCCTGCGGCTTATCTTTCTTGATCAAGGAACGGGTGATGATCAGGATGATCATAGTGCCGAAAAGGATGTCGATGATGCCGCTCGAGTCTCCCGGGTGGGCTGCGTCGCCGATCGCGGATTTGTAGGTCTCCATTACCACCATCCCCAGGATGAGCAGGAAGATTACCGCGCCCAACAGGAACAGCAGCGCGTGCCGCTGCGCCTTTTCCTTCCCGCTGAGGATCATCGTGATGAAGAGCAGGCCGCTGGGGCTGAAGGTGGCCGCGATGGCGAGTGGCAGGATTTCGAGGAAGGTCTTTTCCATGCCGTTGATGTCAGTCAGACTCGATGAGGCCGATCAGAATCGGATCGATCCACTGGCTCTTGTCGCCGACGCTGGTGATATCCACCACATCGTGAGGCAGACCTAGCGAAGCATCGAACTGATACCGCGTGACCTTGGCGCCGGCTCCCTCCCATTGATCGACTACGGCGCCGGCGATGTCGGCATTGATCGTGTGATCATTGCCGTTTGTCACCAGAACGATGTTTTTGACCTGTGGGCCCGGGTTATCATCGTGCGGCCGGGCGGCACGGGAAAAGACCTGGTATTCGGCGATGCCGCGGGTGGACCATCCCAGGTAGACGCTTTCCCGGGGTGGCTCCGAGGATAAGGAAAAATCGATGTCGGGGAAGCGGGCAAAGAGGTTCCCGATGAATGTGTTACCGAACTGCGGTATGCCGTGCAGGCCATAGAGCGGAGCGATCAGGACAGTCTTTTTTACCTCACTGCGATGCTGCGTGACCCAGCCGGTGACCGTGCCGCCCGCGGACAGGCCGACCACGGTGATCTCATCACCCAGACCGGCGGCCATGTCGATGGTCTCATCCGCGAACTGACGCAGTTCTTCGGTGGTTGTGTTCCCCAGCTCCGAGACGGTGTGAGTTCTAAGGCCATGATATGGCAGCCTGGGAATCAGGACGTTGTAGCCGTCGTTGTACAGTTGCTGGCCGATCTCCTGGAACTGGCGCGGTGAATTTGTGAGCCCGTGTACCAGGACAACTGCCTTTTTGGTGCGATCGCCGTGAGTGTACAGGCGGGTACCGCAGACGTCGCAGACCTGACCCAGCTCCGCATCGATGACCGTCTGGATCTGGGCAGCAGAATCAGCGTAGGTCGCGGCGGGGTCAGCGTGGCTGATCTGAAGATAATCTGTGTTCATGGGGACCAGGCCCAGGATCACCATGATCAATAGCAGGCCCAGGAAGATCAAGCCCGCCAGTTTCGCCGCTGCTTTGATCACAAATCCGATGCTGGGCATGGGATGGCTCCTGACGGCCTAGAAGAAATTTCGGACGATATAGAAAGCAGCGGCGCCGGCGCCGGCCATGGCCAGGGCGGTTCCGATGAAGACGAGGACCCAAGTGCTGGTGAAATTGCCCGCGGGCCTGGCGGCCGAGATGGGAGCTGTTGCCTTGGTGGCCGCCCCGGTGGCCATGCCGCCGGCCTTGAGCGCCCTCTTTTCCGCGAGCTTTCTCAGGCGCTCTTCTTTCTTCTGCTGCTGGATGACCTTACGCTCTGCCAGGCGTTTCTCACGCTCCGCCCTTTTCTCGGCCAGCAGCTTGGCACGCTCGGCTTTCTTGCGTTCTTTTTCTGCTTGCTGCTCGGCGAGCAGCCGCATCTGTTCGGCAACCTGGGCTTCCGTCAAGCCGGCTGGCGGTGGCTCTGAAGGGGGGGTCTGCGGCATTGGTGTAGCCGGCCCCGCTGGCGCCTGGGAGGCAGCGGCGGCCGGCGCCGGCGCACCGCACTCAGGGCAGAAGGCGAAGCCTGCCTGGATCTCCTGCTGGCATTTATCACATTTCGTCATAAAATCTCCATTGAATATCAGCCCCCTGTTTATCTCTGCCCGGTGGCTTTTGCCGCTTCAAATTCCTGAATGAAGAATGGATACAGGGAATAGTAGGAATCCTTGGCTGTCTGCCCTTCCGAGAAATAACCGCTGTAGGGCTGCCCGCTCCGCCAGGCCAGGGCGCCGCCGTACAGCGCATTGCACCTGTCCATGTTGTATGAGGTGAGTTGTTTGAAATCTCTGGTGGAGGTGCCGAATGCGGCCGGCGTATCGAGGCCGTCTGCCTCGGTGTTGATGCCTAAAAACAGTATCCCCAACTGATCGATGTCTGAGAGCATCTGATCGGTTATGCCTCCGGGTGCCACCCGGTTGATCTGATCGGCCATGGTGACGATCTGCGTTTCCAGGCGGTCGTTCTCCGCGATCAGCCGATCCATGGTATTGATATATGTCTGAGCGGTGCCATTCGTTTGGGTGCGGGTGGTCTGTGTTCTGGTGGTTGAAGTCTTGGTGGTACTGGGTTTGGTGGTCGTGCCGGTGTCGGTGCTCGTGGTTGTGTTAGGGTTCGTCCAGGTTGAGCCAGCGCTACTTCTGGTTGCCTTCCCGAGGTCGGTAAAACTGGCCAGCGCGACACCCGCGCCGGCGGCCAGGAGCACACAGGCCAGCGCGATCGGCAACACCCGTTTCCAGGGAAAGTTACCGCTGGGGCCGCTTGGGCCACCGCTTGCCAGGGATGGGCCTTGAGGTGGTGTCGGCCCCGCAGGCGGTGGCGGTTCATGTGGCACCACCATCTTGATGGTCTCGGCCGAGGATGCTGCGTCCGGCTCGGGCTGGGAAAGCTCGGCCCCACAGCTAGCGCAGAAACGACCGGCTTCAGTTATCTCAGTGCCGCATTTAGGGCAGTACTTTTCGTTAGACACATCACACCTTTTAAAGGGATAAAAGAATATCCGGCCAGCATTCGCATGAAGTCATCTATGCCTAAATGTCCAGATTCCGCCTGTTTAAGTCCTCTTTCGCCCAGATTACGGGTAATTCCTGTTCGTCTGAGTCGGAGAATTTCCGGTCTTGCATCTTCATGTTATGCATCTCGCCACATGGGAATACGAACGACATCATGTCATTCTGTGAAAGGAGGACGAAATGCTGGCTCAGGATATCAAAATCATCACACCTGATCTGCCGGTGGTGGATCTGGCGAGAGCCCGCGAATTCTACGAGGGCAAGCTGGGCTTCAAGCCGACAATGATGCACGACAGCTACGACGTCATGTACCAGATCGGCGAGATGAGCGGTCTTTACCTGTATCAGCGGGAGGCCACCAAGGCGGATCACACCGAGGTCACCTTCGTGGTTGATGATATCGAACAAGAGATGACCGAGATGCGCGAAAAGGGGATCATGTTCGAGGAGTACGACATTCCGGACATGGGGCTTCAAACCATCAACGGCATGGCCGACGTGGGCGGCGACAAGTCGGCGTGGTTTAAAGACACCGAGGGGAACATCCTCAGTCTCGTCCAGATGAAGAATGGTTCCGTTTAGCGAGGATGTGAGAGGCGCGGATTTAAACGTTAAAGTAGCGGCGCCGGCCTGAAAGGCCGGCGCCGCGTTTAATGTAACGTTATCTTAGTGGTGCTTCGTTTATTCTGTTGTTACCGCCGCGAACCCATCATGCCGCCACGGGTTCCGGAAGTCGTACCGCCAGAGCCGGTGCCCATCATGCTGGACGGGCCGTATGTTGTGGTTCCTGTCCCGGTGCTGGCAGTCCCTGAGGTCGCGCCCGTGCTGCCGGAGCTGGTGGAGCCGGTAGTGCCGGTTCCCATCATGCCCGGGCCATAGGTGCTGCCGCTAGTGCCATCAGTCGAACCCTGATCGTAACCATTCATGACGGACCGCATGGTGTCGTGCATCTCGGTCCAGTTGCCAGTGTTCATGGCGTCGCGCATGGCGTCCCAGTTGGCGCTGCCCATGATATCACGCATGGCGTCCCAGTTACCGGAGTTCATGGCTTCACGCATGGCGTCCCAGTTACCGTTCATCATGCCAGGACCGTAAGCGTCGGCGCGGGAGCCCGGAGTTCCCTCAGAGGTGACCGAGCGCATCATGCTGCCCATGCCACCATAACCGCCGGTCAGGGGAGTTGCCCCCTGGGCGAATACCACTCCGGTTCCCAACAGCAGGATTGCCAGTGCGGCGATTGCGATAATTGTTGACTTTGACATTGTCTTCTACCTTTCCTTGCGTAATGGCTTGTATAACTAGTATCGCCGGTCGCCATCAAGGAACGGTGAAGGAAATGTGAAGATATGGTGAAGGTATTTTGGCCGCAAATAGGCGCTATTGCCAGTTACTTGGCCTGTTCTTCTGGCTGCAGCAGCCCCATGAGGTTGCCGTCCGGGTCTCTGACGTAGGCAAGCCAATTATCCGGTTGGGGCGGGAAAGTAACCTGATAAGTATTTTAGTTGCGGGAACCTTCCTAAATGATTGTGTTAAAGCAGCCCGATGCCGTCTATCAGCGTCGGGTACTGAAGCTCCGGAAGCAATTCCTTTTTCATCCTGGATGTGTCGCTGACATATGACGCCATGCCGATGCGGATGAAATCACGGGTGAGCGGAGCGCGGGTGCGGAACATAGCGGCGAAGGCTTCGGTCAGGGCACCCGCGGTGTAGAAGGCTGGTGCGGGCATCCGCCAAGGCTTGCGGTAACCCCAATGGGCTGTAGCCCGGTCAAGGAATTCCTGGAGGGTCAGCGGCTGGTCGTCACCGAGGTTATAGATGCCGGCGGCGCCTGGATCCTCGATTGCTTTTTGGGTGGCGGCGTGGAAATCGGGCAGCGAGATCAGATGGATCCAGGTCGGCTGCTTCCAGACGGCGAGCAGATGATGCCTGCTCGCCCATCTGGCAGCGTCGATCATCAGGATGCCCCGGCTGTAGATCATGCCTGGCCGGAGGGTGATGGCTGTCATCTGTTTGCCTTCGCAGGCTTTAAAAAGGCACTGCTCGGCAGCCAGGCGGGTTCGGGCGTGGGCGGAGGTCGGGTTTCCCGCGGGCAGCCCTTTCGCCGGGTGCGCGGGTGTTGATTCCCCCTCGACGTGTGGAAAGCTGACCAGTATGAATTTCTTGACGCCCGCTGCCAGGGCGGCGTCGACCAGGTTTTTGAGGAAGAGGGTGTTGGTTGTTGGCAGGAACTTCTCCGGTCGCGGCGCGAAGAGGACGCCGGCAAAATGGATGATGCAGTCGGTGGTGGCGCAGGGTGTGTGGAGTGTTTCAGGTTTGGCTAAGTCGGCACGGTGGATGGTGACGTTGGGGGCCTGGGCGATGTCTTGGGGTAGTTCGTGGTTGTGGATTAGGAGGTTGAGGTGGTGCGGCGATTGGGTGCTGCGATTTGATTCGATGAGGTGGCGAGCCAGATTGGAACCGAGGTTACCGGCGGCGCCGGTGATCAGGAGGTTCAATGTTTCCTCCGAACTGAACAAGTGGTTTAGACGTTCTCCACCATCTCCCAAACTCCGCAAGGACAAGTCCCCGCGCAGAACCCGCAGCCGATGCACTTTTCCCCATCGACAACGTATTCCCACTCGCCGTCGCGCTCGACGCGGGTGATCGCGCCGTAGTAGCAGACGGCCTGGCACATGCCACAGTCGCGGCACAGGCCGCAGGACATGCAGGTCTGGGCTTCTTCGTGGGCGCTGGTGGTGTCTTCGGGCGCCAGGTATTCGACTTCAGGTGGCTCTTGCCGCTTGACCGTATCTGTGGGGTCGAGGTCCGTGCGGCCGATGACGTTGATCTCTGGTTCTGGCACGTTGGTTGCGCGCATGTCGCTTTCCATGCCAACCGTGGGAACGATATCGCGGGAGCCGCCCTCATAATAGACTGACTTGATCCGTTCGTAGGGGATGGCCTGCTTCCATTCTGGATTGATGTCAACTTCCATGAGGAGGTTGTTTACCGCTTCGGCAGTGATCCGGCCCTGGCCGATGGCATTCGTGATCAGGCCGGGCTTGGTGGTGTCGCCGACGGCGAATACTTTCGCGTCTGAGGTCTGGCCGGTGTCGCTGACCACCAGGTAGCCGCGCTCGATGTCCAGGCCCGCGGGCAGGAAGTCGAGCACAGGCGACTCGCCGATGGAGATGATGACCTTGTCGGCGGCGATGCTGCTGCCATCCTTGAAGTGAAGTTTCTTCTTCCTGGCGTCGTACTTTTCCGAGACCTTGGGCCAGAGGATCTTCGCGCCCTTGGCCTCCGCCATCTCCCGCTCCTTGCCGAAGCTGGCGGGCGGCTGGATGTCTACAGCCACGACTGACTTCGCGCCCAGGTTGTATGCCTGGCAGGCGATGTCCATGCCGACATTGCCGGCGCCGATGACCACGACTTGCTGGCCGGTCAGGTCCTCGGGCTGCTCGAAATTCACTGATTTGAGGAAATCGATGCCACCGGTGACATCTTCCCAGCCGGAGAACTTGATGAACCGCGCTTCATGCGCGCCGCTGGCGACGATGACGACGTCGTGTTCCTTGTATATCTGATTGAAAAGCTTCTTGTTGACCTTGTTGCTTAGATGAACGTCAATACCGATCTCCTCGAAACGGGAGAGTTCTTTGCTCAGGACCTCCTGCGGCAGGCGCTCGCGCGGGATCGCCAGTTCCATCTTGCCGCCAAGCTTGGCGGCGGCTTCGTACAGGTCTATGTGGTGGCCGCGCAGTCCCAGCTGCCAGGCGACCGACAGGCCGCCGGGGCCGCCGCCGATGATGGCTACTTTCTTGCCGGTGGAACGGGCCTTTTTCGGTGCCGGCACTTCAAGGCTTAGCGATCCCATCTGCTTGATGTTATGCGGCTTGTCAACAAACAGGCCACGGGTGCAGGCGTCCATGCAGAGATTCGGACAGACCTGGCCGCAGACGCTGGCCGGGAACGGGCTGTACTCAAGCACGAGCGCCAGGGCTTCCTCCAGGCGCCCCTGCCTGATGAGCGAGGCGCGCTTGTGCGAAGGGATGCGCGACGGGCACGCGTAGGCGCACGGCGGCAGGTATTTTTCGTTGTACCAGACCGGCCGCCAGCGGCGGTCGTCACTGGTGGTGACGTAGGGCAGAATGGTCTGCGGATGCTCGATGTATTCCCCGAAGATGCCGCCCTTGCCGACGCCTGGTTCCCAGACTTGCTCGCGGAACTGAGACGTGGTCATCCGGGCGCCCTTGATCTCTTTCTTTTCTGCCGGCGTCAGGGCGATCAGTTTCTGCCAGGCGCCGCGATCGCTCGTGAGTTCCTTTAGATATTTTGTGCGGTCGATCGCTTTTAGATACGGCTTGATATTCGTGGTCAGCCATTCCCAATCGGCGTCGGAGAGCTCCACCTGCTTGACATCGCCGGCGCTGAATCCCTGGATGGGGCCCCGGAAATAAATGGTGCCTCCAACCATGCCGACGCAGGGGCGGTAACCCAGGATGTTATCCGGATTGCGCGGTTCGACGCCGCAGACGACGGCGATGCCTCCGGCTTTGAACTCAGCGAACGAGTCGCCGACATCGCGGAAGTACCATGACTGCAGCGGATCGAAGCGCGGATTGAACTTGGTCATCGTGTCGCAGCGGGCGCCGCCGCCGCCCTGCACGTAAAGCAGGCCCTGGGCGCCGGCGTTGTGGGCGCCGTTGGTGACGTCGCCAAGCACCGTGATCCTGGTGCCGCAGTTGATCCAGCCGGCGTCGTCGGAGCAGCTGCCCTTGACGAGGATCTCGGTGCCCATCATGCCCATGCTGCCGAGGCGCTGGCCGACGGGGCCGTCGACGGTGATCTTGACCTTTTTTTCCTGCGGCCAGATGCGCCCGCCAATGCCGTGCTGGCCGTTGGCATGCACAGTGATGGAGCGGTCGCCCTTCCTGACGGCAGCCTGGATCTGCTCTTCCAGTTCCCGGGAAGAGACGCGCTCGCCTTTGATGTTGCCGTTGATGATCATGATCTGGTTTCTGTTCCCTGGCGCCAGTCACGCACCCGGGAGTTCAGTAATGTGTCCCCCTAATTAGCAGACATAGCTGATGTTGAGTCGCTTGGCGATGGCCGGGTCGGCTACGCCGAGGGCGTCGGACATGCCGATGGGCAGCTCGGTGCTGCGTCCCAGCGGCGCGAAGATCTTGCGCAGCTCGACATCGGCGGATTTGAATACTTCCACCACGCGCTCGGCGACCTTGTCAGGGTCGAGCCGGCGGTAGAGCTTTGGATCCTGGGTTGTGATGCCCCGCGGGCAGCGGCCGGTGTTGCAAAGGTTGCAGCGGTTGTACTCATCGCCGAAGCACCAGGCAGCCGCCTGCATGATGTGCTTGCCCATGTCCACCGCGGAGGCGCCCAGCATGATCATGGCAGCGGCGTTGGCCGCCAGGTTGCCGGTCTTGCCCATACCGCCGGCGGCGATCAGCGGCAGCTCATTCTGCTTGCCCTGCGCCACCAGGTCGAGGTAACAGTCGCGGATGTTCGAAGCGATCGGATGCCCCATCTTGTCCATGGAAACGTTGTAAGCAGCTCCGGTGCCGCCGTCCTCGCCATCGATGCAAAGAGCGCCGGCATAAGGATTGCGCGCCAGGTTGTTCAGCACCGCCATCGCGGTCTTGGTTCCCGAAATCTTGGGGTAGACCGGCACGCGAAATCCCCAGGCCATCGACATTGACTGGATCATCTTGGCCACGGCTTCCTCGATGGAATACTTGGTCTGATGCGTCGGTGGTGAAGCCAGATCAACGAACTCGGGCACGCCGCGGATCTGGGCGATCAGCTTCAGTACCTTGTAAGCCATCAGGAGGCCGCCATCGCCGGGCTTGGCGCCCTGGCCATACTTGATCTCGATGGCTGCGGGATCCTCGGTCATCTCGGGGATGGCGTGCACGATCTCGTCCCAGCCGAAATAGCCGGAAGCGATCTGAAGGATGAAATATTTGGCGAAGCGCGACTTGAGCAGGCGCGGCGGCATGCCGCCCTCGCCGGTGCACATGACGACCGGCATCCCCTCGATCTCGTTGAGGTAGGCGACACCCATGGCCAGGCCTTCCCACATATGCGGCGACAGCGCGCCGATGCTCATGGAGCCAATGCGGATCGGGTAAATCTCGCGCACCGGCGGGATGAAACCGTGCGCGATATGACCGCTTTCTGCCTGGCCGCGCTCGCGGGTCTTGCCAACTACCAGCCGGTCCCCGCGCCGCTTGAGCGGCAGCGCCTCTGGCGGCAGATTGCGCCCCAGCAGGGTGCGGATGCGAAATTCATGGCGGCCCGCATCGAGTGCCGGATCGGTAAGCATCGAGATGCGGGTGAACTTGAGCTGGTCGACGGTCGACGCGGTCGGATCGTTACGCCGGCCGCCGCGCCGAAACGGCACGCCGCCCTTGTTCTTATAGGTAAGGAACTTGTTCTGCGGGTTCAGCTCCGGCTCGATGGCCTCATTCGGGCAGACCAGCGTGCAGGTGCCGCAGCCGGTGCAGTAACGGTCGATGTCGGTGACCTGTTTGACAACATGGACGATCTCGCGCTCAGCTTTCGGGTTGGGCAAACCGCCCTCGGAGAAGACCCGTCGGTGCACATGCGGCGCCGGCTCGATGGCGTTCACCGGGCAGACAGCCGTGCAGCGGCCGCAGCGCGTGCAGCGGTCGTCGCGCCAGCGGATGATGTAGGGAAACTCCCTCAGTGAGAGTTCATGATTCGCGTCTAGTCTTGTGGCTGGATCCATGTCAGTTCCTGATTATTTAATTGGTGGGTGTCCCCGTATTTTTCCCTAATTGGTGAGCTGGTTCCATTTTTTTAGCTCGGTGGCACCGGGCTTGATGATGGCCATATCGTATTTCATGGGCGAGAAGTCCTCGGTCTTATCGCGCTGGGACACGGCTTCATCGAGGCCGCATTCCTCGCTCATCAGCGCGTATTTGCCGGGGGCGCCGCCGACGATGCCGGGCCTGAGCTTCTTGGCGTCCTGCACCATGAAGACCGAGCCGTCCGGCGTAAAGCCGATGATGCAATTGGGGCCGTCGATGCAGAGCGGCCGCAGCGAGCGGCGGATCAGCCTGAGCGCCTCGGACTCCTTGCGCCCGTCGATCTCTTTCTCCGCGAGCGGCGTGATCACGTCTTTATAGTATGTCAACGGATAATTCAGCTGCCGCTGGGTGTAATGCAGGATATGGGCGAAGACCTCGGAGTCGGAGTTATAGCCCAGATAGCCCGGGAAACCGCGGCTGGTGAGGAACTCCATGATCGGCACGAACGCCGTGTTCTCGCCGTTGGTCATCGTGCAGTATCCCTGCAGGAAGAACGGATGGCAGGCGTACAGATAGATGTCATAGTTAGTGTTCTGTCTTCCCTGCGCCAAAATGATGCGGGCCTCCAGCGAGCCGTCATCCAGCCGGAAGAACTGGCCCAGCTCCAGCGGGTCCCCCACTTCCTTGAGCGTCACCGTGTCGGGGTAGAAGGAGAAGGCAAAGATCGATTCGTCGTCTTCTCCCATGACGCGCAGCGCCAGGCGCACGCCCAGCAGCAAATCCTCTTTTTCCGCCTGCGAACGATTCTTGACCGCCTTGGGATAATCATAGGCCTTGGCGAAATAATGATCGCGGCGGCCCGTCTCCGGCTCGGGAGCCCGGGAGTCGATGTTGGGCTGCCACATGTGGACTTCCTCGAAGCCCTGCGCGTACATGAAGTTGTCGAGTTCGCGCAGGCCCGCGTCCGAGGCGATGCCGGACAGGATCGGCAAACTCTTGAGTTCAGCGAAATCCCCGCCCAGGTCGCGCAGCACCAGTCCCAGCCCGGAGCCGTCGTGGCCTTCCTTCATGGTGTTGAGGGCCATGACGTTCTCCATGGGAGAGAAATATTCAGCTGCTGTTATGGCGCTAAGTCGACACATAAAATCATAGTATTTGCGCTGCACGACCGGGCCTTTACGCAGAGACCCGGTCATGGCGCACCTATCAGTCTTTATCAGGGATAATTGGCGCCAAATCGGCGCCAAGGCATTATACCGTAAACGCCGTTCATACGGCACGTTTTATCCAATTGGAGCAAAGCAGGAAGGTTCCCCCCTAAATCTCATAAGTTTCAGCGAAGGAACGTCCCTTAAGTTTCGCTTACGCTACCGGCGCAGCAGCCGCATGACCTTGAGCCCGAAACCGAGCTTTTCCTGATCCTCGCTCTTGTTGACATCGAGGCCGGTGAGGTCGTT
>Ga0172371_10004751_pt1 | contig 20387 bp, 17 predicted proteins | sample Lak12m_FD_114543 | JGI IMG/M metagenome (GOLD analysis project Ga0172371, IMG submission 114543) | Freshwater microbial communities from Kabuno Bay, South-Kivu, Congo - kab_022012_12m | ecosystem: Environmental > Aquatic > Freshwater > Lake | place: Democratic Republic of the Congo: South-Kivu... | reverse complement strand
TTTCCAATAACATCCATTTCTGGCGGACGCGAGACAAGAAAGAGATAGATTTCTGGTTACAGGCGGGTGGGGCTGGAAGATCAGCACGCAGCGGCGGGGATGATACTTCCATGGCAGATATAAGGCGCCTCTCTGGCATCAGGTCTAACAAATCACCAACCCAAACACAGGAGAGCAGGGCAGCGAAGGCGCGGCGCAGATTGGCGCGCCAGTTTCCGAGGTTCGTTCCGAGGGCGAGGATGAAGGTGGGCATGGGGCAACTTGCTCCGCACGCTCAAAGCCTCCCAGGTAACCCAGATCACAGCCGACCGCACTTCCCCGGGCGTTTTGGACTTGCCCTGGGAGTTCCATGACTATTAGAAATTTGAGCATCCATTCAGAGAATCCGCTATTCTGCGCCAATCTGCGCTAATTATCTTATACCATTCGTGAAAATTCGCGAAGTTGGCGGGCTCAAAATCCTTGCACAAAGAGCAAGAATTTCATTCGTAAGGTACTAAAAGTCATCTTGCACTGCCAGGTTGAAAAATAAGAGGCCTAGGCTCGCTCCCCGCCTCTTTTTCGTCCGCGTCCCACCCGCGCATCGCTTGCGTCCCCTCCCAACTGAGTCTATAATGGTTGCGTAGCCACCATGTCCCAGATAGACGAAATCAAATCCCGCATCGATATCGTTGACATCGTCTCCGAGAGTGTCAAGCTGCGCCGCGCCGGCAAGAACTTTTCCGGCTTGTGTCCCTTCCATGCCGAGAAGACGCCCTCCTTCATCGTCTCGCCCGATCGCCAGACCTGGCGCTGCTTCGGGCAGTGCGGCGAGGGCGGCGATGTCATCTCCTTTGTGATGAAGAAGGAAGGCTGGGATTTCGTCGAGACGCTTAAGGTCCTCGCCGGGCGCGCCGGGGTCAAGTTGGAGCCTTTCCGCACCCAAAAGCCGGAAGAGAAGGAGGAGCACGAGCGCCTGAACACCTTGCTGGAGGAGGCAGCCACCTTCTACCGCCACCAGTTGCTCAATACCCCCGCCGGCAAACCCGCCATCGATTACCTTCGCGAGAAGCGTCACCTCAGTGACACCACCCTCGAGACCTTCGGCCTGGGCTATGCCCCCGATTCGTGGGATGCCGCCCAGGCACACTTAACCGCCAAGGGCTACACGCCCCAGGAGCTGATCGACTCTGGCTTGCTCACCGTGCGCGAAGGAACGGCTGATCCACGCAGCGCGGATCACTCCTCGCCCGTCACCCGGACATACGATCGCTTTCGCAACCGCATCATGATCCCCATTCGCGGGGAAAACGGCAGAATGGCTGGCTTTGGCGCCCGGATCCTCGACCCCAACGATATACCGAAATTCCTAAATTCACCGGAAACCCCCCTCTTCAGCAAATCACACCTGCTCTATGGGCTGGACCGGGCGCGCAAACCCATTCGCATCGCGGACCAGGCGGTCATCGTCGAAGGTTACATGGATGTGATCGCCCTGCACCAGGCCGGCTTCGAGAACGTGATCTCACCAATGGGCACCGCGCTGACCGAAGACCAGCTCCGCCTGCTCAAGCGCTTCAGCAAACGCATCGTGCTCGCCCTCGACCCGGATGCCGCTGGGCAAGCCGCCGTTCTGCGCGGGCTGGATGCCGCTCGCCAATCGCTTGACCGTGAGCAGGAGGTCGTCTTTGATGTGCGCGGCCTTCTACGGCACGAGTCGCGCCTGCGGGCTGACCTGCGGGTCGCGACCATGCCCGATGAACTCGACCCGGACGAGATCGTCCAGCGTGATCCGGCGCAATGGAAAAGTTTGATCGAAAATGCCCAGCCGGTTGTCATCCACGTGATGCGGGCGCTGGCATCCGGGCGCGATATGGATGACGCCCGCGTTAAATCCGGGATCGCCGGGCAGGTGCTGCCATTGATCGAGGACCTGCCCGATTCGGTCGAACGCGAAGCCTACCGTCAGCAGCTGGCGCGTTTCCTGCGGGTGGACGAACGTGCCCTGATTGGACGGCAGATGATGAGTGGGAAAGGGAAACGCTCCAGGCTGCGCCCAACGCTAAAGGTCGAGGAGCCGGCTCCTGGTGCGAGGGTAACGATATTGCCTTTCCATCGCGTAGAAGCTTATATTCTTGGCATCCTGTTGCGCCGCCCCGGCCTCCTCTACCGTCTCGACCGCGCCTTGCAGGAGGCGGAGTTGAACCGTCTCCTGCCGGAGGATTTCGAGTATACTGATTATCAGGTGATCTTCCGGTTGGTGCGCCAGTCACTCGAACAGGATGCACATGACGCTGATGAATATATGGCGATGAACCTGCCGCCTGAGCTGGTCAGCTTGAGCGACGAATTACAGGCGCAGGTGGAGAAGACAGGGACACAGGCGCGCGAACCGGAGGAAGATGTCCTGCTTGATGACTTGTTGCGCGGCGTGGTGAAGATGCGTCGCACAATGGCCAATGAAAACCTTGCTACGTTGAGCTTTACGCAGAAAGAGGCACAGGAAACTGGCAACCAGGAAGCCATTCTTTGGTGCCAGAAGATGGTTCAAGATTACACCCTGCTTTTACGCCGCCTCGATCGGGTTGGGAAGAAATGACGAAACCTCGGAGGAGAGCCACCCCGCGCAAGACGAAACCCAAGCCTCGCCTGCCACGCCCTCCGCAAGGCGAGGCGTCACCTGGAATTGAAGCTGACCAGGGTAATCAGGCAGAACCTCTGCTGGATACTGAGGCGTTCGAAGGGGACCTGGCTGAGGAGTCGGGACCTGAGGATGGGACCGGGTCGGTCGTGAGTGAATTCCTGCGCAAAGGCAAGGAGTTCAGCGAATTGGAACCCGAAGAGCCTTTCGACCTGGGCCTTCCAGAGCTTGCCACCGAACTGGCCGAAGACCCGGTGCGTCTCTACCTGCGCGAGATCGGGCGGGTGAAACTTCTCGACGCTGACGCTGAGTTCCGGCTGGCGACGATGATCGAGGCTCAGCGCCTGATCCTGACCTTGAGCCGGAGGCGCACCACTGGCAGCCGCCGCCTTGAATCCCCCGAGGTTGCCATCTATCATGGCTTGCTGGGCGAGCTGCGCACTGCCTGGGGGCGGATGCACGAGGACGCCGGACGGTTGGGAACCGGCTTGCCGGATGCAACCCTGATGCTTGCCGAGGCGCAGATGCTCCACCGATCGTGGGAGACCGACACCTCATCCTACCTGCGCTCGTACCTCGAGAGCGAAATGTGGGGAAAAGATCCACTGTGGGATAGTCTGGTGGGGCACACCTTTAACGTTTATCTGGCTTTCTATACCCTGCCCGGCGAGTTTTGCCAGTGGCTGTTCGAATACATTCACGCCAACCACTCCCTGCCTGTTCGGCAAAAAATGTATCTAAACCTGCCAGCGGAGGCTGTGCTTAAGCGCGAGATCGAGGCCATCCGGATGCGGGAAGAGGAAGCCAGCGCGGCCATCATTCGCGCCAACCTCCGGTTGGTGGTCAGTGTGGCGAAGAAATACCTTGGGCGCGGCATATCCCTTCTTGACTTGATCCAGGAGGGAAATCTAGGCTTGCTGCGGGCGGTCAACAAATTTGACCCGCGCCGAGGCTATAAATTCAGCACATACGCCACCTGGTGGATCCGCCAGTCCATCAACCGCTCGATTGCCGAGACGGCTCGCACCATCCGCATCCCGGTGCATTTGTTTGAGTCCATCACCCGCATTCTGCGCACCCAGCGGGCACTCACCCAGCAGCTTGGCCGCGAGCCGACCACCGAGGAGCTGGCGCTGGAGGTGGGTTTTCTCTCACCGACTGACGTGCAGGCGGTGCTGCGCTCCAAAGCAGAGGGGACGACCCTCGACCCGGTTGTACAGCGTCACTGGAACCTTGCCACCTTGAAGATAGAACGCATCCTGCGCTCTTCGGAGGAGCCGGTCTCGCTGGAGGGCCCGGTGGGGGATGAGGATTCCAGTCAATTGGCCGATTTCATCGAGGATGTGGACGCCCTCGAGCCGCTGGACGCCGCCTCACGTGAAATGCTGCGTGAGCAGGTTCAGCGTGCCCTCTCGGTCCTCTCCGAACGTGAGCGTCAGGTGCTGGAGCTGCGTTTTGGCCTGGTGGACGGCATGGATCACACGCTGGAGGATGTCAGCCGCTACTTCAACGTGACGCGCGAGCGCATCCGCCAGATCGAGGCCAAAGCCCTGCGCAAGCTGCGCCACCCGACCCGCAGCCGGCATTTGAGGGATTACTTGGGGTGATTCATGTTTTGAAAGAACTCATATGCCAATAGTAAATAAAGTAGGCTACGGTGAATTAACACCCAAAAAAAATTGAAGTCCTATTTAAAATCCTTGATATGCATCTGGCAGTAACACAGGCTGTTCTTCTAAAAAACCCATATTATCGCCCAATATATCGATATATCGATGTAACCGCAGGAAAAGGTTTTTCGCCGGATAGAAAAACAACTGGAATCCCATCACCGGATACACCAAGGTCAGCCCGGGCTGCAAGCATTGCTATGCCGAGCGCATAGCGAAACGGCTGAAGGCCATGGGCCAGCCGAATTATGCCCATGGATTCAAGCTGACGATGCACGCACACGTGTTGGAAAAGCCGCTGGAATGGAAAACCCCTCAGATGGTGTTCGTCAACTCAATGAGCGACCTGTTAGACAACGATGTGCCGCTGGACTTCATCCAAAAGACATTCGACGTTATGCGGCGGGCGCACTGGCACCAGATCCAGATGCTCACCAAACGCTCCGAGCGGCTGCTGGAGCTCGACCCGCAAATCGAATGGCCGGATAATGTCTGGATGGGGGTCAGCGTCGAGAACCAGGATTACACCTTCCGTATTGAGGATTTAAGGCAAACCAGGGCGCGGGTGAAGTTTCTCTCATTGGAACCACTTTTAGGGTCGCTGTCTCTCCTTGATCTCCATGGCATCAATTGGGTGATTGTTGGCGGTGAATCTGGCCCAGGCGCGCGGCCGGTGGAAAAGGAATGGGTTAAATGTGTTCGCGATCAATGTCTACAGGCGAAAGTACCTTTCTTTTTCAAACAATGGGGCGGGGTGCGAAAGAAAGCGGCAGGTCGCATCTTGGACGGGCGGACATGGGATGAAATGCCTGCCACCATGAGTCTTGTTAGGACATGACACCGGGGAGTGATTAGCGTGTCGTTCTCGTTTTGGGGATGACAAAAGTCCCCGATTCGATGATTTCCATTACTTCCTCCGCTCCTCCTTTTGTGAAAATTCTCGCCTAAAGTTTCTTTATGATATACTTTCGTGCCAGTATGTCGCCAGACATTATTACGGAGACCTTATGCTGCTTCAATACGCGGCAATAGCCGTCTTTATTATTGTCACAGCTGGTATTGGCTTCATCGCCATCGCGCTGGGAATGTTGTTCGGACCCCGGCACCCCACCAGCCGCAAGGCCATGCCGTATGAATCCGGCATGAACCCCATCGGGCCAGGCACGCGGCGAATGCCGGTACGCTTCTACCTGGTGGCCGTGCTGTTCATCCTCTTCGATATCGAAGTGGTCTTCTTCCTGCCCTGGGCTATCGTCTTTCGCCAGTTGGGGTTGTTTGGCCTGGTCGAAATGCTAATCTTCATTGCCATTTTACTGGTGGGCTACTTCTACGCCTGGAAGAAGGGAGCACTGGAATGGGAGTAGAAATGGGAGTGGAGCAGAAGCTTGGCAACCTGGGGTTCGTCACCACCACGCTGGAGGCGGCAGTCAACTGGTCGCGCGAAAAAGCCATGTGGCCGATGCTCTTCGGCCTGGCCTGCTGCGCCATCGAGATGATGGCCGCCCAAGCTTCGCACTATGACATGTCCCGCTTCGGGATGGAGCTGATGCGCCCATCCCCGCGTCAATCGGACTTGATGATCGTCGCAGGGCGCGTTTCGCGCAAGATGGCTCCGGTTCTGCGCCGCCTCTATGACCAGATGCCCGAACCAAAGTGGGTGATTGCGATGGGCGATTGCGCCTCCTGCGGCGGCGTTTTCAATAATTATGCCATTTTACAAGGTGTGGATGAGGCGGTGCCGGTGGATGTCTACGTGGCGGGCTGTCCGCCGCGCCCCGAGGCACTGATCCATGGCATTATCACACTTTACGAGAAGGTACGCGGCATGAAGTTTGCCTCGCAAGAAAAATGATCCACGAAGGCACACAAAAACGCATGAAGAATTCGGGCTACTTCGTGTAATTCGTGGGTTAGAGAGAGAGTAATGGACAAGAAACTGCAAACCATCGTCCAAAAACTGGAAGAAGGACTCGGCGCAACCGTCAGCGAGTGGCGGGGTGCGGTGAGCGTGACGATCCCCTTGGAGCAAGCCGTATCAGCGTGTAAGCAGATACAGGAGTATGGCTTCGAGCTGCTCTCGGCGATGACCGCGGTGGATTACTGGCCGCAGGAGTCACCCCGTTTCCATGTTATCTACGAGTTCACCTCGGTCTCCAGGAACCTGCGCCTGGAGATGCGCGTGCCTGTGCCTGGCGTGAATCCCTTGATGCCAACTATTTCGCACATTTACCGCAACGCAAATTGGCGCGAACGCGAGCTGTGGGATATGTTCGGCATCAAGTTCGAAGGCCACCCCGACCTGCGCCGCCTGTTACTGCCTGCCGATTGGGAAGGCCACCCGCTACGCAAGGATTACCCCCTCGGCTACGAGGAGCCGCAGTTCACGTTCAACTACGAAGAAATTGACCTGCGCAAGCCATACGCGAATGAATAGCATTTGTAGTGACGGCTTCAGCCGTCCAAAGAGCGACCGCCTGCCCTGCCGTCTCGCACCGGCGTGCCGCCGGTGTTCGCGGCACGGCCGGTGGCGGGCTGGACCAGGGAAGTCGCCACTTTGAGGTGATATGCCTGATATTCAAGAAGTGACCATTGACGACCTCAAGCATCTCGTCTCTGAGCGCGCCATCCAGGGTGAGACTGTGTTGCTCAACATGGGGCCACAGCATCCCTCGACCCATGGTGTATTGCGTCTGCTGCTAGAGCTGGATGGCGAGATCGTCGTCAACTGCATTCCCGACATTGGCTTTCTGCACACTGGCATCGAGAAGAACATGGAGGCTAAGACCTACCAGAAGGCTGAGGTGATGACCGACCGGCTGGATTACCTGAACACGGTCGGCAACATCCTGGCCTATTCACTGGCGGTCGAAAAGCTGGTGGATCTGGACGTGCCACCCCGCGCCCAGGCCATCCGCGTAATCCTGGCCGAGCTGCAACGCATCGCCTCGCACCTCATCTGGCTCGGTACTGCCGCCCTCGATGTAGCTGCCATGTCCACCTTCCTGTACTGCTTCCGCGAGCGAGAGAGCGTCTTGGATATCCTTGAGCTCTGCTCCGGCCAGCGTATGATGACCACTTACATCCGCCCTGGCGGCTTGTGGCGGGATGTACCGGCGGAGTTCGAACAGGCTGTGCGTCACTTCATCAAGATTTTCCCCAAGCGGATTGACCAGTATGAGGCGTTGCTGACTCGTAATCCACTCTTTTTGGACCGGACGCTGGGCATCGGTAAGATCATCACCGCGGACGCGTTGAACTTCGGTATGACGGGCCCGGGTCTCCGTGCCACTGGCCTGGATTGGGACCTGCGTAAGATGCAGCCCTATTCCGGCTACGAGCAGTACGAGTTCCAGGTCCCGACCCGCCCCGAAGGTGATGTGTACGCCCGCTACCTCGTCCGTGTCCAGGAGATGCGCGAGGCGCTGAAGATTGTCGAGCAGGCACTGGATAAGCTGCCCATGGGACCGGTACGCTCGAACAATCATAAAATTGTTCCCCCTCCACGCTCGGAAATCGGTGTCAGCATGGAGGCGCTCATCCACCACTTCAAGCTATGGACTGAGGGCTTCAGCGTACCCAATGGCTCGGTTTATTCGGCGGTTGAATCGCCGCGCGGCGAGCTGGGCGTCTACCTGGAGTCGGATGGAGGTCCAAAGCCGTACCGCGTCCACTGGCGCACACCGTCGTTCGACAACCTGCAGGCTATGCCGTTGATGTCCAGGGGCGTGCTGGTGGCGGACTTGGTTGCCATCATCGGGTCGGTGGATATCGTGCTGGGTGATGTGGATCGGTAGGGCGGCTTTCAAAGCCGCCTGTCGGGTTATAAACCTGACCTACTGTGCGAGTGTGAGGTTTTATGCTGGCTGAAAAATACCCGGAAGACATAAAGGAAATCCTGGCAAAATACCCACCGGAGCGAAAGCGCTCGGCGGTGATGCCGCTGCTCTACCTGGCGCAGCGCGAGGGCGGTTACATCACCAAGGAAGCCATGTCAGAAATTGCTGATCTGCTCGAAATGACCACCACCGAAGTGGCTTCGATCATCGGCTTTTATACGCTGTTCCATGACGAGAAGGCCGGCAAGTACCGCATGCAGGTCTGCACCGATCTGCCCTGCGCACTGCGCGGCGCGGATCGGTTCGTCGAAGAGCTGTGCGGCAATCTCAGCATCAAGGTCGGTGAAACCACGCCCGATGGCCTGGTGACGGTAGAGGCGGTGAAATGCCTGGCTTGTTGCGACAAGGCACCAATGTTCCAGTTACAGACCCCAGGCGGGATCGAGTATCACGAGAATATGACCGTGGACCGGACGATGGAGCTATTGGAGGCGTTGCGTAAATCTGGCAAGGAGGTGAAATAATGGCCAACCTCCTACTGCGTCAGCGTGATATTCCCGATATTGAAAAGTTGGATGTGTATAAAATGAACGGCGGCTTCGCGGCCTTTAATAAGGCTGTGACCAGAATGAAACCGCAGGAAGTTACCGATACGGTCAAGGCCTCGGGTCTTCGCGGGCGCGGCGGCGCGGGCTTTCCCACCGGCGTCAAGTGGTCGTTCATCCCGAATAATATCTGGCCGCATTACGTGGTGGCCAACGCGGACGAATCCGAACCGGGTACGTTCAAAGACCGCGAGATCATGGAGAGCAACCCTTTCCAATTCTTGGAAGGCGCCGCCATTGCTGCTTACGCGGTCGGCGCGAACGCGGCTTACATCTATCTGCGCGGTGAGTTTTGGCCGGTGGCGGCTGAACTCGATAAGTGCCTCGGAGAGATGGAAAAAGCTGGTTTCCTCGGCGACAAGCTCTTTGGTACGGATTATTCCCTGCACATCCATACCCACCTGGGCGCGGGCGCGTACATCTGCGGAGAGGAGACCGCCCTGCTCGAATCCATGGAAGGCAGCCGTGGCCAGCCGCGCATCCGCCCACCCTTCCCGGCGATCTACGGGCTCTATGGCAAGCCGACCGTGGTCAACAACGTGGAGACGCTGACCAACGTGCCGCTCATCGTCGAGAAAGGCGCCGACTGGTACAAATCGCTTGGCACGGCAGATAGCGCCGGCGTGAAGATATTCAGTCTATCCGGGCGAGTTAATAAGCCGGGCAACTACGAATTACCCTTCGGCACCACCTTCCGTGAACTCATCTATAACTTTGGTGGCGGCGTGATGGAAGACCGCCCGGTCAAGGCGATCATGCCAGCCGGCGCGTCCTCGGCATTCATCGTCGCAGATGATAATGCGCTGGATACACCAATGGACTATGCTTCCGTCCGCACGCTCGGTGCAGACCTGGGGTCTGCTTCCGTCATCGTGCTGGACGACACCGTGAGCTTGGATTGGGTCATCAGCAAGACCATTCACTTCTTCAAGCACGAATCGTGCGGCAAATGCACGCCGTGCCGCGAAGGCTGCTACTGGATGCAGCACCTTATCGAGCGCATCGAGCATGGCGAGAAAACGAAGGAGAACGTGGAACTGCTGTACTCGGTGGCAAAACAGATGCAGAACAAGTGCCTCTGCCCGCTGGGCGAATTCTCGACGATGGCGGTGACGACAGCCATTGAGCGATTTCCGCAAGATTTTGGTTTTCTGAGATGAAACGGAGTCCGGCGCTTACTGTCGTCAGCGAAGCCGGGAAGCTTCGCACTCCTGGTTACGGAGTTCTTGAATGACCAAACCGGTAACATTAACGATAGACAACCAACAAGTCACTGTCCCTGAAGGCACGCTGATTGTCAACGCCGCCAAGCAGATCGGCATTGACATCCCGGTCTTCTGTTACCACCCGAAGATGGAGCCGGTGGGCATGTGCCGCCAGTGCCTGGTGGAGGTGGGACGCCCGGTCATTGATCGCCTCACCGGCAAGCCGGTGATGGAAGGCGACAAACCCAGGATCGGCTTCGGCCCAAAGCCCGAGACAGCCTGCACCACGCCGGTCTCTGAAGGCATGGTTGTTCTAAGCCAATCTGTGAAGGCTAAAGCCTGGCAGAAAGAGATCCTCGAGTTTCTCCTGACCTCGCACCCGCTGGATTGCCCCGTTTGCGATAAGGGCGGCGAGTGTCCGTTGCAGAACCTGACCCTCGCGCACGGCTCAGCGCAGAGCCGCTTCCTTTTCAGCGAAAAGCATCACGCGGCCAAGAACATCCCACTGGGCGAAAAGATCTGGCTGGATCGTGAGCGCTGCATCCAGTGCGCCCGCTGCATCCGTTTTCAGGAGGAGATCGCCGGTGAGCCGGTTCTGGCTTTCTACAATCGCGGCCGCAATACCGACATCATCACCACCTCCAAGCCGGGCTTTGACTCGATCTTCTCCGGCAACACCACCGATATCTGCCCGGTCGGCGCGCTGACCACCGCCGACTTCCGCTTTGGGGCGCGTCCTTGGGAGATGAAGTTCGCTGCCTCGATCTGCGCGCTGTGTCCGGTGGGCTGCAACATCACCTTCAACACCCGCCGCGAGGCAAGCTCCGGCGGTAAAGTGGTCATCAAGCGCCTCCTGCCGCGCCAGAACGAGCAGGTCAACGAGATCTGGATTTGCGACCGCGGCCGTTTTAATTGGCATTATGTGGAGAACGAGGATCGTCTGGCGAAACCGATGGTCAGGAAAGATGGGAAACTGGAAGAAGTTTCATGGAAAAAAGTGATAGAAGAGACGGGTGAGAAGTTACAAAGTAAAAAGGGAGAAGTGGTTATCCTTGCATCGGGCCGGCTTTCCAACGAAGACCTGTTCAACCTAAAAAAACTTGCCGATGGACTGGGAGGCGAAGCATTGCTCTACGACTCGCTCCCCGGTGGCGAATTGGCTGTCAAGTATGGCCTCTCTGCCGGGACAAATCTCGGAGGTCTCAGTGCGGGCGCGACCATACTCGTCGTGGCCGCGGACCTGTACCATGCAGCGCCAATCTGGCATATGCGCCTCAAGCGGGCGGCTGAGCGCGGCGCGGCGCTGGTAATCGTCAATTCCGAGGCCACCCGACTGGACAAATACGCCAGGACCCTGATTCATTGCAAAAAGGGTGAGATTGCCAATAAGGTCAAGGAGCTGGGCGATACAGTTAAGTCCGCTGAAAACCTGCTTGCCTTCTTCGGTGATGACGGTTCTCCTGCCCTCGCCGAAGCTTGCGCGGGGTTGATCAAGGGTCGGGAAGGAAAACCCAACAATGGCCTTGTTGGGGTCTGGCCACGCGCCAACGACCAGGGCGCGCTGGAACTTGGTTTCAGAATCGAAGCCAATCTTGCCAAGGTCCTGGAAGGCAAGACTGTCTACATGGCCGGCTGCAACCCGGCCGGTGATGACCCCAAGCTGGTCGAAACACTGAGATCTGCCAAGGCGGTCATCGTGCAGGAAATCTCCTTGACCGAGACCGCAAAGCTGGCGGATGTGGTCTTACCGGCGCAAGCATTCACCGAGCGGGATGGGTCGTACACATCCGGTGAACGCCGCGTGCAACGCTTCTACCCGGCAGTTCCTGCCTTTGGAGAGGCGCGGGCTGATTATGTCATCACCGCCGCCGTCGCTGCTTGGCTTGGCATCCAGGCTGAGGAATGCCCTGCTCATCTTGTAATGGATAAAATTGCCGCGCTGGTTCCGGCCTTCGCCGGCTTGTCGTTTGGCAAGCTGGCTGAGATTCACGACCAATGGCCCATCGTTGGCCGCGCGGATCTGTATTACGGCGGCGCGGTGTATCAGAACTCGCAGGGATTGGGCGTCCACCTCGCTGGTCCGGGTGTCGCCAAGTTGGAGAAGGCGTAGATTGTGGGTTATAAGTTGCGGGTTATGTAAGGCGTAAAACGCAAGGATGGCGTTATGAATTTTACTCTTGTCATCGAATGGCTTGCCAAAGGTTTCGTGTGGGTGCTGGTGCTGTTGGGTGGCTTCGCTTACCTGACGCTCTATGAACGGCGGGCACTGGCGCGCATACAGGTGCGCATTGGACCGAACCGCGCCGGCTGGCAGGGTATTTTGCAACCCATTGCCGATGCCATCAAGCTGATTTTCAAGGAAGAGCTGATGCCAGCGCAAGCAGACAAGCTGATCTTCTTCCTGGCGCCGGTCGTGACGCTTGTGCCGGCGCTGGTCATCACCGCGGTCGTCCCGTGGGGACCAAAGCCCCTCCACCTCTTCGGCCGCGATATTACTTTATACATAGCTGACATCAACGTGGGCGTGCTGTACATCATGTCAGTGACCTCCATTGCGGTCTACGGTATCGTCCTGGCGGGATGGTCTTCCAACAACAAGTACGCCATGATGGGTGGACTGCGCTCCTCGGCGCAGATGGTCAGCTACGAGATTGCGCTGGGACTTTCGTTCGTCTCGGCCATCCTGCTGGCGGGGACGATGCGCATGACCGGCATTGTCGAGGCGCAAAAGACAAACTGGTTCGTGTTGCTCCAGCCAGTGGGGACGGCCATCTTCCTGATCGCCACGCTGGCCGAGGTCAACCGCGCTCCGTTCGACATGCCCGAGGCCGAGCAGGAGTTGACCGCTGGCTACCACGTGGAGTATTCGGGGATGAAATTCGCCCTTATCTTCATGGCCGAGTACGACAAGATGATCGCCATCAGCGCCATCGGGGCAACGCTGTTCTTCGGCGGCTATAACGGACCCTTCATAGACCAATTTCCGTGGCTGGGTCCGATTTATATCTTTCTCAAGATCGTCCTCCTGCTCTTCGGCATGATCTGGGTGCGCGCTACTTTCCCGCGCATCCGCTATGACCGGCTGATGGCCTTTGGCTGGAAGGTGATGCTGCCACTCTCGCTGGCGGTGGTCTTCATCACGGCCATCGGCATCATCCTGGCGCAGGAGGTCAACGCGTTGCTCATCTGGTTGATACCGGTTGCTTCACTGCTGGCAGGGTTCGTAGCGATCGCACTGATGTACCGGACGCTGAGGAGAAAAGAATATGCCCGTGCTTGAACCACTTACCGGGTTGGTCAAAGGTCTCTGGACCACGCTGGCCTCGATGTTCGAGAAGCCGGTGACGGTCCAGTACCCTGAGCAAAAGAAACCGCTGCGGCCGCGCTTCCGCGGGCGGCACATTCTGAAGCGTTACGAGAACGGGCTGGAGAAGTGCATCGGCTGTGCGCTGTGCGCCGCGGCCTGCCCGGCGGACGCCATCTTCGTCGAGGCTTCTGAAAACACCGACGAAATGCGCTTCTCGCCTGGCGAACGTTACGCCAGCACTTATGAGATAAACCTACTGCGCTGCATCTACTGTGGTTTCTGTGAGGATGCCTGCCCGACCGAGGCAATAGTGCTCGGCGACCAGTACGAACTCGCGTTCACCGGGCGAAGTCAGGCGATCTATTCAAAGGAGATGCTGATCGAAGCCGGGCCAGCGCATGGCAAGCCAACCCCGCAGGTGACAACACCCGGTTTGTTCACACGCTCGGTACCGGAGATGAAAAACCCTGTCGATTAGCTGGAATGTGTCATTGCGAGCCGCCGCTGGCGGCGAAGCAATCCCCTTGCTGATCGGGAGATTACTTTGGTGAGTAAGCATCACCTTGCATTGACATACTTAAGGATATCATGGACTTAACCCTCATTCTTTTCATTATCCTGGCAATTGTCGCCATAGCCACCGCTGCCGGATTGTTAGCCAGCCGCAACGCGATCTACGCAGCGTTGTTCCTGGTGCTGAACTTTGCCACGGTGGCGGTCTTCTACTTGCTGCTGGGCGCACCGTTCATCGCCATGGCGCAGGTGACGGTTTACGCCGGGGCGATCATGGTGCTTTTCCTGTTCGTCATCATGCTGCTTGGCGCGGAGAAATTACCCAAGGGACAGGCGCTTCCCTGGCAGCGACCGTTGGCCATTGTGCTGGCCCTTTTATTGGTGGCTGAGGCGGGTACCCTTCTCTTCCGGCGGCTCTCGATTGCAACTGCCCTTGGCAATCCGGGTTCGGCAGTCAATTCAGAGGAGGCGGTGCAGGCGCTTGGTAAGATGCTGTTCAATACGTACCTGTTACCATTCGAGGTCACCTCCGTGCTGCTTCTCGTGGCGATGATTGGTGTGATTGTATTAACCAAGAAAGAAAAGAATGATGGGTGACATGTGATAAGTGACATGTGGCGAGAACGTGGAGGTTGTTCGTCACCCGTCACCTTTTCCCCGTCACTCTGGAGAATTAGCATGATACCTTTAACCTACTACCTGGCGATTTCCGCTATACTTTTTTCGATGGGCGTGATGGGTGTGCTCATCCGTCGCAACCCGCTGATCATCTTCATGTCGGTCGAGTTGATGCTGAACGCGGCCAACCTGGCTTTTGTGGCTTTCTCACGCGCCTTCAATGTGATTGATGGTCAGATTTTCGCCTTCTTTGTAATGACCATCGCCGCGGCAGAAGTGGCGGTCGGCTTGGCGCTGATCGTGATCATCTTCCGCACGAAACACAGCATTGATGTGGATCAGATGAGTTCCTTGAAAGGATAATGTTCCAGGTGTCAAGTTCCGAGTTTCAAGTTCGAGTGGCATGTGCTGAGTAAGACGTAAAATGTAACCTGTAACAGGTAACACGGAGTGCCTTATGCTCTTGAGCGAAGTATCCAATTTCGGATTTATCAGCCTCGTCCCCTGGGTTGTCTTCTTCCCGGTCATCGGGCTGTTGGTGAACCTGATCTTCGGCGGTAAGCTGACCGAAAAGACCATCGGCTGGCTGGCAAGCGCGGCCTCGGGGATGGCGTTCGTCATCTCGGTGCTGCTCGCGTTTTCGCTGTGGGCGAGCCATGGTGAGATGGTCGTCGTCCCCTTCGCCGAATGGATAAAGATTGGCAGTCTCGACATCCCCTGGAACTTCCGCGTGGACACGCTCTCGGTGACGATGATGCTGGTTGTCTCCGGCGTCGGGACGCTCATTCATATCTACGCCATCGGTTACATGCACGAGGACGTGCGTTTCAAGAATGACCTCGGCCGCTATCGCCGCTTCTTCGTTTTCTTCAACCTGTTCATCGTCATGATGATGATCCTGGTCAGCGGCGACTCGTACCTCATGCTATTCGTCGGTTGGGAAGGCGTGGGGCTTTGCTCGTTCCTGCTGATCGGTTTTTGGTACGATATGGACACTCTCGGGCGGCCCAGTTGGTCGAACTCGGACGCTGCCAAGAAGGCTTTCGTCACCAATCGCATCGGCGACTTTGGCTTTCTCATCGCCGGCATGCTGATGTTCTGGCATTTCGGCAGTGTGCAGTTCGGTGAGGTCTTTGGCATGGCCGAAAAGGTTGCTGCCGCCCAGCCGGGCGTGATCATGGCAATCACTCTATTCATGCTGGTCGGCGTGGCGGGTAAGTCGGCGCAACTTCCACTTTTTGTCTGGCTGCCGGACGCCATGGCCGGGCCAACGCCGGTTTCGGCGTTGATCCACGCCGCGACGATGGTTACGGCAGGCGTCTACCTGGTGGCCCGCTCAGCTCCGCTCTATGTGACCGTGCCGCAGGCGCAATATATCGTCACCCTGGTCGGGGCGGCGACCGCCCTCTTCGCTGCGACGATCGCCGTCGGTCAATACGACATCAAGAAGGTGCTGGCATACTCCACCATCAGCCAGCTCGGTTTCATGGTCGCCGCGGTTGGGATGGGCGCGTTCGTGGCGGGGATGTTCCATTTGGTTTCGCACGCCTTCTTCAAGGCGTTGTTGTTCCTCTCGGCCGGGTCAATCATCCTCGGGTTGGAACGGGGGCATCATCATTTGGCTCACCACGCCCCCCGCAGTGCAGGGGCAGGCGGACACGAAGAACACAAAGATGTTTTTGATCCCGGTGATATGCGTAACATGGGGGGACTGCGGAAGACGATGCCGGTAACATTTTGGCTATACCTAATTGGTACACTCGCGCTGGCGGGCATCTTTCCGCTGGCGGGCTTTTGGTCGAAGGACGAAATCCTGGCTGACGCCCAACGGCATTACCCGGTGGTGTATATCCTGCTGACCATTGCTGCCTTCTTCACCGCTTTCTACATGGGACGCCAGATCTGGATGGTCTTTTTCGGAAAGGCTCGGCACGAGGCCACCGCTCACGCCGAGGAGAGCAAGCCGATCATCACCGTGCCGCTGATGGTGTTGGCGGGCCTCTCGATCCTCGGCGGAGCGCTCAACCTGCCCTACCTGCATACCTTCACCCACTGGCTGGGATACCCCCTGGGCGGTGAAGGGGCGGAAGCGTCTGCCGGGGTCACACCTTGGTACATGGTCGGTGGTCTGAACCTTATCGTCGCGGGATTGTCCACCCTCCTCGCGCTGATCGCCATCTATATTTCCTGGCTTATTTATGGTCGCAAGCCGCTCAAAGGTGGGCAGAAGGACCCGCTTAAGAAGCTGCTGGGCTTTATCTTCACCGGCATGGAACGCAAGTGGTTCGTGGACGAGATCTATTGGGCGGCCTTCGTGGATCGCTACGTGGATATCGCCCGTTTCCTGGCGAATGTGATTGACGGACGCTTCTGGCATGACTGGTTCCACGAGAAGGTGCTGGCTGGCACATACAACTGGTTGAGCAACATTGCCCTCAGCAAGGTGATTGATACGCATGGCATTGACGCCTTTTTCAACGGCCTGGGCGAGCTGATCAGGCGCGCCTCGGCATCCCTGCGCCGCCTGCAGAACGGCTTCGTCCGCTCCTACGCCCTGGCAGTGCTGTTCGGTGTGGTTGCGATTCTTGGGTATCTCTTAGTGAAATAATGTCGAAAGTCAAGCGTCCGGCGTTTAACTTTTGACATGACTGAGGAGCAAATATGGACTTTATTGCCAATCCTTTGAACTTTGTAACCTTCTTCCCGCTGGTTGGTGTGTTGGTGCTGCTCTTTATCCCCTCAGGGAAGAAGAACACACTGCGTTGGACGGCGCTAGTCGCCTCGCTCGCGACCTTTGGCCTGTCCATCTGGATGCTGACGCTTTTTCGTCAGGCCGAAGCCGTCAACCCAGGTGCCCTTCACCTGGCCCTCAGCCTGCCCTGGATCCAGGTGACGGGCTGGAACATCTCCTACGCCATGGGTGTGGACGGCCTCTCCATCCTGCTCGTCCTGCTGACGACCTTCCTCACCCCCATCTCCATTCTTTCCACCTGGACTGCGGTGGAGGAGCGCGTCAAGGACTTCATGCTCTTCTTCCTCCTGCTCGAAGTGGGCATGTTGGGCGTCTTCCTGGCGCAGGATTTGTTCCTGTTCTACATTTTCTGGGAATTTACACTCGTGCCGATGTACTTCCTTATCGGCATCTGGGGCGGACCGCGCCGCATCTATGCCGCCATCAAGTTCTTCCTCTACACCATGGCCGGCTCGATCCTGATGCTGCTTGCCATCCTCTGGCTGGGTATCTTTCAAGGCACTTTCTCGGTGGCTGAGTTGATTGCCAAAGGAGGCATTCCAGGGGACATTCAGTTGTGGCTGTTCCTGGCCTTCGCCGCAGCATTTGCCATCAAGGTCCCGATGTGGCCGTTGCACTCCTGGTTGCCGGATGCCCACGTGGAAGCGCCCACCGCTGGTTCGGTCATCCTGGCGGGCGTCCTGCTAAAGATGGGTACCTATGGCTTCCTGCGCTTCAACCTGCCGCTCTTCCCTGAGGCAGCCAAAGCGGCTGCCCCGTGGATGGCGCTGTTGGCCGTCATCGGCATCATATACGGCGCAGCGGTCTCGTATGCCCAGAAGGATGTCAAGAAGCTGGTCGCTTACTCCTCGGTCAGCCACCTAGGGTTTGTCATGCTTGGCCTCTTCGCCCTCAATGACCCGGGCATGGAAGGCGCCATCTTGCAGATGGTCAACCATGGTCTCAGCACGGGTGCGTTGTTCCTCCTCGTCGGCATGATTTACGAGCAGACACACACCCGCGAGATCGCCGACTACGGTGGGTTGTGGAAGCTCACCCCGGTCTTCGGCAGCATTATGCTGGTCGTCGCCCTCTCCTCGATGGGGTTGCCCGGCCTGAATGGCTTCGTTGGCGAGTTCACCATCCTGCTGGGCGCGTTTGGCTCGCGGGCTATCGGTTCGCCATGGTTCGCCGGGATTGCTGCTGCCGGCGTCATCATGGCAGCCATCTATATCCTGTATATGTTCCAGAAGATGTTCCTCGGTCCCGAAGGCTCGATCGTCGGGGAAGTCAAGAAGCATGGCCATGCCCTGCGCGACCTGAACACACGCGAGATCATCACCCTCGTTCCCATCCTGGTCTTCATCTTCTGGATCGGTCTCTACCCCAAACCGTTCTTCGACCTGATGGCCCCCGCGGTAACGAGGCTGCTGGCGGTGTTACACTAGACCTCACCTTACCCCTCCCGGCCTTCGGCCACCTCCCCTTTACTTCGCGAAGCACCCCCGCAGGGTGCTCCATGAAAATAAAGGGGAGGGCCAGGGAGGGGAAGGGTGAGGTTCGGAGCGTTTATGACGCAAATCGACCTCTACACCATTCTCCCGATCGCCATCCTCATCGTCTTGGCCTGCGTGCTTTTGCTGGTTGATCTGTTCATCCCCAAAACGCGCAAGGGCTGGACCGCGTTGCTGGCTGCTTTCAGCCTGGCGTTGACGATGGGCGTCAGCCTCTCCCAGGCTTACCAGTCGCTGACCGGCTTCGGCGGCATGATCGTGCTGGATGGCTTTTCCCTCTTCCTGAATGTCCTCTTCCTGGCAAGCGGATTGCTTGGCATCGCCCTGGCCTATGACTACCTCAAGCGCATGGGGCTGGAGCGCGGGGAGTATTACGTCCTGATGCTCTTCTGCATTTCAGGCATGATGCTGATGGCGCAGGCCACCGACCTCATCGTCATCTTCCTGGCGCTGGAGTTACTTTCCATCCCGCTCTACGTGCTGGCGGCCTTTGCCCGCCCGCGCCTCGATTCAGAGGAGGCCGGCCTCAAGTACTTCCTGCTTGGGGCGTTCGCCACCGGCTTCGTTGTCTATGGCATCGCCCTTATCTTCGGCGCCGCGGGCAGCACCTCGCTCGCCACGATCAGCAGCATGGCCGCCCTCCAGGCCTCGGGCAGCGTGGTATCCAGCCTGCCTCTGATGCTCATCGGCGCCGCGCTGATCCTGGTCGGTTTCGGCTTCAAGGTTGCCGCGGTCCCCTTCCACATGTGGACTCCGGACGTCTACCAGGGCGCGCCGACCTCGGTGACGGGTTTCATGGCAGTCGGGGCGAAGGCGGCGGGGTTTGCCGCCCTGCTGCGGGTCTTTATCACTGCCTTTTCCTCCCTCGATGCCAAGCTGGTTCCGGTCCTCTGGACCCTGGCCGCGCTGACGATGGTCATCGGCAACGTGGTTGCCACCTCGCAGACGAATATCAAGCGCATGTTGGCATACTCGTCCATCGCCCATGCCGGTTACATCCTGATGGCGCTGGTGGCTTACGGCAACCCGACCGTCTCGGCAGATGCCGCCGCTTCGGCGTTGTTCTATCTCGTGACTTATGCCTTGACATCCTTCGGTGCCTGGTCGGTGGTCATTGCGCTGGAGGAGCAGGAAGGTAAAGGCCTGGAGATCAACGATTACACCGGCCTCGGGCGGCGAAAACCGGCCCTGGCCGCCGCCATGACAATCTTCATGCTCTCGCTCACCGGCATGCCGCCCACCCTGGGGCTGGTGGGCAAGTTCTACCTTTTCCGCACGGCGGTTGAAGGCGGCTTCATCGGCCTGGCAGTCATTGGCGTGCTGACCTCGCTCATCTCGGCATACTACTACCTGCGTGTGGTGGTGGTCATGTACATGCACGAGGGCGAACCGCAGGCTCATGCCGAATCCTGGCTCAGCTTGACGACCGCGGCTACCGCGGTGGTCATCGTGGTCTTGAGCTTCCTGCCTGCCGCCCTCTTCGCCCTGGCCGGGGGCGCGGTGATGAAATTATTCTGAGGATTAGTGCCCGGGGTTGATTTTACGAAAACGCGCCTAAATGGGCGCGTTTTCATTAGGGCGGGGAAGGCAGATTCGAAGATAACCCCCGTAAGGGGGCTCGCGGCTGAGGCGAGAACGCACCCCTCTCGGGATGTGTTTTGTTTGAGGTTGGGAGGGCAGGTTCGAAGAGAGCCCCCGTATGGGAGCCCGTGGTTGAGGCGAATACGCGCCTTCACGGACGCGTTTTCATTATGGCGGGGAGGGCGGG
>Ga0172371_10004750_pt1 | contig 20397 bp, 13 predicted proteins | sample Lak12m_FD_114543 | JGI IMG/M metagenome (GOLD analysis project Ga0172371, IMG submission 114543) | Freshwater microbial communities from Kabuno Bay, South-Kivu, Congo - kab_022012_12m | ecosystem: Environmental > Aquatic > Freshwater > Lake | place: Democratic Republic of the Congo: South-Kivu... | reverse complement strand
GAGAAAATTCGGCGATTGCACCAGGACCGCGGCGGTTTTATCGTCGATCAGCGCCCTTAAAGCGGTAAAATCCGTCCGGCCATTTTTCTGAGGCAGATCGACCAATTCAAGGTTGCGGGCTTTCAGGTAAGTATCCAGAACCTGGCGTGCCAGCGGGTTGATTAGCGGTGAAATCAGAAATTTATTCCGGCGGGTGATGGCAGCCGTCATGATGGCCGCTTCGGCCAAAGCCGTGGCGCCGTCATAGAGCGAGGCGTTGGCGACGTCCATATCCGTCAAATGACAAATCTGCGACTGGTATTCATAAATCGCCTGCAACGTACCCTGACTGACTTCGGGTTGATAAGGCGTATAGGCGGTATAAAATTCCGAGCGGGAAATCAGAAAATCTACGACCGCCGGAATAAAGTGATCGTACGAGCCGCCGCCCAGAAAAGAGATTTTATCATCACTGCTGGCATTTTTTGCGGCTAATTCCTGGACGGTTTTGGCGATCTCGATTTCGGAAAGTGCTTCGGGCAGGTCGATCCGGCACTGCTTCCGGAATTGTTCGGGAATATTAGCGATCAGTTCGCTGAAACTATTTACGCCGAGAGTTGCAAGAATTTCGCGTTCCGTGCCGCTGGTATTGGGAATAAAGTGCATATTCTAACCAATTAATTTACCGTAATCCGCCGGAGTTAACAAGGTGTTCATCTCGGTTGGATCTGATAATTTCAGGCTGGCGATCCAGCCTTCGCCATAAGGATCTTTATTGACCAGTTCAGAGGCATCTTTCAGAGCATTATTGACGGCCACGATTTCACCGCTGACCGGCGAATAAATATCGGCGACGGTCTTGACGGCTTCGATCGTGCCAATTACATCGCCCTGAGAAACCACATCCCCAACTTTCGGCAACTCAATATAAACGACATCGCCGAGCTGGCTCTGAGCATATTCAGTGACTCCCACTACGGCATTGGCGCCTTCCAGCCGGGCCCATTCGTGATCTTTCGTGTATTTTAAATTGGCGGGTACGTTCATTGTGATTTCCTCCTTAATAAATTAAAACGAAAAGTTATTCAGAAAAGCGATATTGAAATTACCAGCCCGAAAGGCTTCATCTTTCAGAATGGCCTTATGAAACGGAATGGTAGTCGGCACGCCTTCCAGGATCGTTTCATCTAAGGCGCGCTCCATTCTGACAATTGCCTCGTCCCGGTTTTTCCCATGCGTGATTAATTTACCTAAAAGTGAATCATAATGGGAAGGAATTTCGTAACCGGCGTAAACATGCGTATCCATCCGGGTACCGGGACCGCCGGGAGCGTGAAAAGCCAGAATCTTACCGGGAGAAGGTCTGAAATTTTTAGTAGGGTCTTCGGCGTTGATCCGGCATTCAATGGCATGACCACGCAGATTGAATTTCTTCATCCATTTGGGAATTTTCTCGCCGTTTGCCAGCCGGATTTGTTCTTTCAGCAAATCGATCCCGGTCACCATCTCGGTGACGGGATGTTCGACCTGAATCCGCGTATTCATTTCCATAAAATAAATATTGCGTTTTTTATCCATCAGAAATTCGACCGTGCCGGCGCTGTTGTAATTAACCGCCCGGGCGGCCCGCACGGCGATTTTGCCGAGTTTTTCACGCAATTCTTCATCAACGGCCGGGGAAGGCGATTCTTCGATCAGTTTCTGATGACGGCGCTGGATCGAACACTCCCGTTCGCCCAGATGAATGACATTCCCAAAGTTATCGCCCATGATCTGGACTTCGATATGGCGGGCGTCTTCGACCAATTTCTCAACGTACATATCGGGATTGCCGAAGGCTTTCAGGGCTTCTTCGCGGGCATTGTTAAATGCGTTTTCAAGTTCGGCGATCTGATGAACGATCCGCATTCCGCGGCCGCCGCCGCCGGCGCTGGCCTTCAGAATAACCGGATAGCCATGGCTCTCGGCAAAACGTTTGATCTCTTCGATATTTTTAACGACCGTCTCGCTGCCGGGTATAATCGGAACGCCGGCTTTCCGGACGGTTTCGCGGGCCTGGGCTTTATCTCCCATGGTACGGATTGCCATCGGGCGCGGACCGACAAAGAGGATTTCGTTGTCCTCGCACATCTGGGCAAAATCGGCGTTTTCAGCCAGGAAACCATAACCCGGATGGATGGCATCGGCGTTGGTGACTTCGGCGGCACTGATGATCTGAGCCATTTTCAGGTAACTGCTTTTGCTGTCCGGCGGTCCGATACAGACGGCTTCATCGGCGAAGCGTACATGCAATGATAACTCATCGGCGGTCGAATAAACCGCAACCGTCGGAATATGCAGTTCCTTGCAGGCCCGGATAACTCTTAATGCAATTTCGCCGCGGTTGGCAATTAACAGTTTATTTATCACAATTAGATTACCGTATCGATTGACTTCAGGCTTTTTCGATTATAAAAAGTGTCTGGTTGTATTCCACCGGTTGAGCATTTTCGACTAATATTTTAACGACTTTGCCGGGAACTTCGGCTTCGATGACATTCATGATTTTCATGGCTTCAATGATGCAAAGCGGCTGGCCGACCGATACCGAATCACCGACGTTTATATAAGGGTCGGCGTCGGGTGAGGGCGCCCGGTAAAAAGTGCCGACGATCGGCGACTTGACTTCGACGCCTTTAGGATTGAATTCTTCGGTGACCGCCGGCTGGGATTCAAAAGCCGCCGTTTCCGCCAGCTGTTGCTGGTGAATTTTTTTAACCTTACGGGTTGCCGGGGTTACCTCGACCTCGGCGGTCGGGTGGGCATTGCTGTTTTTGGTGATGCGGATTTTCTGTCCCCAGCGTGAAACTTCAATCTCGTCGATTTCGTGCGATTCGAGAATCTTCACCAATTCGAGAATTTTTTCAGATCTCATTACCCCTCCGGGTTATTATTTAACGCGCTCGCAGTACTGCCCGTTGCGAGTATCAATCCGGATCATGTCCCCGGCATTGATGAACAGCGGAACGTTGACCGTGTAGCCCGTTTCCAGAACCGCTGATTTTGTGGCGCCGGTAACCGTATCCCCCTTCATTCCCGGCTCCGTTTCCGCGACCTCAAGATTCACAAAGAATGGCACCTCGACGTCAATCGGCGTCTCTTCCTGAAAAGTCACCTTGACCATTTCGTTTTCTTTTATAAACTGTCCGGCATCCTTGAATATTTCTCCCGAAACCGTAATCTGTTCATAGGTTTCATTATTCATCAGAACATAATTTGCGCCGTCGCGATATAAAAACTGCATCTCGGTCGCTTCCAGGCGCACGATGTCAATTTTCTCGCCGGACCGGAAGGTGTTTTCAATAACCTGTCCGGTGCGGATCTTTTTAAACTTGGTCCAGACCCGAGCCCCGCCGCGGCCGAGCTTGATATGCTGAAATTCGACGATTTTGACTAAATCGCCGTTGAAATTTATCACCAAGCCATTCTTGATGTCTGCTGTTGTAGCCAATTACACTCCCTTCTAAATAACAAAAAGTGATAGGAAATTTACAGGCACGCCGGCTTATTTTCAACGATTTTCCGGCATTTAGCCGCTTGTCCTCGCCAACCGGAAGGAAATTTACTTCCGTAAAAGGCTAATAAATGATAGATTCGTGCGCAATGTTGACCACTGCCTTAACAATTTTGCCAATTCACGCCCCGCTTGAAATCGGATTGTTTTTGGGGCCGGTGATCCTGTACGCGGAGATGCACTATCGCCTGCGATTTCTGCGCGGCCGATTATTTAAAAAACTACCGGAAGTCATCTTCGATACTCCGCGCCGGATTCAGACCGATCACCTTCCGGTGGTTCTACTGATCAAGGACGCCCACTGGTTCCCGATCGCGCTGAGAGAAGTCAGCCTGACAATCACCTCGCCGTTTGATCCCGCCTTATGCGAAAAGCAGGTTTTTACAGAAAATATGTCCGTCGACCGGCAATGGTTCACGCGCGAATATTACCTGGATGTTGCCCGCTACCGTGATCACCTCCTGAATATCGATTGTACAGCCATTGTGGAATGTCACGGCCGTCATTTCCAGATTCGAAATGATAATTATGCCGGCCTAAGCCATGCGCCATTCCGTGTTTTTATCGACAGCGAAGCCTTACCGTCCGAAAATGGCTGGCAGTGGGGCGATTTGCATTGTCACTCGAGTTGGACATCGGATCAGGTCGAATTTGGCCTGCCCCCGGTCGCTCTGCCGGATTTGGCTGCGGCGATGGGTCTGTCATTCTGCGGACTGACCGAACATTCTTACGATTTAGACGACCAACCCGACTCCTGGACCAAGAACGATCCCCAACTGCGCAAATGGAACGAATACCGCGTGGAAATCGAGTCCGTCAATGCTGCCCGGAAAGATTTCATTATCATTCCCGGAGAGGAAGCCTCGGTCGATAACGGTCTCGGCCGCAATGTGCATCTGGCAGTGCTAAATAATCGTGAATTCTTTCGTGGTTCGGGCGACGGACTGGAAAAATCGCTCGGCTTCCCGTCCGAATTCAGTTATCAGCAGATTTTGCAAAAAGCCGACCCGCGCGCCCTGATATTCGCGGCGCATCCCCTGACCCGACCGCCTTTTTCGCAATGGCTGATCGCCCGCCGCGGCGTCTGGAACCGTCACGATCATCATTCCCGCTTGGATGGCTGGCAAATTCTGAATGGCCAGGATGGCAGGGAGGTCATCGAAGGTAAAAACTTCTGGGTCAGCAAACTATTGGCGGGCAGCCAATCGTATCTTTACGCCGGCAACGACGCGCATGGCAATTTTAACCGCTTTCGCCAAATCCGATTGCCTCTCTTAAATCTGTACGAACATGAACGGCAGGTGTTCGGCGAATTCCTGACCGGCGTCCGGACTGACGGTAATCAAGGCCTCGACCAACTGGTTGCCAGGCTGAAAAGCGGACCGGTTATCGTCTCGAACGGACCATTCATTAATCTGGTTGCGATGGACACCAACCGGCGCCGGTTTGAAATCGGCAAAACGATGCAAGAACCGCCGGCAGCTTTGGAAATAACCGCTCTTTCAAGCCGCCATTTCGGCGCAATCCGCCGGATAAAAATTTTGGCAGGCGATCTGCTGAAAAGACGCGAAACTCTCTGTAAAACATTCGAATTTATTCAGGGCGTCAACTGCCAGACGATTACTCTCCCGGTTGAAAACCAGCCATCAATTGGTTATTTTCGGGCGGAAATTGAAACACAAAGTGCTAAATTTGGGCTAACCAATCCGATTTGGTTTGGCAAGTTCAAATAAGAAAATAATGACTAAATCTAAAAATCAGATGGAACAACTCGACAATCTGCTAGATTTATTGATCCGCGCTGCACATGAGGTTTCCCGTAAAAAATACGGCGATCAGGAGGAAATTTTCCGGCTGACCAACACTTACGCTTTCCCGGATAAGATCAGCGAACTGGCCGAATCGTTCGGAATGATGATCATTAAAATCGAAACCCGCGAAATGCGCCTTGAAGATTTGATCGGGAAGCTCAAAGCCACCAATGAGCAATTGCGCCAGGAAATCGAACTGCGTAAAAAGACCGATCTGGAAATTATCGCCTACCGCGATCACCTCGAGGAAATGGTGCGCGAACGCACCGAACAACTCCTGCATCTCAATCAGCAATTACAGGCCGAAATTCTCGAGCATGAACGCGCCGAAGAAGAGAAAGAAAAACTGATCATCGAACTGACCGACGCTCTCGCCAATATCAAACAATTAAAGGGATTAATCCCGATTTGCGCTTCTTGCAAGAAAATCCGTGACGACCAGGGTTTCTGGAACGATGTCGAAGCCTATATAGGCCAACATTCCGAGGCCGAATTCAGCCATGGCATCTGCCCGGACTGTACGAAAAAACTCTATCCCGATATCTATGCCAATCTGGTGAAAAAGGGCAAAATCGTCTCTAAACCTCGCAACGGTAATCAACCCGAATAATGAAGAGAACCGCATGAATTTTACTTTCAGCATTTACTATACGCCATTGATTCTGGCTGTGATTCTTTCGTCGGTGGTCATGATTTATTCCCTGCGATACCGCAAGGAACCGCACGGGCGGGCATTTTTCATTCTGTCACTGGCCGGAGTCTGGTGGGCTTTTTTCAACATCCTGGAATACGGATTCAATTCCCTGCCCTTAAAAATCTTCTGGGCGAATGTCGAATACCTCGGAATTGAGACGGTCATGGTGGGCTGGTTAGCCGTTATCGCGAATTTCACCGGGCAAACCAAATGGGTGACCCGCCGCTCGCTCCTGATTCTGGCAATCATCCCGGTTATCACCATCCTGCTGGTCTGGACCAATCCCCTGCACGGCCTGATGCGCTCTAATATCACGCTGGACACGAATGGTCCTTACTCAATCATTAAAAAAACCTATGGGCTTTGGTTTTGGGTTACCATGGCTTACAGCAATCTGGTAATGGTCATCAGTTCCGTCATGTTGCTTCAACGCCTGACTCATCCCCCTAAATTGCGGAAATCACAGATCATTTCATTGATGATCGTCGCCCTTTTTCCCTGGATCGGCAATTTCTCATTTGTATTTCACTGGCTGCCGGGAGTCTGGGGAAGAATCGATATGACTTCGGCCTGTCTGGCGCTTTCCGGTTTTGTAATGGCTTTCGGTCTTTTCAGATTTCAGATCATGGAAGTTATTCCGATCGCCCGCGACTTTATCCTGGAAGACCTCAGTGACGCCATTTTAGTCCTCGATAGTCACAATCGCGTTGCCGACTATAATCCGGCCTGCCGCGCAATGCTCCAACTCGATAAAATCATCATCGCTCAACCGATTGAAGAAGTAATCATGCCATCGATTGTCCGCAGTAAACTTTTGGAGGAGATTAAAACCAGCCAGGAGGAAATCTCTCTGACGGTCGGCAATGAGACTAAAATATACGACCTCCGCGTCCGCCCGATTTTCGACCAAAAGAAAAATTTCCGCGGGCGCTTGTTCCACTTCCGCGATATAACCGAAAAGCGTTTTGCCGAAATGCAGCTGGAAAAAACCGTTGTGGAATTACGTCAGGCCCTTACCGAAGTCAAAACTCTCAGCGGCCTTCTGCCGATTTGCTCATCATGTAAAAAAATCCGCGACGATAACGGATACTGGAATGAAGTTGAAAGTTATATCCGCATCCACTCTGAAGCCGAATTCAGTCACGGCATCTGCCCGGACTGTATGCGCAAGCTCTACCCGGAACAGTATGATAGCCTTGTAAAAAAAGGCAAAATCGATCCGAATTCGCGCACGATCGAGTAAGATTAAAAATTTTATATCACAAGTCATTAACTGCAGTGAGAGATACTCAGAGTTTTCGGTTTTCGACCAGACATTAACTTTTTTCCATGATGTCCATTAGAGATTCGAGGACTGTAGAAGTTATAAACAAAAAGGGCGCCGGAGCGCCCTTTTCCTACGTTCAAGATCAAAAGAGGATCAGTTCTCTTCTGCCATTTTCTTGTATTTCTGATAACGTTCGGCGACGTCTTCCGCCAATGATTTTCTCAGACGTTCGGATTCGCCGGGGAAGGATTTCTTCAGGGTTGCGTAACGCACTTCGCCGTCGATGAACTCCATTAGTTTACCATTCGGCTCCTTGCTTTCGAACAGGAAGGGATTCTTGCCTTCGGCTTTCAGCATCGGATTATAACGGTAGAGCGGCCAATAACCGCATTCGACGGCCAGTTTACCTTCTTCCTGGGAAAGCATGCCTTTATAGATTCCGTGATTAATACACGGTGAATATGCGATGATCAGGGACGGACCCGGATACTTTTCGGCTTCGATGGCGGCTTTCAGGAACTGGTTCGGGCTGGCGCCCATGGCCACGGAGGCAACATAGACATTTTTATAATTGACGGCCATCATGCCGAGGTCTTTCTTGCCGGTCTTTTTGCCGGAATAGGCAAACTTGGCCACCGATCCGAACGGCGTCGATTTGGACGATTGTCCGCCGGTATTGGAATAGACTTCGGTGTCGAGCACTAAGATATTGACGTCGTAGCCCATCGCCATGACGTGATCGAGACCGCCGTAACCGATATCGTAAGCCCAGCCGTCACCGCCAATGATCCAGATCGATTTTTTGGTCAGCATATCTTTACTCTTCCAGATCGCAGTCAGCAATTCGTTACCTTCATAACGCCCTTCCAGAGCGATTTTGACCCGGTCACCCGCGGCGCGGGACTGATCGGCGTCGTCTTTACCGGCTAACCAGGCCCCGAAGGCATCGGCTAGTTCGCCGTCGGCCGATTTGACCGCTTCGGCAATCATTTCCGCCAGATGTTCGCGGCGCTGAATAGTCGCCAGAGCCATCCCGAATCCGTATTCGGCATTATCCTCGAAGAGTGAATTCGCCCAGGCCGGCCCGTGACCTTTTTCATTCACGGAATAGGGACAAACCACGCTGCCGCCGTAAATCGACGAGCAACCCGTGGCATTGGCAACGATCATGCGATCGCCGAACAACTGGGTAATGACCTTCAGATAAGGAGTTTCGCCGCAACCACCGCAAGCGCCCGAGAATTCAAATAACGGCTGCTGGAACTGGCTGCCTTTAATGGTATTCTTGCCCATGGCTTCCGCTTTCACCGGTACTTTCTCGAAGTATTCCCAGTTTTCTTTCTGAGCCATCTGGGTTTCGAGCGGCTTCATTACCAGGGCTTTCTGGTCCTTGCGTCCCGGGCAAACGTCGGCGCAATTGCCGCAGCCGGTACAATCGAGGACCGAGACCTGCATGCGATATTCGTAATTTTCCAGACCTTTGCCGACGGCCTTAATGGTTTCAAAATCCTTGGGTGCTTTGGCCTTTTCTTCCGGGGTCATCAGTACCGGGCGAATCACGGCGTGCGGACAAACGAAACTGCACTGATTGCACTGGATACAATTCTCCCTGATCCATTCCGGGACTTCGATGGCGATGCCGCGCTTTTCATACTGCGTGGTCGCGGTCGGGAAAATGCCGCCCGGAGTGAAGACGCCGCTCGGCAGGTTGTCACCGTCAAAGGCGCTGATTGGTTGTAAGACCTTTTTGATGAATTCCGGAACTGACTTTACGTCGACGGTTACATCTTTGGCATCCGCCCAGGCTGCCGGGTATTTGACTTCGTGGGTGGCGCTGATGGCGGCATCCACGGCCTGCCAGTTCATCGTCACGATTTTCTCGCCTTTGGCGCCATAGGTTTTCTTGATGGCATTTTTCAGGTGCCGGATGGCTTCGTCAAACGGTAAAACCTTCGACAGAGCGAAAAAGGCGGTCTGCATGACCATATTGATACGACCGCTCAGACCGACTTCGCTGGCGATTTTATTGGCGTCCACCGTATAGAAACGGGCTTTCTTCGTAGCGATGGCGCGTTTCATGGAGGCCGGCAGATTGGCATCGAGTTCGGCATCGGTCCAAAGTGTGTTCAGCACGAAAATGCCGCCCGGCTTCAGATTTACGAGCATATCGTAATTATTGACATAACTCTGTTTATGGCAGGCTACATAATCAGCCTGGCTGATACTGAACGGAGCCCGAATATTTTTGGGTCCGAAACGCAGGTAGCTGACAGTCAGACCACCGGATTTCTTGGAATCATAGGCAAAATATCCCTGGGCGTATTGATCGGTGTTATCGCCAATGATCTTGATAGCATCCTTGTTGGCGCCGACCGTGCCATCCGAACCAAAGCCCCAGAAAATGGCTTGGACAGTTCCGGCCGGAACGGTGTCGATTACGTCGGTTACCGGCAAAGACCGGAAAGTGATATTGTCTTCGATGCCGACCGTAAAGCCATTCTTCGGTTCCGGCAGTTTCAGGTTGTCGAAAACAGCTTTGGCCATGGCCGGATTGAATTCCTTCTGTCCCAGACCGTAGCGTCCGCCGACGACCAGGCGGTTGTCTTTCATCTGTTGCAGAACGGCGCAGACGTCGGTATAGAGCGGTTCGCCGAATGCCCCGGATTCCTTAGTGCGATCCAGCACGGCGATGCGCTGGGCGCTCTTGGGCAGGGCAGCCATAAAATGCTTGGCCGAGAATGGGCGGTAGAGGCGGACTTTCAGCACGCCGACCTTCTCGCCTTTGACATTCAGGTATTCGGCAACGCCCTGGGTGGTTTCGGCGCCGGAGCCCATGATCACAATGACGCGCTCGGCCTGCGGATCGCCGACATAATCGAACAGATTGTATTTACGACCGACGACATTGCCGACCTTCTGCATCATTTCTTCGATGATACCCGGAACGGCGTCGTAATATTTGTTGGCCAGTTCGGCGACCTGGAAGAAAATGTCCGGGTTCTGAGCCGTGCCGCGTAGCTGTGGATGCTCCGGATTCAGGCAGCGCGTGCGGAATTTCTCGATGTCGGCCAGATTGACTAACGATTTGATCGTATCGTAGTCGATGACCTCAATTTTCTGAACTTCGTGGCTGGTGCGGAAACCATCGAAAAAGCTGACAAACGGGACACTCGCTTTCAGCGAGGCTAAGTGCGTGACTAAGGACAGGTCCATGACTTCCTGCACCGAACAGGAGGCCATCAGACCAAAACCGGTCGTGCGGGTCGCCATGACATCCGAATGGTCGCCATAGATCGACAGCGCCTGCCCGGCCACGGCGCGAGCCGATACATGAAATACGGCTGGCGTTAATTCACCAGCAATCTTGAACATGTTCGGGATCATCAGTAAGAGTCCCTGGGAGGCGGTAAAGGTTGTCGTCAGCGCGCCAGCCGAAAGGCTACCGTGCACGGCGCCGGCCGCGCCGGCCTCGCTCTGCATCTCAACCACCCGCAGCGGTTGACCGAAAATATTTTTGCGTCCCTGGGCTGACCATTCGTCAGCCAGTTCGCCCATTACGGACGATGGGGTGATCGGGTAAATCGCGGCCACTTCGCTCAGGGCATAAGCGATATGGGTTGCGGCGGTATTACCGTCCATCGTTTTCATTGTCTTAGCCATGGTAAATCTCCATCAGGTTATTGAATGTTTATTAAGGTTTTTGGCCTGCCTTCCGTACGTTTCCGAGATATATCTTCAACATCTTCAAAACGTGCTGAAGTTACATCCGAAACGTCCATAAAAGCAACCGTCATCTCGAACCCTGAAATCCGATCTACTCACTATCCGGCGAACCGCTTGATAACCAATTAAATCACGCGTGAGGTATTTTTTCTCGCTCTATCTCGAATTCAGGGTCTTTTTGAGTAAATGATCCTCACGGATTTCTACTGACGGGAGCATTCCGGTGAAATTAATCCGTCAGCGCATTCACGCCACGGCGTTCCAGCAGCGAACCTTCAGTCTGATAAAGGCTGACTAATGCGTCTAAGTAAGCGACCATGGCACTGGCTTCGTCCAGCTGACTGGCTGTGTAATCGCGCTGAGCCTGTAAGACTAAGATATTGGTCGATTTCCCAACCCGGAATTTCTCGACTTCGGCGGAGAGTTTCTTCTCCTGCAATTCGCGCGTAACGCGGGTGGCCTCAATCTGCTGGCGGGCGCGCCGGACTTCGGCGTAAGCTGCCCGCACATCGCATTGGACCAATTTTTCCAGGTTATTGACGGCTAAAACCTGCTGATCGCGGGAAAAGCGGGCGCGGGCTAACCGGGCGGAAGCCTGGCGGTCGGGGATCGGTCGCGAAAAAGTCAGTCCGCCGGTAATGGAATAATATGGACTGTTGATATCCGGAGTGGAATTTTTAAAGGTTTGCGAATAAGCCGTCGTGCCGAATGTCAGAAAGACATCCAACCTGGGTAATAATCCATTTTTAGTCCGAATGATTTCAAGCGCGCCTTTCGATAATGCCAGACGCGCTTGTTGCAGGTCCGGCCGGCATTTCAGGCCAATCCGTTCATGAACATCAACCGCATCGAGAGTATCGACCGGGAGAAAGGGATTGTCGGTCAAGCGCGGCAAATTATCCCAGAGATTGGCGATCGGCGGATTCAATAAATACAACAAATGCAGGCGCGCCTGTTCAAAACGGCTCTGACTGTCGATCAACGCTCCGCGCCGGGCGGCGACTTCCGCCTCGACGGCAGCCAATTCCAGGTCAGGTAATTTTCCAACTTTGACGCGTTCCTGCGATTCGGCCAGCTGCTGGATTGCCAGGTCCAGCGATTTTTGCTGAATGGCGATTTCCTGCCCGGTTAAATACAGGTTCCAGTAACCTTTCTCGATCTCAGCCACGACGCTCTCAGCCACTCCTTTGAGTTCAGCGCGGGAAATATCGACATCCAGACGCGCTTTGCGCAGATTGGCGAGATTGGCGCGCGTCCCAAAGCCATTCAATAACGACTGCGTTACAGTCAGCCCCAGTGTACCGGTGTATTGATCGGTATACAGGCTCGATACCGATCCGGTCAGTCCGCTGCTAAAGGCAATCGATGTTCCGGTTGGCAGGACTTCGGCAATCTCAACATCGGCGGTGTAGTCTTCGTAATGTAGCTCCAGCGGATCCGGGCGGGTACCCAACCGGCGCTGAGATTCACTGACGCTTTTTTCCGCCTCGAAGCTGATGGTCGGATCGAAAGCCGCGCGCTGTTCCCGGCTGTAGGTGCTCATCACTTCAGGTTGCAGACGCTGAATCGAAACGGTGGAATTATTCTCCAATCCCATTAATACCGCGTCCAGTACGCTAAGACGCAGCGTATCCGGCGAACCGGCATAAGCAGCAGGCCGAATGTAAAAAAGTCCCAATAATAACATTAACGGAAATAATTTTCGACCGGATAATGCAAACTGCCGGAGATTGATCAAAATTGCCATTAATTATCCCTGTTCTCCGGTTTGGCCGAGTTTTTTTTCGAAAATCGAATAAATGACCGGCACGAGCACCAGCGTAATCATAGTCGAACTCAATAAGCCGCCGATCACTACCCGGGCCAACGGCGCCTGAGTTTCGCCGCCTTCTCCGAGTCCGAGCGATAAAGGTAATAGTCCCAGCACAGTCGTTAAAGTCGTCATCAAAATCGGCCGCAGACGACGACTACCCGACAACTGCACGGCCTCGGAAAGCGGTAGGCTCTGATTGCGGCGCAATTGATTGGTATAATCCACCAGCAGAATGGCATTGTTTACGACGATTCCGGCCAGCATAATACAGCCGATGAAAGCCTGCATACTGAAAATCGTTCCGCTTAACACCATTATAATCACGACCCCGATCAGCGCCATCGGGATGGCGAAGAGGACCACAAAGGGATCGCGGAAAGACTCAAACTGCCCGGCCATGATCAGGTAAATCAGGAAAATCGCCAGAATCATGCTGATCAGCAGTTCCCTGAATGCCTTTTGTTGCTCCTCATAATCGCCCCCGAACAGAACGGCAAAATTTTTCGGAAGTGGTATATAGCGCAGCTGACGGCGAATATCGCTGACGACCGAACCCATATCGCGGCCGGTAAAATTGGCGTCGATTGTGATGATGCGTTCCTGGTCTTTGCGTTCGATTGAAACCGGCCCTTCCTGGTTGATAGTGGAAATAACATTGCGCAAGACGACCGGCTCACCGCGATTATTGCTGACGGTCAGATCGAGCAACTCGTTTAGATTCTGTCGGTCGGATTCGCTCAAGCGCACTAAAATTTTATACTGTTTGCCGCCCTCGCGATAATAGGAAGCCTGTGTTCCGCCGACGGCGGTCTGCAGGGCGTCGCCGATGCGGGAAACGTCTAATCCCAGATCGGCGGCTTTTTGCCGGTCGATGCGAATAACCTGTTCGGGACTGCCTTCCTGCCGGCTGATCCTGGTGTCAGTAATGCCGGGAACCTCTTTAACGATTGCTTCAACCCGTCGGGCTAACTGGTGCGCGGTTTCGAGATCATAACCGCGGACTTCGACACTGACGGTGTTTGCCGAAGTAGTGCCCATTCGCAAAACAAACAAGCCCTGTCCGGCCCGGGTACGGATGGTCGCGCCTGGCAAACCGCTCAACGCCCGGCGCAGATCGTTGGCGACCTGCTCGCTGCTGCGCTTTCGCTGAGCGCGCGACACCAGATTTACGCGAACTTCGGCCGTATGTGAACCGGAGCTCCAGCCCGTACCGCCAATATTTGAAATCATTGAAACCATCTCCGGAACCAGCCGGATAACAGCCTCTTCGACGGTTTTAGCGGCCTGATCAACCAGCTCGAGGCGGGTTCCAACCGCCATTTCCAGGCTGACACGGACTTCGCCTTCATCGGCTGCCGGCATCAATTCTATTCCGATAAAACGCACCAGAATAACGGCGCCAACAAAAAGTCCAAGCACGGAAAAGAGGACGCTTTTTTTATGTCCCAACGCCCATTTCAGCAAGCTGGCGTAGGTTTTTTCGATCTTCTGGAAGGTTTCCTCGCTGAAGGCGTAAATCCGGTGCAGACGGTTTTCATTTTTATAATGTCGGGCCGGCTGAAAATGCAGAAAACGGGACGACAGCATCGGAATCAGCGTCAGGGCGATGATTAATGAACACATTAAAGAAAAACTGACCACATAAGCCATTTGCTGAAACATGATACCGGAAACTCCGCGTACAAAAATCACCGGTAAAAATACCACAATCGTCGTCAGAGTACTGGCAATAATCGCCGACCAGACTTCCTGTGTACCATTCAGAGCGCTTTGTTTGAGATCGAGACCGCCTTCGCGGTGCCGATAGATATTTTCGAGTATCGACCAGCATGCCGATTCCCAGGGCCAGCCCGCCAAATGTAATTGTATTCAGGGTAAATCCGCCGAAGTACATGAGCCCAAAAGTCGCGATAATTGAAATCGGAATGGCAGTCGAAATAATGATAGTGCTGGAGATGTTGCGCAGGAAAATGAACAGAATGATTATCGCCAGAGTCCCCCCGATGAAAAGGGAATTGGCGACACTGTCGATGGAATTTTTAATGTAAACCGAGGTATCCATCAGCGGGAGCAGTTGGATTTGTGGGATGTCGCGGTTGATGCGCTCCATTTCGGCTTTTACGGCATTGGCCACATTAACGGTATTGGCGCCGGATTGTTTATTGATGGCAATCCGCAAACCGTCTTTGCCATTGATCCGTACTTTTTGGGTAACCTCTTCCCAGGAATCCTGAACATCGGCCACATCGCGAATCCGGATGGGAGCGCCGTTCCGGATCGTGATCACCGTATTGCGGATTTCGTCCAAATTATGATATTCGCCCTGAGTGCGGACCAGGACATCAAAATTGCCTTTCTTAAACAGGCCGGCCGGAACATTACGGTTTTCCTTTTTTAAGGTTGCCAGAATTACTTCCGGCGCAATGTTGAGGGCCTTGAGTTGATCGGCATGTAAATCGACATGAATCTCGCGGTAGAGACCGCCGCGGACATCGACGGCGGCTACTCCTGCCACCCGTTCCAGACGATATTTTATCTGGTCTTCGACCAGCTGACGGAGTTCGAGCGGGTTCATATTCCCGGAAACGCCCATTTGCATTATCGGAAAAGCCGAAAGGTCAAACTTCCTGATCATCGGCCGGTCGATGTCTTCGGGCAAACGCCCCAAGACCCGGTCAAGGCGATCGCGGATGTCATTCGTTGCGACGTCCAGATCGGTTCCCCAGTCGAACGTGACCCGCACGACGCTGCGCCCCTCGGTGGAAGTGGAAGTAATTTCCTGGACATTCTGGACGGCCGCCAGGGCTTCTTCAATTGGCCGCGAAATAGATTCTTCGATTTCCTGGGGCCCGACATTGCTGTAAGTCGTTACGACGGAAATTGTGGGATTGGTTATTTCCGGCATCAGGTCGATCGACAAGCGGCTCAGCGAAACCAGACCGAGAATAATCACGACCAGGAAAACAACCGTCGTCATAATCGGACGGTTGATCGGCCCGCGGGCAATATTCATGAATGTTGCTCCTTGACCAATGAATCGGGCGGAGTGCTTTTCGCCGGAGCGGGTTTTGGCAGCAGAATCGGGCTGCCATCGTCTAATAAGTGCTGACCGAGTGTGATAACTCTGCCGGTTAGCGCCGGAGCCAGAATTTCAGTGAATTGCGGCGTCACAATCCCGACGGTTACCGGAACATAGCGGGCGACCGAACCGTTTTCCTCCACAGTGAATATTCCATTCGCTCCATCCCGGCTCACTATCGCCTGGCTCGGAACGATCCGGGCGTTCTCGCGGGAAGCGGTCACGACATTTACGCGGGCAAACATGCCTGGCTTGAGTTTCGTCGGATTATTGACGACTTCCACTTCGGCCTGCGCGACCCGCGATGCTTCCTGCAGCAACGGCGCAACGCGGGCGACTTTACCGGGGAAAAACTGCCCGGGAAAAGCGTCCACCGAAACGGTCGCCGGCATATCGATCTGAATATGGCCGTAATCACGCTCAATGATCGTCGTGCGCACGATAACCGTATTGATGCCGATGACCGACACCACGGGCGAATTAGGCGCTAAAAGAGCCCCCTCGTCCACATACCGTTCGCCGATAAAGCCGGCCTGATCGGCCGTCAGAATAGTATAACCAAGCCGGATATTGGCGGATTTCAGAGAAGCCCGCCGTTGTTGCACCTGGGCCAGCGCGAGCTGCTGGCGCGATTGCTGAGCAGAGTAATTGGAAACCGCCGCATCCAGCTCGGCCGGCGAGGCGATTCCCTTGGCCTGCAAAGATTCCACCCGTTCTTTTTCCTGACGGGCCTGATCGAGCTGAATTTGCGATTCGCTCAAAGAAGCCTCGGCAATCCTGAGATTGGCTTCGGCTTCCAGGATGCCCTGTTGATATTCGGCGTCGTCAATCTGGGCAATGATTTCTCCGGCCTTGACCCAATCGCCGATTCGTTTGCGAATTGTCACGATCCGTCCGCTGACTTTGGGAGCGACGATATATTGATAGATAGGATAGACTGTACCCGTCAATTCGCGCACCTCGCTAAGCGGGCCAAAACGGACGCTGTCAATTTCAACCGCGACCGGCGGGCGACCGGTACGTCCGGCCTTCTCATCATCTCCGGAAGTAATCAGCAATACAATCCGCCACCCGAGAATCAGAATAAAAACGGCAATTATACTGTAAATAATCTTTTTTTTCATCTAATTATCCTTAATCCGGTACACATCGTTTAGTACTTATACCGGCAAGAACCAAAAACGTTGCATAAAATTTACCCTACATACCGGAAGTTTCTGATTGTATAAAAACGTAGAAATATAGTTATTCGGGATAAATTCCAAAACAACTTTCCCTTTAAAAAAATACCTGATAATTAACCCTTTCGGTCTCGCAGAAAGTCCGGATCGCCCGGCTGACCTGTGGCCAGTAAGCGCTTCGGCCGAGCAAAATCTGTTCAACGTTTCAGCAGGTCGGGATGCTTTTCCATCAACCAGGTTCGAATACGACTCCAGATGCGGCCGGAAGGATTGGTGTGATCGAACATATAATAGTCGGCATGGCTCAAGGTTAGGGCGAAAACCCGAATAAGTCAAGTCGCCGATATTATTTTTTACGGTCTTGTGATAGATCACGTCGGCTGAAAAATTTCACTTTCTTTTAATTTTTTTAACCATTAATATTGGTTGTAAGCTTGATGATGAGAGTTAAAAGATCAAGCAATATTAACAAAAAAACGGAGGAATCATTATGCGAACCAAACCACGCAAAGTGTCTCTTTTAATATTAATTGTATTTTTACTGGCGACAGTTTCATTATCGGCCGCTGCTAAAAATGCAATTTATAAGGACAAGGACATCCGCGCAAACCGAATTGTAGTCGTTAACAATTCGGTCTTGAAACAATTGCCGGTCAAGGGCAGTCTGACAACCAAGTTGGAAAGCGCCCGGACAACTTATCAGGGAACTGTCATCAAGAATATTCCCGATCAGGGCATAGCGGAATGGGAAATTACCGGCGATATGGAAAAAGCCCTGAATACCCTGAATGCCATCGATGGCATCACCGCTTTTCCAAATTTTGTATTTTACCGAGAAGAAACCCGGCGCGGAAAAACCCTGGAAACTTCCGGAACCTCAACGGCTACCGATGACCCCTATTTGAGTTATCAGTGGGCCTTGAACAACGACGGATCGTTCGACGCTGCCGCGGTGGTCGGGGCTGACATCAGCGCCTTCGACGCCTGGGGAGTCACAACCGGTGGAACTTACACTATCGGAGAAGTTACTTCCGATATCATTGTCGCCTTGTTTGATGACGGTATCGACATCAATCACGAAGACTTAGCCAATAATATCTGGGTCAATCCCGGCGAAGACCTGAACGGTGACGGAGTCGTTGGTGAATTGGAGCAGAACGGAATCGATGATGACGGCAATGGATTCATTGATGATTTCTGGGGCTGGGATGTCGTTTACGACGACAACGCCTACCTGAATTCAGGCAGTTTTCATGGAACGCACGTCGCCGGTATCATCGGCGCTGTGGGCAACAACACCCTCGGCATTGCCGGCGTCAACCATTCGATCAAAATGCTATCAGTCATGATCTGGGATGAATGGGGCGAAACGGATGCAATCACCTTAATGTACGGTTATTATTACCTGTCCACCCTGTTGAAATCCGGCGTCAAGATTGTCGCCGTTAATCAGTCCTGGGGCGGTGGTAATTACCTGGACGATCGCGACGATCAACGGTTCGTCGATGTCATGACTAATTACGCCCGTGAACATGATGAATACGGCATGGTCTGGGTATGCTCGGCCGGCAACGACAATATGGATACCGATAAGCTGGTCTATTATGCCTATCCGCGCCTGATTCAGTCGCCCAATATCATCGACGTCGGCTTTTACTATCACCAATACTGGCGAAGCTGATCTGGAATACACTCTTTTTCAGGAATTAATTTATCTCAGCGATGAGTCGTATGATCTGAAAAATCTGGTGACTTACGAGCCGGAAGTCAGCGCCGGGCAAAAGACTGCGGTTAACAAAGGTCAGATGATCCGCGAACAGTTCAATAAAATTGCCCCCTATATGGCAAGCATTGAACGTTCGAATATCACTCTTGATTTGAACCAGACGCTCGAAGATGCTTCCGGTGAAGTCGTCGCCTGGGTGGATAGTCTGAATGATTCCACGGCTACGCTGGCGAACTGGACCCTGGCCGCTTATGGTTCCGGGGATGGCGCCGCTGAAAACTGGCATCTGGTAAACGTCTCCGGGACCGAAACCAAGGATTTCGTGTTCCTGGCCGGTGATTTTACCAGCGGTTATCAAAACGGCACTCTGGCCGTAGCCGCCTCTCCGCTGTTCGATTTCACTCCGACCAGTGACGGAAAAGTGCCCCTCTATCTGTCATTTGATTATGCCGCAATGCTGGAAAGCGGATTTGATTATTTCTATATTAATGTCATTGTGGACGGCGATCGCTGGGGCACAATCCTTCAGACCGAATACAATCTTAATAATGATGGTTCGACCTATCATGCCGTCGCCGATATTTCCGAACTGATCGGACAGGACAATGTCGAGTTCTGGTTCATCCTGAACTGTGATGATTCCTATGTCCAGGGCTTTGGCGCTTTCTTCGATAACGTCGCCATTACTTTGGGTGATGCGCCATACTTGGCGAATAACTATGGCGGCACCATCAGCCCGGCCGGACAGGCGACAGTCAACACCACCATTCGCAGCGGTATGCTCGACATCGGCGAATATTATTTGGTGAATGTCGTTGAATCCAATGCGTTGTATAATTATTACGATTACAACCTCATTTACTTTAACAGCGTACTTGGCCATCTCACGGCCGATCCGGCCGAAAGCTATCTGGGCAGCTTTTACCGCGATCAGGTCACCACTTCCGGCTTTAATCTGGTCAATGATGGTATTGTTGATGTAGATTTCCAGACTTACTGGTACATTCAGAGTGATGGTGGTTACCTGAAGAGTAACAATCAACCTACACTTTTCAGCAATGCCCAAAAGAAATCTGCCAAATCCGTCACTAAACAAGACGGTGTGAAAATCAAACCTTCCGAAAGAATCCGGAAAGTTGCTGAACATTATGCAGCCACCTCTAAGAAAATGGCCAAAAGCGCGGCGCAGCCCAGCCAGTTGGTCAAAGCCAATCTGACCTCGAAAATCTTCCGCCCAAACGCCACAATTGCCAACGGAACCTTTCTGGCTGAAAATTTTGAAGCCAGTCTGGATATTCCCACCGGCTGGACCCTGGAAGATTGGACGTTTGGCCTGGGAGATATCTGGCATATCGAAAATCTTGCCAGTCTGAGTTCGAATGTGCTTTACTTCGGCGATCCGGTCGAAGAACAGTATTATGCCAACTCAGAGACCTATGTCTATACTCCGATCATTGAAGTCGGTTCCCTCACGGATACTGAAAACCTCTTCCTGGAATTCGATTATGCCTGTTATGTCGAAGAAGGCTACGATTACTTCGATCTCTATATCGCCACCATCAACGGCGATT
>Ga0172371_10004749_pt1 | contig 20402 bp, 19 predicted proteins | sample Lak12m_FD_114543 | JGI IMG/M metagenome (GOLD analysis project Ga0172371, IMG submission 114543) | Freshwater microbial communities from Kabuno Bay, South-Kivu, Congo - kab_022012_12m | ecosystem: Environmental > Aquatic > Freshwater > Lake | place: Democratic Republic of the Congo: South-Kivu... | reverse complement strand
TTGCACCCTCTGGAAATAATTTACACTTGTTGTAATGCTTCGGAAAAATAAATTTGTATTTTTAATCTTTTTCCAGAGCGTACAACAAGTGTGCGCTGCAGCTCATGCAGGGCACACACAAAGGCTATATGCAATAAGGGTTTCAGTGGGTATTCAAGCATTGTAGCCCGCTCAAAATTCGGTGTAGTTGGACAGGAAAGTAGCCCGCAATCCCTTACTGCATATAGCCTCGTCCGTCAGACTGCGCAAAAACCTCATTTTTCTCATCATTCAATTATCATCAAAAAAGATATGATTTATATTTGGTGATTTTATCTAAAATGCTTAATTTCAGTGCATAATAACATTTTTTATGCATCATATACAAGGAGAAGCGCGCAATCAGTTTCAATTGGTTTGCCTAGAGCAAATAGTAGCTCCCGACAGTTTTGTGCGGGCAATTGATGTGTTTGTTGATGCCATTGATTTGGAAAAATCCCGCTTTTATTCATTCAATTATATTACCCCGTGGAAGTCTGGTGCAATAGCTTTACTTATTTGTGATAGCGCTTCGTTTTGTTGTAGAAACAGTCCAAATAAAACACTTTTTGCCGGCTTATTTAACGAACAAACCGGCACTGAAAGTGGTTTAAATAAAAACGACTTCTTATAAGAAAACTGGTGTTCTTTATGCATGCATCGCTGGATGGGTTTGTTGCCAGTGCAAATGGTAAACTCAACTGGGTAACGGTTAATGACGAGATTTTTGATTTTGTTGATTCATTTACAAAAATGGCGGATACGGCACTCTATGGCAGGGTAACCTACCAGATGATGGAAGCGTATTGGCCTACTGCAGGTCAAGAAGCTGACGCCAGCAAGCACGATAAAGAGCATTCACGCTGGTATGAAAAGGTAAACAAAGTGGTTTTATCACGTACGCTGCCGGGGCAGGGGCTAAAAAACACGGTAATCATAAATGATCATCTCGCCGAAAATATCCATGCCATTAAACAATCACCGGGCAACGATATTCTTATCTTCGGGAGTCCGGCAACATCGCACACACTCTTAAAAGAGGACCTTATAGACGAATTCAGGATATTTGTAAATCCAGTTCTCCTTGGCAAGGGCTTTCCTCTTTTCAGTGGGATTGAAGAAACCATAAAACTCGAATTGGCCGGATACAAAAACTTTTCATCAGGGGTAGTTGCGCTTCACTACAAGAAAAAACAATAATTCTGCAAACTCAGGTTCAACAATGCAAAAAACAGTATGCCTGCTGATGAAAAAACACTAGTTTGGAAGCCCGAAAACATACCATGAACGAGACCATAACTGCATACATTTCCGGGCTTACACCTGAAGATCAAACGATTGGTCAGTTGCTGGCTACAGCTATTGATGCAGAGCTTACCGAAGCCGAAAGTAAAATATGGCATGGGCACCCGGTATGGTTTATCGAAAAAAATCCCATAGTCGGATTCAGCAGACAAAAAGCTGGCATCCGACTGATGTTCTGGAGTGGCGCCGATTTTGAAGATGAAAAGCTATCAGTAAGGGGTGGAAAATTCAAGGACGCTTCAATTTTCTTTCACAATACAGCACAGATTGATACCGCTGAAATAAGGCAATGGCTTGGGAAATCACGCACCATACAGTGGAATTACCGCGATCTGGTAAAGAAAAAAGGACTTTTAGAACGATTGATATAACATGAAAACAACCCCTGAACACAATGCACGGGTGGCCAGAACTACTTTTGCTGACGTTTACCCGTATTACATTAAAAAAGTTGAAAGCAAGGGCCGCACCACCCTCGAATTGCAACGGGTAATTACCTGGCTTACGGGCTTTGGCCCTGAACAAATACAGAATTTGATAGATGAAAATGCGACCTTCGAAACGTTCTTCAGCAAAGCACAGCTTAACCCGAAGGCAGAGCTGATCACCGGCCTTATATGCGGGTATCGGATAGAGGAAATCGACAACCCGTTGACTAAAAAAGTAAGATATCTCGATAAACTGATTGACGAACTTGCCAAAGGAAAGAAAATGGATAAAATACTAAGATCTTGATAATAATGGCACTAAGTGGATTTCAACCCACAAAATTACAAGTGTTGGTTTCAAAGAAACTACAAATTGCAGATTCACTGAACCAAAAAATCTATACGTAGAATGAAATATAACCATTATATTGAAGATGTACCGCGGGTTTCCGAAATTGGCCTGGGTGCGTGGCAACTGGGCAGCCAATCGGGTTGGAAATCTGTTTCCGAAAAGGAGGCAGTTAACCTGGTTAGAATGTCGCTTGATTTTGGGATAAACTTTTTTGACACTGCGCCAATTTACGGGCACGGTTCGGGCGAAATAAGGCTGGGCAAAGCACTTAAAGGCATCGACCGTAGCAAAGTGGTAATCAACACTAAATTTGGGCATACTGAAACCGGTATCACTAATTTTGCCTCCGACACCATCCTGAAGTCCCTTGAAGGCAGTTTGAAACGCCTTCAGGTTGATTATGTCGATTCACTGATTATACATAATCCGCCTCTGGAATATCTCGATGGGAACAAAAACGATCATTACGAAATTCTTGAGCAACTGGTGGCCGAAGGAAAAATCAAGGCTTACGGCGCGTCAGTTGATACTTCAGAAGAGATGGAGTTGCTCATGAATACCACCAATGCCAGGGTTATCGAAGCATTTTTCAACATACTGCACCAGGATACTGCCCGGGCCTTTGATACCGCCATACAGAAAAAAGTAGGTATCATTGCCAAAATTCCACTCGATTCAGGCTGGTTATCAGGTAAGTACCATGCGCATTCCACCTTTAGTGATATTCGAAACCGGTGGTCAAAACACGACATAGAAACCCGCGCCCACCTGGTTAAGAGAGTGATTGAAATTTTAGGTTCAGCACGACATTTGTCACAAAAAGCCATTGCATTTTGCCTGGCATTCGAAGCAATTGCAACGGTAATACCCGGCAGTCTGAACCCGGAACAACTCATATGCAATATTGAGAGTAATGCAAATCCGTTACCCTGTGAATTTGTTAAGCAACTACAGGCGTTTTATCAAAGCGAGGTCCAAATGCTAAAGCTTCCTTGGTAAAAAAATCATCATTTGATTATCTGTATACTCACAAATAACAAAAGTTTATTGAATACAGCTAATTGAATGCTGGTAAATAATATAATTGTTCGAGCCAAAAGCCAGATCTTGCTCCAAAAATCTGTATTACTTATTTTCTGTTAACGAATCGCTGCTGTGAAACTCTAACATTTCGAGGCCTGAGCCCCGCTCTATGCAATCAAGGATACGCTTTTTAAACTTCCAGCAAGTCATCTGGCGGGTATCGAGCCTGCGCGACAGTTCGTAAGTCGAAATGCCGGGATATCCGCAAACAAGGTAGGCTATTTCAAAAGCATCGGTAATCGGAATCCGGCAACGGTGAAAAATCGTATGTGCCGTTGCCGACTCATCGGTTTTACACCTTGTGCACCTGCGCGAGTGTGGCGTTTTGCCTTCGCAGAAATTGGTATGTCCGCATTTACGGCATACAAATCCATCGCGCCATTTTTCGGAAGCTATCACCCAGAGGCAGTAATCTGCATCCGAAAACCGGCTGGTAAATTCCGCCGGATTGATAGATTTAAACAAATGCGAAAGGTCCATTTAGTAAATCATTGAATTTCAACAATTATCACCTTTGTTGAAGGCGAATTTATATTTTTTAGGCTGCAAAGGTAAAAAAAATAGTGATATTTATGCGATTTAATTTAAAATCGTTTTATCTTTGCAGCATCAATCACGATTTAACACAACCCATATATGAAAAAACAGATTTTCACCATTCTGCTGCTAACCAGTGTTGGCTTGTTCAGCTGCAGCTCAAGCAACGGAAAAAGTGCCACCGGCGAACAGGCCAGCACAGTTGCATCTACTACCGGCAGCGAGCCGGGCAAGGTTATTCAGATGGACAAGGCCATGTTTATTGAGAAGGTTTTCAACTTTGAGGAAAATCCCAATGTATGGTCATACCGCGGTACCAAGCCCTGTATTATCGATTTTTATGCCGACTGGTGCGGACCCTGCAAGCGTGTTGCTCCGATTATGGCTGAATTGGCCGAGCAATATCAGGACCAGATTGTAATTTATAAAGTAAACACTGATCAGCAGCAGGAACTCGCGCAACTTTTCGGAATCCGCAGTATTCCAAGTATACTCTTTTGCCCGGCATCCGGACAACCCCAAATGACTATGGGTGCGCTTCCGAAAGCTGAATTTGAGAAAATGATCAAAGACATTCTGCTGGCCCCGGCTACAGCCCCGGCAGCCAATTAAACCAAATCACGAACCAATATCAACTAAAATAATGGAACATTTAACACTGGAAACATTTAAATCGAAGGTATTTGACTTCGAAAAATACCAGGATTGGAAATTTGAAGGCAAATTGCCCTGCATTATCGACTTTTATGCCGACTGGTGCGGGCCCTGTAAAATGGTTGCTCCGATTCTTGACGAACTCTCTAAAGAATACGAAGGCAAAATCAATATTTACAAAGTAGATACCGAAGCCGAACAGGAACTTTCTCAGGTATTCGGCATCAGGAGTATTCCAAGCATGCTGTTCTGTCCGGCTGAAGGTCAGCCGCGCATGGCTCAGGGTGCTCTTCCAAAAAATGCGCTGATTCAGGCCATCGACGATGTGCTTCTGAACCCAAAGGCAAAATAAATAACCAACCAACCCAGACGGTTGCCTTGCGGCACCGGCAATGGTTTCAGAACCACAGTTTTCAGAAACTGTTGTACATTTGAGACCTCATTACGCCGGAACGTAAGGCAATCGCTGTTTTCAGCCTTACCGGCCAATACCCATGAAACCTGTATGAACCCCGACATTCCTCCTGTTTTACTACCTGCAGCTTGTTTTCCGAATGCCGGTTTTTTTTCCTGGTTGCTTCATGCGCCGCATGCAAGCATCGAAACCTGCGAAACATTTCCAAAACAAACCTGCCGCAACCGCTATCAGATAAGTACCAGCCAGGGGATTATGAACCTGATCGTTCCGGTTAAAAAACCTAAGGGCAACCATACGCCAGTGAGCGAAGTCACCATCGACCACTCAACAGACTGGCGACGGAATCACCTGAGAGCCATAGAGTCGGCATACAATGCTTCACCATTTTTTCTTTATTACCGCGATCCGGTTGAGCAGGCTATCATGCAGGCCAATGACAACCTTTTAGCCTTTAACACCGGCATTTTGCAACTGATGCTGAATCTGATGCGGGTAAAAGCTGAATTCAGCCTATCGCAAACTTTTGTAAAAGAGCCAACGGATTTTTATGATATGCGCGGGCTTATCATGACAAAAAAACCGGTACAGGCGAAGTATCACATTCCGTTCTTTTCAGAATATCGGCAGGCTTTCAGCGACAGGCAGGCATTTCAACCCAACCTGAGCATACTGGATGTGTTATTTAACCTTGGCCCTCAAACTGCTGATTACCTGCTGAAACATGTTCCGGTATTAAACCACAACCTATAGTGCCGGGTATTCAATGCGCACGTGGTAAATGCTCATGAGTTTCTTTTTTAGTATCTTTTTTACCCGGGTAATATCCTTGAGCGTTAATTCAGAGTTGACAAACTGCTGGGTTTCAATCTGAGATCCGATTATTTTTTCAACCAGCTCAGAAATGGATTCTGCGGTATGGTTTTTCATACTTCGCGAAGCTGCTTCAACCGAGTCGGCCATCATGAGCACCGAGGTTTCTTTTGAATAGGGCACTGGGCCGGGATACCTGAACGCATTTTCGTTTACTTCCTCTTCAGGGTTATCGATACGTTTGCGGTTGTAAAAATATTCGGCCATGCGGGTTCCGTGATGGGTTCGTATAAAATCGACAACCACATCAGGAAGTTTGGCCTTACGCGCTTTTTCAACACCTTTGATCACGTGGCTTATGATAATTGAAGCACTTTCCTCGTAGCCCAGCTCATCGTGCGGGCTAATTCCGGTTGACTGATTTTCGATAAAATACATCGGCATATCCATTTTACCGATATCGTGATACAGCGCCCCGGTGCGCACCAGCAGTGTATTTCCTCCAATTTCATAAACAGCCGCCTCGGCAATATTGGCCACTTGCATCGAATGCTGAAATGTGCCGGGTGCCAGCAGCGACAATTGTCTGAGCAGGGGGGTGTTGGTATCTGAAAGCTCCATAAGGGTAACATCCGTCACCAGCGCAAACATCTTTTCAAACAAATAAATAATCGGGTACGAAAAAAGCGTTAAAACCGCGCTGCCTCCGTATAGCAGAAACATGGTGTAATTGATATTCACCAGACTGCCGTCATGTATCAGCAGCATACCGGCATAAATAGTAGCATAGGTTATAAAAACAATGATGGCGGTAGTAAAAAACTGCGAGCGCCTGCGCAATTCAGCCACACTGATAATAGCGATAATTCCGGCAATAAGCTGCTGAAAAATAAACTCAAAACCATTCGGCACCATAAATCCCGACAGAATTAAAGTAACGATATGTACAAAAAATGCCAGACGAGTATCGTAAAAAACCCTGATAACCAGAGGCACCAGACAGAAAGGCAGCAGCATGAGCAAATCGGGGCGGGAGGCTATTGTAAGGCTGGCAGCCGCAACAATCAGGTAGATGATGAGTAAAATCATCAGCAATTTTTTGTTCTCGGCAAAAATGTCACGCCTGAAAGATATCATAAACAGAATGAAAGCCACCATGGTGAGTGTAATCAGCAGTGATTGGCCCAGCAGCACATTGTTATATTCAAAATCACTACCAAGGCGTTCTTCGTAGTCGGCTCTGAGCGATTCCAAAATCTGAAATTTCTCGGCATTTATCAGCTCGCCTTTCTGAATAATTTTCTCGCCATTTTGCACCATTCCGCGCGAATTCGGTATCTCGCTCACCAGGGCCTGTTCGGCACGGCGTGTATTTTCGGCATCAAAAACTATATTTTGCTTCAGCGCATTGAGCAACAACCCTCTGAGCATATCAGGATGCTCAAGCTGCGCCTTTGTCAGGCGCTGTGTGATATAGGCTTCGGCCGAGGCAATGGTGTAAAGGCTGCCGAGCCTAACCCGGGTCGCCGTATTTCCGTCGACCACAAAAATCTCATAGCCAGCTGGTTTGTTTTCAATCTCATTGATCACATTTACCACCCCATGGGTAAAAAGTGTATCCATAGTGCTGAGTAATAACTCCAGTTCGGCCTGTTTTTCAGGGTTGCTTCCCTCTTTCCGGCCAAAACGGGCTTCCCATGCATTATCAAACAAATTTATCAGGTAATTCATCTGGGCATCCGAAACACTGTGCAATCGCCTGAAATAGGGTCGTGCATCCTTCAATACCGCATCCTGTTCAGCCTTGAGCTCACCGGCGGGTTTCAAAATAGCAAAATCAACCGGAGCAATAAGATCATCGTGCTGCCATGTTTTGCCTTTCTGGTATTCATACCGGAACTTTCCTTCGCGGGGAAAAACGAGGATTAGCAACCAAATAACAAATACAAAGAGAAATACTTTTCCGATCAGGTCGTGGTGATCGCGAAGCCACGAAATGTACTTTTTTATCATAAGCTAACCGGCAAAATGGGATTGAAAGATACAAAATTATGCGCCACAGCTGCTATCTGCCTTCATTAAGTGCTTGGTAAATTGCATCGCATTACATTTACGAAAAAATACAATACGCACATAATCAATAGATAAACTCTATAAACAAAACAAATTCAAAGAAGTTTTCAACAATAGCGATCCCACTGTTAATTACTTCTTTGACCAACATACAATTATTTCAATATATTTGCTCAAACATCACTCAGCCCATCAATGAAAGGCGGAATCTGTTACCTTTCCCTTGCAGCAGTCAGAGCTGAGCCATCGCATACCTCAGAGATGGTGAATCAGTTGCTGTATGGCGATATGGTGGATATAACCGATCAGTTTAAACACTGGGTTAAAATACGTGCCTTGCATGATGGATACAAAGGCTGGTGTGATTTAAAACAACTCACCATGCTCACCGATGAAACCATGGATGTACTGCGCGGAAGCAGTATAAATGTGTTGTCGGGACAAACCGGATTGCTTACTACCCCCGGGAAACCAGGGTTACAGGTGGTTATGGGAAGTACTTTATATACACTCTCAAATGGAAGGATTGCCGGGCCCGAAGGAAGCTATCTTCTGGCCGAAGGGGAATGTATGGTGCCCGGTATTCAGCAAGCCGGCGACATTACGGAAACAGCTTCTTATTATTTGAATGCGCCCTATCTTTGGGGCGGGCGCTCGCCATTTGGTATCGACTGCTCGGGTCTGGTTCAGATGGTGTTTAAACTCAGGGGCATTTCGCTGCTTCGCGATGCCTCACAGCAAGCCGGCCAGGGCGCTTTGGTGCATCTTATCGAAGAAACCCTTGCAGGTGACGTTGCTTTTTTTGACAATGAAGAAGGCAATATAGTGCATACCGGCATTCTGACCGGCAAAGGAAGTATCATTCATTCCTCGGGCAGAGTAAAGATCGATCCCATTGACCATCACGGTATTTTTAACCGTGAAGAAGGAAAATATTCGCACAAGCTCAGGCTGATACGCCGGTTTGTTTCCTGAAATACAAGCGGGCTGTTGTGCCCGCCAAACAAAAGAATTAATGTTTTCTTAATATAAATAACCTATGATATTGCAGCAGCAAAAGTAATTTTGCAGCACTTTTCAAAACCATGAATTCTATAGTAAAACCAAATAACCAAAACCAATTTTAACCAAATCAACAAAACATGAGAAAAGCAGACAATCTGATTCAGAGGTTTAGCAGGCATTTTTTGCTGCTTGCTGCCTTTGTGATGAGTGTAACCTTTGCTGTGGGGCAGGTTACAACCTCAGGAATGAATGGTAAAATTACCAACGACAAGGGCGAAAGCCTTCCCGGCGCTACGGTAATTGCCGTTCATACTCCTTCAGGATCTCAGTATGGCACTACAACTGATGTTGACGGAAACTACCGTATCCCCAACATGACCGTAGGCGGACCATACAAAGTAACCATTTCATACGTTGGTTTCGAAAACTTTGTAAAAAGCGACCTTTACCTGAACCTTGGCCAAACATTCAAAATGAATGCCAAACTAAGTGAAAAAGCCAGCACCATTACCGGTGTTGAGGTGGTAGGTGCCCGTTACGACATTTTCGACGGTAACCGTACCGGAACCGAAACCAATGTAAGTATCGAAGCCATCGACCGCATGCCTTCACTCGGACGCAATTTCTCCGATTACACCCGTTTAACCCCGCAAGCCAGGGTTACTCAGCTGGGTGGTATCGAAATTGCCGGAAGCAACAACCGTTACAACTCAATCTTTATCGACGGTGCTGTTAACAACGACGTATTTGGCCTTACCAATCAGGGAACCAATGGCGGCCAGACCGGTATTTCACCATTTTCAATGGACATTATCGAGCAGGTTTCAATTCAGGTTTCACCTTACGATATCAAACTCGGCGGATTTGCAGGTGCCGGTATCAACGCTGTTACTCGCCGTGGTAACAACGAATTCCAGGGATCAGCCTATTATTACACCCGCAACGAAGGTTTAGCCGGTAAAACTCCGACTGACGATGCTACCATTACCCGCAAAAAACTGAATTCTTTCAACTCAAACACCTATGGTTTCCGTTTGGGTGGACCTATTGTAAAAGACAAACTCTTCTTCTTTGTAAATGCTGAAATCCAGAAAGATGAAACTCCTCAGCCTTTTGAATTCAGTACCTACAACGGTTCAGTAACTCAGGCCGATCTTACTACCCTTACCAATAAACTGGTAGGTTATGGTTACGACCCGGGTGGATACACTGATGTTATAAAATCACTCTCAGGAACCAAATTTTTTGCACGTCTCGACTGGAATATCAACAAAGTACACAAACTGATGTTCCGTCACCAGTACACCAAAGCCGAGCAAACCAGCCCTGCTAACTCAAGCCTTACAGCCATCCGTTTTGCCAATGGAGGAATTTTCTTCCCTTCAGTTACCAATTCATCAGCCCTCGAGTTGAAGAGCAACTTCAGCAGCTCAATGAGTAACAACCTTATCCTTGGTTTCACTTTTGTGAACGACGACCGCGACCCGATGGGTAACAATTTCCCATATGTAAGGATTAAGGACGGAAGCTCAAATATTTATTTCGGAAGTGAAGAGTTTTCAACAGGTAATCAGCTGAAACAAAACATCATTACCCTTACCGATAACTTCGAAATTTACAAAGGAAAACACACTTTCACCTTTGGAACACACAACGAGTTCTACAAGATGTACAACCTGTTTATCCGCCAGAACTTTGGCTCATACCAGTTTAACAGCCTCAGCGACTTCCTCAACGATCAGCCGGCTTACCAGTTCGATCGTACTTTCTCAGTAGTTGACAACATTACCGGCGACGGTTCCAAAGCTGCTGCCGAATTCAATGCACTTCAGCTGGGATTGTATGCTCAGGACGAAATTCAGGTTAGCGAAAAATTCAAAGTTAGTCTTGGATTACGCGTTGACATGCCGATGTTCCTCGACAAACCTCCGTTAAATGAAGACTTTAACAACAATGTAATTCCGTTGCTCGAAGCTGCCGGATGGGATCTTGAAGGTGCCAAAACCGGCCAGATGCCTGACCCCGCCATTATGCTGAACCCACGCGTTGGATTTAACTACGACGTAAAAGGCGATCAGACTTTCCAGTTCCGTGGAGGGGCAGGACTGTTTACCAGCCGTATTCCTTATGTATGGCCGGGTGCTTCATTCCAGAACAATGCTGTTATCACAGGTGGTATGCGCGTAACTGCAGCCGGTTCACCTGAGCTGCTCTTCAATCCCGACTGGAACAATCAGCCGGTGCTCCCTCCTACCCAGCCTTCAGGTCAGGTTGATATCTTTGCACAGAAATTCAGGTACCCGAAAGTTTTCCGTACCAATCTGGCTGTTGACAAAAAACTCCCCTGGGGACTTATCGGAACCGTTGATGTAACTTATACCAAAAACATCCACAATGTGCTGTATTACAACCTTCGCTATGTGAAAAACGGAAATCTGACCGGAACCGGTGACAACCGCCCCATCTGGACCAAAGTTAACCTTGGAACCGATGCAAACACCGGTAAAGCCAGAGCATATACCGATATTATCCTTGGTACAAATACCAACAAGGGATATGCCTATAACTTCACTGCTTCATTGCAGAAAAACTTCACCAATGGTTTCTCAGGCAGCCTCGCCTATAGCCTTGGCCACGCCAAATCGATGAATGATGGTGTTTCATCGCAAAACTCATCACAATGGCGCGTTCCGAACGTACGTGGTAAGAATGATCTCGATCTGGCAACTTCAGATTTCGACATGGGCTCACGTATTGTTGGTTTCCTCTCTTATAAAAAGGAGTATGTTAAACACATGGCAACCACTATTTCATTGTTCTACACAGGCCAGTCAGGCGCCACCTTCTCATACGGTTATGCTGATGGTTCATCAAAATATCTTGGTGAAGACAACCAGAGCCTTGAGCTGATGTATGTTCCTAAAGATCAGAACGACATTAATCTCGTTGACATTACCGTTGGCGAAAGCACCCTTACCGCTCAGCAGCAGTGGGACAACCTGAATGCATTTATCGAAGGCGACAGCTACCTCAGCACACGCCGCGGACAGTATGTAGAGCGCAACAGTTCACGCGTGCCGTTTATGAACATTTTCGATTTCCGCATTGCTCAGGATTTCTATGTTAATGCTGGTGGCAAACGTAACACCCTTCAGGTTGCATTTGATATTTTCAACCTAGGAAACCTTATCAACAAAGACTGGGGACGTATTTACTACTCTTCAGGAGCTTATTACAACAACTATCCTTTGGTTAAATTCCAGGGATTTGAAGAAGATGGTCCTACCCCTACCTTCTCATTCACCAAACCTAAAGCCGAAACCTGGGCTATCGACGATTCAGGTCTGCTCAGCTCAAGGTGGCAGGGACAGCTTACCATCAGGTACATTTTTAATTAATTTTTCCTGATTTATGAAAAAGAGTCCCGGTCTCCGGGACTCTTTTTTTTTATACCTTAGCAAAAGTAACTTTGCATATTCCAACAATGAAATACAACGTTTTTCTATTAATGCTGCTCATTTTGTTAAGCCAGAGTTTAACAAAAGCTGTAGCACAATGCCATGAACCACATACAACTATTGTTTTATCGCTCGATGGATTCCGATGGGATTATGCCGATAAAGCACCAACACCCAACCTCGATCGTATTGCTGCTGAAGGGGTTAAAGCCCGTTCGCTGATACCTTCATTTCCGTCAAAAACCTTCCCCAACCATTACACCATTGCCACAGGGCTGGTTCCTGATCATCATGGACTTGTGAATAATTCGTTTTACGATCCTGAAGGTGGGCTGGACTATTCGATGAGCAACCACGCAGCAAGAAACAATCCTGATTTTTATGGAGGCGAACCCATATGGATAACTGCTTCAAAGCAAAGATTGCGAACCGCTTCCTTTTATTGGGTAGGAAGCGATGTGGCCATACAGGGAAGGCACCCTGACTACTGGAAAAAGTATGATGAAAAAGTTAGTTTCACTGCACGCATCGATACCATTGTAGCCTGGCTTAACCTGCCTGCTGATAAAAAACCTCGCCTGATTATGGCCTATTACCATGAGCCTGATGGCGTTGGCCATGAATACGGTCCCTACAGTGATAAAACCATGAAAATGGTTACGCTGCTCGATAGTCTCACAGGGCTGCTTTACCAACGAATCCAGGAAAACGGTAATAACTGTGTTAACCTGATTATTGTTTCAGACCATGGCATGGGTCCGGTTTCGGCCGAACGAACCATAGTACTTCGCGATTATATTCCTGAATCGTGGCCAGTACGGCTTGAGGGAGGTAATCCAATTTATAACATTTATGCTCAAGGTGTCTGGATAGATTCTGTTGCTGAAGCGCTGAGTAAGGCCCCTCATCTGAAAACATGGAAATCGGCCGATGTTCCCGGATACCTTCATTACGGCACCAATCCCCGCGCAGGGCAAATGGTGGTGGTGGCTGATTCGTTATGGAGTGTTCAGCTTAAAAACGGGCAGCGTTACAGTGGCGGAACCCATGGATATGTTATAGATAACACCGATATGCATGCCATTTTTTATGCCATAGGGCCCGATTTTAAAAAAGATTATCAGCGTGGCTCATTCTCCAATACCGAAATCTATGGTTTGCTTGCCCATTTACTGGGCATACATCCGGCATCGTATGATGGCGATTTTTCACACATAAAAGATCTTCTGACTACAGAACAATAACCCAAAATGAAAAAATTTCTTCAGATAACTCTGCTACTTACAACCACAACCCTGGTGCAGGCACAAGTTGCAAAACAGGATGTTTTACAGTCGGGTCCCATGTGCGGTTATGCCGATATGCGCGAAGCCATGCTATGGGTTCAAACTATCAGGGAAGCTCTGGTTTTCGCCACCTACTATGATGTACAAGAGCCCGGAATAGTGCACAAAACTGCGATGGTTGCCACCAAACACGATGAGGCCTATACCGCCCGTTTAATAGCCGACAGTGTGGAACCGGGAAAGGTTTATGCATACGCAATTTATGTGAATATGAAGCAGGCTGTATTGCCTTATGCTACCACTTTTACAACTCCACCACTGTGGAAATGGAGGCGCAATCCCCCTGAATTTACTTTAATGACTGGTAGTTGCGCCTATGTTAATCAACATGAGTATGATCGCCCAGGAACACCTTATGGTGGTGAATACCAGATTTTTTCGCATATGGCCGGGCAAAAAGCCGACCTCATGCTTTGGCTTGGCGACAATGTGTATTTAAGAGAACCCGACTGGAACACTCGCACCGGAATCTTGCAACGATACACGCATACACGGTCGTTGCCTGAAATGCAGGAGTTACTGGCAACCACCAACAATTATGCCATTTGGGACGATCATGATTACGGCCCCAACAACAGCAACAAATCATTTATCAACAAAGATTTAACGTTGCAGGCTTTCAGGCTTTTTATGGGAAATCCGGGTTACGGAACGAGCGAAATGCCGGGGGCCATTTCATCGTTTCAATGGGGTGATGCCGACTTTTTTCTGCTCGACGACCGCTGGTACCGCGATGCTGACGAACTTGCAGGCAACAATAAAACCATGCTCGGAAGCAAACAGTTGGACTGGTTGTTTAACAGCCTTGTAAGCAGTCAGGCAACTTTTAAGATTGTAGCTACCGGAGGTCAGTTTCTTTCTGATGCAGCCAGAGAAGAGCTTTTTTCAGCCAACGGGTTCAATGAAGAAAGGCTTAAGATTATCAGGTTTATTGAAGAAAACAATATAAAAAATGTAATTTTTCTCACCGGAGATGTGCATTTTACCGAATTATCCTCCTACAAATCGGGCACCGGCCCTACCATTTACGACTTTACCTTTTCAACCATGAGTGCCGGACCCAACAAGCAAGGAGCGGAGTGGAAAAACACCTACAGAATTCCGGGAACGGTGGTAACCGACCGTAACTACGGCACCATTCGTTTTTCGGGGACTGAAAAGGAGCGTAAAATTACCGTTAGCTGCTTCGATAGCAACAATGTAAAAAAGTGGGAAAAAACCTTCGGTGCTGAATATTAAAATGTAAAGGATTTTTGCCGGGCTAAAATCCGGAATGATTTTAAATAACACCAAATCTTCGCATCAGGGTGTTACAACATACCTTAAAGGCTATTAACCTATAGCTTTTGCAAATCAATGTGTTGAACAATAATATAACGGATCCGATGCGAAAATTCTTTTACATTCTTATAGTTGCCATACTTCCATTGCTGGTTCATGCTCAGGATATGGCGCTGGATAATTCAGTTGCAGCACCTCAGCCGCCTGCAGCAAGGGTTGAGATAACCTATATTGCCAACTCAGGCTTTTTATTTGCTTCGGGTACTACGCGGATACTTGTTGATGCTTTGTATCAGAATGGCGACGTTTGGGAAGCTCCGGATAAAAAAACACTCAAATCGATTATTTCTGGCTCGGCGCCGTTTCGTGGCATCAATTACCTGCTTGTTTCGCATTACCATGCCGATCATTTTGATGCAGGCCTTACTTCACGGTTCCTGGTAAATAATCCCAAAGCCATGTTGCTAACCAATCTTCAAACAGATTCGGTGATGAAACGCAGCCTTAAAATGGACCCTGAAATGCGGCGGCCTGATCAGGTAAAAATCATCAATGCTCCTTTTTATGGGGAAGAGTCGTTCGACGCCAGCCCGGTAAAAGTGCGCTGCATGGTGCAAAGGCATATGACAGCCGAAGATCACGATGTAGCCACCATGGGATTTCTGATGGATATGGGTGGCAAAAAGATTCTGCATATGGGCGATGCCGATTACACCGACGATAATTTTGCCGCCTACAATATTCAGAACGAAAATATTGATGTAGCACTCATCCATTACTGGTTCCTGCTGAGCTGCGAAGGAAAACGCATTATTGACACCTACATCAAACCCAAAAAGATCATTGTTACACACATACCTTACGACGATTTAAAACGCGAATACAAGCGCATTAAGGAGATTTATCCCGATGTGGAGGTATTTCTGAATCATCTGGATAAAAAAGTGTTTTGATAAAAACATTCTTTAACACAAAAGCCCGGTATCCTCTGGGCTTTTGTGTTAATAGAGGCAATGAAACATCATTAAGATACCAATGGTATGTTAACCATTCCGGCTAATGTCATCCAGCCGCTCGCGGTCAATTATTCTTAAGTTTCTTCCATCAAACGATATTATCCCTTCGGTACTCAATTTTGAAAGGCCCCGGCTTACACTTTCGCGGGTTGTCGAAATAAATGCTGCAAGATCGTTCTGGTTAACCGGAAGTTCAAAAGTGGATGAATTGAAAATTATATCAGCAAAATAGAGTAATGAATCGGCCAGCCGCCCATAAAGCTGTTTTTGACTCTTTTCAACAAAACGGTGATAATTGCCAAGATTCTCCCGGCACATTGCAGCGAGTATTTCATAAGCAAAAAGTCCGTTTTGCTGAACAAGTTGCTTAAATACACCTGAATCAATATAACATACCTCAGCATCCTTTATCACCTCATACCGCATTTGACTCACTTTTGAACCAAGCATTGCTGATACACCAATATAATAGAGCGGTTTCACTATCTGGATTATTTGCTCCCGATCATTTACACCTGAAATAGATTCCTTAACCAATCCCGACCGAAGGTAAACAACATAAACTGATGAAATTCCTGTCTTAAAAATGGTTTCGCCTCGTTTTAACGACGACCGCACACAGTTGCCTGAAAGCATTTCAAGCTCTTCAGCTGAGAGTACTGAAACTGCACACGACCGATCGGAGCAACAGGTGCATCTGCTTTGATTTATAGTTGCCATATGCAAAAAGGTTTACATCAAAGATAGCAATAGAATGTGATAAATATCACAATATTTGTGTGATATTTATCACAACCAGTGAAGAGAATAGGAGGAATCTACCTATTAAATTTGTAGAAAAAACAACATGAAAACAATCATGATTAAGGCGGCTGTTCTTCTTCCGGTAAGCTTGTTTGCGGTGTACCTGCTATTAGTCCTTTTTAGTGGAATTACCTGTTCGTGTATGACCGATGCTTCAGGTTATTGCAGTGTTTTTTGCCTGATTGCAAAATCAGCTATTGGTGTCACCCTGTTCCTGGTTAGCGCAAAACTTGGTTACGACATTTATAATTTTTACCGGCAAAGGCAAAACAGCCTTTCCTGATTTCATTTTCCTGCTTTAAAGCTTTTGTTTCAATTCGGGTTACACCCATTTGAAGTATAGTCTATAATTATGTGTATTTCATCGCTTTAAATGGCCTGAGTTTCTCAACATCACAGGTCAATTCGGCCTTTCGCCATAAAATAACCACACGTTCAGCACTTCATTTTGAGCTTTACTGGCTGTCGGCCAGTTAGAAAAGACAATAATTTATGAGTGATACATATAAATGTGAGGACAAAAATCAGATAAACCTTTTAACGGTAATACTGTTATTTCATTAACGCCTGTAATTTGTCAGGTATTCTTACGTCTAACTGAAGAATACGACTTATAAGCCACTGAAGATACCTTGTCACATGGCTCAACCTGGTATAATCATTACTTAGGGCTTATTGCTTGATCAATCGTATTCATCCATTTAATCAACCATTAACCCAATAACAGTAATATGAAATCATTTAAAAGAATGTTACTTGCTTTACTAATTCCGCTTACCGGATACCACGCAATGGCGCAAACAAGTCAGCTGCCCCCATTAATAGACAGGGAGTTATTCTTTGACAATCCCGAAATTACCGGAAGTCAGCTTTCGCCGGATGGCACTTACCTTTCGTTTTTGAAACCCTATGAAGGGGTGATGAATATCTGGGTAAAGAAATTAGATGAAGCTTTTGATGCAGCGCGTCCAATAACTGCCGAAAAAGCAAGGCCTATCCGCTCCTATTTCTGGTCGCGCGATGGTAAATACATTTTGTTTGTACAGGATAAGGGGGGAGATGAAAATTTCAACCTGTATGCTGTTGACCCTAAAGAGGCCGCCACTGCAGGTTCAGCAGTGCCTCAGGCGCGCGATCTCACCTATTTGCAGGGTGTAAGGGTAATGATTTATGCAGTGCCCAAAACCGATCCCGATGCCATTTACCTAGGCCTGAACGATCGTGACAAAGCATGGCACGATTTGTATAAACTCAAACTTTCGACCGGTGAAAAAACCATGCTCAGGCAAAATTCGCCCAACGACCGGATTACAGGCTGGGTGTTTGACTGGGACGATAAGCTGCGTTTGGCTACACGCTCAAACATGGATGGCAGCAACGACATTCTCAGGGTTGGTCGCGACAGCCTTGTTCCTATCTACACGACCGGTCCTTTCGAAACAGCCTATCCGCTCGCATTTGAAAAAAACAACAAGGAAGTTTATCTTGTCACCAATAAGGGAGATAAGCGCAATTTTACCGAACTGGTACTGCTTGATCCCGCCAGCGGTAATGAAACCTTTGTAGAATCAGACCCTCTGAAAAAAGTGGATTTCGGCGATGCTGCCATTTCAGATGTAACACACGAAATCATTTATACCTCATATGAAGGAGAACGCACCGATTTCTATTTCAAAGACAAAGGATACGAAGCCGATTATCAGCTCATTTGCAAACAATTACCTGGCCTTGAAGTGTATTTCTCCCGCTCCGATGCTTCGGAACGTAATTGGACAATCGGGGCTTCGAGCGATGTTGATCCGGGTACCACATATCTGTACGACCGCAAAACAAAGAAGCTCACGCTGCAATATCGTCCGCGCCCGAATATACCGGTAGCCAGCATGGCACATATGGAACCAATTACCTATCCGTCGTCAGATGGCCTTGTGATTCCGGCATACCTTACAGTTCCCAAAGGGGTTGAAGCAAAAAACCTTCCTCTGGTTGTTTTCCCGCACGGAGGACCCTGGGCCCGTGATGGCTGGGGATTTAACTCCTATGCCCAGTTTCTGGCCAACCGCGGCTATGCAGTGTTGGCAATGAATTTCAGGGGATCAACCGGTTACGGCAAAGATTTTCTGAATGCTGGCAACAACGAGTGGGGACGTAAGATGCAGGACGATATTACCTGGGGCGTTAAGTTCCTGGTTGAAAAGGGTATAGTGGATAAAAATAAGGTTGCCATAATGGGCGGTTCATACGGTGGTTATGCAACCCTGGCAGGGCTTGCTTTTACGCCTGATGTTTACGCTTGCGGCGTTTCGATTGTTGGCCCTTCGAATCTTATTACATTACTTAACTCAATACCTCCCTATTGGGAATCAATACGGCAGGTATTCTATCTGCGGATGGGCAACCTTGATTCACCTGAAGGCATTGAAGATCTGAAAGCCATGTCGCCACTGTTTTCTGCTGATAAAATTAAAGTGCCGCTTCTGGTAGTGCAGGGAGCCAACGATCCCCGCGTAAACAAAGCCGAATCGGATCAGATAGTTGTTGCTTTACGCGACCGGGGTTTTGATGTTGAGTATATTGTAGCACCCGACGAAGGACATGGTTTTGCAAGGCCTGTGAACAATATGGCCATGCTGGCTGCTGCCGAAAAGTTTCTGGCAGCTCACCTTGGAGGCCGCTACCAGGAAAGCATGAAACCCGAGGTTGCTGAAAGGCTCAAAGAGATAACCGTTGATCCGAAAACGGTAACGCTTACAAATACAGAAAAATAATTTGCTAATTTCAACAAATCCGGTGCCTTAGTAAGTATTCAGGCGCCGGATTTGCATTTAAGTGTGCCGGCAATTATTACAAATAAACTCCCCTTAACCCGTGCTTCAGATTGCGGCGATCCAACAATATAGTAAGGCCGTTAACAGGTGCAGTTTCAAACATAATCTGCCCGTAAAGAGTTACAATTTGCAATGTAGCATTATCGAGAGGTCTACTCAGGCGCATTGTAGCTGAATGCCTGATTGGGATGGGCCAAATTTCAGCCGAGGGAACTGTGCCGGGCCCTGCAATGCCTACATGAATCAAAGCACACCCATACTGCGAATCATGCGCAGTAACATACACAGGTGCACTGCTATCACTCAGGCAAACAAGAAATCTTGTTGTAAAGTCGAAAGCATAAGTATAGAATGGTTCAATCAGCCCCATACTGGAACCAATTCCCTGTATATACCAGGTTGGCGGATTGTGCGGAAGTTGTTCAAAATTCCACCGTTTGTGGTAAATTCCCGCTATGATTACCGAATCGACCGATTGCACAGATAGTTGAAGTGGTGGGGCAAAAAAAGCAGGATGTACCGGTATACCACGTAAACTATCGCCTGCCTGTAATGAATAGTCGAAGAGCAGCGAATCGGTTTCTGTATCGCGAAATACAAAGAAAGCTTTGTTTTGATCAGGATCGTCTCTGAGTGCACCAACTTAGCCAACCTCAGGCGCTACCGGTATTTGTGTTGGGTCGGTACAACTCAGGGTATCAGCCACCACCGCCGAACGGTATATTTTGCGGTAAATGTGCGACTGAATTACAGTATCACCACCCATTGTGTATTGAAAATAATAATTGGCCGCACAAGGAAACTGAAATGGATTGTTGTACTCATAATCAACCCTCCAGAATGCCGAATCGGGGAAGGGTAAGTAGTCGCTCCTTATAAACCTTTTTTCAAGCGGAAGCATAATAAAAAAAAGGTCTGAAAAGCAAATGAAAAATTAAGCGCAAAAACTCTTCTTTGAGTTTTTGCATCATTTTCTTTAAATTCCA
>Ga0172371_10004748_pt1 | contig 20405 bp, 13 predicted proteins | sample Lak12m_FD_114543 | JGI IMG/M metagenome (GOLD analysis project Ga0172371, IMG submission 114543) | Freshwater microbial communities from Kabuno Bay, South-Kivu, Congo - kab_022012_12m | ecosystem: Environmental > Aquatic > Freshwater > Lake | place: Democratic Republic of the Congo: South-Kivu... | reverse complement strand
GAAAGCACAATATTGGTCAGCTCACCCGAACAGATGGTTTTAGCTGCAGGCGTGTTGGTAACAAGCGGAACCGGGGTTGTAATCAGTTGAACAGTATCCCTTCCAATGCAACCGCTTGCATTTGTTACTTCCACATTATACTCTCCGGCTGTCCCTGTGGTAAAGGTCTGACCGGTTCCAACGACAAGTCCGGTTGAAAGGTTACGCCACACATAACTGCATGAAGAGCATGCTCCTGCATCGAAGGTAACGGAATCGCCTGTGCAAATGGTAGGGTCGCTTCCCAGCGCCGGATCAGGAGAAGAGTGGACGACAACCGTAAGCCATGAGGTATCGGTTCGCTTGTCTATATGCCTGACAAAGCATTCAACCAGGTAGGATCCCGAATCGTAATATATATGAAAGGGATTTGGAAGATTGGAATAGTTCATACTCCCCGATCCCGGATCGCCGAAATCCCAGTGGATGCTGTCGGGCGGAGGCCAGATATCCGAACTGAAACGAACCGAGTCATTCTGACATTGACCTGCAGAATGTATATAGGCTTTGTACCGCTGAAGGAATTGGGGGAGACTAGAATGATGATCATTACCCTCCAAATAAAATGCACTTCTTTCAAAATTGCATGCTGTTCCTGCAGCCGAAGGATAGTTTATTCTGTGCAGATAGTAATAATTATCTTCAGGTGTCACATAAATCTTTCCATCAGGAGCCATCTGAAGATGCCAGGTAGAACTATCTCCGATAACGATCTGACTTTGCAGAAAAGCGATTGAATCTAAATTGGTCATATCATACTGCATAAGTGCGCAATAAGGAGCATATGGAGGAACAGCCATAGTTCCAAAATAAACATACCTTGAGTCGATGGAGAATTCCAGACTTTGCGATGGTTTATTGCCTGGCCCGGGCCAGAACCTGAACTGAGGGGTGACCACTCCGGTGGAATTATTGAAAAGGCACATTTCCGTTAGCGAATCTGCACAAAACAGGTATTGTCCGTCGGGCGAAATTCTCAATGAACCAAATCCCTCCTGAGTACCTCCTAAAAGATTACTCCTCAAGTTGCTCTGACTTATAACGGGTGTGATATTAAGCCCGGTTGAATCAATCAGGTATGCCAGATATTTATCACACTGCCCGTTTCCATACCATAATGCAACCACCCAGGCATATCTGTTATTATTATGACGGGTTGCCGTCAATGCACAAAATGCACTATCACCCATGGGTAAGGGGATATTAATCATCCCTGGAACTATATCACCTAAGCCGTTGTCAAGTGTCATGTCGATAACCGAATAACGCAATCCCTGACTTTGATAGCCAGTAAGGGGATAAAGGTCAATCGTAAACAGATAATACAGATTGGAATTGATAAGATCTTGAACAGCTATAACCTGGCAAAAAACGGATCCACCGGATAATCCGATTCCATTCGGCATAACAACTTTATTCCGGTTATATACTTTTCTCCCGTTTGAGAAAAATAAAAGATTGCCGGCAGAATCTGAAACAGATGCTTCAGATATCACGGTACCTGTGGTTATAGGATTTCCGGGCAGAAAGACTGGCGCTCCCGAAGTAAAAGTAATCCCGCACTGATGACCGAAATACCAATTGTTGAATTCACCCTGAGAAAATGATAAAAGTGGACATAAAACAATTAACAAAATTTCGAAAATAGTCCTCATGTATTCATCATCATTTTCATATATACAGGCTTTTAACGAACCGGTTCATTATTAGTGCAAATAGTCAATTTAACTGAAAATACGAGGCGCCCTGAAAAAAATTCAGGGCGCTTGGTATTCTGTTATTTACCGGAGAATATTCAAATAATTTAATCACACCATTCTGTGTTAATGTACATTAAACCCCCGCCGGTAGGAACTGGCTCACAAGCCGACTGATGATTATAACCTGTCAGGCATCCTGTGGGAGTAACTTCAAAGTAAGCACAAATGTAGTCACTGTCGTCTGCACGTATATTATAAAATGTATATGTACATCGATCAGGATCCCAAATCGTGCATCCAAGAGGTGTGTTAGGAAAGATATATAGACAAATTTTCACTGTACATGTATCTGGAAACTGACAGACATAATCAGGACAGTCGGTGACGGTTACAACTACTGTTACCTCAACCTCACTCATCAAATCCGAACATTCATCGGTTGGAGGGGCGGATGGAAGAGTAACAGTTGAAGCATTTCTCCATGATCTTTCCCGTAATAAGACAACTAAAGAGTGAAGAAGTTGTATGATTTGTATGGAGTTGTTTTTGGTTTTTATTCATAGTCTGTTTTCAAATATACAAACTTTCAACATAAATGTCAAGAATTTCAGGCAGGTACAAGATAGTTCCGGATCAGAGACCGCCTTTGAGAAATTTAAAGATCATTTCGGTTTCTCCCGGGGTTGTCTTCGACCTTAGTTTCATAGAATCAAGGATACCTTTCCACCGGGTTTCAGAGAACTGACGGGGCAGGTACAACTGATGACAACTCCCGCAATGGTTAATATAGAGTTGCCTTCCATGCTGAAGATCTTCAAGCCTGGTGCCTGAAACTGCCGCAGTTTCAGCAGTTGGTTGATACAAGGCAGGAACACAGGCCGCTATGATACAGATTGCCAGGATTATTATTATTTTATTCATGTGTTACTTCTAAAGCAGATATGAAAAAATAACACGTGCCTGATATCTTTCATATTCATTAAGGTTCAGATTCCGGTCTGGTGACATTCCCCTGAGACCGGTGATCTGAGGCATGAAAGTAACATTGATCCAGAAGTCATGTCTTGCCCATGACAGGGTGGGACCGGCATATAAGGCGGAATTGGCCCAGCTTTTATTCTCATATAGATTCGGATTCCTGATCTCTGCCCCAATTGTAAATCCCTTTCCGAGCGAAATCCCTATTCCGTAATTAAATTCGAATTTATACTCCATCACCGGCTTTATTTCATTGTTTCCGGGTTTCCACTTCCATTCCGGCTCAAAGACGAGGTTCAGAGCCTGGGTTACCCTCCCGATTTTTTTATCCAGGATCACTTTTGCCTCGAGCTCAAGTTCCGTTGTTCCTATTGTCAGCTCTGCGTAAAGTCCGGATCCCAGCACATTGGCAACAGGATCGCTGAGCTTGATTTTCCATTCATTTGAAAAACTGAATTCAGTTTCACTTTCAATGGAAGGAATTGTATCATCAACGATTTCCGACGATTGTGAAGTTAGATTCAAATAGAAGGATGTCTGAATCTTTCTCCCAAGGCCGACTTCAAATTCAGTTCGTGCATCGAGTCTCCGGTAATAATAATCGCGTCCTGTCCGGTATGTAGTCCATACCTCAAGCTCCTTTTCACCCTTATTAAGTACAAGGCTCTGGTATACGTACGTGAATATCCGGTCCTGTGCGAAGAGCCCAGTTGAAGAAAATAATAATACTGTGAGGGAAATTACTGTAATCTTAATCATCTTTGAAGTTTTTTCTCTGCAAAGATAATTAATTTAGACCAATTCTGAATTAAATTTCAGAAGATTTGTTATTCATCTAACAATTCCCATCTCATCAAGTAAAAATCCGGCATTACCGATTTTTTCCGTGATAAACAATACATAATGGATATCTACCGAGATACATCGCTGGAGTTCATAATCGTACTGCCAGTCACTTATCATTGCTTCATAATTCCCGTCGAATGCAACACCGCATATCTCTCCTTTGGCATTCAGAACCGGGCTGCCGCTGTTACCACCTGTTATATCGCACATATTAAGAAAGGCTAACGGGACATCCTTCATGGCCGGATTCACCCATCTTCCAAAATCCTTTTTATCGTAAAGATCTACCAGGGAAGCCGGGGCATTGAAAGGTTCGTTACCGGTATTCTTTTCGACGACACCCTCCAGTGTTGTAAATGGATAATACCACACTGCATCGGCCGGACGGTATCCCTTTATCTTTCCCCACGTGAACCGTTTTGTTCCGTTGGCATCCGGATACATACCTTTACCCTTCCATTCATAGAGGCCGTCGAGATAGATCCTCCTCAGTTCCGTGACGTTATCGGCAAATTTTTCGTTTATGTTTTGAATCTCAATTGCCATAGGATCAATGCTGAATGCAAGATTTAAAAAAGGATCATTGAGATCACGGAGTTCTTTTATAGATTTTTTAAAGAGAGTCTTGGCATAATTTACATCCAGAAGTTTTGTTGATTTATACGCTTCATCAACGAACTGTTCCAGTGGTATTGCAGAGGTGAAAACATATTCCATTCCTGTGATCCTCTGGTTCTGGGGTAATCCCTTTGCCATATTCAGCGCACGGACCATGAGTGCTTTATCAACAGGCTCGAAATAGTTGGCATATGCATATTGCAGTCCTTCGATAGCCCGGTCAACCGTCTCCTCGCTGAATCCTGGTCTTCTCTCACTTTCAGGCTTTTCCCTTTCCTGTGCAAAATAAATACATTGCTGGGCTACAGATAAAGGCGTGCCTGCCAGACCCTGGAGGATTCCAAAAACGTTGTCCCTGTCCTTTGTCGCTTCAAGAACATTATATTCTGCTTTCTCCCTTAAAAGAATACCGGAATACTTCTCTTTGGTTGCAGGCTTGCTGTCGGCCCACTTTACAAAATCCTTCTCAAATGCCAACTTCTTCTCGTAGAAATGGGTTTTCTTCATTCCATCGACCTTCCCCTGGTAATTTTTCATAACGTTTGCCAGGCCTTTGGTAAGACCCGCCACTTTCAACCGTCCTTCAGGGTTGTTTTCTGTGAGACGGTCACACAAATCGATGATCTCACGGAAATTGGTGATTGCAAAAGGATAGTTGTAATGTTCATTCCAGTAAACTGAAGTTGATGAACGGTAACGCGTCGTTTGTCCCGGATATCCGATTATGAAGTTAAAATCGCCATCCTTCAGGAAATCCCCGGCTACCTTCAGCCATACTTTGGGATGATAGGGAATATTATCAGCGGCATATTCTTTTCCGCTGCCGTCGGGTGCACAATACACTCTCAGGAATGAGAAATCGCCCGTATGTCTGGGCCACATCCAGTTATCGGTTTCTCCGCCATAATTTCCGATCGATCCCGGTGGCGCATAAACGATACGGATATCCTTAAAAACCTTGTGAATAAAGAGTATGTATTGCTTTCCGTTGTACATCTGTACAACGGAGGCATCGATATCATCTTTGTCTTTGCTGATGGAATCCGTCATCCTGGCTATTTTTTCATTGATCTTCTTATTTTTTTCAGTCGGATCTGTGACTCCCTTTGCAGCTTCAACCATTTCACCGGTTACATCTTTCATTTCAAGGAGCAGCCTCGCCCTGTAACCCGGGGCTTTAATTTCCTCGTTCCGGCCGGTTGCCAGAAAACCATTGATTAGATAATCGCTGCTGACACTCGAAGCTCTCTGAAGGGCAGTAAAAGCGACATGATGATTTGTAATGAGCAAACCGTCTTTGGAAACAAAGGATGCGGTGCCGCCTCCCAGTTGAACTATTGCGTCGGATATTGATGGCTTGTCACTGCTGTACACATCTTTCGTTGTTATCTGCAGTCCTTTACTGTTCAGATCAAGCTGGTTGATCTGGGAAAGCAGCCACATTCCCTCCTGGGCTTGCAACTGCAGGACAAATACAATTGATAATAGAATTCCGGGTATTGTTTTTTTCATTCTGACCTCCTGTTTCTTGATAATGTTTATAAATATAAATGGATAAGTCGCTTTTTCCTGCTGAAAGTTACAATCATGAACATTTAAAATCAAGTTCATTCGCTGACTGTAAGGAAAATCTCGACGTCCCTGGAACTATTCTCTTTTTAAGAAAATCGGCTCAACCTCAGTTGTCAGCACATACCAGTAATAAGTCAGGATTACCGGCAAAACTTCTTCCCTGTTACGCTGACAAGATTAAAGAAACGAGTGAATGAAAATCAGGGTGCGGATTATCTAAAATACTATACTGATACTTTTTGATATCCCTTCTCCGGTCACGGTGATCACATCTTTAACGCTCTGAGCGCCGCCCGGAATGTACAGACTGATAGTACCGTTGGCAGTAAAGGTTTGAGTGGAAGAGTTGGTATATCCATCCGTTCCAACAATAGAAATCGTTACCGAGGTACCGGCTGAATTCGGGCAAATTACATCGGCGAAGGCCGTATACCCTTCCGACGGTGCAGGGTCAACAGGTACAGTATGGAGATTGGTGAGATCGAAACTTCCGCCCACATCGACAAGGTAAGTCTGCGGATTAGCCGGATCGAACGTTTGCGAACCCGGGGTAAAAGCAGCGCTCCCGGGAACATTCACTGTCACGGTGAAAGAATATCCGCCCTTAGGATCCGTATAAAGGAGGTTAGCAAGCTTGCATAACTCGGCAATATCCTGTTTCCCGGCGAACTTGCACAGGGCATCAAGCGCTCCTATGGATTTTCCACACATTGCCTTTATCTTATCTCCGTCGGGGCCTCCCGGAAATGATGCAGCGATTTCATCAGCGAGGAACTGACAAACCTGCGTCGCGATTCCGGTACCAAACATTGATACCAGATCATATTTTGAACAAACATTCTTAACCACATCTCCTACCTTGTCACATTGCTGCTCATAGTTGGCAGGCGGCTCACCCGACTTAGGTACGTTTGTGGAATAGAATCCATTGCCAATATTCTTGCAAGGGAATGATGAGGTGCCTAATTTCGGAGTCACATTCATCACAACAGTAGCGTTGGTCACATCCATACCACATTTAACCACGTGAAATATCATAGCGTTGTCTTCGGCTGGTTTCAACGGATTCGGCTGGCTTTTTGGCAGATCATTTAAGACCGATTTAACCCTGACTAAATCCCTAATATTTTGAGGAGGCTGTACTTCCCCCTTACCTGATGACTTTCCGCCCTTCAGATCGATGGGAATGATCACCTGAACTTGCCCTGAAGGAGATATGGCTTTTAATCTCATCGTGGAATCGTTATTCCATATATATTCAAACACTGTTCCGTTAGGAGTAAGCTGGCTTACAGGCATCATATTGTCGTCGAGAGTCAGAAGAAAGTTGCCTTCAGTATCGGGAAAAGTAACATTGACATTCCTGATAACAAGTGGCATACCGTTTACATCCTTGGTACCGGTATAGGTAACCATCGTCCCATCCTCATAAGTAAGCTGAAGAAGAGTAGGATCGGTAGGATTTGTGTAAACATCTATTGAGAATTCACCGGTTTCGGGTGTGGTAGAATCATTTTTGGGGCAGCTTGTAAGAAGCATAAGAAACAACCCCGCTGATAAAAACGTAAAGATTTTTTTCATGGGCTCTGGTTTTTGTAAGCTGCCAAATATAATTAAATAATAAACTAAAAAAGAAGTTATTAAGATTTAAATTCTGCCTGGCGAAGCTCCAGGTTTTTCCGTTTTTTCTCATAGGAAAGGTTCGGTTTTGATTCGGAATGGATAATGGAACCCTTTTTCATCCACCATAATGATTGTCATCTTTGATCATTTAATTATATTTGTATTGCAAAACATTATCTTATCTCACAAATCAGCGAAATTATATTCAAAATCAGTACTATATGAAAAAGCTTACACTATCTCTATTATCTCTGTTGGTTATAACAAGTTTAAGCCTGCAGGCCCAGAAGGTTTACAAATACGATACTGTTGCAGGCGATCCGCTTAAAGTCAGAATCTACACCCTAGCCAATGGCCTGAAAGTTTACCTGACTGTTTACAGGGATGCTCCGCGTATCCAGACAGCCATCGCGGTGAGGACCGGCAGTAAAAACGATCCATCCGACAACACAGGCTTATCACATTACCTGGAACACATCATGTTCAAGGGGAGCGATGAATTCGGGACAAAGGATTATGTTAAGGAAAAGCCATATCTTGATCAGATTGAATATAAATTTGAGGTTTACAGAAAGACTACCGATTCAGCTCTGCGTAAAAAGATCTATCATGATATCGACAGCTTATCAGGTATTGCAGCAACATACGCCATTGCAAACGAATATGATAAATTACTTGCGGTCATAGGGGCAAAGGGAACCAATGCATTCACCTCCTTCGAAGAGACTGTTTATATAAACGACATTCCCTCCAATAAAGTTGACCCATGGCTTGAGATTGAAGAGGAAAGATTCAAGGATCCTGTATTCCGCATATTTCATACCGAACTCGAGACGGTTTACGAAGAGAAGAACATCAGCCTTGATTCCGATGAGAATAAGATATTTGAGGCTCTTTTCGAGGGTCTGTTTCCAACCAATACCTATGGAACCCAAACCACTATAGGTACGGTTGAGCATCTGAAGAATCCTTCAATAACTTCTCTGAAAAAATACTTTGCAGAACGGTATGTGCCTAACAATATGGCTATCCTGATGTCGGGTGATTTTAATCCTGATGATGTGATAAGAAAAATTGATGCAACCTTCGGCCAATTCCCTTCCAGGCCGGTTCAGGCTTATGTCCCGGCAATTGAGAAGCCGATTACGGCCCCCGTCATCAGGGAAGTCGTCGGACCCGATGCAGAATCGGTCACTATTGGTTACCGCATGGGAGGAGCCAATACAAAAGATGCCGACCTCGTCACTGTATTCAACATGATACTGAGCAACAGTACTGCAGGACTTATGGATCTTAATCTGAACCAGGCCCAGAAAGTATTGGGTGCAGAAGCATCTTCTTATATCCTGAAAGATTATTCGGTTAATATTTTTTCGGGAAAAGCCAAGGAAGGACAGTCGCTCGAAGAGGTGAGAGACCTCATTTTAGGACAGATCGACCTGGTAAAAAAGGGTGAGTTCCCCGACTGGCTTCTCCCGGCCATCATAAGTGACCTCAAACTCAATGAGATCAAATCCTCTGAAAGCAATGCCGGAAGGGTGTTCAGCATGCTGAATGGTTTTATCCAGGAGATCCCCCGTACCGATATAGTGAAAAACATTGAGCGTTTATCTAAGATCACCAAAAAGGAGATAATTGATTATGCCAACCAGGTTTATGGAAACAATTATGTGATCGTTTACAAGCGTAACGGCACCGATCCTTCAGTCAAGAAAATAATAAAACCACAAATCACTCCAGTTGCCCTGAACCGTGATGACGAATCTGATTTCCTGAAGAAGATCGTTTCAGAGCCTACAAAAGTCATAGAACCTGTTTTTATTGATTATGACAAGGATATTAAGAAATTCAGTATAAAGAATAACATCCCTGTTCTCTATAAAGCCAATACGGAGAATCAGACATTCTCACTTTATTATTTTTTCCAGATGGGAACCAATGCAAATCCGGAATATGATATAGCCCTGGACTACCTTAAATACCTTGGTACTTCTAAGTTCACACCGAAACAGATCCAGGAGGAGTTTTATAAACTTGGCTGTTCCCTGAATGTGAACAGTTCGGATATGGAAGTATGGGTCTCCCTGAGCGGATTAAATGATAACATGTTGAAGTCTGTCGCACTTTTTGAAGAATTACTTTCCGATGCACAGGTCAATGAACCGGCGCTCAGGAACCTGGTGGCGGATATTAAAAAACGCCGTGATGACGACAAGTTGCAGAAACAGACAATTCTGTGGCAGGCAATGTACAATTATGGCGTTTATGGTGAAAAATCACCATATACCAATATCCTTTCCGGTGCCGAGCTTGACGCCCTGAAGGCGGAAGAGCTGATAGGTCTGATCAAAGGACTCAACGGTTACAAGCATAAGGTTCTGTATTATGGTCCGTTACCAGTAACAGGACTGACCGGTATTTTAAACAAAGAACACAAAGTTCCGGCTACCCTGAAGCCTGTTCCGGAAGCAAAGAAGTTTGAACAGAAAGCCAATCCTGTAACGCAGGTCTATGCCGTTAATTATGATATGAAACAGGTTGAGATAATGATGCTGTCGAATTCGGATAAATACGACAAGACCATGGTTCCGGTAGTTCGCCTGTTCAATGAATATTTCGGGGGAAGCATGAACTCCGTCGTCTTTCAGGAGATCCGTGAGTCAAAAGGACTTGCCTACAGCGCATATGGCGGATACCGTGCCCCCGTACAGCCCTGGCTCAATTATTATCTGTTTGCTTATGTCGGCACCCAGATTGACAAACTGCCGGAGGCTTTAAAGGCCATGATGGGGCTTTTCAATAATATGCCGGAAAGCGAAAAGGCGCTGGGTTCCGCAAAAGAGGCAATTGTCAACAAGATCCGTACGGAAAGGATAACGAAGGCACAGGTTCTTTTCAACTATATAAATGCCCAGAAGTTCGGTCAGACATACGACATCCGGAAAGATATTTTTGATAAAGTGCCTGCCATGACCTTTGCCGACCTGAAGATTTTCGGCGATAAATATCTTAAAGGAAAGAATTTCAATATCATGGTGCTGGGAAAGAAAAACGAGCTGGATGTAAAAACGCTCGAATCATACGGTAATATCAATTACCTCGATCTTAAAGATGTTTTTGGCTATTAAAATGGAGGCCTGCCTGACGGCATGGAACAAACATGTTTGAAAATTTATCTTACCTGAGTCTTCAGCAATACTGGTGGGTTATCGTATCACTTCTGGGAAGCCTGCTGGTATTCCTGATGTTCGTTCAGGGAGGGCAGACTCTGATCTATACCCTCGGAAAAACTGAGATGGAACGTAAAATTCTCATCAACACCCTTGGCCGCAAGTGGGAATTTACTTTCACCACACTTGTGACTTTTGGCGGCGCTTTTTTTGCCTCCTTTCCATTGTTCTATTCCACAAGTTTCGGAGGAGCATACTGGGTCTGGATAGCGATTCTTTTCTGCTTTATTATCCAGGCTGTAGCCTTTGAGTTCCGGACGAAACCTTCAAATTTCCTTGGACAACGAACATATGAGGTCTTTCTGCTGATTAACGGAGCCCTGGGAACTATCCTCATCGGGGCGGCAGTTTCAACGTTCTTCACCGGGTCGATGTTTTCGGTCAACAGGCTTAACCTTACCGACCTGCAGGCCGGAAGTCTTGCAATTTCCCGTTGGGAAGGTCCCGCCCATGGACTGGAAGCCGTACTGAACTGGCGAAATGTCGCACTCGGACTGACTGTGTTTTTCCTGGCCCGTATTCTGGGGATCCTTTATTTCCTGAATTCGGTCAATGATGTTAATATCACCGGAAGATCGAAAAAACAACTGGTTTTTAATGTGATCCCTTTCCTGGTATTCTTTCTGGCATATGTTTTCGCCCTGGTCACATCGAAAGGCTTTGCGGTTGATCCTGTATCCGGAATGGTTTTTATTGAAGACTTTAAATACCTGAACAACCTGGTACAGATGCCTGTTGTACTGATACTCTTCCTGGTTGGCGTTATCCTTGTACTGACCGGCATCGCCAACACTTTGTTTTTCTTTTCAAGGTATGGATCTAAAGGGATATGGTTCACGGGGACCGGTACTGTTTTCACTGTATTGGCGTTATTCCTGATCGCCGGGTTTAATCATACCTCATTTTATCCTTCTACCTTTGACCTTCAAAGCTCGCTTACCATCCGGAACAGTTCCTCAAGCAGGTACACTCTGATAATCATGAGCTATGTTTCGTTGCTTGTACCTTTTGTTCTGGCATACATCATCTATGCCTGGCGGTCGATAAACCGGAATAAGATCGATTCGGTTGAAATGGAAACCGGACCGCATACATATTAAAAGGAGACGTTATGTACTGGACTTCAATACTCCAATTTTTTCTGTGGCCAGTGATCATCTACATTTCTTACAGGATCATCCTGTCAGCACTCAGGAGTTACGAGAAAAAGTTTAAGATCTAGAGGTCAGTCATCCGAAAATTGTTTCAGCAGTTCACGATATTGTGAGAATACATTGGCGCGTGACAGGAAACCAACGTATTTTCCGCTATCAAGGACAGGCAAATTATAACGGCTGGTGTTCTGGAAAAGCTGGATGACCGTATCCATGGTATCCTCAACATCCACTGTATATTCAGGCATGAACATCAGGTCTTTAACCAGTGTCTTATCATAAAGTTCCGGTTCGAACATTATCTGACGGATATTGTCCAGAAGGATCATCCCATAGAAATTATTCTCATCGTCCACAACGGGGAAAACGTTTCTGCTTGATTTGGCGACTATCTTCACCAGGTCGCCCAGGGTGGCATCCGGGTGCACCGTGCTGAAATTCTTTTCAACATGTTGACCTGGTTTCATACGACTCAGTATGGCTTTGTCCTTGTCATGAGTGATGAGTTCTTTCCTGGCTGCCAGTTGCCGGGTATAAATTGAGTGCGGTTCAAAATAATGACTTGTCAGGAAGGCAACCGCAGATGTGGCGATAAGGGGAGTCAGCAACTGGTATCCACCCGTGATCTCTGCTATAAGGAAGATTGCAGTTAGAGGTGCATGCATTACACCGCTCATGACCCCCGCCATACCGACTAACGCAAAATTGGAATATGAAACATCGAGTCCGGTAGTAAGGTTTATCACCTGTGCAGAAAAAAAACCACTCACCCCCCCGATAAAGATCGCAGGTGCGAAAGTTCCTCCTATGCCTCCGCTTCCCTGTGTCACCGCCATTGCTATGACTTTCAGCAGAATCAGACCCAGTATGACGCCTGTAAAATAAATGGGTGAATGTTTAAGGGAGCCGAAAACCACAGGATTCCCGATAATTTCCCCGTTACCGTTAAGAACTTCCTTCAGGACTGTATAGCCTTCTCCGAATAATGACGGATAGAGGAAGATGAGGCTGGTTAATAAGATACCCCCGGTCACAATCCTGGCCACTTGCGGAAGCCTGGAAAGTTGTGATTCAATCCAGCTGCTTCCCCGTATCATGTATAACGAAACAAATCCGCATAATATCCCTAATAACAAATAAAAAGGCAGGTGCTTCAGGACAAATGCATGAGTCAGTGTAAAGGAAAAGAGAACTTCATTTCCCATCAGCAGATAAGCCACAACCGATGCAGTTACCGCTGAAATGAGCAAAGGTAAAAGAGTAGTAAGGGTAAGATCAAGCATCAGTATCTCAATCACGAATACTATTCCCGCAACAGGGGCTTTGAAGATCCCGGCAATGGCTCCTGCCGCACCACATCCGATCAAAAGGGTAGTAGACTTGTAATCCATCCTGAAAAACCTGCCAAGGTTGGAGCCGATTGAAGATCCGGTAAGGACGATCGGCGCTTCGGGACCTACCGATCCTCCGAAACCCAGGGTAAGCGTGCATGCAACCAGTGAGGTATAATTATTATGCGGACGCAGGTGACTGTCATTTTTTGAAATCGCATACAGAACCTTGCTGATCCCATGGCTGATATTATCCTTAACAAAGTATTTGACAAAAAAAACGGTCAGTGCAATTCCGATCATAGGATAGATCAGGTATATGAAATCGGTAGTGTTAAAGGTGAATCCGTTTGTAAGGAAATAGTTTGTGTAATAGAGTGTGTTTTTAAGTATTATTGCTGCAAGTCCGCTGAGGATCCCTACTATAACGCTGAGGATCAGTACGAACTGCCGGTGCCGGATATGGCGTAACCGCCAGGCAAGGATCTTCCCGGTAAAGGAGTTAGGCAACATGACCGCACAAATATAGGATGTTTGGAGAAAGGAAAGTTGTGAAGTCGTTATACATGGTGTAAGAGAATAGTTAAGTAGCGGCAGGAGATTTTTATTTTAGCCTTACACAAATGGAAGCGCCGGATAATTCCAGAACCTGTTTGTAGATATTTTCCACATCATGAATATCCTTCAGATTGACCTTATCAGTGGTAACAAGGTTAGAAGCCTGGATTGATACTATTTTCGGTTCTTTCTGTCTGACAACAAAAGTCAATTTACCGAAGGAATTCCAGATATATACTTCATTGATTGATTCCACCAACTCCACATCCTTGTTGAATTTTATATCCAGATGATAATCTTCCCGGTACTGGAAATCAGGGTAAAAATCAAGTGTCCTGCCAAGAGTAGTTAGACCTTTCTGCGTAAGAAATGGAAGGAAGTTGTGTAAGGAAATACGGAAACCCGAATCATGTTTAGTGAGAATACTGTTACAATAGAACCGTGCTTTGACCTCAGTTGTAAAAGGTTTTATTCTGGTGAGGACCTTAACTGACGAGTCGATTAGCTTAATAGAAGGATGTATTTCCCATATTTTAAATGAATATGCCTTGTTCACTGTCGGGATGGTGACATTATATAGGTAGGATCCTCTGCCAAGTGTAGAAAACTGGCCACTGAGTGTAACCTTTGCAACAACAGTAACCGTTCCTGAATCGAGATCCAAAAACATATTAAGCAGGGTTATCCTCAGGTTTTCATTTGCAGGTGTTTTAGGTGTTGTCGTCTCCCGGAAAGATGTGCTAATTGGTTTTTTCAAATCGCAATAATCATTTAAATGAATAAGCCGGGCTTTCACATTTTCGAAAAAGAATGGGAGTTCATCAAGATACAGGCCATACCGGGAAGATTTTGGGTAGATGAAATGAAGCGTTTCATCCTTTGTTGAAGGAGAAATCAGATAATCGCTGAAAAACATACTTGACACACAATCCGGGCTGATCTCACCAGATCTTTTATCCACAGGGTAAGCAGTGAAGTATCCAAGCTTAAGCATTGAAAGCAGTGCTACATAAAAATCAGTCCGGTTAATATCCTTCAATACCCTTGCTTTTGCTTCTTCTCCAAGGTTCCCGTCACTGTTGTCTACTCTCCTGAAATAATTCACATCTTCATCAAAACAAAATTCATCAGCAATAACTGCCTGAATTCTCTCAAGATGATTGTAACCTGTGGGATCCACAGGAATATTAGTTGTTGTGCTTTTAATAAAGGAGTTCATTCCAACAAACTGGTTTCTGGTGGAGCCATAATCAACCGATCGCACAATTGGAAGATGATCCAGTTGCCGAAAATATACCGGAAAGACATAAAGTGGAAATACCGCAAGGTCGAATGTATAAGGAATCCTGTAATACATATCAACCGGAGTAATATTCACATTTATAAAGGGTAGTGACAAATACGGCCTGCCCCCTGTTTCTTTTACGCAACCAGGAAGGTTTGATTTGTTCCAGACCATGACCCTGGTTGATTTAAATAGATAATTACTATCAGGCTCTCCTCCATTCACGAATTTGATTGCATTGGCGATGTTATCATCCATCTGAAGTCGCAGTCTGAAATTTATTTTGGGAAGACTATCATGGAGGAACATTCTGAATGAAGAAAGCCGAACCAGGTTTTCTCCGAAAGGAACAGTATATTTATAGTTTATATCAAATACATCTCCGGTTTTAAGATCCTCAATGGAGTAAAAATAATCATAATAAGTATCGTAACGGTTATCGTAAAAATCAGTTGACAAGTATTCAATTGCATGCTGAGTTGTATTTGTAGGTCGTTTACGCCCATTAGAATCAATCAACGCTATGGTAAAATTATTTACCTGGATTTTATCAAGGTAAAAGCGTTGATTTCTTTTTTCCGGAGCATGGATTATCTCTGTCGGATCAGTTTGATAAGGTATCTTTATGTTTGAAAGGTATTTTACACCATTCTGACTTAAAAGTTTAATTTTCAGATGACGTGTGAATGTGCACGTAATTAAATTAAAAGCTTTACCTGAGAACTTAATTTCCTGTTCGTCATTCAATATTATGGCATAGTGGTTAGAAAATCCTGAATCAGAAAGGTTATTATTTTGATTGAGAATTTGTGATGGTTGTGATTTAAGAATGTTAATCTCTCCAAAAAAGAACAGGAGAAACAATGGAAGGAAAAAATATTTCATACAGGGGAAGATTATAACTCTTCACTAAAATATATATGTAATTTAAATGTAAAAATAAAAAAAATGATGATAATAATAAACTTGAATATATTCTTACTTTATGAACCAGGGATCGCAGATATCAGATATCTCAAATTATATCTTAATTGCCCACATGAACTCAAATCCCCAGGTGCTGTTAACAGGGAAAAACATGGTTCGTAAACCCAGTTCGAAGGGGTAGAGAAATCGCAGGATGTGCAGGTCGGCAGTCAGCTCGGCGCCGGCCGTCATGTACCGGTTAAGATTTCCGGACTCATACCCCTCGGCCCAGTCATAGAATAGATTCAGCTTAAAACGCTTGAAATAGAAGATGGAGCCTGTACTGAAATCGGGATAGAAAAGAGGGAACTTATAATTAAATCCAATCGAAAGAACCTGCTGGTCAGCAGCGCCGGAATAACCCCTGGGATAGCTTATAATATCTGCATAACTGTATGAAACTTCATCCTGTTCCCATTCCTGCTGGTACCCTGCATATAACCAGATCCCGTGATGACGGAATATACCCGGAAAATACAGGCTGAGGTTTGTTCCGAAAATAGAACCCATGTCATTGCCCCTGAAAGGGGAATTCCGGAAGATGACTTCTGCCGACTGTCCCCACCGGGGATAGAGATCCTTAATTCCGGAACGGAGGTATTGTGCAGCGTAGATGCGATAATCCATGGTTGGGATCAGGCCGCTGGTAAACTGGTGAGGCGTAGAGGAATTCCCGGCAACATTGATAAGCGATGTTCCGACAGATGGTTGTAAAGAACGATAATACTTGCCATGGGAGAGGTTCCATGGAATACTTACTGCTGCCTGGAACCTTGTCTCCTGCCAGGTGAAACGGTAAATTTCATTTGTTCCCTGGATCCGGGCATTGGCAGCACGGTTACCGATCGAAAACCGGAAATCAAATACCGGATACAGGCCCTGGTAGCTAAGGTTGGCATAGAACATACCCGTCATTTCATTTAAGTTGTACTGCCAGCCCGCAGAAGCAAAGGTATTACTGAGGGCATTTTGCATTATTACCGAAACACCGGGATAAACATTGTAACTGTTGATATTGATTGAAGCAGGAGCCCAGCTATGCGGATTGAACAGGTGTCCGGCTTTTGAGTACTTTTTTGACTTAAAAATCTGACCCTGTATTGTATCTCTTCTCAGGTCATAATCGTTATACTTATTCATTTTATAAATTTTCCGGAGCAACACACTGTCCTGGATATTAACTTTTTCCTGTTTCGATAACGCATCAGCTAATTTTATTGAAAGGTCGGTGACCTTGCTGACAGGGATCCATGTAGTGGTATCAATCTCTGTCTCGGCGACCATTAGGCCATCGGAAGTATAATCGGAATAAATCAGGAATTTTTTGTCACTTGAAAAATCGGGATCCAGGCAGGCATATTTTCCGGAAGTGATCTGAAATCTTTCACGGGTGAGGGTATCTATGGCATAAAGGTTTTCAATCCCGGAATAATCGACACTGAAAATGATATACCGGTGAAAGAAATAAGAAGGACCATTAAATTCCTGGTACTCAAAAGGTAATAGATAATTAATTCTCCCTGTATTGACATCCATGATCGCAATCGTTTCTCCTTTTTCATTCAGCAGCGTGAATACTATTTTTGTTCCGTCAGGCGACCAGTTGGGAGAGATCGCAGTGGCAAAATCTTTTACAGGATAATCCCTTATCACCTTCCCGGATGAAATATCCAGGACATGGATTGAACACGAGTTGTCAACACCTGTGTAAACTGCAGCAATCCTGGTACCGTCGGGTGAGAGAATCGGAGAGAAATAACGGCTTTTATGTGTCACCTGGCGAAGCTTATGCTTTTTCAGATCATAGAGCTTGATCACTGCATAATCCTCGTTCTGCCATCTGTTATCGGGTTCCTTTTCCGCCCAGACAATATAATCCCCGGAAATGGAAGTCGTTCCGCTGATGTGATTTCCGGGAGTCAGTAATATTTTTTCCTTACCGGTTTTACGGTTGATAAGGACAAAAAGGTCAATATCGTCCATGCATGATTTATCCGCCAGTATTGTTGAGTCGTTCAGGTACAACGGGTGTGTATAGACTGAGAAATTGCCGGGATCGCGCCTGGTAAGATACCGCGGGATCCTGTGATGGGATTCTATAACCTGTAAGCTCCACTCATCCTCCAGTTCTGTCAGTACTTTTTTATAAAGGCCTACCTTCGATAATCTTGTTATTTTTTTTATCCCGGAATTAAAAGGAACGATCATGAACGGATATCCGGCAACTTTATCGACAGCGGAATTCCAAAGCTCCGGGCCATATTGCTTACGGGCTTGTCCGACTAAGTAATAGCCCAGGAAGTAAGCATCAGGGACATAGGATTTATATGAACCCAGAACGGCTTTGTCATAAGAATAAGGACCTTTCTCGATAAGCTGTGCGCGTAACGGACTTTCGAACAGAGCCGACCGCCCTCTTCCTGTCCTGCTCAGCGCTGTCTCTGTCACAGTTGCATCTCCCTCCAGAAACCAGGTGGGGATAAACAAGCCCAGCACAGCCGCGGTTCCCTGTTCACCGAAAAGATAATACAATGCCCTGGTAAATCCTTTGTTGAGCTTGCTAATCTGAACCGCATGCCGGTACTCATGAAGTGCAAGCTGCTCCAGCCATTCCTCAGCATATGTCTGTTGGGGTGCGCACGTGTATAATTCTATCCGTTTGGGAGCCCATGCTGTTAATCCGTTAGAGATTGTAGACCGGTCATGGATGATGACCGGTATCCGCGGGACTTTTGCCTTTAATGTATTGGTTTCATTAGCACAAACCAGATCCATTATATTGGCAAGGTATTGTGCTTTTTTTTCAAAGTAATCAGGGTAGATGATCTTGAATTTGCCGCTCTTGATCTGTCGCCAATGCACTGAGGCCGGATCCTGTCCGGTGGAGAAATATTGCGGATAGCAAAAGTTTATTGTTGACAGAACAAGAAACAGGCAGGCAATAAGCCTCTTAATTGCAGTTCTGAACAATTTATTTGGTTCCGCCCGGTGTGACCTCCAATAGCTCAACTTCAAAAACCAGTGTGGAATAGGGTGTGATCTCTCCCATGGTCCTGTCTCCATATGCAATGTTGGATGGAATTATCAGGGTAGCCTTACCGCCCTGATGCATAAGGGCGATGCCTTCATCCCAACCCTTGATTACCTGTCCTTTGCCGAGTGTAAATGCAAACGGGGCATTCCGGTCAAATGAGGAATCAAACTTTTTCCCGTCCAGGAAGGTTCCGGTATAATGAACCGATACTTTATCTCCGGGAACCGGCTGCCTGCCTGTTCCCTTTACCTTCTCGATGTAAAAGAGCCCTGTGGATGTTGGGGCTACATTAACATTATTATCTTTCAGATATTTTGCAATTTTATAGGCTTCTTCTTTTTTTGCAGTTTCTTTCTGCAGTTTCTCCTTTGCTTTTGTTTCAGCCTGCTCTTTCTCAAAATCGGCTTTGGACTGAACATCCAGAATCTCCACTTCATATACCAATGGGGTAAAAGGAGGAACCAGGGATCCTTTTCCCTGATCGCCAAATGCCATTTTTGACGGAACGATTATCGTTGCCTTACCACCGCCTCTCATCAAACCGATCGCTTCATCAAGTCCCTGCGTATCAAATCGTTTACCATATCTGAATTTGATAGGCTCCGGGCGGTCTGTTGAATTATACAGGAGTTTCCCGTCGATGAGATAAACACGGAGATTTATTTTTACCATGCAGCCTGAATCGATCTTCAATCCGGTACCCGCTTCCGTTTCAAGATAAAATATCCCGGATTCTCTCGGCTTGATTGTGATTTTCTTTTCCGTCAGATATTTATTCAGATTAGCTTCTTCTCTCTTCTGCATTTCTTCCGGAGAATCGATGGATAATAAGGTAATATGAAAAGTCACTAAACCATTGCTGTCGATAAATGAAGGTCGTTGCGGTGCACGGAATGTTCTAAGGAAAAGGGAGTCGGCATTGATCTGAAAAATACCGCTGTCTCCGCGCGACAATGTCATGATCTTTTCAAAAATATCCCCTTTAAATTCGGGAGGAGGGAGTTGTATTATAAGAGGAGAGCCCTTCAGAATGACTTTATTGTCATAAAGGATAGTGTCTTTTCCTTTAACCGTTGCAGCGTAAGTCATATTAAGGGATATCCAGTCGCCTGCCTTTGGTTTGAGAGTATCTGCCGGAGTGGATTCCTGTGCTGAAACAGACTCATGATCACCCGGAAATAATGTTGTCGAACTCCCCTGAAATGGTGCAATGACCGTTGAAACGAAAATGGTCATTATGAATGCTGACTTTTTCATGTGTTAATAATTTTATAATTCATTGGTCCAATAGAATATCCATTATAATCATTCGCGGATTGTATGAAATATGTCATGTTGGATATTACATTTCTTAAAAATGGTCCGATTGCAGATAATCGTTAAAACAGCGGCAAATTTAGTTAAACTTGGCTTCTCTCATTTTATTTTATGAATATAAAAAAGTCCTGTCATTTACGGCAGGACTTTTTAT
>Ga0172371_10004747_pt1 | contig 20407 bp, 18 predicted proteins | sample Lak12m_FD_114543 | JGI IMG/M metagenome (GOLD analysis project Ga0172371, IMG submission 114543) | Freshwater microbial communities from Kabuno Bay, South-Kivu, Congo - kab_022012_12m | ecosystem: Environmental > Aquatic > Freshwater > Lake | place: Democratic Republic of the Congo: South-Kivu... | reverse complement strand
GATATTTAATTATTGAAAGGAGTAAAAAAATGGAAATGAATAAATTATATATTTTACCTGACCTTGCATATAATTATGATGCACTTCTTCCGTATATATCTGAAACGCTGCTTAAGCTGCATCATGATAAACACCACGCAGCTTATGTAGATGGGTCTAATACAATCCTACAAAAAATGGATAAAGCTAAAATTGATAATGCTGATTTTGATACAAAATCAACATTTAAAGAACTGTCCTTTCATATCGGAGGACATTATTTGCATTCACTATTTTGGGAAAACCTAACTCCTGAAGAAGATAAAAACAAATTAGAGCCATCAATGCTGATTAAAAAAACTATAGACCAAGAATATGGTTCATTTGAGAGATTTAAAAAACTATTTTCACAAACCGCATTAAGTGTTGAGGGTTCGGGATGGGTGACTCTTTCATTTTGTAAAAAGACTAATAGACCAGTGATAATGCAGATTGAAAAACATAATATAAATGTCTATCCAACATTTAATATTATAATGGTTTTAGATGTTTGGGAGCATGCATATTATCTTGACTATAAAAATGACAGGGCAAAATTTATAGAGGCATTCTGGAATATTGTAAATTGGGCCAAAGTAAATAAAAGGCTTGAGAATATATTAAAGAATTAATTTGAATTGATTTATTAAATTATTTATTCTGGAGATGGAAATGATTAGAAAAGTAAAAGAGGGATATCAAGTTATTGCAGAGAGTGGAAGAAATATGGGTACATTTAAAACTGAGGCTGAGGCAAAAAAACGGTTAAGGCAGATTGAATATTTTAAGAATGTTAAAAATAATGCAGAAAAGCAACTATATGCACATTTACATGATAAGGAGGCATAAACAAATATGGTAGATGACAAAAGAGAAATTATTATTGAGAGGATATTTGATGTACCTCGTGAACTTGTCTGGAAAGCCTGGACCGAACCTGAGATTATAAAGAAATGGTGGGGGCCCGAGGGATTTACTGCACCAAGTATAAAAATAGATCTTAGGATAGGAGGCAGGAATATTTTTGCTATGCATGGTCCAAAAGGATCTGAATTTGATAAAGATTTCTATAGCGCTGGTGTATATAAAGAAATTGTTCCTATGGAAAAGTTTGTTATTTCAGATTATTTCTCTGATGAAAGTGGAAAAAAGATAGATCCTGCTGCAGCAGGAATGGACCCCAATTTTCCAGATGAGTTGATTCTAACAGTAAGATTAAAAGAGTTAGATAATAATAAAACAAGGCTTACTCTTGTTTATCAAAAACCAGAATCTAAAGCTCAGTTTGAAGCAATGGAAAAAAGTGGTATGGAAGATGGCTGGAATTCAAGTTTGAATAAATTAAAAGAGGTTCTAAAAAGTAATTGATATTGAACTAACCATTCTTAAGATAAGGCAAATATTTAAAAGAAATAAAATTAAGTATAAGGACAGGCGATCATGCAAAAAAAGAAAAACATTTTTATAATTTTAACAATATTAACTATATTTGTTTTGATTACAATTCTTGGTGCAGTTTCATGTAAGAGTAATGATAAGATTGCTAAGCTAAATGGTAACTGGAATATAACAATAATAGATGATACTAAGCTAAATCCCGTGGATCTTAATAATAGGCTGCCTTTCATCAAGTTTGATACTTTAAAGAAAATGATTTCTGGTAATTCTGGATGTAACGATTTTTCAGCCGATGCAACTTATGCGGAAACCACTATAGAAGTAAGAGATATTGTTTCAACACTTATAGCTTGTGAAAATATGAAAATAGAGGAACAGATTTTTAAAATTCTTAACAATCAAACTGTTACATTTAATTTTGTTGGAGATACCCTTATTATTACTAATGACTCTGGAGATAAGATTACATTAATAAGTGAAGAGTGATTATGAAAACCAGACGGCTTTTTAAAATAACTATTTTTATTATTTCTGCATTGCTTATTTTATCAATTGTAATAAATGTCTCATGCACAAGTATGACACCTCCTTCAACTACTCAAGAAACTACTACTCAGAGCAGCATCTCAACTCCTGAGGAATCTGCAGGTAATGAAACAAATAATATCAACAATATTAAAGCACTTGTTGAAGAATTTGGAAAAATGCTTGTAAATGTATCTCTCCTCAGTCCTCCTGATATATTAGAAAATGATATGAAGAAATATTATAGTCCATTTGTTTCTGAAGAATTAATCTTGAAATGGATCAAGAACCCATCTGAGGCTCTTGGAAGACTTACATCAAGCCCCTGGCCTGATCATATTGAGATAATTGATGTTAAAAAAATAACTGCTGATAAATATGAAGTCTTGGGAAATGTTGTAGAAATAACAAGTACTGAAGTAGAAAAAGGCGGCTATGCTGATAAATATGAAATCAATCTGACTGTAGAGAGAATTAATGGCAACTGGCTTATTGCTGAAGCTATAAAAGAAATTGCAACTGGAAGTGAAACAACTGCTGATCAGAGAACCTTAATGGAAGATTTTGATAGATTAATAGCAAGAGAAGGAGTTAGATCCTATGAAATTTCAGAATTTTTAAGAAGATAGATAATCTTTATCAACAGGCGGTCTATTCTTTTAATCTTGATACACCAGGATTTTTGCTTGAGGGCATTAAAAATACTCCTTGCATCCAGGCAAAGCAATGTTAGGAAAATGTAGCATAGTTAGGACATATCTCGGCTTATAGACTAAAGATACTTCTTTTTCTTCTAAAAATGTATTTCCAATCATTTGGTATTTTAGAACTTTAAAAATTCATGTAATTCTTTGAAAATTTTAGAATTATAATAATTAGTAAATAGTGTTGACAAATATAATTGACTAATATAAATTATAATCATTAAAATATTGACCATATTTTTCATGTATTGTTAGTCTTTATATGAATAATAGTAATATTTCCATATCTCATAGAGATATTAAAAACTTAAGGGAAATGGCAAAATGGCAGATTGAAGCTGCAAATAACCCCGACATGGAAGAAAAAAGAAAATTATGGTACAAGCATAATGATCTTAATAGAGAACGCCCCATGGTTTTAGCGGAGACAATGGGATTAGATATCAGCGGTGAGCTTTTCAAAAAATATCCTTTAAAATGTGAAGGGCAATTTGCGCAACAGATAGAAATGATGGTGTTTAGATTAAAAAATATGCCTTATCAAATTGCAAAGGATGATTCAGTGATTGATCCGTATTTATGTATACCATGGATGATAGATTTGGGCAATTATGGTGTTGATATTAGGGAAGAACACACCGTAAACTCTCAGGGCGGTACCTCTATTGCAATACATTATGATAATCCTATAAAGGATTTAAGACTTGATTTTGAAAAATTGAAACATCGCAGGTTTTCGGTAAACCGTGAAAGTACGTTAGTGCAAAAGGACCTTTTAGAGAACATACTTGGTGATATATTACCGGTAAGGATCCGCTCGCCTATATGGCCTTCCTGGACTATGGGTATGACATGTGAGGCTATTAAGTTAGTAGGTATGGAAAACTTGATGTTATCTATGCACGATAAACCAGATGCAGTTCATATGTTAATGGAATTTTTAAGGGATGATTTTATTACATTTGCAGAATGGATGGAAAAAGAAAGACTGCTCACCCTAAATAACGAATCTGAGTATATTGGTTCAGGAGGCCGTGGCTTTACATCTGATTTACCGCAAAAAGATTATAAAGAATGTGACGCTGTAAGGCTTAAGGATTTGTGGGTGTTGCTTGAATCTCAGGAAACAATAGGCATCTCTCCTGATATGTTTTATGAGTTTATATTTCCTTATCAACAGGATTTAGCAAAAAAATTTGGATTGGTATATTATGGCTGCTGCGAATCTCTGGATAAAAGATGGCATATTATAAAAAACATTAACAATCTTAGAAGTGTATCCATATCCCCGTGGTGTGACCAAAAATTTATGGCAGAGGCATTAGGAAAAAAATATGTTTTCTCCCGTAAACCAAACCCTGCACTTATAAGTAAAGAGTGTTTTAATGAAGATATGATAAGAGATGATTTAAGATATACATTGAAAACTGCACATAACTGCAATCTTGAGATAATCATGAAAGATGTACATATTTTATATGATCAACCATGGAGGTTGGAGCGCTGGGTGCAAATTGCCCGCGAGGAAATAGAAAAAATATGGAATTAGAGAGTAAAAATTGGTTATTATCAGCGGTGCTTTTTTATTGAGTCAGTAATAGGTTTCTTTACGGGTGCGTATCTCAGATAAATATGTACCGTATATGCTGAAAATATTATTAATTAAAAAATTTATAAAAAAAGAATAAAAAAAGGGGGGAGCATGAATACACAAATACAAAAAATTAAATTAGGTGAAAAAATTGGTTATGGTATTGGGGATGCAGGACTAAATCTTTTCTTTAATACAATAGCAATGTTTCTGCTGTATTTTTTAACAGATGTAGTAGGCATATCAGCTGCAGCAATAAGTGTACTTTTCCTGATAACAAGAATGTGGGACGCAGTAAATGATCCCTTAATGGGTGCTCTTGCAGACAGAACGAAAACAAGATGGGGCAAATATAGGCCGTATCTTTTATGGATGGCAGTTCCCCTATCTGTTACTCTGGTATTGCTTTTCACCAAACCTGAATTAAGTTCGACTGGAAAGATTATCTGGGTATGGGTAATTTATTTTATTATGGAAGCAATGTTTACGACGGTAGATATACCCTATCAATCACTTATTGCGGTAATGTCAACTGATACTAACGAGAGGAATACCCTTGGTGCCTTCAGAGTTGTTTCAATGATGTTAATTATGATTTTTATTAATGGTTTAACATTGCCATTTGTCAAGATTTTAGGAAGAGGAGACCAGGCAAGAGGTTATCAGCTTACAATGGTTATTTATGCCTGTCTTTTTATAGTTTTTTCACTTATTACTTTTTTTACTGTAAAGGAAAGAGTAAAGCCTGCAACTGAAGCTCGTGCTACCGTAAAAGAGGATTTAAAAAATCTGTTAAAGAATGGTCCATTGTGGATACTTTTTTTATTGAACATATTTTTATATTTGAGCTTGTCTTTTAAAAATTCAGTCATTATGTATTATTTTACCTATAATGTCGGAAATCAGGATCTTGCAGGTCCTTTTATGGTTTTATGTTTAGCTGGATATATTATAGCAATGTTTTTTGCGCGTTTAATACCTCAGAGAATTGGCAGAAAAAATACTCTTGTAATGAGCGCTGTTATCTCTACAATAGGTTTTGCGATATTTTATTTTATAAGTCCACAAAATATAGCATTAGTTTTTATTTCACAATTTATTACATCATTCTTTTTTGCTCTGCCTCTTCCACTGCTGTTTACAATGTCAGCTGAAGCCGTAGACTATTCAGAGTGGAGGCACACAGTGAGGTCTCCTGGAATAATTTCTTCTGCAGTTTCTTTTTCAAGAAAGTTTGGTATGGCAATTGGTGTATCGATGACCGCATGGATACTAAGTTTAATCGGATATTTGCCAAATGTTGCCCAAACCTCAAAATCACTTTTAGGGATAAAAACCATGATGTCACTTATTCCTGCAGCTGGTTGTTTAATTTTCCTTGTACTGGTATTTTTTTATCCGATAGATGAGAAATTATATGCAAAAATATGCCAGGACTTAAAAAGGCCGGTTCCTGATTCATATTCCGTAAAATAATTATCATAATAATTATTAATAATATTTATTAACTTATTAACCAACTTATTAATTATATTAAGACAGGGGTATTTATATGCATTTTGAACATTTAAAAGAAAACCCTTTCAATTTATCTGAGGAAGATATCAATTGGGTCAAAGCTACTTTTAGCTCCCTATCTCCCGAAGAAAAACTTGGACAGGTATACTGCGACTCATTATCGCCATTCGTTCAGAGCAGAGATATGAAGGAAATAATAAAACTGCTGGACAGAACCATAAATTATGGTTTCGGGGCATATTTTAGAATGGTCAGTTTCCCTACAAAATTAACCATCGAAATGAGCAGATATCTTCAGGAGAACTCAAAAATTCCATTTCTGTTATCTGCAGATTTTGAATTCTGGCACGGGTACTGTCTGGTGGATGGTACACCCTATCAAAGACAGCTGGGTGTTGCTGCAACAGATGACCCTGTGATGGCCGAAAGGATGGCGATAATAGCTGCAAAGGAAGGATTGGCACTTGGATATAATTGGTCCTATTCTCCGGTTGTGGATATTAATTATAATTTTAAGAACCCAATAGTCAATACAAGATCCTTTGGCAGCAATCCGGAAAAGATACTTGCTATGTCAAAAGCTTATATTAAAGCTATGCAGAGTGAAGGTATGGCTGCTACAGTAAAACACTGGCCTGGTGATGGAGTAGATGAAAGAAACCAACACCTCGTAACTTCTAAAAACTCCTTAGAAATGGATGAATGGTTAAATACTTATGGAAAAATATATAAAAATCTTTTTAAAAGCGGAGTTTTAACTCTGATGAGTGCCCATATAGCGTTACCTGCCTACTATAAGAAAAAAAATATGAATAAAGATTCTAAGAAAATGCTGCCAGCCTCACTTTCTAAAGAGCTTAATATGGATTTACTGAGAAAGGATTTAGGTTTTAATGGGCTGATTAGTTCAGATGCTAATTATATGGCTGGTTTTTTATGTCAGGGCAGAAGGGAAGACTTAATACCTTTGCAAATTGAAAATGGAGTGGATATCGCACTTGGGTGTAATGGTGCCAAAGATATAAAATATCTGAAGGAGGGCCTTGAAGAAGGGAAGCTTTCAGAAGGAAGACTGGATGAAGCTGTAATTCGGGTTCTTGGTTTAAAAGCTTCTCTGAGACTTCATAAGAAGAAAAAAGACGGAACGTTAATTGTATCAGAAGCCGGGGCAAAAAAAGTTCTTAAAAATAACCAGCACATAACCTGGTCCAATAATTGCATAGAAAAATCCATAACTTTGGTAAAAGATACACAAAATATACTGCCAATTTCTAATATAAAACATAAAAGGATTTTATTGGTTGAAGGAGAAATTGCTGAATTCATGGGTTTACCTAAAAAATTAGGTCTTAAGAAATATCTTGAGTCAGAAGGTTTTACGGTTACAGAAATGGATAAAAATCCAATGATTGATGAAAATAGTTTTGATTTAATCATATATGCAGTAGCAGAGGAAGGTAATATAATAAAACCTGGAATCTCTCTGGATTGGGAGAAATTACATAGAAATCCTATGAACTCAGTATTGAGGTTCTGGCACTATGTTCCCACTATTTTTATTTCTTTCGGCAGTCCCTATCATCTCTACGAGGTCCCTGAAGTAAAAACTTATATTAATTGTTATACTCCTATTGACTTAGTTAAAAAAATAGTGGTACAAATGCTGGTGGGTAAAAAATCTTTTAAAGGGATAAATCCAGTAGATCCTTTTTGTGGGTTAGAAGAAGCTAGGAAATAATTATTTATACAACAGGGAAATAAAAATGAATATTGGTAAACCTAAACTAATCAGAAGAATAAATAGAAAAATAATTCTGGATGCAATTAGAGAAGAGGATAACTTTTCTCAAACATATATTTCCAAGAAAGTCGGTACTTCAAAACAAACAATCAATAAAATTATTACAGAATTGATAAATGAGAATTTAGTAACAGAAGCCGGTGTTGGTGAATCTACCAAAGAAGGAGGCAAAAAACCTCTTCTTTTAAAATTTAATTCAAAAGGTGGTTATGTTATTGGAGTAATGTTAAGTCATAAAATTACAGCAGTTCTAACGGATTTATCTGCAAATATTATTTCGGAAAAAACCATACCGATCAATTTAAAAATGGGCCATAAAGAGGTTTTTTTTACTTTAACCAAGGAGATAAAAGATATCATAAATGAAACAGACAAAAACAATAAAATACTTGGGATAGGAATTGGGATACCCGGGATTACCAGTGATAAAAAAATAAAGCTTTTACCAAGATTCCTGGATTGGAAAAATTATCCGCTTGTTAATGATTTAAGTAATGAATTAGGAATTAAAATTTTTATAGAAAATGATAATAGATTAAGAACGTATGGTGAGAAATGGTTTGGATTGGCAAAAAATATTAACAATTTTGCGACCATTTATATTGACGAAGGTTTCGGGGCTGGATTTTTTTGTGAAGGTAATATAATTACTGGAAGAAATTATATATCCGGGGAGATTGGCCATATAAAACTTAAAGAAAATGGACTGCGGTGTGGCTGTGGGAATAATGGCTGTCTTGAGACATTGATAAATTTAAATGGAGTAAAAAATCTTTTTAAGGAAATATCAAGAACAAATGAAATTAAAAGCTCTCCTTTTTGTGATAAATACAGAAATCTCGAGCATTTAATTACCTTTGATACCTTGTTTAAATTTTTTCAAAAAGGTGACAAGTTGGCACAGTTGATAGTTAAAGAAATAACTTATTGGTTAAGGATTGGTATCTCTATAATTATATCAACTTTAGATCCGGAATTAATCATCATTCATGGTCCTTTTATCTCTGGGGGAGAACCTTTTATAAATGGACTTAAAGATTTACTAAAAAATAACTATTTACCAGGAACGAAGAAAGAAATAAATCTGGAATTTTCGAAATTGGGTGAAAAAGCGGGTTTATTTGGTGCGATCGGTATGGTTCTAGATAACACTCTTTAGAATTTCGTAGACCTCAAAACAAGAGAAACAGTACCTGTTTTGCAGGAATTATATCCAGCCATGACAATACTTATCTTTAGAAATAGGTATAGAAGATTTTATCTTAAAGGGAGATTCTACTGAAGGATAGTACTGAACTAACACTCATGTTCGTGGAAAGTAATAAAAATACACGTCATAAAATGTTTTCATACGAGTCTGTAACCAATGCCAGGCTCAGTCAATAAATGCTCGGGTCTGGCAGGATCTTTTTCGATTTTTTTTCTGATCTGGCTGATATATATCCTCAAATAATGTGATTCATTAAGATATGTCGGTCCCCATACTTTTTCAAGCAGATACTTTTGTGTAATAATTTTCTCCTTATTCTTGGCCAGTATTTTAAGGATATCATATTCAGTTGGTGAAAGCTTAATGTCGTCTTGTCCCAATTTAACATTTCTTTTTATTAAATCTATTACAAGGTTGTCAAAAACAATAACAGGTTCATTGATTTCTTCCTTTGAATGCCTCATTGCGGCTCTGATCCTTGCAAGCAGTTCTCCAATCCCGAAGGGTTTAGTTATATAATCATCTGCACTATCTGGGAGGCCAGGGAATGGTTGTTCTGGCGCTTACATTTTTGGTAAAAAGTACAAGCGGTTCTTACAGAATGTATGTGGGCGAAGGCAAAGATGAGCAATTGCTTCCAAATGCAATCAGCACCTCAAAAGCGATCTGGTTCATAAGCGTAACATATTTAGTTTTTGGTACATTAGTTTTATGGATAGTCGGTTTTTTTATAGGCATGCCCGCAGACAGATCATTCCTGCATGCAGTCTGGGTATTTATGTCAGCCTGGAGTACAGGTGGTTTTGCTCCGCAAACACAAAGTATACTCTATTATCACAGTTTCTGGTATGAAATTGCAACTGTGGTATTTTGTGATCAGTTCATTTAATTTCGCTCTACATTATGCTATATGGAACAAGAACAGAAAAGAAATTTACAACAACATTGAAATCCAGTCGATGGCGGTAACAACATTTATACTGACATTATTGGTTGTTACAGGTTTAATGAAATTAAATGTCTACCCTGATTTTATTGCAACATTCAGAAAAGGGTTTTACCTTTTAATCTCGGGCCATACAACTACGGGTTTTATGACCATATATGCAAAACAATTTTTTACCGAGTGGGGCAATATAGCGCTTTTTACCGTAATAATAGCGATGTTAATTGGCGGGAGCGCTTGTTCGACTGCCGGAGGCTTCAAAGGTCTGCGGATGGGGATAATATTTAAAGGTTTTATAAGAGATATTAAAAGAATCCTGCTTCCCGAATCAAGAGTTCAGATCGACAAGTTTCATCATATTGGAGATATTGTCCTGGAAGATAAACACTTAAGGAGTGCAATGCTGATTGTCTTTGCATATATTGTAACTTTTGCCATAGGTACTTTAGCCGGAATATTTTTCGGGTATCCTCTGTCATCTGCTGCATTTGAGGCTGCATCAGTAACAGGTAATGTGGGATTGAGTATAGGAATTACCCAGGTTTCAATGCCCGGCACCTTAAAGGTTATTTATATATTTATCATGTGGATCGCAAGACTTGAATTTATGTCAGTTTTTGCACTTATAACTTTTATATTCTTTGGAAAGAAAAGAAAATGGGCCCGATAAAAATATTCTTGGCAGCAGCTTTCAGCGGAATTTTAATTGTAAATGGCGGCATGTCAATTTCCAGCAATGAATTAATAGAGAATGCAATAAAATACGATAAACAAATTGTTATATATTCGGGTGAAGTCATTGGAGATATTATGAAAAGAGGAGACGATGCCTGGATAAATGTCTCTGATGGCAATAATGCAATCGGTATCTGGCTGCCATACAGCGAAACAAAAATAATAAAATATACAGGTCAATATAGTTATATAGGTGATACGGTAAAAATTGAAGGTATTTTTAACAAGGCTTGCCCGGAACATGGCGGAGATCTTGACATTCATTGTAAAGAAATAGAGGTTTTAAAAGAGGGATATATAATACAGAAAAAAGTTAATTATAAAAATATTCTGATAGCAGGGATTTTACTTATTTTCGCTGTAAGTTTAAATCTGATAATTTTCAGGAAAAAGTTATAATCCAGTAACGAGCCAGCCGGTATAACTTTACATGCTTGCTACTTTCTTGAAAATCTTAAATATTCAAATTGTTAATTAAAACAATTGACAGGTCCAGCGCAACTCTTATACGGGGCCCCGGCCCGTTTAAAAAAATGAGATAAATAGACAATTATTATAAATTATAATATATAATAATTAAATATTAGAAAAAATATTGTTTTTAAAATTTTAAAAATATGTTTTTAGATGAAGCAAAAATAAATGTTAAAGCGGGTGATGGCGGAAACGGTATGATCAGCTTTTTCTATCTGCGGGGCAGCAAGAAAAAAATTGCCAGCGGAGGAAGCGGCGGAAAAGGAGGAAACGTAATTATAAAGGCCAGCAGCAATGTAAATACCCTTTATGGTTTTAAAAAAAAGGTGCATTTCAAGGCACAAAATGGACAAAATGGAATGTCAAACACAAAAAATGGTAAAAATGGTGAAGATATTGTAATTGAAGTGCCGATGGGTACCGTAATAAAAGACGGGGGGCAGGTGATTGCGGATCTCAGTGAAATAGACAATGAAACGATAATTGCAGAAGGCGGTATCGGCGGCAGAGGAAATGCAAGCTTTACCTCCCAGCAAAGAAGATTTCCTGGTTTTGCAGAAAAAGGCGAGGCAGCAGAAGAAAGATGGATCGATCTGGAACTCAGGCTCATTGCTGATGTTTCTCTGGTGGGTTTTCCAAATGCAGGTAAATCTACAATAATAAGCAGTATATCTGCAGCCAGACCAAAAATTGCCGATTACCCGTTTACCACTCTGGTTCCGAACCTTGGAGTCGTATCATTTCGGGATAATACATTCGTAGTTGCCGATATACCGGGAATAATTGAGGGGGCGCATCAGGGAACCGGTCTTGGAGATAAATTCTTAAGGCACGTAACGAGATCCAAAGTTCTGGTAATTATTCTTGACGGCCAGCAGGTAATTTATGAAGGCAAAATATCAAGCCTGATGGATACTTTTCAAATTATAAGAAAAGAACTAAAACTTTATGACTTAAACTTATTTAAGAAAGATTATTTAGTAGTGATCAATAAAGCTGATCTTTTTTCGGAGAGAACTGAGCTTGATATTGCCGCAAAAAAGATTGCGGAAAAAAGCGGCAAGACCGTTCTTATAATTTCTGCCATTACCGGGGAAGGGCTTGATAAATTAAAGGCAAGCCTTTATGAAAAAATTAATAATATCAGAATCCGCCAACACAAGGAAAATTTAAAACCCGCCGGTAAAATTGATTTTAGATCCTATACAATAGAGAACACAAAGCTTAATGAAGACAAAATAGATATACTTAAAGATGGCAGCGAGTTCATCATAAAATGTAAAAGTCTTGAAAGAATGGTTGCCATGACAGATTTGGAGAATGAAGAGGCGCTGGATTATTTAAGATATAAATTAAAAAAGATGAAAATTGGTGATAGACTAAAAAATATGGGGATAAATGAGGGTGCAACCGTAATTATAGGAAAACTTGTTTTTGAACTTATGGATTAGACAATTCCGGACTGGTTATGGAAAGAAAAAAATTTTTTAAAAAAATTAAGCGGGTAGTTATTAAAATCGGTTCCAGCAGCCTGACTGTAAAAGATGGCGGGCTCGATTTATCCAACATGGAAAAGTTCACCTTTGAAATTTCTGAACTTGTCAAACAGCAGATAGAAGTAATTGTTGTGACAAGCGGCGCTATTGCAGCAGGGTTGAAATACCTGAAAATTTCTTCAAAACCAAAGGATATCGCCGCTCTGCAGGCAGCGGCCTCTGTCGGACAGGTGGAACTTATGAGAACTTACAGTGACTTATTTGCAAAGCATGGTCTGATAATTGGTCAGATTCTTTTGACCAGAGAAGATACTACCAGGCGGATGCAATATTTAAATATAAAAAATACGATCGAAAACCTGCTTAGACTAAAAGTGATACCGGTAATAAATGAAAATGACAGTTCCGCTGTTGAAGAAATAAAATTTGGTGAAAACGACAAACTTGCAGCATTGGTTGCAAGTCTTGCTGAAGCGGATTTATTGATAATCCTGTCTGATATTGAGGGACTTTATGACAGAAATCCCCGGGAAAATAAAGATGCAAAGCTTATCTCATTTGTTGAAAAGGTTACCCCTGTGATTGAAAAGCTTGCAGAAGGTACCGGTTCAATATATGGATCAGGCGGGATGATTTCAAAAATAAAAGCTGCAAAGGTATGCTCATTTTCAGGGATTGCCATGATTATTGCTAACAGCAAAACTTCTGATGTTTTGGAAAAGATAGTCAAATTTGAAAAAATAGGCACATTTTTTGCACCTCAAACCTCTCGCAAGGTTAAAAGTGTCAAAAGATGGATCGCTTTTGGCACCGGGGCAAAAGGGAAAATTGTAATCGACAGGGGAGCGGAAAATGCCGTAGCGAATAAGGGTAAAAGTATCCTGCCGGTCGGTATTATTAAGGTTGAAGGCAAATTCAGCAAAGGAGATATACTTAAAGTATTTTCAATTGACAATAAATTAATTGCAAAGGGCATAAGCAATTTTTCTGATGACGAAATTAGTATGCTTATGGGTAAAAACGAGAAACGGATACTGGCAGAATTTAACTCAATCTTATATGGTGAAGTAATACACAGGGACAGCCTTGTAGTTTTTGACGAAAAGAATCCGGAATACTGACAGGGCCAATATTTAATTTAATGATTTTTTTTATGTTATAATATTTAAAATTTTGATAGGAAGGCCATATGGATTTAGTACTTGATATTGCAAAAAAAGCAAAAAATTGTGAGCCTGATATTGCAAATGCCAGAACCGATATTAAAAATAAGGTTTTGAAAGATATTTCCGGAAATCTTGTTCTGAAATCTGCAGAAATAATTGAAGCAAATAAGTCAGATATGGAAAAATCACAGAAGGCTCAGGTATCGGAAAGCATGCTTGACAGATTAAAACTTGATGAATCAAGAATTAAAAAAATTGCTTCAAGCATAGATTCAGTTGTCGGACTTAACGATCCTGTCGGAGAAGTAATATTTGGTTATGATCTCCCAAATGGGCTAGTTCTTAAGAATGTAAGGGTTCCGTTTGGAGTTATAGGCATAATATACGAAGCCAGGCCGGAAGTAACTGTCGATGCTTCGATCCTCTGCATAAAAGCAGGAAGCTGCGTTATTTTAAGGGGAAGCGGCCATGCTCTTGCTACGAATAAAAAGATTACCGAAATAATCAGGCAATCAATTTCCGCAAACAATCTCCCTGAAGATATAATTCAAATTGTTCCTACGGCAGAAAGAGAAGATGCCGAAAAACTGATGCAACTCAGGGACTATATCGATGTACTGATTCCGAGAGGAAGTAAAAGTCTTATTGACAATGTTATTGCCAATTCGAAGATTCCCGTAGTGGAGACCGGCATAGGCAACTGCCATATTTATATAGATAGTATTATTGAAGATATAAGCGAAGAGACCATAATTAATATTATTGTCAATTCTAAAATACAAAAGCCCAGTGTTTGCAATGCAGCGGAAAAACTGCTTGTACACAAAGATGTTGCTTTAAAGTTGGTGCCAAAGGTTTTGAAAAGCCTTCAAGGCAGTAATGTTTTAATTAAAGGCTGCAGCAAAACAAAGGAAATTTATCCTGAAGCTCAAACAGCAACCGAGGAAGACTGGTATGAAGAATATCTCGACCTGATTATGGCAGTTAAAATTGTAGATAGTATTGAAGATGCCGTAAAACATATAAACAAATATGGATCCGGTCATTCTGATGCAATTATTACATCCAGTTATAAAAATTCGGGTTATTTTACAAAATATGTTGATTCATCCACGGTATATGTAAATGCTTCCACAAGGTTTACCGATGGCGGTGAGTTTGGAATGGGGGCAGAAATAGGAATAAGTACCCAAAAACTTCACTGGAGGGGGCCAATGGGCCTAAGACAGATTACAACAAACAAATTTATTATTTGCGGAAATGGCCAGATTAGAAGTTAAAAAAAATATGAAAATAGGCGTTATGGGCGGTACATTCAATCCGATACATTACGGCCATCTGGTGACCGCTGAAGAAGCTTTGAACCAGTTTAATCTTGACAGGGTCATTTTTGTTCCCACAGGTTTGCCTCCGCATAAAACGGCCTGCAAGCTGGCAAGTCCGGAAGACAGGTATATGATGACGGTAATGGCGACTGCTTCCAACAGCCATTTCTTTGTATCCAGAATTGAAATAGAAAGAAAGGGTAAATCTTATACAATTGATACCTTGAAGGAATTGAAATTTAACTATGGCAATAGTGCGGTTTTTTATTTCATTACCGGTGCAGATGCGATCCTTGAAATCCTGACATGGAAAAACACAGAAGAAATAATTTCTATGTGTAAGTTCATAGCTGCCACAAGACCGGGTTATGATTTATCAAGAATTGAAGAACTTAAGAAAAAACTTTTTGGAATCAATGCAAATCCGGCGATAACTAAAAATAGTATTTATATAATGGAGATTCCTGCTCTTGCTATTTCTTCTACAGACATCAGAGAAAGAATTAAAACCGGCAGGACAATTAAATATTTATTACCCGAAAGTGTCTGTAATTATTTATTAAAGAATGATCTATATTAAAAATAAAGGTAAAACTGCATTTTGTTTAAATAGCCGGCAAGAAGACTTTATTGAAAAGTTAAAAAAAATAATTGAATCAAAAATGTCCCCTGATCTGTATATTCATTCGATTTCTACATTGGATTTTGCTTTAAAACTTGCGAATATACATTTAAATAAATCAATAAATTCAGGGGATGCCGGCCGGCTTTTTTACAAACTATGTATTTCATGTATTCTTCATGATTATGGTAAAATTTTTTTACCCTCAGAACTTATTAAAACAGCAGAGAGAGAAAAAATAAAATTAAGCAGTTTCGAATTCACGCATGAGTCTCTTCTTCATGGTTTTTTAGCACCGTATTTAATTAAAAGAGATTTTGGCATAAAGGATACCTGCATTCTTAATGCAATAAAATATCATACCATAGGTTCCTGCAAAATGAATATCGTGGATAAGATTTTATACATATCAGATAAAATTGAAGAGACAAGGAATTACAAAAATATACATTATTTAAGAAATTTATCAGACAAAGACATTAATTTATGTTTACTGGAAGTTTATAAAAGTAATATAATATATTTAATAACAGAGAATAAATTTCTTCACCCTGATACAAATAAAATTTGGAACAATATCCTTGGAGGTATTAAAAATGACATCAGATGACAGCAATTCAAATTTTAATGATAAAGACGATCAGAGCGAAAACGATGATCTTTTCAGCCACTACTCTTCCAAGAATGATGATGACTTTAAGGATCCTGGCTTTGATGATGACCGCAATCAACCTTTTAGGGAAAGAGAGCGGAATGATATGGAGGATAAAAACCCGGAAAATGATTTCTTTAAAGATTCTGATTTCGAGTTTAAGGATTACGAGGACGAAGAATATGATGTGAATGGTGTCAGAAATGTAAAAGCAAAGAGTAAAAGAAAAAGAAGAAGAATCATACTTTCAACAATCTTGATCATGTCTATTTTAGTCATTGTTGCGATAGGGATCGTCTTTGGCTACAGGTATATAAAAAATAAATTCTTTTCAAATAATGTTGAGACAACTTCAACTACCGAACAGTCAATAGTGGTACCGAGTACTCTCAAGCTGGGTAAAGACTTGAAAATAGTCATAGCCTGCGCAGGCGGTAATCTTCTTGACCCGGAATTGAATTCTATAATCTTTTCCAAATATTCAAGTACAGAAACAGAAATGATAACACTCTGCATACCTATAAACACTCTTATGGAGATTCCGGGTTTCGGGCTTGAGAGTGTAAATAAATCCGTTGAGTTTGGCGGGCCGGATCTTTTAAAACTGACGCTTAAAAATAACATTAGTATGGATGTAAATAATTACATACTTATGGATATTGTAAATATTGTAAATAAGTTAGAAGGTATGAACTTAAAACTGGATGAGGACATCACTATTACCGCGGGAGATGGCTCCAAGATAGATTTAAAGCAGGGTGACAATATAATCAATGGAGATACGGCTCTGAGCTTCATGAACTATTTCAGTGGTATTAATTTAGATGTTCCGATTGAAAGTGTCACAAAACAAAAAATTCTTTTAGATTGTCTTATAAAAAAAATAATAGGTGAAAAAGAAGGAGATCTGGCTAAAAATTTTACAAAAATAAATGATTATATAGACACGGATCTGAATCTTGAAGAACTCTCGGAACTGTTTTCTACAATTGCCGGACTTGAAAGTGAAAAAAACAGGTCTTATGCATTGCAGGGAAGCACCGTTGAGCTTGAAGGCAGTAATTTTTATGTTCAGGACCCTGATGTCAGTAAAATTACCGATATATTTAATGAACAAAGCGTGATCCCGGATGAGGATGAGCAGCCCGCGGCAACAGGTGATACGCTGACTTTGTCAGTGTTAAACGGTGTTGGCATTAAAGGTATTGCTGCCAAGACGTCAGACCTTTTAAAGGGTCTTAAATATGATGATGGTAAATCAAGATATGATATAACAACTGTAGGTGATGCAGATAATTATAATTATACCCAAACTCAAATTATACTCAAATCGGGTGAAGAAAATATGATGGCGGCTGCCGAAAATATTAAGGCGGTATTAGGGGTTGGTAATATTACAACCCAGGAAGGCAGTACGCAAAACACAGACATAGTTGTAATCATTGGTAAAGATTTTGATTACGACGCTGCATTGGCCTCAGCCAGCGAGACAGGCACTGAAGAAACAACTTCTTCAAGTGGCAGTGGTGATACCGAAACAACAGAATCTGCCCAGAGTATTATTTTTGATATGAATGTACTGAATGGAGAAGGAACACAAGGTATTGCCGCTACCGTAAAAGACATACTTGAAGATAATTTAAATAAAGATGTGAAAACCATTAAAGTCATTGAGGCAAAAAATGCCAGTAATTTTAGTTACAGCAAAACACAGATTTTAACATTTACGGACAAGGAAGGCATTCAGGGTATTGCCGCAAAAATTAAAGATGTGCTTGGTGTCGGTGTAATATCCGCGTCAACAGACAATGTCGACAACGTTGATATAACCGTAATAATAGGGAGTGATTATACAAAATAGCTAGACAAAAAAAAGAAACAAAGAAATTCAAAAACCTGATGGATTCAGTGAAGTTTGCAGCAAGAGTTGCTGACGAAAAGAAGGCTGATTATATAAAAATTCTTGACGTCAGTTCGAGGCTCATGATTACTGATTATTTTATAATTATAGGCGCTAAAAATCCCAAGCTGACAAAAAGAATAGAAGAAGAAATTGAATTAAACTTAAAAAAGCATGGTTTACATGCCATAGGCATTGACGGAGTTAATGAAGGCAACTGGATCTTAATGGATTACGATGAGTTTATAATTCATATTTTTACAGAAGAATACAGGCTTTATTACGATCTTGAAAGGCTTTGGCGAGACTCTAAATTAATAAAACTTGGAGCGAAAAAACCAGCAGGAAATAATGACCATAAAAAGAAAACGCATACAGGTCAATAGTAAAATTAATAGCTGGAAGGGTATAGTTACTGAAATTGACAGATGAAAAAAATTACGAAGCTCAAAAAATAGAACAAAAATGGCTGGAAATTTGGAATAAAGATAAGATTTATTCCCTGAAATCAGCAAAAGAAAACAATCCAAAATATTATATTCTTGAAATGTTCCCTTATCCTTCAGGAGAGCCGCACATGGGACATGCAAGAAATTATACGATTGGAGATGTTCTTGCAAGAGTCATTGCAAGAAAGGGGCATAATGTCCTCCATCCTATTGGTTATGATGCTTTTGGGCTGCCTGCTGAAAATGCGGCCATAAAAAGTGGTATTCATCCCAAAGACAGCACAATGGCAAATATTGGCAAAATGGAAAAAGCCTTGAAAAGAATGGGAATGACATATGATTTTGAGGATGAAATAATTACCTGTAATCCCGATTACTATAAATGGACCCAGTGGTTTTTTCTTTTATTTTATAAAATGGGGCTTGCCGAAAAGAAAGAGGCTCCCGTAAACTGGTGCGATTCCTGCCAAACCGTACTCGCAAACGAACAGGTTGTTGCAGGAAAGTGTGAAAGATGTGACAGTCCGGTAAGAAAGAGAGTATTATCTCAGTGGTTCTTCAAAATAACCGATTATGCAAAGAGGCTCCTTGATGATATGGAATTGCTCGGTGGGTGGCCGGAAAGAGTCTTAACAATTCAGCGCAACTGGATTGGCGCCAGCCGAGGTGCAGAAGTGAATTTCAAGCTTGATGATGATAAAATTAATCTGCAGATTCCGGTATTTACAACCAGACCTGATACTCTTTACGGGGTTACGTTTTTTATTCTTGCTGCAGAACATCCGCTTGTTGATGAGATTGTAAAAGATGAAAAATATAAAGAGGAAGTTGATAAAATCAGGCTGACAATCTCAAGGCAAAGTGATATTGAAAGAGGCTCAGCAGAAACAGAAAAAATTGGCTGTTTCACGGGCCGGTTTGTAATTAATCCGCTCAATGGTGAAAAAGTACCCATCTGGATCGCAAACTATGTTCTGCTTGAATATGGAACCGGTGCAATTATGGCTGTCCCTGCTCATGACATCAGAGATTTTGAATTTGCAAAAAAATACAATATTCCCATCAGAGAAGTCATATCCGGGGATGGGAAAGAACATGGCCAGTTAAGTGAAGCCTATGCTGAAGATGGCATAATGATAAATTCCGGACCTTTTGACGGTCTGCCTGCTGATATCGGCAGAAAAGAAGTAACCTCTTATCTTGAAAAGAACAAAATAGGTAAAGCTGATATAAATTATAAGTTAAAAGATTGGCTCATTTCCAGGCAGAGGTATTGGGGTGCGCCAATCCCAATAATTTATTGTGAAAAATGCGGCATCGTCCCGGTTGCTGAAAGTGACCTGCCGGTATTGCTTCCATATAATATTGATTTCAAGCCAACGGGGCTTTCCCCTCTATCCTATTGTGAAGAATTTGTAAAAATAAAATGCCCAAAATGCGGAGGCGAAGCCAAAAGGGAAACCGACACAATGGATACTTTCGTGTGCTCATCCTGGTATTTCCTGAGATACTGCAGTCCTCATTTCGAATCTGAGGCATTTGATAAAGAAAAAGTTAAATATTGGATGCCCGTGGATCAATATATAGGTGGAATAGAACATGCCACAATGCATCTGATCTATTCAAGATTTTTTATAAAAGTTCTTTACGATGCCGAATTGATAAGCTTTAAGGAACCTTTTACCAGGTATTATCCGCACGGAATGGTAGCTCTTGGCGGCCAGAAAATGTCAAAGTCAAAGGGCAATATCGTAAATCCTTCAGAAATCTATAATAAATATGGCGCCGATACTTTACGGCTTTATATACTTTTTATAGGTCCGGCAGATTCAATTGTGGATTGGAGCGATTCCGGTGTCGAGGGCTCAAACCGTTTT